>Ga0075017_100000906_pt1 | contig 17548 bp, 20 predicted proteins | sample AleBraG_ABR_2012_FD_71475 | JGI IMG/M metagenome (GOLD analysis project Ga0075017, IMG submission 71475) | Freshwater sediment microbial communities in response to fracking from Pennsylvania, USA - Alex Branch Run_MetaG_ABR_2012 | ecosystem: Environmental > Aquatic > Freshwater > Creek >... | reverse complement strand
CAATTACCCCCCGCGTATCCAGTCGAAACTAGGTTCATATCTGAATCGTAAAATTTACCCGTTGACTGTTCAAAAGTCCAAGCCATGACAAACCTCCTAAGAGTAAAATTGATTATAGATGATTATCGTCTATATTTCAAGAAAATAGAGATAGCCCACATCGCTACCGTAACGCAAAATAAATCCACTGAGACGGGTACACAGTGAGATTGATAAATCTGATATCCCACCCCTGCACTAGCCATTGAACAGCCGCCTAGGGTTATTCTTTGGAATAATGTATCGTCGTATTTAGTCGTGAAAACTCCCACGGTACACAGTACGGAAATAATCACGCATGAAATTATTGTGATAATGGCGTTCATAGTCCAAATCTCCGCAAAATACCAGTCCAAAACTCTTTTATTGGTAAACTTTGGATAACCTCATAACCTTTGGAGGCGATAGTCATTCCGAACAAACCTAATCCAAAACCTGTAATCCCCTCTGGTAATCCAGTCCAAGTAGCTGCGAACGGTGATGCATAATAGCTTAAAAGTGCGCCACTGGAAAACATGGAAAGTCGCTCGACCCAAGTCCCTTTGACAAAATTTAGAGAGATTAAAGCTCCAGCGATAGGGGCGCTTTTGGCTAATAAGTGATTGTAATTATCGTCCATTTTTAGAAGTCTTTTCCGATTGCATTTTTAATGTGATTGTGAGTGGGGCAAATAGCGTTTAGACACGTTGCGATTTCTAACGCAAACTTACCTCTCCAGTCAGTTCTTAAAACCAATCGTTCTAACCTGCTGGAAAATGTCACCTCGTGCGGCTTGGGTATATCCCACATTAAAACCACAAAAGCGGTGTAGTTATAAAACACGTCTAATGGTACTGTGATAATGCCTAAGAGCGCGAAGGCATAAAACAAACCGCCCCTGACGTATTGAATGGTTATGCTAAACAACATGAATAAAATCCACGGCGAGAGCAGGAAAAATAGGATTAAATATATCATGTAGGTCTAGCTGGTGTTGCTGGTAAGTTTGCAATAAAAGCGGCGGGGCTTGCAGGCATGGATTGAGTACCCGCCTGTATAGCTGCTTCTGCTGCGTAGCAAGACGACCAAACCTCGTCACGCCATGCGATAAGGGCTAGAGCCTCATTCTTAAACTGAGCTACTGTAGAGTTAGCATAAGACGCTGCCGATAGGATAGATTCATAGTTCCACGTTTGCGCGAAAGTATCAAGATAATCTTGCACGGCAGTTTCAAACTGTGCGATTATTTGCGCCGCTGTTGGTGCAGGCGGCGCGGTTAAAGTCGTATATTGCGCCGCTGTGATTGATTTTGAGCCTGCGGGTAATAGGTACTTAAACGCTTGCGAATCTAGTGCGTGTAGTGAATTGTCGGGTGCTTGGTAATAATACATTTTTAATCCTTATCTGAGTTCACAAACGTAAGTGGCCGATCCAGAACTCAACGTATAAGAGTATGATTGTCCAGATGGAACTACAAAAAATCCATTTGTTCCACTTGTAAATCCGTTTGGCGATACCGTTCCACCATACATAGATAAAATCAATGTGCCATTGACAGTGATATTTAACTGTGCCGATAAAGTAGGGCTATAAACAATTACATAAATAGGTCTTGACGTTGCGTTGTAATAAGTAGTCCCACTTGCGCGACTTGCCGTCACATTCTGCCAAGTCTGCCCCATGCCTAGTGTTTGCATATTGACAAAAGCCTGACCACCTACACCTTGCAGTAAACTAGGCGCTGCTGCCCAAGTTCCTGCCGTTGTTTGTGTGGATTGAATAAATCCAACTACGCGATAAGGCACGTTAGTTAACGCTGAATTTGAGTAAACTGTACTAGCTGATGTAGAACTCAAACTCATTGCCGTGGTGCTGATTAAACCTGTCTCTGATAAATCCACGCCGCCAGCTAGGTTAGTCACGCCGTATTGCAGCGTACCGCCGTTGTTCATCACAATCACCGCTAGGGTCGATGGTTGTCCGCTGATAGTCCCCAATGTCGCGCTATATGGAATAGTCAAAGAAGCGGGTGATTGAGTGATGCTAGTCACCGTGCCGCTAGTGAGTGAGGTTTTAAACTGGAAAGTATAAGACTGCGCGTTAATCGCAAGGGCGTTAGAGCCAACGCTTACGTTTAATGGCTCAATTTGAACGGCATTAGTCTGAACTAACCCAGTAACTTGACCTAAAGCTACTGGGTTTTGATTTTGTGTCGCATTTAATACCGTAACATTACCATTAAACGTTGAGTTACCATTAAACGTTGAGTTACCATTAAAAGTTGAGTTACCGCCAACTGTTAAATTTCCTGTAATAGCCCCGCCCGATAAAGCTAATACAGAACTACTATTAACTTCAACGATCCAGTTTGTGCCATCAAACCACATTTCGATATTCTGTGCGGTAGTGGTAAGTAGCAATGTCGTTGAGCCTGTACCATAAGCCCCGCTAAATATCCCTTGCGACGTTGTGAGTATTAAGTTCTGCGAAACATTGTTGGATATACGAACCGTCCACCCCGAAGCAGCCCCACTAAGCGTCCAATTAGCCGTTCCGCCACTATATGTATTTTCATACGCAGTGTTGTTCGCTAAAGTTGGCGATGTGTTTGTGGATACAACCACAACCGCCATGCTTGGTTGGTCAGCTAATGTTGCTTGCGATGTGCCGCCAGTACCGTTACCTTTAAGAATCCCCGTACCACTTGTCGCGGGGCAAGCATTCGCGTTAACTTGACTCTGTATATACGCGAGCATTGCCATAACCACAGTTGCGTCAGCAGTTTGACCGTTTGCAATTGTGGGGGTAATCGTGCCGATGATAGCCATGACATTATCCTGTAATTAAAGTGTAACCTAGCTTCTCAAATCGTCCGTAGAACGTACCTATTCCTACACCCGATTGTACTGTACAAGTCACACCAATTGACAAGCGATTGAAGATAACTTGTTGCGTCCAATTAACCCCATATGTCGTTGGTATTGAAATTGAGCTTGCCCAATAACCCGAACCCCATAAAAATGAACCCCAAACCAACCCCAACGACTGCGTTAGAACATTGGCGCTCGTTATAAAGTTACCCGCATCGCTATACGTCGCTACTGTGTACAAAGCCGAAGAACCTACTGATGCAAGCTCAATTGTGCTTTCCATCATGGACTTCATAGCCATACCGTCTTTTTGGAAATCTGAGCTTCTAAGGTTAATGGTATAACTTGTACCATTATCCAAATACGGCGTACCTGTTGACGGGAAAACCACGCTGTTGAATAGCGCAGCACCACTCGCCTGACCCGACAAAATAAAATAGTTGCCTGCCGACGATGCGCAGTCATAATTAAAAGTGTGAGGTCCGTTCCAACGGAGCTTGCGCGTATCGAACCAATAGTCGTATATCCCGCTTATGCCAAGCACAATGGTCGGCAAACACACACGGTAGATATTACCCGCGAACGAAGCCGCTACACGGGTCGGAATAGTTACATTCCCAAACGGCGCTCGTATATCAGGGCTTGCGCCAGCCCCCGACATGGTATTTGTTACGGGCATAACGCCGCCTAGCGGATTGACCACGTATGCACTGTCAGGACCAATAAAAAATGTACCCAATGGCGAAGGTGCGACGCTACGTGGCGCCGCCGTACCGATATTAAGCGACAAATAATTTAAAGACAACGACCCCGTGATTGCTGCGTCACCCGTTATCTGCCAAATCTGAGTCTGTTTAAACGCAAGTAAGGCGCTAACAACGCCAGCGGTCGTGGTTTGAACAGGTAACCCCGATAAAACTGTGATTGTTGAATTGTCGCCTAAGGTTAACGACTGACCTGCGCTCGATGCTTGCAACGGCAGTAATACGTCGCTGTAATACACCATGTTCCCGACTGAGAAGTAAGCTCGGTTGTTCAAGTTAGCCACGCAAGTCGGAGTTGACGGAAGCGCGTGCGTTGCGAGGTTTTGGGTTGTGTATGCGTTTGTGGATAAGTTTATCGCGCCAAACATTCCAGTTGCGTATCCTGGGTGCGTTATGAGCAAATAAGTACCAACAATCGCCATCGTTGGGGGAGTCCACGCTCCTGTTGTCGCGGGCGATGTGGGGCGACCCTCAGAATTACCGCTAGTAAGCCCCGTGACCGTTACAAACGAGCTTGTGGTTATGTTGTAGATAAAAGGTTGGTCGTGCCCCGCTGTCAGGCTTGACGCAACCATGCCGTAAATCATACCGCCGACAACAATTTGAACGCTAATAAACCCCGCGCCTGATATACCGCTAAAGTTGGCGATTGTGTTACCGACACCTGGTCTTGCAATCACAACCTCAGGGTTTGATGGGTCAAATACTAAATTTTGAAGGCTCGTGCACGAACCTAAGAACTGGTCAGTGGAGTCATACGCATCTACCAACCCGCGTGGAGTAAATCGTACAGGTTGACTTGCGAGTGTTGCCATGATTAGAAGGGTTCAACTTTTGTCGGTTTGAGTGACCCGCCAACTTTAAAACGTCGCGGGTCTAGTTGAACTGATTTTACAACAGATTGCTCGTCACCTTCCATAAGAAGGTGCTTTTCAAGTAACGATTCGCCCATTGCTGAAAACTCACCAAAGCGGGAGTCGTCAGTAATTTTCATCATCCGTGTGGCCGTAGCGTGGATAAGATAGTCTTGGTCGCTGAACCAAGGTATCACTGAGCTTGTCTCAGGTGTCGCAATGTCCGCTTGCTGGACAAAATAGCGATGGTTTAACGTCACCCCCATATTGGATTGGGGGTATATGTATATCACACCGTAGCCATTGGTCGGAACACCTGACAAATCAGTTGCAAACTCGTATGGGTAATTGGCTATGGTCGTTTTGTTTGGGTCAGAATCATATTGCTGTAACGTACACTGATTTAGTTTGTAGGGAATGTCCGTTATGACATAGAACAGGTCGTATGTCCGCAAATAATTCGTTTCCAATTGGAACGGACCGTTGTTATTTGCGGGTACGGCAATAGTCGAACTGACTAAATTGACCTTTAAATTACGGTGCAGCACCAAATCAGAAAGCACAAGGTTCAAGCATTGCCCACCGTAAGATGTGTAGCCTGGGGCTTTGGCAATTGCAAGAGCTTGCGCTACGATTTGGGCTGCTGTAATCATTTCACTTTTTCTTTAGCTAATTTAATGGCAGCTTCACCCCGAGCGATATTGTCCTTATGGACTTTAAGGTTGGTTTCCATCGTTTTAAGATGTTGTTGCTGCGTAGTCGTGAGTTTAGCACCATTCTTCTTAGCTTCCAACAGTTCGTTCATGGATTCTAAGGCTTGTCCGAGCTGCAACTGCTGTTTTTCCACTTGGGCTTCAATCTCAGGGATTTCGCTCAACGTGCGTTGACGGTCAATCACACTGGATAGCAAGTCTAATCGGTCGTTGATCGCTTCTTTTGTCTCACCCGAATACAAGTGCGCCAAAACCGTGATATTTTTACCACCTTGTAATTGTGCGGACAATGTGAATTGACCTACGACGACCGTGTTTTCATTTTCTTTCATTTGCGTACTCCAAGTTGACGATGGGTTGGTTTGCGATAGGCGTTTTCATTATCGCCGTGGATTGACTTTTCATGTGCCCAAGTTTTAGCCACAAGGTCTTTAACCGTAGCCAATTGGTCACGTGTGAACTCATACGTTTGCCCTTGGTAATAACGGTCGCCGTTAATTGAAACAAACGCGCCTTCACTACCCGCAGCACCCATTGGGATTTCGATAGTGTAATAGTACGTTGGGGCTTGAACGTCTTTGTATTTCAAATCGTCCAATTTTTTAGCTGTCGGGTTAAGACACACCGATACGGTCACAGTTTTACCCGTGGCTTGTTCTTCGGAGTTGCCGTTATATGCCGATGCCTGAGCCGTAGCTTCCGCTAAAGCTTGCTCTTCTGTGCGCGCTTCTTCTGAGGCACGTAGCTGTGATCTTAATTGCTCATTTTCTGCCTGCAATTCGGCAAGAGACTTAGTTGCCATTACCAGTCACCTCAGCTACTGCTTCCGCAGCAGGTTCATCAACGGCTTGCACAACGGGAACATCAGGCGTGTCTGCTTGTGCGCTGTCAACCGTAGTTGGATGGTCAGGGCTTGTTCGCCCAAAGGTTCTGTAATCCATGATAACTAACTCCTTTAAAAAATGGGAGGGCTGTTACACCCTCCCGTTAAGGTACTGCTAAAAATTACTCAGTAGCTGTACCCGCTGCATAACCAGTGCTGAATTGGCTACCTGACTCAACACGAGCCATGTAAGCGTTATTCAGAATAATGGTTCCGTACATCATCTTCCAAGACACCACTTTGGTTTGATTCATTGGATCAGATTTATCAGCACCTGTGAGGTATGCGTATTTCACTGCGTCCAACATAACGATGCCATAAGCGTCCGTACCTAAGAAGATAGTTGGGTAAACGGTCACACCTGTGGCTGGCGCGGCAGGTGGGGTTTGAGCCGCACCTACACCAGTCAAAACGACCGTAGAACCCGAAGCCAATTGCGTAGCTTGACCTGCCAATGGCCCGACGGTTGGTCCACTTGCCGACAACGCGAGGTTGGTTGGCGATGTGGATGTGCCGACGTACACACTGAATGTATAACCCGCTTTTGTAGGCAGAGTTACCGAGATTGAGCTTGTTGAACCACTCAAAGTGACACCTGTGGACACTTGGTAAATTTGCTGCTCAACACTAGTTGCCGTTGGTGAACCCGTCACTTGGATGTAATAGGTATTTGCCGCAAACGCACCGCCTGTACCCGAACCTGTACCCGCGACCGCTGCAACACCGACCCAGAACGGAATCATATTGCTACGGCAGAAGCGCACACCACCCCACTCACCAATCTCACTGTTGTACAGTTTATTGAGGTCTGAGTAAGAGAACGCGGTCACAATGGTGGAGTTTTGCATCAAGTCCATTTCAACCAATGGATGCACAAGCCCAACGTAGTGAGACTTGTTGCCTGGTGCGGCGTTGGCTTTACGGGCGGCGTTTGGATCAACTTTCATGTCCTCACGCTCGTCACCGTTGTACTCAGGCGCACCAAAGGTTCGGAGTGAGCCCACAACTTTACCAATTTCAACTGGGGACAACACGTTTGCTGCTGTCAACGCTGCGCGTGATGCATTACCACCAACATAATTGACCTGTGTGGCTGTCAACAACGCATTGAGGGTATTACGCTCAACGGTTTCAGCTTGTTGCATAGCAATCAGGCGTGTTGCTTGCTCAAACAATGGATGTTTGATGGTCATATCAGCCACGTCGGTCACGCGGACTAAGTCACCCCATTGTTGTGCGGTTGCACTAACCTGCGCTAGTGTGATTGCTTCACCTGCTGCGGCCACGCCCTCAGACAAAGGTGCGAACGGCAGTGGCAAACGCTCATAACGAGTTGCCGTATAGGTGATGCCGTGCTGCTTGTCAATTTTTAAAGATTGACCGAAGCCGTAAGACACGAGTTGGCGCTGCGCTAACCGCAGTACCTTTTTCTCAATGACAAGTTCAATGTCGTTCGAGATTGTTTGACCACCTGCACCAGGGCTGTAATTGGTAAGACCTGGCATAAAGTAGTTGATTAACATGGATTTCATAATAAAAGCTCCGAATGGTTAAATGCGTACACCTTCCAACCGAGCCAATGCTCTTTCCTCTTCCGAACGCCCACCCGACGAAGGGCTTACGTCCGACCGAGCCGACACACGGCTTTGAGTTGGACTCTTTGTGGGAGTTGCCGTTTTTACTTTACCATTAAGCTGATCTTCGCCAAGAAGGAACGCCATAATCGCTTTGCGTGGTGGCACTGCGCCCCCTGACGCACGAATTTGTGCTAATCGTTCTTCCACACGAGATTGATATTTTTCAAACAACGCTGGCTTTGAGGTTTTTAATTCTGAAAACTCAGATTTATCTGATAAATCCTTCGCTTGGTTCATTACCGATAAGGATAACGCTTTTGATTGACGCGCTTCACGTCGGCTTTCAATTGCGTAACGCTCCCATGAGTCAGGAGGTAGTGATTTTAAAGTCGCTTCCTCTTGCTGGAACAGTAAATCCTCTTGCGATGGTGCAGCTGGTTGTCGTCTTGCTTCTGCTAACTCCCTACGAAGTTGCTCGGCGTCACGTTCAGCCTTTTGCGCTCTCTCTCGTTGCGTAATGATTGCTTGCTGTGCCCGACTAATACGCGGCGCGGCGGGTTCGGGGTCGCTCGGTGGTGTATCGTCATCAGGTGGCGGTACGTCATCGTCAGGCGGCGGTGTATCGTCATCAGGTGGCGGTACGTCATCGTCAGGCGGCGGTGTATCGTCATCAGGTGGCGGTACGTCATCGTCAACACCGATAGTAAAATACTTAACAAAAAACTTCCACATATTCATATCTCCGTAGTCGGTTACGCCGAACATTGCGATTAGTTCCTTACGGGAACAGCTCGTAAAACTTATTATGCACTATTCTTTCAATCCGTGCAACATTTTTTGGATATTCACCCTCAAACTCATTATTTTGGCTCAAAAAGCCACACAAAGCTTTACCGTGACCACACTCAGTCGCAAAGTCATCAGCCTCAAACTCTTGTGTTCGGTACAAGGCTTTACGAAACGGGGTACAAATTAAAGCTAACGGTGCAACCCATATACGAACTGCATGATGCCCAAGCCTTATATGCCCGAGTTCATGCGCTATGACAGCTCGCTGTTGATCGTTCGGCAAATTATAAAACTTAGAACCAATAAAAACGCGCTTAAATCCAAAAATAGCAAAACTTCTAGCAACCCAATCATAGTCAACCTTTACAATTTTTATCATACTGAGCTTACGTTGCTTGTGACGTTCACAACGGGTTGGTTTGAAATAAACTTATCCTGAACTGGGTCGTAGGTATCGCCAATACCAGCATATTTGCCACGATAGGCACCGTCGTAATTGGTCATCACATATTGAGGTTGTCCGAGGGTGACGTTTACACCTTGTAAAGCGATTTGAAGTCCGTCAGTAGGGCAGATAGTTGCGTTGGTCGGCACAACAATAACCTTAGTTACATTACCACCACCATCAATAAAAGCTGCGTTACTCATTATGAAACCCTTGTGAATGTGCCAGAGGCTGTGAATGTGTGGACGGTGTAGCTGCCATTGGTTGTAATCGTGCCGCCTGTGCAGACCATTGAACCTGTGAGGTAAGTGAAGATGACGATGCCTGAGCCACCTAAGCCCGTTGATGGATTTCCACCGCCTAATCCAACCGCACAGCCGCCACCGCCACCGCCACCTGTATTTGCTGCACCAGCGGTTGCTGCTTGGGTACTTAAACCATTTCCAACATTAACAAGGCCGCCATTACCACCACCGCCACTACCGCCAGTTCCAATAACACCTGAGCCACCGCCGTTACCACCGCCTCCGCCGCCATAATAAGTTGCAGTGCCTGTGATTGATAACAATACGCCAATGCCACCATTGCCACCATTAGAAGAGCCATTGGTGGGGGAAGCCCCTACGCCACCAGCACCGCCGCCACCAGCACTCATGTAGTTTGGCGTGTATGTTGTAGGGTCGCTGCCGCCAGCGTAGCCCTGCCCACTTGTACCTGCGGCACCAGTTGTATAGGCAGTTGTTGATGAGCCACCGCCGCCTGAGCCTCCAATGTTCGGGCCACCGCCAGCATAATTGCCGCCTTCACCCCCATTACCACCACCAATGGCGGTTAAACCCAATGCTGTGGAATTTGAACCATTAGACTTAGACGCCCCACCCGCGCCAACGACAATAGGGTAAGCGCCGACAGATGGCAATGCTTGAGCTGAGGCTGTTAAAACACCGCCGCCACCTCCACCACCAGCGGAATAACCGCCACCACCACCGCCCCCAGCCACTATTGCATAGCCAAAGGAAGCCCCGACAACAGCCGCAGCGATAATTTTGCGTTTAAATCTAATCGCTGGAGGTGGAAACATTACTGCCCCTCAGTGATGGTGATGAATCCTGTATTCGAGGCGTTGTTGGCTATTGCGGCCACTTTAGTTGTAGCTGGAATAGCAGTGAAAGGGTACGATTGTGAACCCGCCGCCATAAATATACTACCACTAGTATTAACCTGAGCTGTAGGCGATGAACCAATTGCGACCCAAGAATCAACCGTAGGGTTCACAACTACAAATTTAGCATAAGCGCTAACGGCTGAGGATACCGCAGAGGTCGTGCCTGATACCACCAACTGAGGTGACACAGTTGTGTTCAACAGTTGGTTAGACACTTTAGTTATTTGAGAACCGTTACCAGTCAAAGCAACTAACGCGGTTAAATTCGATACAATTTGCGTAAGATTGTTGACCGCATTTAATGTGTTGTTGGCAACAACTGACAGATTACCACTACCCTCTTGCGCTGCGTTTGGAGCAAGACTTGAATTAAGGCTCACATTGCCTAGTGATATATTTCCCGCCGAGGTTTGCAGAACTCCACCTACGGAGGTCAAAGGTACGGGCAAACCCGTGACGCTATCTACCGCCACAACTTGTAGTTGGTTGGAATTAAAAATTGTGCCGTTCATGGGTGAGCCCCTTTAGAAAATGTTACAAAATTTCCCCGAGCGTCCACAATGACTTCGTGCAGACCCCCGACAACAATAGTTTTGTTGTTATTCAACACGGAAGGTTGCGACACCTTCTGTTTAAATAGTTGTCTAATCCAGCTCCACATTTTAAGCGACTATTTCGAGCCAGTTAATACCGAGGTTAACCGCAGAAGCGGCCGAAGCTGCACCAAGCGCTATAAAGCTGACATAGGAACCTGCGGACACAACGACGGTTCCACCAAGGTCAAAGATGAACCCTTGGTCTTCACCCGTGGTTGCGATAGCTGCGGCGTTGTGCAATAGGTCGAGTGCTGCTACTGGGGCCGCAGCAAGAGTCGCGGCACTATATACTTTGGCTGCTGGAACTTGACCCCCGCCCACATAATTAGATAACGGCGTGAGCGCCGTTGTACCTGTTGGCAAAACCAAACCTTGTGTACCATAAGCTAGTGCAATACCTGTCGTAGTGGCGCTAGTCACAACCACGTTGCCCGAAGTCAATGTAACGTGTAAGTCCACACCGCTGTTGGCTGGGTTCAGTAACACCAAACCCGTCATGGCTGTACCCGCTAGACTCAAAGTTGCCAATGGCGACCGCGCAGAAAACCCTTGTTGTGCTTTTGTCAAGGCGCTGTATTTAGGCATAAGCTCGCTGACACCCATTTCACCTGTCGGTAGTTGAATAAATGAATCTGTCGTTGCTGCTTTGGCTTTACCAAATCCAGTTAACGCTTGAAGTAACTTACCGTTGATTAAAGACATGATCTACCCCTTAAATTAAATTGTTGAATCAAATGGCGACGCAAACTCGTTAGCCGCAGCAATACGAAGTGATTGTAAACTGGCTTTTTCCCTAACCGACTCACCAAGTAACAAAGCGTTAGTCACGGCTTGCTCAATAACCATACTTTGCATTGTATTCCACAATCGGTCAAATTGCACGTAGTTTATCGTGGCGTTAGAGTTGACTGGGATACCACCGTTCGTTGCTACGCCTGATACCGCAGATATGTCCACAGAACGGTTGCCCTGCTCATTCACCTGAGATATAGCGCCGTATGTCAGACTACCATAAGACGCAGTAGTCTGGACCAAACCTCGGTTATTCACTTGAACCTGATAAGAATTACCGTTGATGACCTCGCTGCGATTGATACCAAGTGTAGGAGTACAGGGAACAGCTGCGTATGTGCCTGGTATAGGAACTAACGCCGATAAATCAATGCACGGAATTAAAGTCACCCACAACGGTTGATCGCTAACCCACAGAAGCGACGCTGCGGGTTCGGCAAAGGCGTTATCGTAAGCGATTGTCACAGTTGACAACGGCGGGATTTGCGTTGTGTACAACCCGCTTAAATTAGCAGCAGACGGTATAAACAATGTGGGCCCGACCGAAGTCAGTACAGCGTTACCCGTTGTCCCTGAACCCGCAGGTAATGATGTTATGTTGTTACCGTAAGCATCGCGTAAATTACTATTTAGACTGGTATTAGAAGGGAGCGACACATTTACTGTATTATTTACACCAACTGTCCATGCGCCATTTTGCTGGGATTGCACAGGTTGAGTGATACCCGCTAAATTACCTGCGATACCAACCGTCCCGTTGACAGTGGAGTTTACACTACCGTTTACTGTGATAAGCCCGCCCGACACAGCTACGTTTGCGTTGCTTGAAAGTACAACCGCAGGAAGCGAAGTGACGTTAATTGAACCACCCAATGATGTAACGTTTTGATTAGGTGATTGTGCAACGGTCAAATTGGGCATTGCCGTAACTGACACATTCCCGATAAAGTTCGTACCCGTTGGTAACGAACTAACAATGGTTGCGTTCGAGTTAGTCGTTCCGTTAATTTGTTGAATTGCTGGAAAATTACTTACGTTAACCGAGCCACCATTAAGCACCACACTTTGATTAGCCACAGTACCCGTTACGTTCACTGTTAAATTGGCGGGTAAGCTACTTACATTGACCGAGCCCCCAACTATGGTTGAATTTGTATTGGCCGTTCCGTTAATTTGTAGGGGTGTACCTAATTTTGTGTATATTCCACGCAATGCCGCTGACAGAGTGCTACTACCCGTACCATTGTAAGGTGTGTCGGACGTTGTACCTGTTGCCCCCGACGTAGCCGCCACGTAGGCTATTTCAGCTATTTGATTTGCTGATGTACCTAGCCCTACACTTTGGAGTTGAGCTAATGTCAACCCCTGAGTTCCGACCAAGGTTATGTTTGATGATGAGGGAGCGGAACCAAAATCTATTTGTTGGGTTTGGTTTCTCCAAAGGACCTCAGCCGTAAACGGAGTATTGGTCACATTGATAATCTGAGTTTCAGTGATTATGTCACCGATATTTGCATTTGTGAATGCCGTTGTGCAAGTGTAAGTTGTTACTACCGCAGCAAACTGACTTGACGCCCCTGGCGCAACACCCGCAACCAATAATTGACCACCTGTTGTTTGCAAAGGGGTGGGTAAACCCGTTGTACTGTCAACCGCAGCAGGTACAAGTTGATTTGGGCTATAAATTGTGCCGTTTAAATTTGACATCGTTTACCCCGCAGTTGGGATTGCTCCCGCAGGTTGTTGCATTGGTCGTTGTGGCGCGACTTGCGCTCCCAAACGCGGTGTGCCTGCGACACCAGGTTGACCTTGTTGCGGAGGTGCGCCGCCAGGCACACCAATTTGACCTTTTGGATTTGGGTTCGCCCGTTCGCGCTTCATTTGCATTTGTTTAGCGTGTTTTTGGATATGGGTTCGTATCATACCCGACGGGTCGCCTGTCTTCTGACCTGCTAATTGGTGAATTTGCATATGATGGGCGTCATCATCAGCCTCATGCACGTCAAGCATAATACCGTTAAGTAGCATTTCATCTTCAACCTCAGGCGGTACGGTATGTTGATTGCGCTCGTCCACAAGGATTTTGCCACCCAACTCAACCCCAAATGTATTGTTGACGAGATTCTCCAAAATTGGCGTAATGTCAAGCCGCAGACCACCCATTTGTTGTGGGGGCATACCGCGCAAGACGTTCATTAAGCTGATTTGTTGCTGGATACGCGACGTGTTCATTGTGAACGATGTGCCTGTCCATTGGAAGAAGTAGCGCTCACCCCACTGCATAAGTGGGATTGACTGCACGGTGGCTTTGACACCAATCTCTCCCATTGTTACAACTGACAATTCCTCGTCACGGAATTGGGCGTCGTATTCAAAAATGAGTTCCATTAAGGGGTTTAGGATTTCCTCCTCAAACCGTTCAGCCATGTCAATCACTGCCACAGACGACTCTTGCTGTTGCGCTCCAACCATAGGGGCGTTTTTACGACCCTTGGGCATTTGACCAACCATCATTTCATTTACATCAAGTGCCATGTTGATTTGCGATTTGATGTGGTCGCATTTTTCAGCCGTATCTTTCCACAGTTGCGGGAACGAAGCAAATTGAGTCGCTTGTGGGCTAGTCAACCACACTGCGCCTAGACCTAATGTCATTGAAGCGTAGTTCGGGTTTTTCTCAGGGTCAGTCATCACAATCGGCATCATGGAGTACGTCGCGCTGTCTTGCCCCATGTTCCAAAAGTCGTTTAGAGCCCATTGCAAACTCTTCACCGCTTCTACGCGAGATACACCATTGAACGACCCTGCGATACGCTCAACGGGTGCGGACAAGATTGAACGCTTTTGACCCCATTGCGGAGCCTTCACAATTCCAATTAGTTCTTCCTCGCCTGCGAAATATACATCAGCAAGCGACTTCTTACCCTTCTCAAACTCAACATACGCTTGCGCCCAATAAATCAATACATACTCATTGGTCCCGCTAGTTTTAATTCCCGCATCACTTGTACGGTCTTTAGCGGGGTTGCGTTCCTCATTGACTTTTTTACCCTTCACCCAATCAGACACCTTGCTCCCATTGGGTAAAATGAATAGCCCGTCAGACACTAGATGTTTGACTTGCGCCTTTGACAACCGTAGCTTTAAGCAACTTATGTCGGCACGGTTAATGTCGTTACAAGTTGGTGGGATTACAACCAAGTCCTCAGTGGCAAAGTCCACAATGTCGGGCATTTGAGTTGTGAGTTTCTCCTCAGTTGCAGTCTCAATTGTGGTGGTATCGTCCTCAACCTCTAATGGCACACCGTCCTCAGTTTGAAGTTGAGCGTTACGTTTGATGATACCCGAAACGTTGCGCGTGGTTTTATACCAGTCAATGTACAAATTCCACTGCCCCGTCACGTCGCCAGCGACAAGCATTGACCGAACCGTGGACTTTAGCTTAGTTACTCGGATGTAATGCTCCAGTAAGGCGAGTTGGGGTTGTGGGTTTTGTGAGTCGGATCCGACCGCTTCCACATGGGAAAATTTATTTGGAAATAATTGGCGTAGCGCACGCTTAGTACGAGCGTTGATTGCGTCGCGCACCACAGGGATATACGCTGCTGTGCCCTCGGGCTGATACATTTGGTTGTCGTCTAGCTCGGCGTTGTAAATGCGCCAGTAGTCTTGAATAGCGTCGTCGGCTTCTTTGCGATTCTTATAGGCGTCGGCAAGCACTTTGTAGAACTTTGCACAATGTTCATACACGTCTGATTTGGGTTTTGACGCCCAGTTCTCCAACTTAGTTGCCATGATTACCTTGAAAGTATGCTCATATAGGATTTCCCCGCCGCGTTGACAGCATTATACGTCGCTTGCGGAATGGCGTCAACGCGCTCTATCGCATAGCTAAGTGTCTCAACCGCCTCGATCAATGTCTTTGCTGCACCGCGAGCAGGCTCAGCACCACGCTCACCACCTGACTTAATGGGGTAATTGTACCCTGACGCAAGCGCGTTAAGTGTGTGACGTGCATTTGAGTCCACAAGTAGCATCCGACGACCTGTCATGGTTGTGCGAATGAGTGGACTAAGTGACCCTCGGCTCATTACCGAATGCTCACCGCGATTGACTCTAAGCCCTTGTGCCTTTAATGCCGCAAGTAATGGGTTGCGACCCACTTGGTCAAACACGTCGGCTGGAACCCACGCTGTAACGGGTCGCCCAGGATACACCGAGCGTATGAGTTTGATGACGTCGGGTATCGCCTCATTTGGCATAAGAGGGCTCACCCAGTCGGCAAGCACCGTCATCTTGCGACCGCTTGTGGCCACCAATACTGCGGTTGTCTCAGTACCCGACGAGTTGCATCCTAGCAACAATGTGTCCGTCCGCTGCGCCTCTGTACCGTCCGCGATGTTCTCCTCCGAGAAGTCACCGTACACTGGCACACCTGCGAACACGCGGAGCGCATACGCCAGTGCGTTAAGAATGTCCCTCTTACCTGTAGGGAAATTATTTATCTGAGCGACAAGTTGTTGATGCGCGGCACGTCCGCCGACCAAAATAATGTCACCTGCAATAAAAAATGGTCTAAGCCCCATAATGAACGCAGCTTTGTCTCGGTCTTGCGGGGCATTGATGGGTTTTATGTCCAAATGTTGACCCGTAACAAGCGAGTGTGCCCGAATAGGTTGTAGTAGCCAGTCGTCCAATGAGTTCTTCTCAATCACAACTTGCGCGTCGTCGTGCTTGCGTGACATATCAAACGCCCCGCGCACTATCTCATCAGGCTGCCAATACTCACCACCTGATTGATGGACGTATATGCGTGAGCCTAGTTTACTGACCGTAACGTGACCTGTTTGGTCTGACTTCTTCACCTCCACAGTCCTAGCTGGGTCAATGATCACCACACGGGGGCTGAATGTTGTGGGCGCTATGTCGGCGTAACGTATCATGTCATCCGTAAAAGGCTTACCTTGTGCGCCCGTCGCTATGAGCATATACTCTTGGTTGAACTCACGCAGCATACCCTCTTTGGAGAAGTGGTCGCGCTTGGCTCGTATCCAGTCCATAGGGTATCGGTCAGCCCAAAGCGATTGCGCCTCAGGGTCGTCAATGTTCCTGTCGCATATCGGAAACGCGGCTGTTACCCAATTAGACGATTGCATACAGCGGTTCACTATACAGTCATCCGCAAGCGGTGTCCCCGTCAACCTTATCTTCCCATCTTTGTCCATAGCGGGTATAAGCTGCATATGTAATTTTTTCCAGTTTACATCCACAGTTGCGGTGTCTCGCACCATAGCTTTATTCTCAATGTCGTCAAGATACGCTCTCTCGGGGCGTGAATCAAGGTGTTTATACCCACGTATCTCTTCATCCCATCCGTGAGCCTCAATCAACGTCCCGTTTGACAATAGCATTTGATTCTCTGACCACGGGCCTGAGCTTTTAACTTTACCGAACAACTGATAAATTTTCTCATTTGTTACAGCCATGTGCTGCATTGCTTTAATACGCTGGCACGCTTTTGTGTAGGTTTCGCCAAATATGAGTGCATATTTAAAGTTGCCAAATAAAGCTTCCATCAATATGAACTCTTCACTAAGCGTTGTTTTGGCGCCTTCACGAAAAGCCATGATTGCCACAAGGTCGTCTTGTGAACGCCACATATCCATAATAGTCACATGAAAGTCAGGACTTGCGTGACGGTGCTTTGCCCCAAAGAGCATACTTGCCCCCAACGCTCGGTCGTCGTTGATGGCTTTTAAGATTGCGGCGTTACTGAGAGACATGGGGCGACTGTATCATAATTTTATGCTCCATAATTTTATGCTCCATAATTTTATGCTCCATAATTGTTGAAAGGTTTAAACGGTGCGCGGTTGGATTGGGTGCGGAGAAAAAACAAACCCCCCGTCCGTAGGGGGTGGTGGTGGGAACGGAGTTTGTAAGCGCTCACTAACATAAGCTACGCATGGAGCGCATGGAGCGCATGGAGCGCATGGAGCGCATGGAGCGCATGGAGCGCATGGAGCGCATGGAGCGCATGGAGCGCATGGAGCGCATGGAGCGCATGGAGCGCATGGAGCGC
>Ga0075017_100000905_pt1 | contig 17568 bp, 18 predicted proteins | sample AleBraG_ABR_2012_FD_71475 | JGI IMG/M metagenome (GOLD analysis project Ga0075017, IMG submission 71475) | Freshwater sediment microbial communities in response to fracking from Pennsylvania, USA - Alex Branch Run_MetaG_ABR_2012 | ecosystem: Environmental > Aquatic > Freshwater > Creek >... | reverse complement strand
TTCACGGGATGGATTCGTACTCCTCGTGGGTCTCGGATCACCTCGGCCGGCCAGCGACCCGGAACGGCCCGCCCGCCCTGGTTCAGGTCGAGGGTCCCAGAGCGGTCCGGAGCTGCCGGTCGGAGCGCTGCACCGCTGGGCCTTCCATTCCCCCAGCGAGGTTGTGGGCGGTGTTGATCAGGCCGACATGCGAGAAGGCCTGAGGAACGTTCCCCAGCAACCTGGCGTCCACCGGGTCCCATTCCTCAGCCAGCAATCCTACGTCGTTGCGCAGGTCGAGGAGTCGTTCGAACAGCGCCACGGCCTCGTCGTGTCGACCCATGAGCTCCAGGTTGTCGGCCAGCCAGAAGTTGGTGAGCAGGAACGCTCCCTCCCCCGGTGGCAGCCCGTCGACGGCGTCGTCGGGCGAGTCCTCGGTGCGGTACCGGCGCACGAACCCGTCCACCATCAGGTCGGCCTGCACCGCGTCGACGGTCGCCACCAGGCGCGGATCGTCGGGGGGCAGGAAGCCGACCAGGGCCAGCATCAGCAGGCTGGCGTCGACGTCGGTCGACCCGTAGGACTGCACGAAGCAGTTGCGGTCGGGATCGATGCCCCGGGCGCACACCTCGGCATGGATCTGATCGCGCAGGGCCTCCCAGGGCGCCAGGTCCTCCGGGCGACCGGTGCGGTTGACGATGGCGATCCACCGGTCGACCGCCACCCAGGCCATGACCTTGGAGTGCACGAAGTGTCGGCGCGGGCCGCGGACCTCCCAGATGCCCTCGTCGGGCTCCTGCCACACCTCGACCAGGTGGTCGACCAGGAAGCGGACCAGGCTCCAGGCATCCTCGTTCAGCTTGCGGTCCCGGCAGACCAGCGTGTGGAACATGTCGAGGGTCTCGCCGAACACGTCCAACTGGAACTGCAGGCTGGCGGCGTTGCCGATGCGCACCGGCGCCGATCCCTCGTAGCCCGGGAGCCAGTCGAGCGTCTCCTCGGTCAGGCGCCGACGACCGTCGAGGCCGTACATGATCTGGAGGCGGTCGGCACTGCCGGCCACGGCTCGGCGCAGCCACCTGGCCCAGGCGTCGGCCTCGGTCTCATAGCCCGAGTCGAGCAGGGCGTGGAGGGTGAAGGTGGCGTCGCGCAGCCAGCAGAAGCGGTAGTCCCAGTTGCGCTGGCCGCCCAGCTGCTCGGGCAGCGAAGTGGTGGGCGCGGCGCACACCCCGCCGGTGGGCGCATAGGTCAGGGCCTTGAGGGTGATCAACGAGCGGCGGACGGCGTCGGGCCACTCGGCCGGGACCTCGGCCTTCGCCGCCCAGTTGCGCCACCAGGACTCGGTGCGCTGCTGGATGACCAGCGGGTCACCGCAATCGTCGACGGTGGGCACCTGGCCGGCGGACGGGAACCAGGCCATGGTGAAGGCCAGGCGGTCGCCAGGCGAGACGTCGAAGCTGGCCTCGGTGCGATGGTCGCGGCCGTGCATCTCGACCGGAGCCCGCACCACCAGGCCGTCGGCGCCGCCCACCGCCACCGTGGCCCCGTCGATGCGGCGCACCCAGGGCACGATCGAGCCGTAGTCGAAGCGGATGCGCAGATCGCTGGCCATGCGGACGGTGCCGGCGTGGCCGACCACCACCCGCACCAGCAGGGGCGGGCCCTGGCGCACGGGCATGAAGTCGATGACCGAGGCGACGCCGTCGGCGGTGGTGAAGGTGGTCTCCAGCACCAGGGTGTCGCCCCGGTACCGGCGGCTGACGTCGATGACGGGTGCCTCGGGGGCCAGCAGCCACCGGCCGTGGTCCTCGTGGCCCAGCAACGCGGCGAAGCAGGCCGGCCGGTCGAAGTCGGGCAGGCACAACCAGTCGATCGAGCCGTCCAGGCCGACCAGGGCGGCGGTGCACGTGTCGCCGATCATGGCGTAGTGCTCGATGGGCCCCGGCATCGAACCAGCATGGCAGCGCGAGCCGGTCGAGCCGCGGTCCGGTGACAGGCGTTACCGTGACCGGGTTCCCACCCCCGCGTGAGGTCGCCATGCCGTTGAGCTCCCAGCCCACCAACGAACCCACCTCCGACTGCCTGGTGATGCTGGGCGTCACCGGCGACCTGGCCAAGAAGAAGCTGTTCCCGGCGGTGTACCGCCTGCACACCCGCTGGCTGCTGGAGGTTCCGATCATCGGGCTGGCCCGCCCGGACTGGGGGATGGACCAGTTGGCCGACCACGCCCGCCAATCCATCCAGGACGCCGGTGAGAAGTGGGACGAGAAGCAGTTCAAGGCGCTGATGGAGAAGTTCAGCTACGTATCGGGCGACTACGCCGATCCGACCACGTTCGAGAAGCTCAAGGTGGCGGTGGGCGATGCCAAGCACCCGATCTTCCACCTGGCCATCCCGCCGTCGATGTTCGCCACCGTGGCCGGCGGCCTGGCCGCGGTGGGCCTCAACCAGGGCAGCCGGCTGATCGTGGAGAAGCCGTTCGGCCGCGACCTGGCCTCGGCCCTCGAGCTGAACGGCACCTTGCACGAGTTCTTCGACGAGGAGGCCATCTTCCGCATCGACCACTTCCTGGGCAAGGAGGCCATGCGCAGCCTGCTCATCACGCGGTTCGCCAACGCCATCCTGGAACCGCTGTGGCGCCGGACCCACGTGCAGTCGGTGAAGATCACCATGGCCGAGTCGTTCGGGGTGGAGGACCGCGGGGCGTTCTACGACTCGGTGGGGGCGCTGCGCGACGTGATGCAGAACCACCTCCTGCAGATGGTGGCCCTGTTCGCCATGGAGCAGCCGGTGAACGAGCACTCCAAGTCGCTGCGTGACGAGAAGGCCAAGGTGCTGCAGGCGGCACGGCCGGTCGATCCGGCCCACTTCGTGCGCGGCCAGTACCGGGGCTACCGGTCGGTCGAGGGCGTGGCGCCGGACTCCGACACCGAGACCTTCGGGGCGTTCCGGCTGGACTTCGACTCGCCCCGGTGGGGCGGCGTGCCGTTCTTCCTGCGGGCCGGCAAGTCGATGGCCGAGACGGTGACGGAGATGACCATCGAGTTCGCGCCGCCACCCCGGCCGTTGTGGATCTCCGAGGAGAGCCACCTGCCCCCGAACCGCATCCGCATCGAGGCCAAGCCCGACAGCTTCACGGCTCTGACGTGGCTGCGGAAGTCGCCGGGCGACCAGATGCTGGCCGAGCCCATCACCTTGTCGCCGCCGCCCGAGCTGCGGGGTGACATCGGCCCGGAGCCCTACGAGCTGCTCATCGAGGACGCCATGGCCGGCGATCCGACCCTGTTCGCCCGCGAGGACTCGATCGAGGAGTCGTGGCGGATCGTGGAACCGATCCTGACCGAGTACCCCAAGGCGGTCGAGTACGCCCGCGGCACGTGGGGCCCGGCTGCGGCTCGCGACCTGGTGCGCGGCGCGGGCTACTGGCCCGAGGAGCCGCCCGGTTGAGCGCGATTCGGGGACCCGACGTCTGGGTGTTGCGCCACGGAGCCACACCGTGGGCCGCGGCCGGGCGCCACACCGGACGCACGGACGTGGCCCTGGACGCGCAGGGACGGGCGGAGGCCGAGGCCTTGGGTCGATTGCTCGACGGGCGCCGGTTCGACCAGGTGCTGGTCAGCCCACTGAGCCGGGCCCGGACCACCTGCGAGTTGGCCGGGTACGCCAGCCAGGCCGAGGTGTGCGACGACCTGCTGGAGTGGGACTACGGCGACTACGAGGGCCTGACCACCGAGGAGATCCGCGGGCAGGTGCCCGGGTGGACGATCTGGACGGGTGGCTGCCCGGGCGGCGAGACCATCGATCAGGTCTCGGCCCGAGCGGACCGCGTCATCGCCCGCCTGCTCGGTCATGCCCCGGTCGACGGAGCGGTCGCCCTGTTCGCCCACGGCCACATCCTTCGCGTGCTCACGGCCCGCTGGTGCCGGCTGTCGCCCGAGGACGGGCGATGCTTCTCGCTCGACACGGCCACGCTCTCGATCCTCGGCTGGGAGCACGAGTACCCCACCGTCCGGCGCTGGAACTCCCACTAGCTCACGCGTTCCTCGCGTCCGCGCCGGCGGGTCGGGCGCGGGACGGGGTCCCGTCGCGGCGTCGTGTGACCCGGCGCGGCCGCGCCGCTCAATCGAAGGAGGAGGGATGCCGGAGCTTGCACGCCGCCAACTCGCGGGCGCGACGAACCTCGTGGGGGTGCATTCCGAGCCGACGCGCCATCTCGCGGTCCGACAGCGCGTCGTCTGCGAATGGCGCGCTCCAGTCGAGCACCGTCCGCTCCAGCTCGGACAGCCGACCCACACGTTGGCGGGCCACGTCGGGCGTCACTCCCGAGGCGGCGGCGAGCAGATCCGCCTCGGTCTCCGGGATCGTCGTCATGGTCGTCGTCATGACCTCATGGGACCACGCGCCCACAGGGGCGGCCAACGGTCCAAAGTCACAATCGCGTCGGCCGAAGGTCACCGTCGCGCCGGGTAGACCCATGGCGCGCCCGATCAGGTCGGGCCGGGCGCCGTCTTCGTGGCGCCGACCACCTTGACGTAGGTGAGCGCCCGGCCGTTGAGCAGGAGCGTCCCCCCGTCGGCCAGCGTCAGCTTGGCGGCGATTCCATGGTCCATGGCCAGGCGAATGGTCTCGGTGACCTTGACCGCCGACTCAGTCGGCCCGAGCTCCTTCACGGTCCCATCGGGGAACTCGAGGGCTGCCACGGTTCGAGGCTAGTTCCCTCCGCGTCGTCGACAGAGCACGGCGGTCGAACGGCCGGTCACGCGCCGGCGCGGACCGGACCTGCCGCTCAGTGGGTGCGGACGCCGTCGTGCAGGGCGGCCACGGTCCTGGCCAACCGAGCCTGGCGGGTCTCGGTCTTCTTCGCCTCCTCCACCCACCGCACCCATTCCTTGCGATGGGTGTAGGACAGCTGGTCGAAGAACTGCCGGGCCTCCGGGTCCTGGTCGAGGGCGGCGGCCAGGTCGGTGGGAACCTCGACCTCCCGGGGGGCGTCGTCGAGCTCGATCTCGACGTCGACCTGGTCGCCGGCCGCCACTCCCGCGGCCTGGCGGTTCTCGGCGTTCAGGGCCACCAGGAACCGGCCGCCCATCCGCGCCACCGTCGTTCGGTATGTATGGCCCCCGATGGTGAGCCGGACCTTCGGGCGTTGCCCGGATCCGAGGGCCGTCACGATCTCGTCGGGGACCTGCAGGCCGGTGGCGGTCTTGCCGTTCAGCAGCACCACGGTCCGGAACTTCACACCGCCACCCTAAGGTGGCCGCCGCGCACTACACCATCCCGTAGGCCCGGGTCGGGGTGAGTCGCACCACCACGCGACGGTCCTCGACCATCGTCCGACGGTACGCATCCCAATCCTCGTGCTCGCCCATCAGCGCCCGGTACGCCACGATGAGCTCCTCGACCGTGGCGTCGTCGGGACTGGCGGCGATGGGCGACAACTCCACGTCGGCCTCCACCACCGCATAGGCGTAGAAGTCCTCGCGGGTGACGTGCAGCGCGGCCCACGGCTCGCGCCGCAGGTTGTGGTACTTGGCCCGGTCCGCGGTGATCGACACGCGGATGATCCCGTCGTCGAACACGTGGTGCAGGACGTTGGACAGCTGCGGCCGCCCGTTGGATCGGATGGTGACCAGCACCGATTGGCGGGTGGTCCGGGCGAAGTCGAGGGCGGCGTCGAGTTCCATGCCCCGTTCAAGGCTCTCCACCGCCGGAATGTTCCGGGCCCGGACGCGACGGGCGGTCCGGCCGGTCAGGGGAAGTACCGGCGCAGCCCGGTGGTGACGTCATCTCGGAAGCGGTCGATGGCCGCGGCCACGAAGGTCACCGGGTCGAGCCCGTCGTTGTGGACCAGCGGCGTCAGATCGAAGGCGAAGGTCAGCTCGGTGGCCTGGTCGACCTCGCGGGGCGCCAGCAGGGTGGCATTGGCCCGCCGGCGTCCCTGTTCGGCCAGGTCGTAGCGCTTCCCCCCGGCGATCTGGCTGTCGAAGACCCCGGCCAGCCGGGCGGCCAGATCGTCGAGGCCCGACGTGTCCAGCAGCACCTTCTCGTCGTCGCTCAGCCAGTCCAGGCTGCGCCATCCTTCGATCCCGACGACCTTCCACGGCCGCTGGTCGGGCGGCAGCGATCGCAGCGCCTCGATGGTGGCGGCCGCGGCGGCCACGTGGGTGGCGTGCTTGTCCGCCAGATTGTGGGTGTAGACGTTGACCGGGCGGCACGCGGCCACGATCTCGGCCAGCTCCGAGACCAGCTCCGCGTGGCTGGGCCCGCGCATGGCCCGGCTGGGATGGCCCAGCTGGAAGATGGCGCTGTAGCGGCCCACCTCGGCGGCGGCACGCTGCTCAGCCCGGCGGATGGCCACCATCTGCTCGTCGCTGCACCCGGCGTAGGGACCGCGGCGAGCACTCCCGGCCCCGTCGGTGCAGGCCACGCCGGTGAACCAGCGGTCCGGATCGTCGAGGCAGACCGCGATGGCGGTCAGGTCCATGAACTCGAGATCGTCCTGATGGGCGCCGATCCCCAGGTCGGTGGTGCGCGCCACGGCGTCGGCCAACGACGAGCCGTCCGGCACGGACACCTCGGCCTGGGGCCGGGGATAGGTGAACATGGTGCGACCCTAGGCGGCCGCGCCGGCCCCGGGACGGGGCGGGCTCGACCGGTAGCAGGCGGTGGGGTCGGGCGGTGGGCGCCGGCTCAGGTCGAGGGTCGGGCCCGACTGATGAGGGCCCGGTTCAGCCGATCGTGCACCGAGGGCGGCGGCAGCCGATGGTCGATGATGGCGGCGTCGGTCCCGACGCCGTCGAAGACCAGCACCGAGTCGAGGTCGACGTCGAGGGGCAGCATCGAGCGGGGGAAGACCCATTCGTCGTGGTCCTCGCCCATCTCGACCGTGGCCACCAGGTCGTCGAGGTCGACCACCAGGCCCCTGACCTCGCCGGTCCGCGTGCCGTGCTGAACGGCCACACGCCCCCCCTGGTCGCTGTGTGTGAGCATGCTCCGATCATCGACGCGACCGGGTGGGGCGCTCCATAGACCGATCAGCCCATTTTGCAGGTCGAACCGGGCACCGGCGCCGGCTCAGGTGTAGAGGGCCTCGATCTCGACCTGGTAGCGGGCCAGGACGCCGCGCCGCTTGAGCTTGGAGGTGGGGGTCAGCAAGTCGGTGTCGGGCAGCCACTCCTCGCCCAGGATCGTCACCTTCTTGACCCGCTCGGCGTGGTTGAACCCGGACATGGCCTCCACCAGCCCGGCCTCGATCTCGGCCACCACCGTCGGGTCGCGGGCCAGATCGTCGAGCGAGGACACGTCGATGCCCCGCTGGGACGCCCACACCGGGGCCACTTCGGGGTCGAGCACCACCAGGGCGGCCACGAACGGACGCTGGTCGCCCACGGCCATGGCCTGGCCCACCAACGGCAGCGTCTTGAGCGCGGCCTCGAGGTTGGCCGGGCTCACGTTCTTGCCCCCGGCCGTGATGATCAGCTCCTTCTTGCGGTCGATGATGCGGAGGTAGCCGTCCTCGTCGAGTTGGCCGATGTCGCCGGAGTGGAGCCATCCGTCGATCACGGTCTCGTCGGTCTTCACCGGGTCGTCCAGGTAGCCGGCGAACACATGGCCGCCCCGGCACAGCACCTCGCCGTCGTCGGCCAGGCGCACCTCCGTGCCGGGCATGGCCGTGCCCACGGTGCCGATCTTGATCCGGTGGGCCGCGAACGTCATGGGCCCGGTGTTCTCGGACATGCCGTACACCTCGCACAGCGGCACGCCGATGGCCCGGTACCAGCTCAGCACGTCGGTGGCGATGGGGGCCGCGCCGCTGATGGCCACGTCGCACTGGTCGAGACCGATGAGCTCGCGCACCGGCGCGAAGACCGATTGCAGGCCCCGCCAGGTGGACTCCTGCTCGGAGGTGGCCCGGCCCCAGTCGATCGCCTCGGCGATGGGGGCGGCCGCCGCGACCGCGCCGGCGAAGGAGGCGGCCTGGTCGGGGTCAGCCGCCAGCGCGGCGGTGACGCCGGCGTGGATCTTCTCCCACACGCGGGGCACGCCGAACACGATGTTGGGGCGGACCTCGCGCAGGTAGGGCCCGATCCGGCCCGGGTCGGGACAGGTGGTCACCTCGAAGCCCAGGAAGGCCTGCTCGTAGTGGCTGGTCATGCGCTCGGCGATGTGGGCCATGGGCAGGTAGGAGACCAGCCGCTTGCCGGACAGGCGGTCCAGGTCGAGCCGCCGGCGCAGGCTCTCCACCGTCCAGGCCACGTTGCGGTGGGTGATCATCACGCCCTTGGGCGGACCGGTGGTGCCCGAGGTGTAGATGACGGTGGCCAGATCCTCGGGCGCGCAACTCCCGGCTGCCTGGTGCAGATCGGCGGGCTCGGCCGCCAACAGGTCGTCGACCCGGAAGATCTCGTCGGACACGAGGCCGTCCGGATCGGCCACGATGCCGAGTTGCTCGAGGTCGGGCAGCTGGTGGCGCACCGACGCGAATCGGTCGAGGAAGCCCTGGTCCTCGACCACGCCGATGCGAGCGCCGGAGTGGCCGGCCAGATAGGCCACCTGCTCGGCCGACGACGAGTTGTAGATCGAGATCGGCGTGGCCCCACAGAAGACCACGGCCAGGTCCAGCACGTGGAACTCGGGGATGTTGCGCATCATGAGCACCACCCGGTCGCCGGGGCCCAGGCCGAGCGACCGCAAGCCGGCCGTGACCCGGGCCACCCGGTTGGCGTACTCGGCGAAGGTCCACGATCGCCACGCCACGCCGTCCTGCCAGCGCAGCGCCAGCACGGAGCCGTGGGCCGCCACCGTCTCCAGGAAGGCAGAGGCGATGGTCCGGCCGGCGACGACCTCATCGATCTCGTTGGTGCTCACGGCCCCACGTTGTAGCCGACCCCGCCGGTCCCCGTCGTCGTCGGTGGCCCGAGCCGAGTGGTGGCCCCGACGGATACGCCCGGCCGGGACGGCGGACCTGCGCCCTGGTGGTTTGCGATGGGGACCCCGGCACGGCACACTGCTCCGGTGACTTGACCGTGCGGTCTAGTTTCTGGATCCGGGAGGACACCCATGACCACCGCAGTCATCGTCGATGCCGTCCGCACCGCGGGCGGCAAGCGCAACGGCAAGCTGTCCGGCTGGCATCCGGTCGACCTGTCGGCCGAGACCCTCAAGGCGCTGGTCGAGCGCAACGGTCTCGATCCCGAGCTGATCGACGACGTGATCATGGGCTGCGTGATGCAGGTCGGTGCCCAGTCGCTCAACATCGGCCGCAACGCGGTGCTGGCCGCCGGGTTCCCCGAGTCGGTGCCGGCCACCACCATCGACCGCCAGTGCGGCTCCTCCCAGCAGTCCGCCCACTTCGCGGCACAGGGCGTCATCGCCGGGGCCTACGACGTCGTGATCGCCGCCGGTGTCGAGGTCATGAGCCTGGTGCCCATGGGCGCCTCGGCCATGGTCAAGGACATCGGGTTCCCGTTCGGCGAGACCATGGGCCTGCGCTACGCCGGCGCCGGCGGCCTGGTGCCCCAAGGCATCTCGGCCGAGCTCATCGCCGACAAGTGGGGCCTGTCGCGTGACGATCTCGACGCCTTCGGGGCGCAGAGCCAGCAGCGGGCGCTGCGGGCCAGCGAGGAAGGCCGGTTCGACAACGAGATCATCGGCGTGCAGGCCAAGCCCCGTGACAAGGAGACGGGCGATCTGATCGCCAGCGACGAGATCCTGACCCGCGACGAGGGAATCCGGCCCGGCACCACCGTCGAGACCCTGGCCAACCTGAAGCCGGCCTTCAAGCCCGACGGCAAGGTCACCGCCGGCAACTCCTCGCAGATCTCCGACGGCGCCTCGGCCATGCTCATCATGAGCGAGGAGAAGGCCGCCGCCCTGGGGTTGACCCCCCGGGCCCGGTTCCACACCTTCGCCCTGGCCGGCGTCGACCCGATCACCATGCTGACCGGTCCCATCCCGGCCACCCACAAGGTGCTCGAGCGCTCGGGTCTGTCGATGGACGACATCGACCTGGTCGAGATCAACGAGGCGTTCGCCTCGGTGGTGTTGGCCTGGCAGAAGGAACTGCACCCGGACATGGACAAGGTCAACGTCAACGGGGGCGCCATCGCCCTGGGCCATCCGCTGGGCTGCTCGGGCGCCAAGCTCATGGCCACGCTGCTCAACGAGCTGGAGCGCACGGGCGGCCGCTACGGCCTGCAGACCATGTGCGAAGGCGGTGGCCTGGCCAACGCCACCATCATCGAGCGCCTGGGCTGACCCGGTGGGCCGTGCGGTTGCCCATCCGGCACGGTAGAACGGGGACGTGATCCGCAAGCACCCCATCGTCGCGGGGGTGGCCGTCGTCATCTTCGGGATCGGGCTGTGGAGCCACCACGGCCTGTTCGCGGTGTTCCTGGCCGCCGCGGCCAGCTACCTGATCCTGCTGCTGGGCGTGGTCATGCTGGGCGGACTGGCCCGACCCGTTCCGGCGCCACCCCCACCAGGCGAGCTGCGGCGCGTGCGGCTGACCTACCGCTGCTCGGTGTGCGGCACCGAGGTGCGGATGACGGCGGCCAACGACGAGGACCCTGAACCTCCCCGCCACTGCCAGGACGACATGGACCTGGTGGCCCCACCCATGGAGTAGGCCGGCGCCAGGTCCAAGGGGTCAGGGCGCGGCCCGGTGGCGCTCGCGAAGCGCCGCCTCGTCGGGTCGGGGATCGGCGTCGTAGCCGGCCACCCCGGCGACCCGCACCACAGCCAGGACCTCGTCGCGGTCCGCGGGGGCCATGCGTTGCACCCAGGCGGTCACCGGGTCGCCGTGGTCGCGCACGACCGACGAGGGGTCGGCGGTGCGCGACGGCTGGGCGGCGCGGCCCACCAGGTCCGGCGGGCGGGGCAGGCCCGCCGTCTCCATGACCGGACCGACCACGCCGGCCACGTCGGCCCACATCTGCTCGTAGAGGACCAGCTGGGTGGTGGCCGGTGTGGTCTGGTCGAGCAGCGCGGCCACCTCGACGGCCCACACCGCGGCCAGGGCTCCGGCCAGCGACGTCCCGTCGTCCAGCAGGGCGCCGACCTGGGCCCGCTCGAGGGGCGGCACGTCGTCGAGCACCCGACCCACCGTCTTTGGTCCCCACGACACCCGCTGCATCGAGTCCACCACGGCGCACGGGTGGCGCACCACCACCACCATCGGTGAGTCCGGGAACGTGTGGGTCAGCCAGCCCGCGGCCATGTTCATGCGGACGTCCTTGAGCACGAACCGCTCGGCGCGGACCACCCGGCGGGCATCGGTCAGGCGCAGCAGGATGGGGGTCATCCGCCGACCGCACATCACCTCGGTCAGGAAGGCGGCCATGACCGGATCGTGCTCGTCCGGACCCAGGACCGGTGCACCACCGATGCCGAAGTGGTGACACCACCAGGTCCCGTAGAGGGGCTCGAACAACGGGCAGACGCCCGGTCCGCTGCTGAGCAGCTCCTGCAACCACGTCGTGCCGGCCCGGCGCAGACCCAGCAGCGAGACGGTCCGAGCCGGGTCGTAGCCGGCGTGGGCACGGCGGAACACCGGGGTGAGGACGTGGTCGAAGGAGAACGCGTCGCCTCGCCGTCGAGCGACCTTGCCGGCCCAGCGCAGCTTCTCCCTCGTGGTGCTCGGCACCGCAGTTCACCTTCCCCGCGCCGCGTCCGGCGTGGACACGACCAGCCTCGATCGTCGGGCCGAGCCCATATCCTGCCCGCGTCCACAGCATGTGGACGGCATTGGGGAGTGTTACCCAGACGTCACAGGCCGTTCTCGCCCCCGACTTCCACCGGCAACATTCGACATCGGGACGGCCCCGCGGGGACCGATCAGCGGTACTGGGTGGCGGTGATGATGCCGGCCAGGATCAGGCCGAGCCCGCCGAACACATACCAGTTGGTGACCGCGCCCGGCAGCAGCTGGAGGTAGTTGGCCACGATCATGGCGATGCCCAGGCCCCAGAAGCCGAACATCAGTCCCGGAACCCAGGGTGGGCTCACCTTCTGATAGGTGGGGACACGGGGTGTGTAGCGGGTCGACGCCTCGGGTGCGGTGGTGCGCTTGGGGCTGGACTTGGCCCCGTCCTTGCTCGGGCCGCCCTTGGGCGTGACCCGGCCGCCTTCGACACGGCGTTTTCCCGGGCGCTTCGGTGTGTCGGCCACGATCCGAGAATCTAGTGCGTGGCGACCGACCGCCGATCGCAGGGGGTCGAACCCGGTTCCGGCCGCCCTGCCCGGCCGGTAGCCTGCCGATGACATGGGCGCCCGGGTGCTGGTCATCGACAACTACGACTCGTTCGTCTACAACCTCGTCCAGTACCTGGGGGAGCTGGGGGGAGAGCCGGTGGTGCATCGGGCCGACGCGCTCAGCCTCGATCAGATCGATGCCCTCGACCCCGACGCCGTGCTCATCAGCCCGGGCCCGGGCCGACCCGAGGACGCCGGGTTGAGCAACGAGGTCATCGTGCACTTCGCCGGGCGGCGCCCCGTGCTGGGCGTGTGCCTGGGCCACCAGTGCATCGGCCAGGTCTTCGGGGGCGAGGTCGTGCGCGCCCGTCAGGTGATGCACGGCAAGACCTCGCTCATCCACCACGACGGCCTCGGCGTGTTCGAGCGGATGCCGAACCCGTTCGAGGCCACCCGCTACCACTCGCTGGTGGTCGACCGGGATTCGATACCGGACACGCTGGAGATCACCGCCGAGACCGACGACGGCACCGTGATGGGGCTGCGGCACCGCCAGTTCGACATCGAGGGCGTGCAGTTCCATCCCGAGTCGATCCTGACCGCCGGGGGCCACGACCTGATCGCCACCTTCCTGGCCCGGGCCTCGGCCCCCTCCGCCTGAGACCTCTCGAAGCTCCGGAGTCGGGACGGCGCGCGATCAGGCGGTGGGGGGCGTGGCCGCCGTCGTCGCGGTGACCGACGACGAGGTCGACGAGCTGGCCGGGGTGCCGCTGGACACGATGATGGTGATCGAGGTGGCCGGCGCCACCGAGATGCCGGCGGCCGGGTTGGTGCCGATGACCTCGCCGGTCGGCACCGTCGACGACGCCTGGTTCAGGGTGGTCACCTTGAAGCCGGCCGAGGTGAGGTTGGCCGCCGCGCTGGCCGCGCTCTGGCCGGTCACGTCGGGCACCTTGATGGTGGCCGGACCCGACGACACCGTGAGATCCACCTCGGCGCCCTTGTCAGCCATGGTGGTGGCGCTCGGGCTCTGGGAGATGACCTGGCTCACCGGGACCGAGTCGCTGTTCTGGTTGGTGGCCCGGACGGTGAAGCCGGCGGCGACGAGGGTGGCCGTCGCCGCGGTCTGGGTCTGGCCCACCACCGACGGCACCGCCACCTGGCCGGCGCCCTTGGACACGTCGAGGACCACCGTGGAGCCCTGGTTGGCCTGGGAGCCCCCGACCGGGTTCTGGCCGAAGACCTGGCCGTTGGGGTACTGGCTGTTGGCCCGCAGGACGACGGCCACCTTGAAGCCGTCGGCCTCGAGGGTGGCGCGGGCCACATCCACCTGCTTGCTGGTCACGTCCGGCACCTGCTTCTGGACCGTGGCGTTGCGATCCAGGCGGGTGGCCAGGTAGAGCAGCCCGGCCGCGAGCACGACCAGCACGCCCAGCAGCACCCACAGGAAGGTGGCACTGCGCTTCTTGGCCGGCGCCGCGTTGGCCGCCGCGTACGAGCCGGTGGGCGGCCCGGTCGGATTCACCGGGGGCACCGCCTGGGTACCAGGGCCGGCCACCGCGGTCGCCCCCACGGAGGCCACGCCGGCCACGCCGGCGGCCAGCGCAGCCTGCGAACGCAGCGCCGACACCGGCAGGCCCTCGAGGTAGTTGCGCAGGTCGGCCCGCAGGTCCTCGGCCGAGGCGTAGCGCTGCGCCGGGTCCTTGGCCAGCAGCTGGGCCACGATGGCCTCGAGCGCGGGGGGAACGGCCACGCCGGTGGAGCTGGGCAGCGGCGCTGGCTCCTGCACGTGCTTGTAGGCGATGGCCACCGGCGTGTCCCCGGTGAAGGGTGGACGGGTGGTCAGCATCTCGTAGAGCACGCAGCCGAGCGAGTAGAGGTCGCTGCGGGGATCGACGGTCCGCCCCTGGGCCTGCTCGGGGGAGAAGTAGGTGGCGGTCCCCATGACCGCGCCGGCCTGGGTCAGGTTGGCCTCGGTGCCACCGACGATGGCCTGGGCGATGCCGAAGTCGGCCACCTTCACCTGGCCGCTGGGCGAGATGAGGATGTTGCCCGGCTTGATGTCACGATGCACTACGCCGTTGCGATGGGCGAAGCCCAGTGCGGCGGCCACATCTGCGGTGATCTCGGCGGCGCGGCGGGGGTGCAGCGGCCCTTCGGTGCGCACGATCTCGGACAGGCTGCGGCCCTCGATGTACTCCATCACGATGAAGTAGGTGCCCGACTGCTGACCCCAGTCGTAGACGGCCACCACGTTGGGGTGGTTGAGGTTGGCCGCGGCCTGGGCCTCACGCCGGAAGCGCTCGACGAAGGTCGGATCCTTGGCGTACTCCGCGAAGAGCACCTTGACCGCCACCGGCCGGTCCAGCAACAGGTCGCGGGCCAGGTACACGTCGGACATGCCGCCCCGGGCCAGGCGGCGGTGCATCTCGTAGCGTTCGTTGAAGACCGTGGGGCCCTGGTCGGACATACGGATCGCAGCCTAGTGAATGGCCCGCTAGTGACCGGAGGCTTGCTCGGCCAGGGTGGCGGCCAGCACCTGCTTGGCGATGGGGCCCGCCACCCGGGCGCCGGTGGCCTCGCTCACACCCGGCTGGTTCAACACGACGACCGCGACCGCCACCGTGGGCTCCTGGCCCTTGGGTCCGGCGAAGGCGATCATCCAGGCGTTGATCTGCTTGGTGTCGCCGATCTCGGCGGTGCCCGTCTTGCCGCCCACGTCGAAGCCGGGCATCTGCAGCACCGTGGCGGTGCCGTTGGCCACCACCTGCATCATGGCGTCGTGGATGGTGGCGGTCGTCCCGGGGCTGATGGGCGTGAGCCAGGGCGCGGGGCGGTACTGCTGGACCAGGTTGCCCTCGCTGTCGCGGATCTGGGTCATCACATGCGGCTTCATGATCACTCCCCCGTGGGCGATGGCCGCCGCCACCAGGGCCATCTGCAGCGGTGTGGCCTGCACGTTGTTCTGTCCGATGGACGACTGGCCCAGCACCGCCCGGTCAACGGTCGGGGTGCCCTGGCCGAAGTTGGTGGGGAAGATCGACCGGGCCGCGCCGGGTAGGTCGATGGGGGCGATGTCGTTGAAACCGAAGCTCTGCGCCCCCGCGATCATCTTGTCGGGCCCGATGGTCTCGGCGCCCATCTGGGCGAAGGCCGAGTTGCACGACACCTCGAGGATCGGGATGAGCGTCCCGCCGCACGCCTCGCCCCCGAAGTTGAAGATGGGCTGACCGAACGGCGGCCGGTAGAAGCGGGCCACCGGGTACGAGGGGTTGGCCACGGTGACCAGACCGTCCTGCACCCCCGTCGAGCTGGTCACGATCTTGAAGGTGGAGCCGGGCGGGTAGATCTCCTGGTACTGATGGGCCAGCATCGGCTTGCCGGGCGCGGCGTTGTCCGCCGTCCAGGCCGCCCTGGACACGGCGCCGTCGAGCGACGAGATCGGGTTGGGGTCATAGGACGGATAGCTCCAGAAGGCCAGCAGGGCGCCGGTGCGCGGGTCGATGGCCACCACCGAGCCGGGCCGGTTGCCCAACGACTGCTGGGCCACCGTCTGCAGGTCCTTGCGCACCGAGATGGTCAGGTTGCCCACCTGGGGACGCGGGTTCAGGAGGTCGGCGAAACCGTGGATCTGCTGGCCGATGGTCTGGCCGGTGAGCTGCTTGTCATAGGTCAGCTCCAGACCGGTCGCGCCGTAGTTGAACGAGTAGTAGCCGGTGAGCTGGGCGAACAGGTTGCCCTGCGGGTACACCCGCCGGCGGCTGAAGTCCGACGAACCGCTCACCGTCTGGGAGGTGGCCAGCAGGGCGCCGTCAGCCGACGAGATCGACCCGCGGTCCTTGTTGAACAGCTGCTTGACCCGCAGGTCGTTGAGGGCGTTGTTGTCCAGCGCCGACTTGTGGACCACCTGGATCCAGTTGAGCATCCCGAACAGGGCCAGGTAGCAGGCCAGCAGGCCGATGCCGAGCCGGCGGATCTGGGTGTTCACGCTGCCACCGCCATCGCGGCCCGCTCGAGGGCCCGTCGGTTGGATTCGTCGGAGATGCGCAGCAGCAGGGCGATCAGGATCCAGCTCGAGACCAGCGAGGAGCCGCCGTAGGACACGAAGGGCAGAGCCAGGCCGGTCAGGGGCAGGAGGCGGATCACGCCGGAGATGATGACGAAGGCCTGCACGCCGACCAGGGTGGTGAGACCGACGGCCAGCAGCTTGTCGAATGCCTGGTCGGCCCGGGCCGCGATGCGCAGGCCCGACCCGACGATCAGCATGAAGGCCACGATCACCAGGGTCGCCCCCAGCAAGCCCATCTGCTGGGCCACCGCGGCGAAGATGAAGTCGGTCTGCACGTAGGGGATGCTGTCCTGGTTGCCCAGCCCCAGCCCGGTGCCGATGATGCCGCCGTTGGCCATGGCGAACCAGGACTTGACCGGTTGGATCCCGTGGCCGAGCGCCTCGGGCCACGGGTTCAGCCAGAGCGTGACCCGCTCCTTGACGTGGGCGAACTCGCGCCACGACAGGTAGGAGGCGGCGCCGAACATGAGCCCGCCCACCACCAGGTACGAGGTCCGGGAGGTGGCCACCCACAGCATCACCACGAACAGCGTGAAGAACATGAGCGACGAGCCCAGGTCGTTCTGGGACACCATGATCATGATCGAGAATCCCCAGGCCACCAGCACCGGTCCCAGGTGCTTGGGCTCGGGCAGGTTGAGCGGGCCCAGCCGCCAGGTGCGCATGGCCAGCAGCTCGCGCTTCTCGACCAGGTAGGAGGCGAAGAAGATGGCCAGCACGATCTTGGCCAACTCACCGGGCTGGAACCCGATGGGTCCCAGGTTCACCCAGATCCTCGAGCCGTTGACGGCGCGGCCGAGGTGGGGGACGAGCGGCAGGATCAGCAACCCGATGCCGATGAGGGCGAAGGTGTAGCGGTAGCGGCTGAGGATGCGGGTGCGGCGCACCACCACCAGCGTGGCCACGAAGGCCATCACCCCGAAGGCGGTCCAGGCGGCCTGGAGGCCGGCCAGGTGCTCGGGCAGGTGCGGGCTCTGGGGATCCGGGGTGGTGGTGATGACCACGTAGCCGAGTCCGTTGAGCAGCGCGGCCAGCGGCAACAGGACGGGATCGGCGGTGGGGGCCAGCCGGCGCACGGCCAGGTGCGCCACCAGCAGGATGCCCAGCACCATCCCCAGGAAAGGCCCGATGTCGGCCGGGAACTGCTTGTCCGCGGCCAGGGTGGCCAGGGAGTAGGCCGCGCCGATGACCACCACGGCCATGACCAGCAGGCCCAGCTCCGTGTTGCGTCGACGGACACCCATCGACGGTCAGGCCCCGGTGGTGGTGGCGTTGGCGGTGGTGGTCGACCCCGCGCCCGGTCCGCCGGCCCCGGTCGAGGACGTGGA
>Ga0075017_100000904_pt1 | contig 17573 bp, 11 predicted proteins | sample AleBraG_ABR_2012_FD_71475 | JGI IMG/M metagenome (GOLD analysis project Ga0075017, IMG submission 71475) | Freshwater sediment microbial communities in response to fracking from Pennsylvania, USA - Alex Branch Run_MetaG_ABR_2012 | ecosystem: Environmental > Aquatic > Freshwater > Creek >... | reverse complement strand
GCCACCCACGTGTCGAAGCGTGCGAGGGCGGCGGACACGAATCCGGCATCGTTGATGTGCAGGTCAAGCTCCACAAACTCAACGGGTGGCCGGATATGCCGGCGAAATTCGTCGACCAGCGCCGCATGGGCTTCAGGGTCATGCAAGGGTTCACCGGGACGATCCCAGGCTTCGATGCCTTGCAACGGCAACAGAAACGCCGTGGGCCCCGAGGCCTGGGCCAGACGCGCCGCGATGTGCCGCGCAATCGCGCGTCGCTCTTCGCCCGTACTGGTCACGGAGGCAATCAACCGGTTGTGCGCGTGATAGGGTCGGCCCACATATTTCGGTGGGAGCGGTGCCCAGGTCTGCATGTCGATCATGTCGCTGGCGCCGGGCGCTACCAGTTGCGGCACCCCGCAGCGGCCAGCGGCCGTCAGCCGCGTCGCGCCTGAATTGACTACCGATCCGCAGACCTGATTGGCCACCTCTTGCAGCGCGAAATCGAACACCGCCGCAAAGCGTCCCTGTTCGATCAACGCCTCCATGGCCCTCCCACCCATGCCACTGCAATGAAAGACGACCACCTCATAGCCGCGCGCTTCCAGAGCGGGTTTGAGCTCGGCCATGTACCTCAGGCATGAGAGTCCCAACGACCCGATGGCCACGGCGGGCCGCTCACTGTGCGTATCGGTGCCGATCGCGTGGCTGGCGTCGGCTGCTCGTGCCGCGCCGAGCACGGCGCCAGCGGCTTGCCTGAGGATGGAGCGGCATATGCTGTTGAGACCGTACAACCCTCCGGCCCACAGCACCATCATCAGGTCCGGCGCGAGCCGCTCGGGTGGGAATAGATGGGAGTAGGCCACCGTAGATACGATGAGCTTCGGCATACCCAGTGGGAGCGCCGCCGTGACATCCAGCGCCAGATCAGTACCCATCGTACCGCCCAGGGCCAGTACGCCCTGCACAGTGCCCTGCGCATAGTGCTGCAGCGCCAGCGCCACGGCACCGGCGGCCATCTTCGTCATCGCGGCGTTTTCATCCCCCAGTGCGATGATCGCCTCCAACGTGGTGCCGGCGGCCTTCGCCACGTCGGTATTGCGATGCGAGGGCGCAAAGGGCGGAGTGCCCAGCACCCCGACATCCATGATCTGCGCTCTGCCGCCCTGCTCCTGTATGCAGCGCTGCAGAAACTGCAGCTCCGCCGCCTTGGTATCAGCGGTGCCAATAATCAGGATGTTAGTCATCACTTCACTCTGTCCCACGTCATTGGCTCCTGGCCCCTGGCCCCTGGCCCCTGGCCACTGCGACTCCATGGCGTAGCCGGTCTCAGGGAGCGTTGCGCCGCCGTCCACGACCAGCGTTTGTCCGGTCACCCAACGCGCCGCGTCGCTGGCCAGGTAGAGCATCGCTTGGGCAATATCGTCGGGCTCGCCCATGCACCCCAGCGGGATGAAGCGCTCAATGCGGGCACGTGTTTGCGGCTCGCTGATGCGGCCGTGATCCTTGGCGATGAAGCCGGGCTCGACGCCGTTAACCGTGATGTGATCGGCGGCAAATTCCAAAGCGGCGCTGCGAATAAAGCCGTTTACGCCGGCCTTGGCGGCCGCGTAGTGCGCTGCGCCCACCATGGCCGCGCGCGGACCGGTCACCGACGAGGTCACCAGGATGCGTCCGCCGCCGCGCGCTCTGAGCAGCGGCAGCGCCGCTTGCGCCAGCCAGAAGCAGCACTTGAGATTCAGCGTCAAAGTGGCATCGAGCGTGGCCGCATCGAGCGTCTCGATACGACTCCAGGTGCAGCCCCCGGCATTGTGCACCAGGATGTCCAGCGCACCGAACGCCGCTGCGCTTTCCGCCACCGCGCGCTGCGCGCCCGCTTCATCGGCGACGAAATCGGTGGCCTGCGCCGCGTAGCCCTCGCCGCGGAGCGTGGCCGCGGCGGCCTCCGCTGCGCTGCGGGTTCGATTGGCCAGCATCACCCGCGCTCCGGCGCGTGCGAAAGCCGCGGCGATGGCCGCGCCAATGCCACCGCCCGCTCCGGTCACCAGTGCCACCTTGCCCTCGAGCCGCGGGTCACTCATGCCCCGGTGCCCTCCGGTGCCAAGGCGGCCAACTCAGCACACAGCTCACCCAATACATCGATAAATCGGTCGAGCTCGGCTTCGCGGGTATCAGGACACATCAGCAGCATGCAATGAAATGGCGTTATCACTATGCCGCGATTCAGGCAGTAGACGTGAAACAGCGCCTCCAAGCTCGCGCTTCGCGCGCGCGCCACCGCCGTGGCATTCACCGGCGCCTCCGGCATGAACAGCAGTTCCACCCTGGCCCCGCACTGCTCCACGTACCAGGCGCGCCCGCGAGCGGCCAGTAGCGCGCGCGCGCGCTGGGCCAAATCGGCGGCCATGGCAAACATGTGATCAAACGCCGGGGCGATCAGCACCTGCTGCAGCACTGCGCGTACCGCTGCGACCTGCAAGGCGCTGCCGGCAAGCGTGCCGCCAAAGCCCAGGTGCGTGCTTTGACGGATCAGGGCCGGATTGACCTTCGGCACCTCCTGCCACACGCGCTCTGCGACGGCACGGCTGAGCCCGTACAGGCCCACCGGTATACCGCCACCGATGGACTTGCCCAACACCAGTAGATCCGGCTCCAGGCCATGGCGCACGCCATACCCGCCGGGTCCGCTGGAAAAAGTATGCGTCTCATCCACAATCAACAGCGCGCCGGCGCGTCGCGTGAGTTCGCGCAGGGCGGCGTGAAAGCCAGGCTGGGGCAATACCATGCCAAAGTTCGTCAGCACGGGTTCGGTGAGCACACAAGCCACGTCCCCGTCCGCATCCAACAGGGCCGCTTCCAGTGACGGCAGGTCGTTGAATTCAACCACGCGCGACACCCGCTCGTGATCGACGCCATTGGCGTGCACGCCACTTCGCAGTACGACCCGACCGTCCTGCAGCGCCACATGCGCCTCTTCCACGGACCCGTGATAGCAGCCGTTGAACACCAATACGCGAGAGCGCCCGGTCACCAGGCGGGCCAGACGGATGGCGGCGCGATTGGCGTCGGAGGCCGAAGTGGTAAAGCCCCAGAAAGGCAGTTGGAAACGCCTTGCCAGCTCCGTGCCCACCCAGGCGGAATCTTCGCCGGGCATCATGGTGGTGGCGCCGCGGGACATCTGCCTGGCCACCGCTGCGCTCACGGGCTCGGGCGCGTGACCGCACATGGCGCCGCTGTCGCCCAAACAAAAATCCGCGTAGTCCAGCCCGTCGGCGCAGCGCAAACGCGCCCCCTGCCCACTGACGATGCTGAGCGGAAACCCCCCCGCCCAGCGGCGCATCCAATGCGAGGGCGCCCCATACAAGTAGTAGCGTTGTCCGACCTCAAAGGCCTGCGATGAGGCGGGATGTTGGTCGTGAAATCGCCGCTGCTCGCGCCGCAGCAGAGGCTCGAGTGCGCTTGCCTCGCAATCAGTCACGGCTGATAGTCAGCTGCTCGGGGGCCACGGGCTCGAACAGGCGTTTCTTCATCACGAACTTCACCCACAAGGCTCCGATCAGTGCGAACAGCGCCAGCACGCCGCCGGTATAGCGGGCGATCTGCGGCGCCATTTCCGGCGTGGGAGCACTGTTCATGACCACATAGGCCATGCCGATGATGGCCAGCATGGGCACGTAGGGGTAGCCCGGCACGCGAAACGGGCGGGCGTGATCAGGGTAACGGCGCCGCAGCATGATCAGCGAAATCTGCGCCATCATGTAGGCCAGCAGCCAGGCCACCGAGGCCGCGATGGTCAGGGGCAAAATGGCGTTGGCGTCGCCCCCCGACCACCACAGACCCAAGAGCGGCAGCGCGCCATAAAACACGATGGACACCACCGGGGTGCGCAGGCGCGGATGCTGGTAGCGGAAAATGGGGAACACCTGCCCGTTCATCGCCATACCCCACAGCATGCGCGATACACCGGCGGTGGCGGTATTGATTAGGCTGGCCGAGGCAATCAAGGCCAGGACCACAAAACCAATGCGAGCCGTGGGGCCAAACACCGCCAGCACATATTGCAAGTGCGGCGTGGCCGAATCCAGGAGCGCGGCGCGCGGGACGAAAAACAGATATCCCAGCGCAAACAACACTTCGGCAATCCAGATGGCGATCAGCCCCTTGAGCATCGCGCGCGGCAGATCACGGTTGGGATTGCGCGCATCGGGTACCAGCGGAGTGACGAATTCCAAACCCGCAAATACCCAGAATGCCAGGGCCAGCACTGACGTCACAGCCGTCTGCGAACGCAATGCCGCCCATCCGCTGGTCGGGCTCACCGGCAATGGATGGGCCGCAAAGCCCGACATCGCCACAATCCCGGTCACCAGCAGGAACAACAGCACTGCGAAGCTCAGGAAAGTCTGCACGCGCGCAAAAATATCGGTACCCAGAATATTCAGGCCCACAAATGTCAGCACGATGAGCACGGGCCAGGTATGGATGGGCACGGCAAGGGGCAGGACCTGGCGAATCAGACCATTGGCCAGTATCAGCTCCACGGGCAAGCCGAACAGGGCCGGAGTCACGTAGCCGGCGAACACCAGCAGGATGGCCGGAAAATTGCCGATGGCCGCTTCGGCATAGCTGCTGAGGCTCCCGGCGTTGGGCATCATCAGCGCCATTTCGGCGTAGGCCATGGCGTTGGCCAGGGCCAGCGCAAACGCCACCGCCAACGCGATAAAGAATCCCCATCCGCCGATGGCCACGCCCTGCGCCGTGGTGACCATGCCGAGCTGCGCGACAATGGCGCCGATGGCCGCCGCAAACAAGGCCCGCTGTCCCAACATGGCGCTCGCCTTGGTGGCCACCGTATTCAAATTCCCACTCCTTTAAAACGCCACGGCCGTGAAGGCCCCGTCCAGCGCGTCGCACAGCAGGTCTATCTGGGCACGGCTGATGGTCAGCGCAGGCGAGAGGATAATATTCGCGCCTGAAGTGCGGATCATGGCGCCGCGCTGGTAAGCCTCGCGTGCGATCCGGGTCACCTGCTTGGCGCCACGTGGGAGCGCAGTCTTAGTGGCCCGATCCGCCACCAGTTCAAGGCAGGCCATCAAGCCCACGCCGCGCACGTCCCCGATCAACGGATAGCGCGCCGCCAGGTCCCGCAACCGTGTCAGCAGATACTCGCCCTCGCGCGCCGCGTTGCCCACGATGTCCTCGGTGGACAGCACCTCGAGCGTCGCCAGCGCCGCCGCGGCGGCCACCGGATGAGCACTGTAGGTGTAACCGTGAGTCACAGTGCCCAGCGCGCTGTCCGCCTCACTGAAGGCGCGTGCCACCTGGCCGCTCACGGCCGTCGCGCCCAGCGGCACGTAACCCGACGAGATGCCCTTGGCCAGACACCATAGATCGGCATTCACTCCCCACAGGCGAGTACCGAAGAGTTGCCCGGTGCGCCCAAAGCCCGTCACCACTTCATCGGCAATCAGCAGCACGCCGTGCCGATCACACACCTGGCGCACCAGCGGCCAATAGTTGGCGGGCGGCACGATGACTCCGCCGGCACCCTGCACCGGTTCAGCAATGAAGGCCGCCACGGTATCCGGCCCTTGAAAAACGATTTCCCGTTCCAGCAGCTCGGCGCACAGCTCGCCCAATCGCACCGGGTCGTCGGTGAAGGGATTACGGTACAGCCACGGCGTGTCGACGTGGAAGCAGCCCGGCAGGAGCGGTTCGTAGGGGCGGCGGAAATTCGAATTGCCGTTGACGCTCATGCCACCAAAATGGACGCCGTGATATCCCTGGCGGAGCGAAATGAACTTGGTGCGATCGGCTTGACCGCGAATCTTCCAGTATTGCCGCGCCAACTTGAGTGCGGTCTCCACCGCATCGGAACCCCCGTTGCTGAAGAACACCGCAGCCACGCCCTCCGGCGCCATCATCGCGACGACACGCTCGGCCAGCTCAATGGCCCGCGCGTGGGTGGTGCCTCTGAAGATGTTGTAAAACGGCAGCTCGTCGAGCTGTGCCACGACCGCGTCGCGGACCTCCTTACGAGCGAATCCCAGATTGGCGCTCCACAGTCCGGCCACACCATCCACGAGTCGATGCCCGTCGACGTCCCAAATCCAACTGCCTTCGCCGCGGACGATGATATCCGGGGGCGTCTCGAGCATGGATTTCGGGTGCGCCATGGGGTGCAGGAGATGGCGGGCGTTGGCCGCCTTGAGCTCGGCCGCGGTCCATTTCTTCATGGTTCCGTCTCCAGCTGCAATCCCAAGCGTGCCGCCACGGCGGCCACATTGCCGCTGACGTCGCGCAAATCAAAATAATGCGTCTGCAAGCCCACTTGCCAGCCGCCGGCAATGTTCCGAAATTGATCGTCCACGAACAGTATCTGTTCGGCGGGCAATTGCATGGCCTCGATGGCCAAGGCATAGGCGCGCGGATCGGGCTTGAGTATGCCGTTTTGAGTGGCATCCACAATCACATCCAAGTCATCCAGGAATCTCATGCCGGCCAGGAAATCAGCGCCGTAGAACAGCTCCATTTCGTTGCTGAGGATGCCGACCTTCATGCTTTGGGCACGGGCCGCGCGCACCAAAGCCGCAATGGCAGGTCGCACCACCGCATTGGGATCGTTCTGCCGAATGCGCCCGAGCATGGTGGGAACATCCCAGTCCGGCTCGCCCACCTGCTCGCCCAGTTCGCGGGCCCGCAGGCGCCAATAGTCTCGCTCGGTAATTTTGTTGGCCAGCATGTCGCGCCACAGCGCGTCCGAGCCAGGCTCGAGCGGACCGAGCCAGCTCACGGCTCCGGGCGCAAGACCCAGGATGCGTTCCGTCTCGCGGTGCCGCTCGAACACCGAGACGCTGATGACACTGCCAAAGTCCAGCAGCAAGCCGGCCGGCCGGCCGCCACCGCGTGGTGCGCGCGCACCGGGCGCCGGTGCGTGGAGCGGCGTGCGCAGCGCGGCGCTCATGTAGAAACGCTCACCAGCTTGACGTCGGTGTAGGCGAGCAAGCCTTCCAGGCCGTTTTCAGAGCCCATGCCGCTGTCCTTGACGCCGCCGAAAGGCGCTTCCGGCTGCGAGACGCCAAAATGGTTGATGCCGATCATGCCGGCCTGCAAACGCGCTCCCAACTCATGGGCGATGCGCAAGTTGCGCGTGAAGGCATAAGCGGCCAACCCATAGGGCAGAGCATTGGCGCGCCCAATCGCCTCGTCCAAGTCATCAAAGACGTCCAATAAAGCGATCGGGCCAAACGGCTCCTCGCGCTGTACCTGCGCCTGGGCGGGTGCGCCTTCCAGTACTGTGGGCTCGTAATAGAAGCCGTTGCCCGCCACGCGCCGCCCGCCACACAACAGCTTCGCACCGCATGCCAGTGCATCATCCACGTAGGCCTGCATGGCGGAAACTCTCCGCTCGTGAATCAGCGGTCCAATCTGCGTCTCCGGCGCCAAACCATTTCCCAGGCGCAGCGCCCGCGTGCCGCCCAGGAACTCATCGCGAAACGACGCGTAGCGGCTGCGATGCACCAGGAAGCGAATCGGAGACGCACAGATCTGCCCGGCATTGCGATACTTCGCCGCCACCGCCAGCCGCGCGACCGCCGCAGGATCCGCATCCTCGCACACGATCACCGGCGCGTGCCCGCCCAGCTCGGCCGTGAAACGCTTCAAATGCCGGCCTGCCAATTCAGCCAACTGGCGGCCAACCGCCACCGATCCGGTGAACGAAACCTTGGCGATTCCCGCCGCTGCGATCAACGTGGAAGAGACCAGGGCCGGATCTCCACACACCATGTTGACCACCCCAGGCGGAACACCCGCGTCGACGAAAGCGCGGAGTAGCTCCATGCAGCTCGCCGGTGTCTCCTCGGCGGGCTTGATGATAATGCTGCAGCCCGCCGCCAGCGCCGCACCCAGCTTACGCGCTGGCAGATTGACCGGAAAATTCCAGGGCGTGAAAGCCGCCGCCGCCCCCACGGGCACGTGACTGACCGTCTGACTCTGGATATTAGCCAGGCGCGGCGGCACGCCGCGACTCCCCAGGCGCTTGCCCTCCTCGGCCAGAAAATCGATGGTATCGGCGCTTAGATTGATCTCACGTTCCGCCTCAGCCAGCGGTTTCCCCTGCTCGAGTGTCAAGATACGGGCCAGTGAGCCGGCGCGCTCGCGCAGGAGCGCGGTCGCGCGGGTGATGAGCTTGAAACGCTCCAGTGGCAGCAGGCCGGACCAGAGCACAAAGCCCCGCTGCGCTGCCACCACCGCGGCGGCCAGCTCGGGCGCACCGGCCCTCGGCAGCTGGCCCAACCTCGAGCCGTCGGCCGGATTCAATACCGGCAGTGAGCCGCTGGCGGTACGCTCGATCCAGTTTCCGTCAACCAGCAATTTGAGCGTTGGATAGTTCACCGCGGCATGCTCCGCGTTATTCGTTTCGTTGTCAACAAACTCACCACTTGGGCGTTGCCGCCGCCGCGCATTGACGCGGCGCGGCCCCACGCCGGAGAATGTCGGCCCATGAAGCCTAGCAGACCCCCGAGCCGAGTGCCGCCCAAGCGCGCACGACCCGCGCCCAGAATTGCCCGCGCCAACTTAGGTCCCATCGGCAAGCTCGAGGATTTCATCCCCTACAAATTGTCGGTGGTCGCCAACCGGGTCTCGCAGTCCGTGGGTCGACTGTTTGAGGCCGAGTTCAATATTCAAATACCGGAATGGCGCATTCTCATGGCCTTATATGCTTATGGGAGCCTGGTTTTCAACGAGGTGGTCGACAAGACCAGCATGGACAAGGCGCGCGTTTCGCGCGCCCAGCGGCGCCTGGCCGATCTGGCCCTGATCAGCACCGCGAGCGATCCGGGCGACAAGCGCAAGTTAATACTGGCCATCACCCCGGCCGGCCGCAAGATCTGCAACGATATTCTGCCGCGTGCCGCCGAGCGCGAAACCTGGTTCCTGGCCGTGCTCGATCATCGCGAGCATCGGCAGCTCGATGTCATTCTCGACAAGCTGATGCGCCGCAGCCAGGAGCTGTAACGGTGGGCGTTGCCGCGCGTCGGGCGAGCGGCCGCCGGTGCGCTCTGGCCGTTCGCGGACGGCGACCGACCGGTCAGTTTGGGTCGTGCCAGTTTGTTGACAACGAAACATTCGCGTCGCATCATCGTGCCGCCGCGGACCCATCGCCGGCGCATCTGCCGCAGAGGATCGAGCCAATGTATCAACGCAATATGGTTTATCGAGTTACGCGGTTGCTCCCTTGGTTGGCAGCGCTGGGCCTGGGTGGCGGACTGTATTCACCGCTGTGCGCTGCTGCTGCAGGGGGCGCTGCCAGTGCCGATACGGACAAGATTGAAGAGATCATTGTCACCGCGCAGCGACGCGAGCAAAGTATCGAGGACGTCGGCACTTCGATCACGGCCTTTGACGGCGCCAGCCTGCAGAAGCTGGCCCTGACCAGCATCACCGACATCGCGCAGCAGGTGCCGGGCCTTCAGTACCAGGCCTTCAGTCCGACGATCACCATTTTCAATTTGCGGGGCGTTTCGCAGAACGATTTCGGCGACCACCATGAGGCGCCGGTGGCGGTGTACACCGACGATGTCTACAACGCCTCGATGGGCGCAGTGGCCGGCGCCATGTACGATCTGGATCGGGTTGAAGTCCTGCGGGGCCCCCAAGGCACGCTGTTTGGGCGCAATGCCACGGGCGGCCTGATCCACTACATCAGCGCCAAGCCCAGCACCGACGGCGATAACGGCTTTGTGCATGTTTCGGGCGGCCAGTATGGGGATATTGAGACCGAGGGCGCGCTGAACTTCAGGCTCAGCGATGATTCGGCCACCCGCCTGTCCTTTGCTACCACCAAGCACGAGGGTCTGATTCACAATCTGGTGGGCCCCGACGCCAACAGCGAGAATCAATATGCCGCGCGCCTGCAGTACCTGCTGCGGCCGAATGCTGACAGCCAAGTGCTCCTTAAAGCCTATTACCTGGGCAACAGCAATGAAGTATCGCCAAGCTATGCTTGGAACGCTTCCTGTAATAATAGCCCGGGACTCCTGCAGCCGGGCCAGAGCTGCCCCGGCAGCTACGCCAGCTTGGGCGCTTTCGTAGCACCCACCGCCAATCCTTACGGCACCGGACCTGGGTGCGATCAGTCCGGCTATTGCAACCCGCGCGCCTTTTCCGACCCGTTCACGCAGTCATTTGATCGCCAGGGCTACTTCAGCCGCACCGTCTATGGTCTCACCGCGCACGTGGACTGGAACTTGGGGGCCGCCAAGCTGGCCTCGGTGACCGACTACATGCATCTGAACAAACGCTATGGCGAGGATTCGGACGGTTCGCCGAACTATCAATTCAACTTCGACACGCGCCTGGATTTCCATCAGTTCTCCCAGGAGCTGCATTTGAGCGGCGGCGATACGCTGCAGTGGATTGCCGGCGCCTATTTCCTGGATCTGGCCAATGTCGGTCTGCAGGACGAGAGCGTCAATCAGACCTACCTGGGCTTCATCGAACACGATCAGGGTCCGCAGTACACCCTCGATACCCGCTCGGTGGCCTTGTTCGGGCAGACTGAGTGGCGATTTGCACCAAGCTGGTCGCTGATCACCGGCCTGCGCTACACGCGCGATGACAAGACCTACAGCTACGTCCTATGGAACCCGAGCCCCGGCACGCCGCTGGTGGACGCCGTCGGGGTTCCGTACGTATATAACTCCACCACCTTTCCCGGCCTGGCCAATCGCACTTTCGACCTGTATTCGGGCAAGCTGGAGCTGGATTTCAAACCCAGCCGCGACTCGCTGTATTACGCCAGCATCAACCGCGGCCCCAAGGGCGGCGGCTGGTCGGCCCCCAGCAACACGTCGGGCAGCAACATGGCCTCCGACCTGTTTGGCGTCATCGCCTACAAACCCGAGACCCTCATTGACTACGAGGTGGGCACCAAGCACACCCTGATGGGCGGGCGGGCGCGGCTCAACGCGGACGCGTTCTATTACGACTACCGCAACTACCAGGCGTTCTTCCTGCAGAACTTCACCCAGATCATCGGCAACGTCAATGCCACGCTCTTCGGCGGCGAAGTGGAATTTTCCGTAGTACCGGTGCACGGCTTGACCGTGGAGACCGGCGTCTCGGCACTCTCCACGCGCATCAAGAATGTCACGCTGCCGGATGGCTCAATCGCTGATCGCGAGATGCCTAATGCGCCCAAGTGGACGGTCAATGCCGTGGTCCGCTACGAGTGGCCAGCGGCCGGCGGCACCTGGTCGACGGAGATCAACGGCAAGTGGAACGCGTCGCAATGGCTGGAGAACGTCAATGCTCCCGTGGACTTCCAACCCGCCTACGGCACGGTGGACCTGCACCTGGGCTATGCCATGCGCCAATGGGAATTGACTGCGTGGGTCAAGAATGCAGCCAACAAGTACTACCGCGTCTATAACCTGGACCTAAGCGGTCTGGGCTACAACGAATCGGTGTACGGGAATCCGCGCTGGGTGGGTGCTACGTTTGCCTACCATTGGGGCAAAACCTAGCCCACACCTCCTTAGCGCTCAAACTCAAAGCTCAGGCCCACCTGGCGCAGGGACTCCGGCGATACCCACCCTGATACGCCATTGACGTAGCCGTTCGGCGCGGTCGGATCGGCTCCGGGAGGCGTGAACGAGGGCCCACCGAACAGCGTAATCGGTTCGTGATCGTTGCCGATATTGCGCACGAATAACGCGACGCTCCAGCGCTTGGTCGCTGACTGAACGCCCAGATGAGCGCCCGTGGTCCAGTGCGCCGGATAGATGAAACGCGGATCCGCCGTGGGACCGAGGCGCATCGCCGACTTGAACACCGTATCGGCCGCAATGACGCCCTCAATCGGTCCGAGCCGCAGCGTGTACTGGCCCGAGAAGGTGAACTTGACCTTCGGCACACCCACGAGCTGCAGGTTGCTCAAATCGGTCGTACCATTGTTGAGATTATTTGGATCGTACCCGGTCCAGCCGGAAGGGTACTGGACCCTGTCGTAAATCACGCCGGCCTCGAGGGTTAGATCCCGGGCCGGGCGACCAAAGACATCCAGCTCCGCACCTTTTGTTGTCACCGACGAGACGGATACGCCGTTGCATATCAGTGCGCCGAATGGCGCAATGAAGCAGTTCTGGCCTTGGTAGTCCTGCACGCGGCTCGAAAATACATTGAAGTCGACTGCCAGCGAATCCTCCAGCGCCGCACCCTTGACACCGATCTCAAACGCCGTCGGAATTTCCGGGGCGATTACCGTCGCCGGGGTTCCAAACGCCGCCGGCGTGACCTGCGGACCCTTATAGCCCCGCACCGCCGTGGCGTAGGCGCTCAGCCCTGGCGCGATCTTGTATTGCAGACCCAGCCGCCCGGACAGGTTGCTTTCCGATACTTCCCCGTAGGTCGGGTTGGTAGTCGGGTCATTGGAGTTAGCCGTTGTAGAATCAGTGATCTGTTGATGGGTGTAACGCAGGCCCGCGATCACACCGAGCGTGTCGGTCAGATGGTAAGTCAGCTGACCGAAAGCGGCAGCCGACTTGTTGGACGTACGCGTGGCGGTGTCATCCGGCGGGGCAAAGGGCGTGAAGCCCGGTCCGGCCTGAAAGCTGCCGACGTTGTCACTGCCGCCCGGCGCATAGCCGGAATCGGCCAGGTAGTCGGCGTAAAACAGCCCCGCCACATAGTCCGCTTTCTGCTGGCCGCTGGAGGCAACGCGCAGTTCCTGGGAAAACTGTCGTCCCGAGTTCACGAACTGCGTCGTGAAGATTTGCACGAACTCCGCCGCAAGACCCTGAATGTCGGCATCGCTCGGCCCCACCTGGTTCTTACGGAGCGAAGTTATTGATGTCAGGGTCTGAGCATTGAGTTCGGCGTCGATCTGCAGCGACGCGCCGTAGTTGCGATTGACATTGTCATTTGGCAGGTTGCCGCAATGCGCCCGGTTGGCATAGGAGGGCGTGATGCCGCAGCCTGCGAGCTCTGCGCCGAGAGCCGCATTGGCATAGACGTAGGTGAACTGCGGATCGGCATAGTTCTGTGTGCGCTTGTCGTAATCGCCGATCAGGTTCACGGTTACGTGCTCGGCTCCTGTCCACAGGTAGCGGGCGCGCAGGCCATAATCGTGGGCGTAGTTGTTGGCGCCTGTCAGCGCGTTGTACTGCACGCCATCGAGCCGGTCCGCATCCCCGCTGAGGCGCAGGGCCGAATCGGCACTGATCGGCAGGTTCAGCACCGCGCGCAGCGTCTGCTGACCGAATCCGGAACCGGCGTGCCCGTCACTCGAATAGTCCAGGTGTGCTTTGGTCTCGAGGCGCGATGGATCTGGAGCGACCGTTACCATGTTAATGACGCCAGCGGATGAGGTGAGGCCGAATAGCGTGCCCTGGGGCCCGCGAAGCACCTCGACCCGCTCCACGTCGAAGATGTTGTTGGTGTTGACATTACCCTGCGGCACTCCATCGACCACGATGCCCACAGAACCCTCAGCCGAGCGCGTAAAGGACTGCGTGCCGATACCGCGGATCTGACCGCCGCCGCCGGGCCCGCCAAAGGCCTGTACCATTTCCAATGCAGGGGTTGTGCGAGCCAGATCAGCGATGGTATAGACATGCTGGTCAGCCAGCTGCGTCTCGTTGATCACCGTTATGGCGATCGGTACGTCCTGGAGCTTCTCCTTGCGCTTCTGTGCCGTGACGACGACTTCCTCCAGCGCGTTTGAGCCGTTTGCCTCAGGCTCGGCCGACGCCTCCACGGGCAGGAGACTAACCAGGCTCAAAGTTGCAGCAATGACACTGCCGCCGATTTTCATTACACGCATTGCGTTCCCCATGGTGTTATTGCTCGGGGCCGAAACCTTTGCGCTGCAGTGTCCAGCGCTTGTCCTGACACAGTCCGCAATGCTCGCCAACGAAGCGTGATGCGGCCCGTTTGTCACCGCGCAGTTGCCAGTCGAGCCAGCTGACGGCAACGGAGGCCGCGGCGCCTCCATTGAGCTGCAGGAAAGTGCCACCGTGTCCGATGTCGAGATTCGCAACCGCCGCCGGGACACCCTCGATACGCTTGAAGTCATCCATCCCGTTGGCGTAGGCAATGTCCGTGGGTCCGCCTAAGATGTAGATGATGGGCGTGTGAATCTTCTGCAAGGCATCCTTGCCAAGGTCCATGCCGGGCATGTGGTTCATGCCTTGGCCGAAGATGCCACTGTTATGGATGACGACGGTCCTGACTCGCGCATCGGCTGCGATCCGCAGCGCCTGGATACCCCCACAGCTCCAACCCGACACGGCAATTTGCCGCGGATCGATGCGACCAAAATACGGCCCGCCAGCGCGCTTGTTTTCCACAAGCGCCCAGTCAATCGCCCGCGTCAAGTCCGCAGCTTCGGTTTGCGGTGGCGGCAGGCTGCCGTCTGCGGCCGGTCGAGGGGGTTGCCAGAGTCCAGGTGGGGCACCGGGTCCACTGCGAATCCGACCATTCGCGATGACCAGGTAGCCATGCGAGGCGATCTCGGCCAGATGCATGCGGGCGCCGGCCCCATCATTGGAGCAGGCGCCATTACCCCACGCGAGCACACCCAGTTTCAGCTTGCCCAGCCCCGCGAGATCGGCCGGCCGGTAGATCACGTGATCGGGGAGCGACGCCGCTTCTTCCTTGAGCGCCGCATAGGGCCCGGTGCCAGGGGTATCGGGTTTCTTGTTGAACTCGGCCAACTCGCGCTCGAGCGCGGCGGGATCAAATCCTGGCGCAGCCGCTGGAGGTGGCTGCTGTGCGCGCAATCCCATCGATGCGGTGAGGCACAGCGCCGCCAACCGGACAATATTCCTCACGAAGGAGTCCTGGCGGTCAACAATCCGCGATCCTGCAACCACAGCACGAACTCCTCCAACCAATGATCGCTGGTCGTTCCCTGTCGGCGCATGCCGAATCCGTGACCACCCTTCTCATAGAGGTGCAATTCCACCGCCGCGCCGGCCTGCTTCCACGACTCCACGATGCCCAGGCCGCTATTGCCAAACAGTGGATCGTCGGCCGCAAGGGCCAAGAACAGCGGTGGCAGCGGCGCCGGCGCGCTGACCGGATTCATGGGGCCGTAGATGAGTCCCGTGAAGGCCGGTCGCGGCTGCTTGCTTTGCAGCGTGGCCCCAAGCGCGGTCATGGCGCCGGCCGAGAAACCCACTAAACCGACACGCTGCGAATCCACGCGCCACTGCTTTGCGTGCGCACGTACGAAGGCCACGGCCGCCACGGCATCGTCTATCGCCAGCGGCTGCTGAATGGGAGCCACTTTATCGGCACCGGCCTTCGCAGCGGCCCCGAAGCGCGCGTCAGCCTGGGCCTGGAACTGCGCCTCGTCAGGCGGCGTGGGATCCAACCGATACTTCAGCACAAAGGCAGCGATGCCCCGATCGGCCAAGGCGCGCGCCACCGCGTAGCCTTCCAGATCCATCGCCAGCATGTAGTAGGCGCCCCCGGGAGCGATGATTACTGCGGCGCCGGTGGCCTTGTCCGCTGCGGGCAGGACCGGCGTCAGCGTCGGTCGCGTGACATTGCGTGCCACGCGATCGCCCATGATCTCGTCCCACAGCTCCACCTGCGTCGCGCCCTCGGAGCCCGGCGCGATGCCGGCATATAGGCGCACGGCGTCGGGTTCGGCCGGCACGGCAATGCGCTTGAAGGGTGGGAACTTCGGCAGTTGCGGTGGCGAAGGACTGGCGGCCGTGGCAATACCAGCGGCAACCAACAATGCGGCAAGCAAGCGAATATTCATTATCAATCCCCGTTGCGGACCCCTGCGGCCAAACCGGCGGCAGGTCATCCGCGACCGGTTCAGCGAAGATCATTTCTGTCTCGAAGAGACCCTAATTAGTGTCCTGGCAGGACAGAGTAGCCCCACCTGTGTTTGGTGGCAAGTACTGTACTCGCCACCCGGCGCTGTGCAAGGCGCGCTCCCAGACAGTAAGATGCATCCATGCATCAAAGCGATCGGATTCCACCGCGGGCATCCCTGACCGCCCGTCGCGGGGCGGAAGCGCAGGCGCGGGTGCAGCGCATCGTGGTCGCGGCGCACCGGCTATTCATAACGCGCGGCTATCACCAGACCAGTCTGGACTCGATCCTGGCGAGATCGGGTGGCTCCAAGGCCACGCTGCGCAAGTACTTTGGCAACAAGGCCGGACTGCTGGGCGTGGTGCTGACGGACGAGGCGGCGCGCTGCGTGGCGCGGGCCGACCGCGCGGCCCAGCACCGCGCCGTGGACGGCGCTTTGCGCGCCTTTGCGCGGGTCGTGCTCGAATTCTACTGCCGGCGCGAGGCGTTACTGGTGTACCGCGCAATCATCGCCGAAACCGCAACCCAACCGGCGGTAGGTCGGCGTTTCCACAATGGCGGCCACATGACCTTCGTATCCGCGTTGGCCAAGCATCTGACCCACTGGCAGGAGCGCGGCGCGCTCCTGCTCGTGGATGCCACCGCAGATGCCGATCGGTTCTTGCACATGTTGCGCGCGGGACCGCACCACCAGGCATTGCTGGGCGTGCGCGACAGCGTGCCGCGCGCCGCGATCCACGAGCACGCTGACGCGTGCGTGCGCATATTCCTGAGGGGGCTTGAGGTCTAAAGCGCTTCTGCGGCCGACGCATTCGGCGGCCTCGGTGCGAAGCCGCTGTCTATGTTTGTGCCGGTGACTCGTTCTGCAAAGTCTTACTAGCCACCGACACGTGCCAATCCGGCGGCCAGGTCCGCCGTCAAGTCCGCCACGCCCTCGATTCCCACTGACAGGCGCAGCAAGCCGTCGGTCAAGCCGGCGGCGCGGCGCGAGGCCTCATCCATGGCCGCATGGGTCATGCTGGCCGGATGAGCCACCAGGCTTTCCACGCCGCCCAGGGACTCGGCCAACGAGAAATATTTCAGCCCCGTGACAAAACGGCGCACGGCGGCCGTGCCGCCCTTGAGCTCAAATGTGATGATGCCGCCGAACCCGGATTGTTGGCGTGCGGCGATCTCGTGCCCCGCATGACTGGGGAGCCCGGGGTAGTACACCTTCGCTACGGCGGCTTGCTGCGTCAGCCATTCGGCCAGCTCCTGGGCGTTGCGACCATGTATGGCTAAACGCGCGTGAATGGTACGGAGTCCGCGCAGCGTGAGGTAGCTGTCAAAGGGTGCGCCGGTGAGGCCCAGACAGTTGGCCCACCAGGCCAGCTGCTCGTGCACTTCGCGGGTTTTGGCCACCACCGCGCCGCCGACGACGTCGCTGTGGCCGTTGATGTATTTGGTGGTCGAGTGCACCACGATGTCGGCACCAAAGCGCAGGGGCAGTTGCCACACGGGTGACAGAAAGGTGTTGTCGACCACCACCAGCGCGCCAGCGCGCTTGGCCGCCTGCGCAGCGGCTGCAATATCGGTGATGCGCAGCAGTGGATTGCTGGGAGTCTCGATCCAGACCAGCGCAGCCGGCCTGGCCAGGGCGCGCTGCAAAGCAACGGCATCGCCAAAATCCACAAACTCCACCTGCAATTCCCCACGCCGCTGCCAGGAGGCAAACAAGCGATAGGTACCGCCATAGCAATCATGCGGCACAATCACCC
>Ga0075017_100000903_pt1 | contig 17578 bp, 15 predicted proteins | sample AleBraG_ABR_2012_FD_71475 | JGI IMG/M metagenome (GOLD analysis project Ga0075017, IMG submission 71475) | Freshwater sediment microbial communities in response to fracking from Pennsylvania, USA - Alex Branch Run_MetaG_ABR_2012 | ecosystem: Environmental > Aquatic > Freshwater > Creek >... | reverse complement strand
TGACGCTATCGCATCAATGGCTAATAATGGGGCGACGCTATCTCACTGCCCGCGGGCCTGCGGATGCTCGCTTGTAGAATCCGTAGACCCTGCGTGAATAACTGCGATAGCGTCGGCTAAAACCTAGCCATTGCTGCGATAGCGTCGTCCAAAAACACACCATTGCTGCGCGAGCGTCTGAGGGGCGGAGGGCTAGGCCGGGTTCATGAGCCGGAGTCGTTGCTGGGGGTCGCTGGCCAGGTCCAGGCAGGTCCAAGCCATGGCCAGGGCCCCGTCCCAGATGACGCGGTCCCCCTGGGCAGAGGCGGCAAGCTCCGCAAAGGAGCTGTCGTGGATCCCCGGGCAGCCCTCCCCCAGGCTGATCATGGGGTGGATGGTGGGATATTCGTGCGAAACATTCGCCATGTCCGTGGATCCGCCGCGCCGGCCGGCTGGTTTGAGCGGACGGCCCAGAAGCGCCGAATTTGCACCAAACAACCCGGCCATGGCGGTGTCGGTGCGCAGCTCCGCATAAATGGGGCCGTGCTGCACCATCTCCAGCCGGGCTCCCGTTGCCAGCGCGCCAGCTTCCATGCAGCGAGTCAGAACAGCTGTGGCCCGGACCAGTGATTCAACATCATGGGCGCGGACCATCCACTCACCTGCTGCGTGATCGGGAATGACATTGGGTGCGGTGCCCGCAGAATCAATGTAGCCGTGTATTTGTTGGCCAGGTTCCAACTGCTGCCGGGCCAGGCCCACGGCCGTCATGGCAACTGTCATGGCGTCCAGGGCGTTGATCCCCTCCCACGGACTGGCCGAGGCATGGGCCCCCCGGCCAAAATACTGGATCTTGTAGCCGGCACAGGCGTAGGGGAGCATTTCCAGTTCATCCACATCCCCGGGATGGATCATCATGGCCGCGTGTGTGCCGGCAAAGTCCCCCTGCTCCAGCATGAGCACTTTTCCGCCACCGTTTTCCTCCGCAGGCGTGCCTAGGAGCCGCACCGTCATGCCCAGCTCATCCGCCACAGGAGCCAGGGCAATGAATGCTCCCAGGGCCGCCGCGGCTATGACATTGTGGCCGCAGGCGTGGCCCAAGCCGGGAAGGGCATCGTATTCGGCGCAAAGGGTCAGTACCAGCGGCCCGCGTCCCACCTCCGCCCGCAACGCAGTGGCCAGCGAACCAAGGCCTGTCTGCACCCGCGCTCCCGGCACCGCTGCCAGCTCCTGTGCCAACCACTGGACGGCCTGAAACTCCTCAAAGCCCAGCTCCGGGTTCTCGTGGAGTTTGCGGCTGAACGCCAACACCCCGGGCAGGTTCTCCCGCAGTGCTTGTTCGGCCCGGGCTTTGTGGTCGGGGGTGTTCTGCAAGGTCAAGGGCATACTTTCAGTAGTTGTTGGCGGGCCTGCTCCAGTGCAGCCGTTCTAGAGCACTTTGGCCAAAAAGGACTTGGTGCGCTCATGCCGGGGGTTTCCCAGCACCTCGTGGGGATCACCTTGTTCAACAATCACGCCGTTGTCCATGAAGACGACGACGTCGCCCATCTCCCGCGCGAACCCCATCTCATGGGTCACAACTATCATCGTCATGCCGTCCCGGGCCAGTTGCTTCATCACGTCCAGCACCTCACCCACCAGTTCGGGGTCCAAGGCGGACGTGGGTTCATCGAAGAGCATGACCTCAGGTTTCATGGACAGCGCCCTGGCAATGGCCACCCGTTGCTGCTGCCCACCGGAGAGCTGCGAGGGGTAGTTGTCCATCCGGTCGGCGAGGCCAACCTTCTTCAACAATTCCTCCGCGTGCACCTGCGCATCTTTTTTGCTCATCTTGAGCAGCTTGATGGGACCAAACATCACGTTTTCCTTGGCCGTCATGTGGCCAAAGAGGTTGAATGACTGGAACACCATCCCAATCTTGGAGCGGCGCCTGTTGATCTCCAGCTGCGACGCCTCCCTGAGCCTGTCCCCGTGCACGTCATAGCCGATCATGCGCCCGCCCACCGTGATGGCCCCGGATGTTGTCATCTCCAAATGGTTGACGCATCGCAGCAGGGTGGACTTTCCGGATCCGGAGGGCCCAATCAGGCACACCACCTGCTGCTCTTCAACCGTCAGGTTGATGCCTTTGAGGACTTCTGTGCTGCCAAAGCTCTTGTGAACATTGAGAAATTGGACTGTGGACATTATCGTTGGGCCTTTCCAAGCAGCAGGGCGTTGCCCTTGGAGTACTTCTTTTCCAGCCGGGCCTGGCCCAGGGTCAAGATGGTGGTGAGCAGGATGTACCAAAGGCTGGCAACTATGAGCAGCGGGATCTGTTTGAGATTCTGTGCGTAAATCTGCTGGGTGTTGTAGAGCAAATCACCCACGCCAATGACAATGACCAGCGACGTGGTCTTGAGCATGGAAATCACTTCATTGCCCACCGGCGGGATGATGACTTTCATGGCCTGCGGAATCACCACGAACCTCAAGGTGCTCATGTGGCTAAAGCCCATGGCCCGGGATGCTTCCGACTGCCCGGGCGAAACGCTGAGCAGGCCGGCCCGCACAATTTCCGCCATGTAGGCGCCCTCGTTCAGGCCAAGCCCAAGGATTGCGGCGGCAAACAAGGAGATGAGGTCGTTGGTGTTCCATTCCACAAAGGTGGGGCCCCAGGGGATGCCCAAACCGATCTTGGGGAAGAGGACGGCCGCGAAGCCCCAGAACAGCAGCTGGACAAGCAGGGGGGTCCCGCGGAAGAACCAAATGTAGGCGCCGGAGACACCGCGCAGCAGCCAGTTGTCTGACATGCGCATGACAGCCACCACCAGCCCGACGACGAAGCCGATCACCATGGCGATGACGGTCAGTTCCAGGGTGACCACAAGGCCGCCAAGGATGCGCTTGTCAAAGAGATACTTGCCTACGGTGGGCCAGCCAAAGCCTGGGTTGGTGAACAGCACATAGATGCCGTAAACAATGGCGAACAGCACCACAATAACGGCAACAAGCTGGCCCGGGCGCCGGCGCTTGAGGATCGGCTTGGTGGTCAAGGACAGGAAATCGTGCGAGCGCCCCGCAGGGATATCCACTACTGGTTCAGCCATTTAGCTCGCCACCGTTGGGTTGATCTCTGAGGCCTTGATGGATGAGGGTGCCAGGTTCCAGGCACCCATGATTTTTGCGTAGCTGCCATCATTCATGAGCGATTGGATGGCTGCCTGGAAAGCCTTGGACAGCTGCCCGTCGCCCTTGGCCATGGCCACACCCACGAGTGAGGGATCCACCAAGATGGAGTCGATCTGGGCAAACGCGTCCGGCTGGATCTGGGAGTAGTAGGCCGTCAGCGCGTTGTCGGCCAGCATGGCCTGGGCCCGGTTGGAGGCGATGGCCTGGTTTGCGCTGTCCTGCTGCGGCAGCAGAAGGGGTGTGATGGGCTTTTTCCCGGCGTCAGTGCAGGCTTTTTCGAAGGCCGGCATCACTGTCAAGGCCTGGGTGGTGCCGGTTTGTGCCGTGACCGTCTTCCCGCACAGGTCCAGCATTTCGTGGAAGTCGCCCTCGGTGCCCCGCTTGACGATCACCGAGGTGCCGCCCTTCATGTAGCTGACCATGTCCACCACGGCAGTCCGGTCCGGGGTGATGGAGAAGGCGGCCCAGGAAGCGTCGTAGCGTTTGGACTCCAGGCCGGCAAGAATTCCGTTGAAATCGCCCTTGGTGATCTCAATCTTGATGCCCATCTTGTTGGCAACAGCCAGGGCCATGTCCGGCTCCAGGCCAATGATGTTTCCGCTGTTGTCGGTGAAATCGATGGGAGCATAGGTCGGGTCGGTCACCAGCTTCATGGTTCCGGCGGCCTTGATATTCGCGGGCAGCAAAGCCTGTACGGCGGCATCGGGCTGCACCGCCTTGGCCGCATCCTGGCCTCCCCCACCGAGCACTTGGGCCGGGCCGTCTGATGAGTTGACCACCGGCTCCGGGGCTTCCGAATTGGTGCAGCCGGAAGCGGTGAAGACCAATGCGGCGCATGAAATGACCAGTGCGGTCCTGGTCAGGAGGGTGTTCTTAGTCATCAGGTCTCCAGTGGGGAAATGTAGAGTTGTATAAATAATATGTGTAACTTATTATTTGTGTGACAGGGAACACTGTCAAGCTCTCAGTTGAACCAACCCACGGTTTGCTGAAAACTGAACGGGCCGGCAGTGAGCCGATCACAGGCATGCCGAGCAGCATTGGCAGTTGAGGATTCAACCGCTGAACTCCAAGGGGGACACCATGAACCAAGAGCCACGCAAGCGGACTCACGCCGTGACGGATGAGGCCATTGCAGAGCGCCGCGAAACCATCGTGGCCCATGCCGCGGGCATCATCGCCAAGAAGGGCGTGGACCGCTGCACCTTTGGCGCGGTTTCCGAGGCCACCAGTTTCAGCGTGGGAATGATCCAGCACTACTTCCGTACCCGCGAGCGCCTGGTCCTTGCCACTGTGGAATACCGGACCAGTGCCTCGGTGCGGGAATGGCAGAATATCCATTCGGCCGGCACGGGCACCCTGGAGCGGCTCTATGACCTGCTGACGTTCGCCGTCGAAGGGGAAACCAGCTTTGAGCAGGCTTGGGGGTTTTGGATCGAGGTCTACTCAGCAGCCCACAAGGATGAAAGCATCCGGGTGCACGTGGCAAACGCATTGCTGGCCTGGCGAGGCATTTTTGAACAAACCCTTGAAGAAGCTGTCAATGAAGGGTTGATCAGGCCCTTCCACGAGCCGGAGGTCCTGGCCACCCTGCTGCTTGCGGTGGTCGACGGGCTGGCCATCCAAACGCTCAATGGCATCTACAATCACAGCCCCGCAAAAATGATTGAAACCCTGCGACGATTCGCAGCGCACGAATTTGGCATTGATGAACAAGACTTTGTCAGCCACAAATCCCCGGCCGCAGTAGGCGCGCACTAACCCCCTGCCGGCCCCACCCACCACTTCCCAAAGGACGCCATGACTGAGATCGCCAGCGAATCATTGCACACCCACCGCTTTGCCGACAGGGCAGATGGATACCATCCCTCGCCAGTGCGCGAGGTCTTTGAAGTGTCCATGCAGCCGAACATGATTTCCCTGGCAGGTGGCAACCCCGATCTCACCGGGCTGCCCTTGGAGAAGATCGCCGACATGGCTCATACCATCCTCACCAAATTCGGTCTCGACGCCCTGCAATATGGCTCCGGCGCTGGTACCGCCGAGGTTCAATCGCTTGTCTGTGAGGTGATGGCCCTGGAAGGCATCGACGCCCGGCCGGAGAATGTGCAGGTAACGTCCGGTTCGCAGATGGGGCTTGAACTCATCACCAAGCTCTTTTGCAATCCCGGTGACGTCATTTTGGCCGAGGGGCCCACCTATGTGGGCGCGTTGGGAACCTTTGAAGGCCTGCAGGCCGACGTCGTCCAGGTCCCCATGGATGACCACGGCCTGGTTCCGGAGCTGCTGCGCAACGCGATCGCCGCTGTCCAGGCGGACGGCCGGAGCATCAAATTCCTGTACACCATCCCCAATTTCAACAACCCGTCCGGAATCAGCCTTGCCGCGGACCGCCGCCAGGAAATTGTCAGCATCTGCCGCGGCGCCGGAATCGCCATCGTCGAAGACAACCCCTACGGGCTGCTCAGTTTCAACGGCGTCTACAACGTGGCACTGCACAGCCTGGACCCAGAGAACGTGATTTATCTGGGCTCGTTTTCGAAGATCTTCTCCCCGGGACTGCGCGTGGGCTGGGTCCTGGCCCCCACTGAGGTCCGCAGGCGGCTCCAGTTGGCAGCCGAGGCCACCACCATCTGCCCCTCCGTCTTGAGCCAAATGCTGGTGGAAAGCTACATCACCGGATTTGACTGGCGCCAACATGTCAGGGACGCCTGCGGTGTGTACGCCGGCCGCTGCGCTGCGGTCATGGGCGCCCTGGCGGACCACATGCCCGCCGGGACCACCTGGACCGCGCCCGACGGAGGATTCTTCACCTGGGTGACCCTTCCGGAAGGCATTTTTGCGGAATCGCTTCTGCAACCGGCCATCGCGGCCGGGGTCGTCTTTGTCCCTGGAAGCGCTTTCTTTGCCGACGGCTCAGGGGCGAACCAGCTCCGAATCGCGTTTTCCTTTGAGGACGAGGAAACCCTTGTGGAGGGCGTCCGCAGACTGGGCGAGGCCATCGAAGCACTGGTGCCACCCGGTGCCGCCCACCGCCCGTGATCGTGAACAGGTCGGCGCTGTGGGCACAGCAGGCCATTTGGGACTGCGCGCACACAGCCCGGGACGGCCATAGGGCGGCACCCGGTGGTGCGGCCAGCCAGGCCGCCGCCAACCGGAGGTTCGGCGTGCGGCGCCTGCTCTCCCTTGTGGCCGCACCGCTGCGCGCACGGTAGGCCTACAGCCGTGCGGCGTGGGACTCTGCCACCTCCAGCAGCCGGGGCACGCCCGCCTCGAGTGCCGCACCAAAGTCCCGGCCGCCGCCTTCACCTTGACGCCACCGCGTGTAGATCGCCTCGCTGAAGATCGCCGCCTTCCACAGGGCGAGCGCCTGGTACCAGGGCAACGCGGACAAGTCGAGCCCGAAGTGCTCGTTGTACCGGGCGGCCAGTCGCTCCCGTGTGGGGTAGCCCGGCTGTGCCGTCACGGCCGTCAGCTCCATCAAAGTCGCCGGCGATCCCGCCTGCGCCCACGTTGCGCTCAGGTAGCCAAGATCGGCCAGCGGGTCCCCCAGTGTGGCCATCTCCCAGTCAAGGACCGCCTGCACACGGACGGCCCCGTGGCGGCGGAACATCAGGTTCCCCACCCTGTAGTCGCCGTGGATCAACGCCGTGCGCTGCGTCTGCGGCCGGTTGGCCTCCAGCCACTGCGCCATGGCCGCGACCTTTGGCAGCTCACGCGTGGCGCCCATCTCCCACAGGCCGGCAAAGCGCGCCACCTGCCGTTGCAGGTACCCTTCAGCGCGCCCCACTTTCGCAATGTCGCCATGTTTGGTGTCCACCGAATGCAGCCGCACCAGCATGTCAACCACTGCCTCGCCGGTCTCCCGGCGCTGCACCGGCGAGTCCAGGTGCGCCGGAATCTTGTCCGTCACAACATCACCGTCCAGGAAATCCATGACGTAAAACGGCACACCCAGAATATGGTCGTCGGCGCATACGGCCAGAATTTTCGGGACGGGCACGCCCAGCGGGGCCAGCAGTTGCTGCAGGCGGGCTTCGCGGATCATGTCGTGGGTTGAGGGCGGCAGGGGCGGTCGCGGGCCGCGGCGCAGGACGACGTCGGCCCCCCGCCGGGTGATCCGAAAGCTCACGTTGGACTGCCCCTCACCAATCCGGCGGATGAGCATGGGGCCTGTGCCGATGCCTGCCCCGTCAAGGAACTCTTCCACGCGTTCCACGATCAGCAGGGGCGGTGTTGCCAGCTGTTCTGCCTCATCGACGGTGTTGACCACGTCCTGGTGGGCACCCATCAGCGCTGCCCCCTGTCGGTGCGCACTGCCCCCTGGAAGGGCTCACCGGCCTCCACCGCATGGCGCCTGGCCGCGGCCGCCCGTCGGGCGATGGCCCATTTGTGGGTCTCGGTGGATCCGTCGTAAATGCGGAAGGGGCGCACCTCGTTCAGGTACTGCGCCAGCGGCAAACCATCGGAGACGCCGTCGCCGCCGCACAGCTGCACCGCCCTGTCGATGACCCTGTAGACCGCCTCGGAGCAGTGCACCTTGGCCACCGAGGAGAGCGCTGAACCGGCCTTGGGATCCACGCCCAGCAAGGCCGCGCATTGGGTGATGATGGCGTCGGAGGTCTCGATGTCGATGACCGATTGGGCGATCATGTCCTGCGCGATGCCCAGGTGGGAGATGTGCGCACCAAAGATTTCGCGGCTGTTGGTCCTGTCCAAGGCAATGTCCAGGGCGCGGCGGGCCAGTCCCAGCCACCGCATGCAGTGCGTCAGCCGGGCCGGGCCCAGCCGGACCTGGGCGTACCTGAATCCCAGCCCCGGTTCGCCCAGCACGGCGGATGGGGGCACCCGCACGTCGTCAAAGTCCACGTGCGGGTGGCCGCCGGGGAGGTACTTGTCCATGGTGTGGATGGGAGCGCCAAGAGTGACCCCCGGCGATTCCATGGGAACCAGGAACATGGTGGCGCCTGCCGGGGAGGCCTCCTGCGCCGCCGTCCTGGCCATCACAATGGCAAAGCTGGCAAACGTGGCCCCGCTGGTGAAGCGCTTGCGGCCGTTGATCACCCAGCCCTTGCCGTCGCGTATGGCTGTGGTGAGGAGGGCGTCCGGGTCCGAACCCGCCCCGGGGTGCGGCTCCGACATGGCAAAGCAGGAGCTGATCTCCCCGGCAGCCAGGGGTGCCAAATACTTGCGTTGCTGTTCCGCCGTGCCGATCAGGTGCAGCATGTGCATATTGCCTTCATCCGGGGCCATGGCGTTGAGCACTGCCGGACCTATCGGGGAATAGCCGGCCTCCTGGAAAACCGGGGACCAATGCTCCACGGCCAGGCCCTGCCCACCAAAGTCCTTGGCCACGTGCGGGGCATAGACGCCGGCGGCCTTGGCAGCCTCGGACAGCTCACGCCGGACCGCAAGGTTCAGCGCCGCACCGGGCCGCGGCTCGGCAGGGATGACGGTGGTACGAATGAAGTCACGGGTGCGAAGGCGCAGCTCCTGGACCTCGGCCGGGAAGCTGGTGCCGGGGCCGATCCCGCCCGCAAAAGGTGTACCGCTCATGTGGTGCTCCGCTCTGTCGAAGGAAGGTTTTTAGCTCAGCCAAGCCCGCCGGCGTTGCCCAGCCCGCCGTCGAGGGTGAGTACCTGCCCGCTCACCCAGTCCGCGTCGGCGGAGGCCAGATAGGCGACGGCGGAGGCGACGTCGTCCGGGGTGCCCAGGCGTTTGAGGGGGTAGGCTGCGGCGACCTGTTCCTCGCGGCCCTCGTACAGTGCGCGGGCGAACTGGGTTTTGACCACGGCCGGGGCCACGGCGTTGACCCGGATGTCCGGAGCGAGCTCGACGGAGAGGGTGCGGGTGAGGTGCGAGACGGCTGCCTTGCTGATGCCGTACAGGCCCAGGCCCGGGGCGGGGGTGTCGGCGCTGATGGAGGATATGTTCACCACGTTCCCGCGCCGCCGCCTGAACCCCAGCCCGGGATGCGCCAGCACATCCTGGGTCCAGGCCAGCGTGCCCAGCACGTTGACCTCAAAGATCTTCCGGGCCGCCGCCAGGTCTGCGGTTTCCAGCGGCCCGTACACGGGATTGATGCCCGCGTTGTTGACCAGGACATCCAGCCCGCCCAGGTGAAGTGCGACGGCGTCAAGCACCTGGGCGCGGTGGTCCGGGTCATCCGCGCGCCCGGCAACGGTGATGACCGACCCGTCCGGGAACCCCTGCGCCGCTTCGAGGAGCTGTTCCTCGCCGCGGGCGGTGAGGCAAACCTTGGCGCCCTCGGCAACCAGCCTTTGCGCGATCGCCAGGCCAATCCCCCTGCTGGCGCCGGTGACGATGGCTGTTTTGCCGTGCATTCTCCGCAAATCCTGGTCCATGGCACGCTTTCCCTTGACTGGTCCGGCTACCGGCCGGTAACTGAAAGCATGCTGGGGATTGCGGCGAAGGTCAAGGGATTACGGCGCTCAGCCCTTCTCGCGCAGGGCGTTGCGGTTGGCGATGGCCGCAACCGAGGCCACGTGCAACTGCTCCGGCGTTCGGCCGTCCCGGTTCAACGGTGGGCAAAGCTCGGCGCGCATTGCATCCTCAAGGCCGGCCACGGGCTCAAGATCCTCCACCACGCAAAATGACATGCCAAGATTGGCCACCATCCAGGCGCTGAGGATCTCCTCGTCGGCGTCGGTCAGGCGCGGGTGCGCGGATTTCCCGTGCCACTGCGCCTGCAGGCCCAGGAGTGCGGCCAGGGAACGGCGGAGAGTGGACTTGGATGTTTGCACGGCGTGGTGCTTGGCCCTGCTGCGCAGGTTCGTCGCCTTCCCCACGTACAGCAGGTCCCCGCGCTTCAGGGGCGTCAGTTCTGCAGGCCAATTCACGTCCTTGGGCAGGGTGCCCGTCAGGAACAACTTGTAAAGTCCGGGGGCAAAGGGCATCGCCTGCCACGCGGCTTTGGCGGGGGCGGTGGCTGTCCATTTGAGATCTTCCATGCGTTGACCTTACGGCACATGGCGCCGTCTTCCCTTGTCACGTGCCCGCCGTCTCAGCCCAGCGAAAGGCCTTCCGCCATGCGCTGGACTCGCCCCGGGCTCTGCGCCACTGGAGAAGATGCGCAGAACCCGGCCCCGGTTGTACGCATAGCGGAAGGATCCGGCCAGGGGCAGGCACCCCCAACGTTGCCTGTCCCTACGCGATGGCGAACTCGTCCTCGTCCTCAAATTCGATCAGGGCAATGACGTCCTTGGTGTCCGGGTTGATCATGAGGGCTTCCTCGTCCTCCTCGATCATGATGAAGCTGCCCTGATTCGTGGTGAAGTGCCAGGCCAACACCTTTTCGCCGTTGTGCTCGAAGTTTGGGTCCCCCATGGTGATCTTCTCCAGTTCCTGCCCGGCGACGGCGCAGAGCTCACGGATGATCGCCTCAAACTCGGGAGTGTTCTCCCTCTCGGCCTCGGCCTGGCGCTCGGCCAGGTCAGGGATTGCGGCCACGAGCACAGCGATGTGCGCTGCCAGCTCCGGGGCGTCAAGGACCAGCAAACCGTCCTGGCTGCGCAGCCAGGCGGCGTTCAGCCCCGTGACGTCCTCGGTCTCCAGCAGTTCCTCGAACTCGTTGTCCAGGGCTTCCATGGCTGCAACGCCGTCGGGGCGGTCATCGGCGCTGTCCTCGCCTTCAAGGTAGGCGTCCTTGTCGGCCTCGGAGAGCGAGTCGAAGAACGTGGCGGTGCGGTTGAAAAGTTCCAGATGGCTACCAGCCCCCATCGCAGCAAGCCCTTCGCGGATGTAGCCGTCCAGCTCCACCCGGTCCGGGGTCATGAAAACATACTGGGCGAACCCGCCGTCGAGCACCTGCGTGAGGTAAAAGTCAACGAAGTAGCTGCGCAGCGCATGGGGGGCGATCTCCTCGGCGTTCAAAAGCGCCTGGTACATCTGGTTCACCACCGAGACGTTGCTGCCCACAACGTCTTCGTCGCTGGCAGCCTCAGGGGTCAAAACAACGGGGAGCGGGTTCGTGGTCATGGTAGTTCCTCACTTTAGCGAGCCGTGGTGCTGTTGACCCCTTCACGCTATGTCCCGGTGAGGGACTGTGGACCCCTTGCCGGGTGAACGTCAGGCAAAGATCCGTGGAATCTCCCGTGCTACCGCCCTTCGTGGGCTGCCAGGAACTTGTATACCTCTGTCTCGTCGACGCCGGGGAAGGCGCCCTGCGGCATGGCGGCAAGAAGGTGCGAGTTGGCGCGGGTGGAGGGCCAGGCGTTCCCGGCCCACTTCGCCGACAACGCTTCCGGCGGGCGGCGGCAGCAGGCCGGGTCCGGGCACTTGGACTGCGAACGTTCGGTGGTGTCCCGGCCGCGGAACCACTTCACATGCGCATAGGGCACCCCAATGCTCAGCGAATACTCCCCCGAGGAATGCCGCTCGGTCCGGGCCGTGCACCAGTACGTGCCCACGGCCGTGTCCGTGTACTGGTTGAACGCCCGGAACTTGTCCGGTATCTCAAATACGGCGCGGGAGGTCCAGAAGCGGCACACGGCCTGGCCCTCGATGGCGCCGGTGTGGTCGGCAGGAAAGTTCACGCCGTCGTTCTCATAGGCCTTGTGGATAATCCCGGACTCGTGCACCTTTTGGAAGTGGGTGGTGATGCCCAGGTGCTCGGTGGCCAGGTTCGTGAACCGGTGTGCGGCAGTCTCATAGGAGACGGCAAAGGCGTCCCGGATGTCCTCGATGGCCAGCTCCTTCGCCGCCTTGGCCTCCTTCAGGAAGTCCACCGTGGCCCGCTCCGGCATCAGCAGCGACGCCGCAAAATAGTTCGTGTACACGCGCTGGCGCAGGAAGTCCGCATAGTTGCGTGGGGTCTGGTGTCCCAGCACGTAGTGGCCCAGGGCCTGCAGCAACACCGAGCGGGGGTCATGGTCCGAGCGCTGGCCCTGGGTGAGATAAATTCGGTGATTCTTCAAGTCCGTCACCGAACGGGTGGAATGCGGCAAATCCCCCACATAGTGCAGGTCAAAGCCGAGGTGCTCGGCAATGTCTGCGGCCACGTGGTGGGACAGCGGTCCGCGGTCATGGCCCACCCTGGCGAGCAGCTCCTGCGCTTGGCGTTCAATCTCCGGGTAGTAGTTGTTGCGGGCCCGCATCTCCATGCGCAGTTCGACGTTGGCCCGGCGGGCTTCCTCGGGGGTGGCCGACTGCTCATCCAGGCGGCGCTCCAGCTCATGCTGCAGGCCCACCAGCGATTCCAGCACTTCCGTGGAAAGGCGCGAGCTGACGCGGACTTTCGGCAGTCCCAGCGACTGGTACAGCGGCCCCCGCTGCGCCCTTTCCAACTCGATTTCCAGCGCCGCACGCCTGCTGGGAGGCTCCGCCCCGAGCAGTTGGTCAAGCCCGACGTCGAGTGCCCCGGCCAGGTGCTGGAGAAGGGTCAGTTTGGGCTCACGTTTCCCGTTTTCAATGAGCGAGAGCTGCGACGGCGCGGCCCCCACCTTGGCGCCCAGGTCATCAAGGGTCATGCCCAATTTCTTGCGCAGAAACCTAACCCGCCGCCCCAGCGCGATCATGTCCAGTTCGCCGGGGGAGGCGCCGCCGTCGTTCTCCCGTGCCGTCGTGGGGGCGAGATTCCAGCCTGCATTCTTCATTTCTTGAGAATACGCGAAGAAGTGCCAATCTTTCCAGCATTTACCCCTAGCAACCTCGTGAAAACCGCTGAATAGTTGAAATCACGAAGAAGGAACGCAAGAAGTTACCAAGGAGTGAGCACCATGACTGCAGCATTTGAACCCGCAACGACGCCGGAGCAGAGCAACGCGCAGGCAGCCGCCGCTCTCGAGCTTGAATGGGCCGCCAACCCCCGCTGGGATGGGATCGAACGAAGCTACACCGGGGCCGACGTCATCAAGCTCCGTGGGCGGGTTACGGAAGAGCAGACGCTGGCCCGCCGCGGTGCCGAAAAGCTCTGGGACCAGCTGCGCAACGCCGGCCCCGACGGCTACACCAACGCCCTTGGTGCCCTGACCGGCAACCAGGCGGTGCAGCAGGTCAAGGCCGGGCTGAAAGCCATCTACCTTTCCGGCTGGCAGGTTGCCGCCGACGCCAACACCTCCGGCAACACCTACCCGGACCAGTCCCTCTACCCGGTAAACTCGGTCCCCACCGTGGTCCGGCGCATCAACAACGCCCTGCTCCGGGCCGACCAGATCGAGTTCTCCGAAGGCAAGCAGAGCGTTGAGGACTGGCTGGTGCCGATTGTGGCCGACGCCGAGGCCGGCTTTGGTGGCCCCCTGAACGCCTACGAGCTCATGAAATCCATGATCGGCGCCGGCGCGGCGGGCGTGCACTGGGAAGACCAGCTGGCCAGCGAAAAGAAGTGCGGTCACCTGGGCGGCAAGGTTTTGATCCCCACGGCCCAGCACGTCCGCACGCTGAACGCGGCAAGGCTCGCCTCCGACGTCGCCGGCGTCCCGTCGGTCATCATTGCCCGCACCGACGCCGAGGCCGCAACCCTGATCACCTCCGATGTGGACGACCGTGACAAGCCGTTCATCACCGGCGAGCGCACCCCCGAAGGTTTCTACCATGTGCGCAACGGGATTGAACCATGCATTGCCCGTGCCCTGGCCTACGCACCGCACGCCGATCTCATCTGGATGGAAACCGGCACCCCGGACCTGGCGCTGGCAAAGAAATTTGCCGACGCCGTCCACGCCGAGTTCCCCGACCAGATGCTTGCCTACAATTGCTCGCCGTCGTTCAACTGGAGAAAACATTTGGATGACGCAACGATTGCCAAGTTCCAACGTGAACTCGGCGCCATGGGCTTCAAGTTCCAGTTCATCACCCTGGCTGGCTTCCACGCCCTGAACTACTCGATGTTTGACCTCGCCCACGGTTACGCCCGGGATGGGATGAGCGCCTACGTCGAACTGCAGGAGCGCGAATTTGGCGCTGAAGACCGCGGCTACACCGCTACCAAACACCAGCGCGAAGTGGGCACAGGCTACTTCGACCTGGTTGCGAGCGCCCTGAACCCCAACAGCGGCACCCTCGCACTGGCCGGCTCCACCGAAGCCCAGCAGTTCCACTAACCCCTTAATCTTTGGAGCGCATCGAAATGAACTCAACGAACAGCCTGAACGGAATCACGTTCAACGGCATCACCTTGACCGCCCAGCCCATCCACCGGCAGGAGGAGATCCTGACCCCCGAGGCCCTGGACTTCATCGCTGCCTTGAACCGCACCACGACGGCGCGCCGTGCGGAATTGCTTGATGCACGCCAAATCCGTCGCCGCCAGATCCTCAGCGGCTCCGACCCCCGCTTCCTGGCCCACACCACAGCCATCCGGGAGGACCCCCGCTGGCGGGTTGCCCCACCGGCCCCCGGCCTGGAGGACCGCCGCGTGGAAATCACCGGCCCGGTGGATAAGAAGATGACCATCAACGCCCTGAACTCCGGGGCCAAGGTGTGGCTGGCCGACATGGAGGATTCCTCCACCCCCACCTGGGGAAATGTGATCCGCGGCCAGCTGAACCTGATCGACGCGCTGGAGCGCCGCATCGACTTCACCAGCCCCGAGGGCAAGGAATACAAGCTGGCGCCGGCGGAGCAGCTGCCCACCATTGTGGTCCGGCCCCGCGGGTGGCACCTCCCGGAAAAGCACCTGCTCATCAACGGCAAGCCGATGGCCGGGGGGATCGTGGACTTTGGCTTGTTCTTCTTCCACAATGCCCGCCGCCTGATCGCCCAGGGCAAGGGCCCGTACTTCTACCTGCCGAAGATTGAGAACCACCAGGAAGCCCGCCTCTGGAATGAGATCTTCATTCAGGCCCAGGACCTGCTCGGCATCCCGCAGGGCACCATCCGGGCCACGGTGCTGATCGAAACCATCACGGCCGCGTTTGAGATGGAGGAGATCCTGTACGAGCTGCGCGACCACGCCTCTGGCTTGAACGCCGGGCGCTGGGACTACTTGTTCTCGGTGATCAAGAACTTCCGCACCCGCGGCCCTCGCTTTGTGCTCCCGGACCGCAACCAGATCACCATGACGGCGCCGTTCATGCGCGCCTACACCGAGCAGCTGGTGCGGGCCTGCCACCGCCGCGGTGCCATGGCCATTGGCGGCATGGCGGCCTTTGTGCCCAACCGCCGCGATCCTGAGGCCAACGCCAACGCCATGAACAAGGTCCGCGCCGACAAGACGCGTGAGGCCAACGACGGTTTTGACGGCTCCTGGGTTGCCCACCCGGACCTGGTCCCCGTGGCCATGGAGGTCTTTGACGAGGTCCTGGGCTGGAACCCGAACCAAATCAGCCGCAGCCGCGAGGACGTGGAACCCGATGACAGGGCCTTGCTGGACATTGCCGGCACCCAGGGCACCATCACCGAGCAGGGTATCCGCGACAACATCTGGGTGGGCATCCAGTACATCGAGTCCTGGCTGCGCGGCCACGGCGCCGTGGCACTGAACAATCTCATGGAAGACGCCGCCACAGCGGAGATCTCCCGGTCGCAGATCTGGCAGTGGATCCACAGCCAGGCCATCACCGATACGGGCGAGCTGATCACCTTCGATTGGGTCAAGGAGATGCTGGAGGAGGAATTTGAGAAGATGCCACGCTTTGACGCCGACCGCTTCGAGGATGCCCTGGAAATCTTTGAGGCGGTTGCCCTGGGCGAGGAGTTCCCCACCTTCCTGACACTCTCCGCCTACACGGACTACCTGCACGAGACGGCCGACGCCGAACTGGTGGCCGTCTAGGTTTGGTTGCCCTCACCGGACGCGACGCCACTGCACACCCGAGATCCGGGTTCCGGTGAGGCAGCCTTAATTATCACGAAGCACGACGGCGGTTGGCGGGTTTACACGGAACCCACCAACCGCCGTCGCACTTTGTCCGGAATAATCGCCACACACTCCCTGTTGGGCGAAGTATGAAGATTGAGATCTGGTCCGACGTGGCCTGCCCCTGGTGCTACATTGGCAAGCGCCGTTTTGAAACCGCCCTGAACGCCTTCCCGCACAAGGATTCCGTGGAGGTGCAGTGGCGCAGTTACCAGCTGGACCCCACCATTCCCGAGCACTATGACGGCACCGAGCTGAGCTACCTCAGCGATCGCAAGGGCATGGACCCGGCACAGGTGAAGGGCATGTTTGCCCATGTCACCGAGCAGGCCGCCGCCGAAGGCCTGAACTACAAGTTCGACGACGTTGTGGTGGCCAACAGCTTCAACGCCCACCAGCTGCTGCACCTGGCCGCCGCCCATGGGAAGGGCGACGACGTCAAGGAAGCCCTGCTGTCGGCCCACTTTGAGCATGGTGCGGACATCGGCAACCGTGAGGCACTGGTGCGCATCGGCACCGACGCCGGCCTGGACGCCGCAGAAATCAACCGAGCCCTGGACACCGACAAGTACGCCGATGAGGTCCGTGCAGATTTTGCCGAGGCCCGAGCCCTGGGCGTCAGCGGGGTGCCTTTCTTTGTCATCGACCGCAAGTACGGCATCTCCGGCGCCCAGCCGGCGGCCTTGTTCACGCAGGCCCTCCAGGAGGCGTGGCAGGAAGCCAAGCCGCTGACCATGGTCAGCGCAGGCAATGCCGACGCCGAGGCGTGCGGTCCGGACGGCTGCGCCATCTAGCAGCTCCGCCGTCGACCCCGGGCGTGGTTGTCGTAGCATGGGGGCAACACCGCATCCTGCGGGCCCATTGATCGGAGCTTGACCATGCACGCACCCACGGCCACCCCAGCATCTGCCGGCACGCCGCCCGCTGCGCCATTGCAGGGGGCGGCGCAGCGATGACAACCACCACCAATTGGTTCACCGAGCACCGCAAGACATCCGTCATTGGCGGCGCAGCTGCCGTGGTGTTGCTGGCAGGGGTTGCCGGCGGCGTGGCGGGCGGGGTGGCGGGCGGCTCCGCCGGCTCAGCGCCGAGCAGCACGGTGGTCTCCACCGTTGCCGGAACGTGCGACGCCGTGCAGGTAGCCAGCACGGTCCTGCCCACCATCGTGACGGTGTCCGTGAGCAGCGGTGACGCCAGCGGCGTTGGCAGCGGCGTGATCGTCCGCGCCGACGGACACATTATGACGAACAACCACGTCATTTCCGCCGCAGCCAACGGCGGCACCATTTCCGTCCTGTTCAGTGACGGCAACAGCGCCCCCGCCAAACTGGTGGGTCGCGACCCCCTGGCTGACATCGCCGTCCTGAAGGTCAGTTCACCCAAAAGCGTCCCGAACATTACCCTTGGCGATTCAGGCACCCTCAAAGTGGGGCAGCCCGTTGTTGCCCTGGGCGCCCCCCTGGGACTTTCCAGCACTGTGACAAGCGGCATTGTCAGCGCCCTGGGCCGCAACGTCCCCGTGCCCAGCGACAACGGCAGCACCGCCACGTTGGTGGGCGCCATCCAAACCGACGCGGCCATCAACCCGGGCAATTCCGGCGGCGCCCTGGT
>Ga0075017_100000902_pt1 | contig 17580 bp, 12 predicted proteins | sample AleBraG_ABR_2012_FD_71475 | JGI IMG/M metagenome (GOLD analysis project Ga0075017, IMG submission 71475) | Freshwater sediment microbial communities in response to fracking from Pennsylvania, USA - Alex Branch Run_MetaG_ABR_2012 | ecosystem: Environmental > Aquatic > Freshwater > Creek >... | reverse complement strand
TCGTCGTCGTGAGGTTCAAGACCCTTGCGTAAGTCCCGGTGGTGCCAGTGACGATGACGCAGCGACATCCCGCGAGTGAGCGAATGATTAACTCGTCACTTCGATCCTCGAACGCTTCGATGATCCTTGCGGGCCTCGGGTTGTTGCTGTGGATCGTGAGCGTGAGCAACGCGAACTTCCTCGCCATGGGACCTCTAGGTCTCGTCACCGTGTTGGGCTGGGCCTACTTCGTGGGTCTCGGACTCGTCGTCATTGGCTTCGCCATGGAGCTAATGCGTACACAGCTGCGCGAACGACGCCTCATCGTGTTCATCTTGTTGTTCATCCTCTACATCTTCGCCACCGCCTGCGCCGTCGAACCCACGGCAGCGTTGACCGACGCGTGGCTCCACGCCGGCTTCGTGCAGTACATCTATGTGCACGGACACGTGCTCAACGGATTCGACTCGAGATTCTCGTGGCCCGGAGGGTTCTCGTTGGGGGCGGTCCTGGCCTCATTCGCCGGTCAGGCGAACGTTATTGGGCTCCTTCGATGGTTTCCCCCGGTGATCGAGGCCCTCTACCTCGCTCCGATGCTGGTGATCACGCGCTTCAGTGGCGTCAACCGACGCGCGGGATGGTTCGCGGTGGCGCTCTTCTATGTCACGAACTGGATTTACCAGGACTACTTCTCACCCCAGGCGCTCAACTACCTCTTCTTCCTGGTCGTCTTGGCTGTCGTGCTCGCACGCCTGCAGCCGAAATGGCGCGTGCGCTCGTGGAGCACGTGGCTCCGAGTGCCCGAGTACCTGCGCGCGTGGCGGGTCAAGCACTTCGGAGATAGGTCCGACGGTTACGAGGCAGTTCCCGTTTGGGACAGTCAGTCGACGATGACCCTCCTGGGCCTGCTCGCGCTCCTCTGCCTCGCGTCTGCGATGAGTCACCAGTTGACGCCGTACGCGTTGTGCCTCGCGCTGGCAGCATGCTTCGTGACCCGTCGACTGTCGCGTCCCGAACTGGGCGTCGTCGCGGGACTGCTCGCCATAGGTTGGCTCAGTCTGGGTGCCAGCAACTTCTGGGTTGGCCACCTCACCAGTATCTTTGGCTCTGTTGGCAAGATCAGCACGACGATCGGGTCAAACGTCACGAGTCGCGTGACGGGCAGTGCCGGCCACCTTTTTGTGGTCGAACTACGCATCTTGTTGACCGCCGCGTTGTACGTACTCGCTGGACTTGGCGTACTACGTCGCCGACCGAATACTCGCACGCTCGAGGCGCTCGCTGCGGCGCCCTTCTTGCTTCTCGCGGCACAGAACTACGGCGGCGAAGGGCTGCTTCGAGTCGTGTTGTTCGGTCTCCCGTTCACGGCGTTGCTCGCGGCGTCGGCGATCATCCCGAATTCGGCGGTACGAGTACGTCGCCGGCGTCGGCCGGGGTGGTTCACGCGCCACAGCCATCCCATCATGTTCACCACGGTTGTCGTCGTGGTGCTCGGCTTCGCGCTGGTGACGACGATTGTTCGCGGTGGCAATGACGCCTACGAATCGTTCTCGACGGGTGAACTGTCGGCGGTCAACTACACCTACGCCCACGTCCGCGGCCATCAAGTGATTGGCACCGTATCGTCGTACGTGCCCTTTGGCTCGCACGGGCTCGGTACTATCCAATTCTTTAACGCCTCGAGCGTGGGTTCGTCGCCGACGTTGCGCTCTATGCAGCGAGCGACCGTCAAGAGTCACCCGACATGGCTCATTCTCTCTAAATCCCAAGAAGCGTGGGGTGAGATCGTCATGGGCTACGCCCCAGGTTGGGAGGCGAGTCTCGAGAGTTACCTCGTCAATCACGGCTACCAAATTGTGGCGGGATGGGACACCGCGACCGTGCTTCGTTACGAGCCCAGCGCCTAACGGGGCGACGGCAATGAGCAACAGCGCCGCGGCGTCGCCGCGAAAGCTACTTCCAACTCGGACTTTGTTGCCACCTCGACCAACGTGAATTCACGCTTTGTAGTTGCCAGATGCTCTTGACGTCCGCACTGGCCAGGCGCTCGTACATGCGCTCCATCTCGGGCGCACTCGCGTAGTCCGTCGCGTTTCGTTTCCAATGCACGATGCGACAGTCGTCGATAATGCCGAAGCGTGTGCCGTGCTCTTTCTTCCTGAACCACACCGCTTCGATGCCCCACCCCATGTCGTCGCTCTCGGGCAGGGGGAGGATGTGCTTCGCGAAATCCGGACTCACGATGACGAGCGGACCTTGCTCGACGTAGTTGGTATCGCGCGCCACCAGGAACGGTCGTGCGATGTTGAAGGTGCTGGTCCACCATCCCATGGCACTTTGCCCCGGTTGCGCCAACGCGAATCCGGCGCGTTTCATCAGATTGATTGTTCGCAACAGTCCGCCTCGAACAAAGAGGAAATCGTCATCGGCCAAAACCACCCACGAATCGTCGCGGGACGGTCGCGACTGGTAGAGATGATTGAAATGCGTGAAGCGTGTGCCGGGTCCGCTGCCGGCAGTATGCATCTCGAGCGCCGGATCCGTCTCGTCCAACGCCCACAGTCGAACGTCCGCACCGGCGCCTACCTCATCGAGGAACAGTTGCACGAACCGGGCATTCCGTTTTCGATACACCATCAAGATGGTCACCGGTGTGATGTCCGTCCTTCGTGCGCCATTCAATGCTCGTCGGACGCTCGCGCGAGCAAAGGCTCGTTCGCGTCGCTTCGCCCGCAACGGATCGAGCAGAATGACCGCGGCGAAGAGTCCTAAACGTGTCGTCTGGCGCAACGCTGCGCTCAGCGACGAATGTCGAGGGAGTGTCACATCCTTGACTCTACTTACGTGTATTCGATGCTCTTAAGTCGTCCCCCTGTACCCGCGCTAAGAAGTTCCTAAGAGTGCGGGGTTCGCGTCGCTCACGCGCCATCGCGCGCTCGCCACGACGAGCGTCGTCGAGTCGATTCTCGCCAACTCACTAGAATTGGTCGTTCAGCGCTATGAGCAGGAGAACGAGGGGCCGTGCGCCCGAGGGGTTGAAACATCGTCCCCAGGCGGGACGACTGCTCAAGAATGCGTTCGCGCTCATGATTTCCTCTGGCGGGACGTCGGCGTTGGGCGTCGCGTTCTGGGGCGCCGCGGCGCACCTGGCCACCGCGAGATCCTTGGGACGCACGTCAGCGGAGATCGCAGCGATGGTCCTCTTGGCCAATCTCGCCCAACTGAGTTTCGGCTCAATATTCGAGCGCTTCCTGCCGGTTGCCGGGCGACGTACGGGCTGGTTCGTCAAGCGAGCCTACGCGATGTGTATCTCGTTTGCCCTCGTCATTTCGCTCGTATACATCTTCTCGGGTTTCGGGCACAGTTTCATGCCATCTTCGACCGCTTGGCGCGCGCTCTTCGTGGCGGCGGTCGTGATGTGGACCATCTTTATTTTGCAGGATTCCGTCCTCATAGGATTGCGTGCCTCGAAATGGGTTCCGGTGGAGAACATCTTCTTCGCGGTCCTCAAGCTCGCCCTGTTGCCGGTGCTGATTGCGGTGTCATCCACTGAAGGCGTCTTTCTCGCATGGTCTGCGCCGGTCGTCGTGACGATCATCGCTGTCAGTTGGTACGTGTTTAAGGTACGAATTCCCGAACACGAGACCTTGAGTTCTCCCGAGGAGTCACTGCCGTCGACGCGCGAACTGGTGTTCCTCGCGGGCGCGCAATACGCCACACTGCTATTCAGCGTCTTCACGCCGTCCATCGTGACCCTGTTGGTGATACAACGCCTCGGCGCGGTGGCGAATGCCTACTACTACGTGCCGGCAATCGTCATCAACGGGCTCGGCCTCTTTAACTGGAGCATCGTGCGATCATTCCTCGTTGAAGCTGCGCACGAGCCGCACGCACTGCGACGACATTCCAATACTGCGCTAGCGGCACTGGCCGCGGTCCTCACCCCGTGCGTCGTGATCGGCGTCATATTCGCGCCCGCGTTCTTGCGAATCTTCGGTTCGTCCTACGAAGCGCACGGAACCGCACTGCTGCGCATGATGTTGCTATCACTACCCGGGAGCGCGGTGACGATCTTCTACTCGACGTTCGCATGGCTTGACAAGCGCGTGTGGTGGCTAGCTGCTCGCGAGCTCGCGAGCGTCGCGATCTTCTTCACGGTGCTGCTCGTGCTCATCGGACGCTACGGCATCAATGCCATCGGCATCGCGTCACTGGTGTCATCGGGGATCCAGGGCATCTTCTTCCTGCCGAGTTCGATCAAGCGTTACCGCTTGACGAGCAACAGCGAACCACCGACCGAACCCACACGGACGACTGAGGAGCCCGCTTAAATAGGCACGTACTCCGCCACCCAGTCGATCTGCATCGAGACCGGGATCTTCGGGCAGTCGAGTGCGATCTGACACGACGTGCGCTGCTCGAAGTCGAGGGTCATCGGCCTGGTTGGAATCTCCGCTTTGGCCGTTACGATTCCCCATTTCTCGCCATCGACGGTGAAAGTAATGGCCTTCTTTGAGACGATGACTCCCCAGGTGTGCCACTTAGTCATGTCCATTGCCAGGCCTAGTTGATCGATGTTGTTCGCCGCTCCGAAGTGGACCGTGGCCGACGTGCGGTTGTCTTTGGCGCCCGTTTCGTTGAAGTCGACTTCAGGTGGCCACACGTTGGAGTATGGCCACAGAAGTTCCACCTCGTTCGGCCCCGCGCCAGTGATTCGCGAACGCACGAAATAGGCGGCGTAGATGTGTGACACGCCACATTGGCATAGCCCGCCCGTGACCCATTTGTTCGCGTAGGCGGGGTCCTGCCAGGTATTGAGACTGAGGAGTCCGTCACTCACGACGACGTGACTCGACGCGAACTGGCCACCAGGATCCCCGCCGGGCACGCCGGTGAAGACGTTCCAGCCGACCGGCAGTTTCGTGCCGTTGAAGTCCGTGAGGTAACTCAGCGTGTACCCCTTCAGCGCGTCAGGCGTCGGTGGCGCCATGCCGGACTGCGCCGTGGCATCGACGACGCCAAGGGGAAAGTACGTCTTTCCCCCGGGCGTCAAGGCGAACGTCCGCGCGGTTTGGACGTTGTGCGCCGCGACCCAGACCACGATGCCGACTGCGGCGAGCACGGTCACCACGGTGATGACAGCGATCAGCTTGTCCCAGGCGTGTCGCCGCTGGTCCGAAGGGTCTGAAGGAGAGGTTTCGGTCGGGGCGGTCATGCCACATCCGAGGTTAGTGGGCGCTCGAAGATATTTCAGTCCATCGCATTGCAAACCCCGACGACGCACTGGCAAGCTCGACCCGACGCCGACCCTGCGAGGTCAGATAATGTGTTCGACAATGGCGCTGTCCAATGGAGAGCGTCGGCGACTTTCGAGACGCCAGTGGAACCCGGGAGGAGTTCCGCGAAGTGGTTTGTTCGTCGGAGCGACGAACCACTTCACGGAGACCAGCAATGGTCACGAAAGAGGGAAATGGGCAGTGAACTGGACACTTCGACGGTACGTCGACGCCCTAGAGGGCCACGTACGCGTGCGAGCAGTCGTCCATTGAGCAAGTTGCGCTGGAGCGTCGTCGTGACGCTCACCACGAGCGTGCTTTCCGTCATGAGTTTCGTCGTGGCCTCCCCGGTTCAAGCCTCCAATTCCGCGGTACACCAATCGTCGACGCACGCGACGACAGTGTCCGCACGCACGAAGACCGCGCGAGACTCGCCAGCCACGCCCTACCCCAACGGAAACGCCAGCGCGAAGGAGCCATCAGGTCTCGCGCCGCCCGGACCGAGTGCGATGACCGGTTACGCGCTGAGTTACCTCAACGATTTCGGTGGCACCTCGTTGCCACCGGGGTGGGAAGTCTTCACTGGTGTGCCCGGCGGCGACCCGGGCGGCCAGTGGTCAGCGGGACACGTGGGCGTCGGCGGCGGACTGTTGCAACTGAGTACCTGGCAGGATCCCGCGTATGGCAACGGCTGGGTGTCCGGTGGCGTGTGCCAATGCGGTGTCGCTCGGGTGTACGGGGCGTATTTCGTGCGCTCACGCGTTTCCGGGCCGGGGCCGACGCAGGTCGAGTCACTCTGGCCCGTGCAGGGCTGGCCGCCAGAAATCGATTTCAACGAGAGCTACGGCAACACCGACTATTCGATGGCCACCGCGCACTACGGTGCAGCGAATTTGCAAGTGCACCAAACCGTGAACATTGATATGACGCAATGGCACACGTGGGGCGTCATATGGACGCCGAACTCACTCACCTACACTGTCGACGGCAACGTCTGGGGAAGCGTGACTGATCCGAACGCCATTTCCAATCAGTTGATGACGCTCGATCTTCAACAGCAGACGTGGTGCAGTGCCAACTGGGCCTGTCCGACGACGCCGCAAAGTATGCAGGTCGACTGGGTGGCGGAGTACACGCCGATCTCGATCACGTCAGTGAGCCCCGTGACGCACGAGAACGTTGTGGTGAGTCCCTTTGCGGCGCAATCATCCGAACTGACGCCATTGTTGCGGAGCCAGATCATCAAGCTGGCGTTGCACATAAAGTCGGCTGGCGTGTCGCACGTGTCGCTGGTCGGCTTTGGTGACCAGCAGTCGTTGACTCCCAAAGGTCGTGCGTTGAGCAACGCTCGAGCGCTCGCCGTCAAGAGTTACTTGAGACATCAGTTGCTCAGCCTTGGTATTCGCGGCGTCTCGGTCTCCGCAGTTGGATCACAGGTTCTTACCTTCATCTCGACCAGCACAAGCGCTTTTGTTCACGGGACGCCACGACGAGTCGTGGCGTCGCTTAGTTGAGTTAACTTCGCGCCAACAAGTGATGTAGTCGGGCGTGGTGAAGATCCATTGACGAGGCGACACTGCTTGGTGACTGATGTGTGTGTAACGTGTCAACGTTGTTGCTTAGAAACCCTGTTGGCCGAAGTCGTGCGAACGCTGACGACTATCGCTGGGAATTCATTGTCGAGAGGTACGATTTCCTGATGTCACGTTCGTCCTCTCGTGCCCGACGACCGAGTTCGACGATAAGCGAGCACCCGTGATGACACGTCTGGACGCGATGGGGCGCCACGAAGATGGAGTGGTCGCGAGGCCGGCTCCATTGCGAATTTTGACCAACCTGCTCAGCCTTGAACCGATTGGTGGCATCGAAACGTGCACTCTGCAGGACACGTTGGCCTTGGCGGCTCGAGGGCACTCGATTGACGTGATGTACGGCGTCGATGGCAATCTTCGATCGCGATACGCGAGTGCCGGTGTCAGTCTCAGTGGACCGGTCTCCTTCGGGGTCCACTCCAGTCATCCGATGCAGTCCGTATCGCAGTTCCTCGCGTCGACTCGCGCCGCTCGTCAGTGGCAACCCGACGTTCTATGGCTGAGCCGCATCGAGCACATCGTGTGGGCACAATCCGTGGCTCGATGGTCGGGCGCGCCGATTGTGTGCCATCTGCATCACCGCCTCAACTTTCGTTTCACCTCAGAGTTGTGTCGGGGCGTTGCGCATTTCATCGCGGTCTCTCAGTTCATTCGCGACGCCTGGATTGATGCCGGGATCCGATCAGATCGGATCAGTGTCGTGGACAATGCGGTACCCGCGTCGGACTACCCGGTGGGCACCTTAACCGAGCGGTCTGACGCACGCCGAAAATTGGGGATCGCCGACGACGTCCGGGTCGTGCTCTCGTACGGTCGGATGGTTGAAGATAAGGGCCTCGGCACTCTGCTGGAGGCGTGGTCGCGATTGGCGCCGTCGGGTGGACACGCGCAGTTGCTCCTAGTCGGCTCGCCTTCGCCGTACGAGGACGTCGCTTTTTCGCAGCAGCTGGGCGCAATTGACGCGACGAGCGTTCGCTGGTTTCCTATGCAGTCGGACATGATTCCCTTCCTGCATGCGGCCGACCTCGTCGTCTTTCCCTCGTGGTTGGACGAGAGCTTTGGCCGGGTGGTCATCGAGAGCATGGCCACCGGACGTCCGGTGATCGCATCGCGAGTAGGTGCGGTTCCCGAGGTCCTCTCCGGCGACATGGAGAGGTTCTTGGTCGAGCCGCGAGATGCGGGGGCGTTGGCTAAACACATTGCAACGCTTCTTGATTGGCGAGTGAACGAACCGACGCTGGGCGAGACGTGCGCGAGCTGGGAGCGCGACCACTATCCATTCGACGCGCACGTGAGTGCGATTGAGGAGATCCTGCAGCAGAATGCGCGGCGAAGGCCGCCTCGTTGACGACACCCCGTTGGGGGTCGCGAGCGAAGTGCCTCACTCGGCGGCGTTGCCGGTGACGTCGCGGATCGCGACGTACTCACGCGCAAGAAACTGAGCGTAGGGCGTCCTTCGACACGTGCGCTCGCTCGAACACGCGAGGGAGTCATAGGCCCCGTAGGCGTAGAAGGCATCTTGTTTGGCTCGAAGAAGATCGCCTACGACGTTGGGCTTTCGGTTGACGCCCGGATAGCCTTCGAAACCCACGAGTTGGTGCGGGCGCGAGTACGACGCGTTGGCGGCGCGCACCAGTAACGCCGTCGCGTAGTGGTCCATGTGATCACCGTCACCGAAGGTGTTCGCATAGTCGTGCGTCGCGATGAAGTCCGGCTCGAACGACGCCATCAGCGCCGCGAGGGTCGAGATCAGCTCCGGCTTGGTATATGAGCCTGATCCATCGACGGCGCGGATGGAGGGCGACGTTTCATGCCAGAGTTGTGTGAGGCTTTCGAAACCGTACCGTGACGTCCCTCCGCCCTCGGGGAAGCCCCCGTCGGGGAGTCGAAAAAAGAGCATGGTGATGTCGGGTCGGGCGCCGAGTGTCGCAATCTCGAGCGGGCGATCACCTAAGTGCACGCTCGAGAGGGACCACTCATTCGCCACGCCCGCCATACTCGCGTACGCCGCTTTGATACCCGCTTCACGAGCGCGCCAGTATCGTTCGCGCCTTCCGTTCTCGCCGGCCGACAAGTGCACGGTCAGGACGCGCTTCTCTTGGTAAATATGCGTGAGCAGTGTGGGGCTCTGAAAGAGTAGTGAATCATCGGGGTGAGCGACGATGTACAGCGCGTTGGTCACGCCGTAGAGGCTATCGGTGCACCGTGATCGTTCCGTGCCACGTGGACAATCTCACCGACGCTCCGCGGACGTGCACGATTCGGGCGTCCTCACGAATTGAGTCGTCGAGCGCTACCGCTTTCCTGGGTTGGCATGGATTGGGGGGAGGTTGGCCCGTATGCGGGCTGGGATCGATTGAGTTCGGCGACATCGCCCGCACTGCAACCTTGTGCGGTTAGCGCTGGACTTGGGTAGCTTGCCGTCACAGGCAGTGTGGGAAACGCCGTCAACGCGCGTTTCATATGCAAGGTCGACGTCAGGTCCCCGACCGCACGACGACGCCACGTTGAGATCCGATTCGCGCGGATGCCAAAGCGATGCTCGAGGAAGCGGATCTGGGACGTGTGGTCAAAGAGGTTCGAGGAGACGTATCCGCCCCGGCTGAAGGGCGACACCACCAGCATCGGGACGCGAAAGCCGAGACCGATCGGACCAGATATCGAACCTTCTCCCGGGGTCGAATGGCGCGCCGTCAGATATTCACCGGGCGTGCCCACCGGTGCGACCGGTGGGGGCACGTGATCAAAGAAACCACCGTTCTCGTCATACGTGATGAAGACCACCGTCTTGGCCCAGACGTTCCGATTGGCGACCAGAGTTCGGAGCACTCCGTCAATGAAGTGGGCGCCCAGGCTTGGTGGGCCGGGCGGGTGCTCGTCATAGCCGTTCGGTGAGATGATCCACGACACGCTCGGAAGCGTTCCGGTTCGTACGTCACTCGCAAAGTCATTTGGGTAGCTCGGGAGGAACGCCTTCCGGTAGAGCGGAGACGTGGTCCGAGCGAACTGTTTGAAATAGGGAAGGATCGTGTTGCCGAAGCCGAGAAACTGGGTGCCGGCCACGTAACCTTGGCCCGGCGGAGTGTACGTCTTCCACGACACGCCGGCGTCCTCGAGCAATTCGGGCACCGTGGTCCAGTTCGCGCTAAAGAGCGCCTGCGCCGTATTGGTCGTGACGACCGGGCCGCCGTGTTGACCCGAAGGATCTATGGTGCCCGTCATGGCCATGAGTCGATTCGGGTGGGTCGGACCTAGTGCGGAGCAGTGGTAGCGGTCGCAAATCGTAAACGCGTCAGCGAGCGCATAGTGGTAAGGGAGATCCGAGCGCGTGTAGTAGCCCATCGTCATTGGTCCGCACGCTGGACCATCGAACTGGGGTTGGGCGTGGGTTGAGACGAATGCGTTCATCAGACCGCCCGCGCGGCTCAAATGTTGCACGGCCCAGTCGTGGCTGATGTCGTGAGTGCACTCGCCGCGACCATTCGACGTGTCGAAGTGGTACGGGAGTTGAAATCCAACGGGCGCGTCCGTCATATTGGCGCCATACGGTTGGGAAAAAACTCCCAGCGACTGTGACGAGTGATCGTTGAAACCGAGCACACCTTTGTAGGCACCGAAGTAATGGTCGAACGACCGATTCTCCTGCATGATGAAGACCACATGCTTTACGGCACCGAGGTCCGAGCCGGCCGGGGGCGTGGCGAGTGCGCGCTTGATGGTTGAGGGCAAGGCGTGAGTCGATGCCAGCGAACCAAATCCCAGGGTCATACCACTGGCGAGAAGTTGTCGTCGACTGAACTGGGAACGCTCGGTGGCGTCAGAGTTGACGATGCGCAGCTCTTCCTTCGCTCGAGGCACCTGCACGGACATCAAATGTGAGGTGCCGAATGGCTATTCGCACCACAATAGTGAGATGTGCATGGCCGCCGATTTCAGCTATTGGGAGTCGCCGCGCTCCTCTCTCGTGAGGGCATTCTTCACTACGATTGGCGTGTTGGGATCGTGAGGAGAACGACGAAAAAGAGTGCGCCCGAGGATGTGAAGAAGCGTCGTTGGACCGGTCGCCTCATTCAGAATGCGGTGGCGCTGATGGTTTCCTCCGGCGGCACCGCGGTTCTGGGTGTCGCGTTCTGGGGTATCGCGGCGCACCTTGCACCGGCGCGCGACGTCGGTCGGGCGTCGGCGGAAATTGCAGCGATGGTGTTGTTGGCCAACCTTGCGCAGCTGAGCTTCGGCTCAATCTTCGAGCGGTTCCTACCGGTCGCCGGTGTCCGGACGCGAAATTTCGTGATTCGTGCCTACGTGATGTGTGTGATGTTCGCAATTGTTGCCGCCACCTTGTACGTCACTCTGGGATTTGCTCAGCGGTATCTGCCGTCGTCCATGGCGTGGCGGTCGATGTTCATTTTCGCGACCATGTTGTGGACGATCTTTGTCCTGCAGGACTCGGTCCTCATCGGACTTCGAGCCTCTCGATGGGTTCCCGTCGAGAACATCCTCTTCGCGCTTGCGAAGCTCGCGATCCTCCCTTCTCTCATTGCGGTCGCCGCGAATCAAGGGATATTCCTCGCGTGGTCCGCGCCGGTAGCGGGGACGATCGTCGCGGTCACGTGGTACTTGTTCGCCAAGCGAATTCCTGACCACCAGCGACTAAGTCCCTCGAGTGAGGGGCTACCGGGGACGCGCGAACTGTTGCTCCTCGCCGGTGCGCAGTACGCAACGCTGATACTTAGTGTCTTCTCGACGTCCATCGTGACGTTGATCGTCATCCAACGCTTGGGCGCCGTTGCTAACGCTCACTACTACGTGCCCGCGCAGATTGCGAGTGGCCTTTCGCTCTTTCTACTCAGCATCGTGCGCTCGTTTCTGGTCGAGGCGTCGTCGGAGCCCCACGCGGTTCGTTACCACGCCAAGGTCACCATTCGAGCGTTGACGGTCGTCGTTGCCCCGAGTGTGGTCGTCGGTGTAATCCTCGCTCCGTGGATATTGGGAATATTCGGTTCGACGTATGCGTCGCACGGAACGACGCTGTTGCGTATGCTGCTTCTGGCGCTGCCAGGTGCAGCCATCACGGCCTTTTACACGTCGTTTGCCTGGCTGGACAAGCGAGTGTGGTGGATGGCGATTCGTCAACTCGTGAGTGCAATCATTTACTTCGTCGTGCTCTTGCTCCTCATCGGGCACTTCGGTATCCTCGCCACCGGCATCGCATCACTGGTGTCCTCGGGTCTTCAGGGTCTCTTCTTCCTCCCTATTTCAATACGTCGTTATCGCCAGACGACCAACTATGACGCCCCATTGAGCGGTGTGGCGGACGCCACCGAACCCGGCTAATGATCGGCCGACCTGAAATTGACGACGCGCTGGTCTGAGCATTGAGATGAGGGTCAGTGGTCGGGACCGGCATCACAGAATTGGCGGATCGCCGAAACCAAGAGCTCGTTGTCCGCGGCAGAACGGACGGCGACTCGAAGCCGTGGGGTCCGATCGGCGAATCGCTCGCTCACTTCTTTGACCTCAATGCAGCAGTGCTCTAAGAGCCAGTCGCGTAGACGGCGCGCCAACGTCGTGTCGTCGCCAGTCAAATTCACCAGGAGGAAGTTTCCACCGCTCGCGGGAATGTCCTTGATGAGGCGGACTTTCAGCAAGTTGGTTCGCAGAAGGTCACGGTCGGCCATGGTCTGGATCAATGAACGTGCGTACGAGGGTCGAAACTTGATGAGAAGTTCGAGATAGAACTCTGCGGGCGCGCTGAGATTCCAATGGGGTAGGGCGCGCCCGACGGCGTCAATGAGGCTGAGGTCGCACGAGTACACGTAGCCGAGGCGAAGTCCCGGGACGCCGAGAGTACTACTCAGGCTGACGAGCACCACAACATTGGTGAGGGGATCCCGCTCAAGGAGCGAGATGAGGCTGGACGCAGCGCTGAAGGCGATGAATGACTCGTCGATCCAGAAGGTCGTAGCAGGGTTCGACGAGGCGAGCGCGTAGAGGTCTTCACCGGGAATCGTGGTGCCGGTGGTGGCATTGGGATTGGTGATCACCACGACCCCGAACTGACCCGCGCGCGTGCTCAACTGGTTCCAATCAACCCCCGGCAGGTCGACGAACACCTCAGCGTCGGGAAAGGTCCGCTGGTACTCGTCGTTGGTGGCTGATGGGACCAGGGCACGCCGGTCGCTGAGGTGCTGGCCAAGGAGTGGGAACGCTTGCGACGCACCGTGCAGCACCTGGAGTCGCCGCGACGAGCACTGGAGGAAGTAACCGAGCTTCTCATTGATGATGTCCTGATCAGAACAGTAATTTGCGACGAGATCAGGCAGTGCATGGCGCAACGTGGCGAGCATTGCACCCGTCGGAAAGTGGACATTGCGCGTCAAGGAAAAGTCACGAATGTCGAAGTTCCAATGTCCGCGCGACGGGCCGTCGAGAATCTCGCTACGCCGCGCAGGCTCGAACTGAAACGGAGTGAGCGCCAAGTCGTTGGGATCGTCGACCTCGGACCAGCGGTCGCCCGTGACGACCTCGGCACTGATTCGGTTCGCGTCGATGCTGGTCAACATTCCCAGCACGAGTTCGTAGAAACAGTTCGCATCGATGTCGTTGGCGTAGGTGTGCAGCATCGGACGCAGTGCGTGCTCGGCAAAATCACGGTCGAATCGGTAGATCTTCAGCGTCTTGTACTTATCCACGAATGAGAAGTCGGTGCCCTGGGTGTCACTGGTGTAGACGTGCGTGACGAATCCGCCGCTGACTTCGACGACGGTACCGTCCATGCCAGTGCGGTACTCGTCCACGAGCGCCACGTTCTTGCCCGGATGCGCGACGAGCCGCTCGAGCACCGAGGGGTCGAACAGGAGATCGCACTCGATCTGCACGATGTCCGCGTCAAACGTGAGATCGTCGTACGCGAGCGAGAGTGACACGACGTTATTGGTGTCGCGATAGCGCGGATTGTGCACCAGGCGAAGATCGACGTCCGGATAGCCAGTGCGTAGGAACGACTCAATGTCATCAGATCGATAACCGGTGACGACGGTGACTCGTCGTACACCGATTTGCTGCAGATTGTCCATGATGCGACCGAGAATCGTCGAACCCGCGACGGAGAGCAATCCCTTATGACAGTTGTCGGACAGCGGCTGCATCCGGCGTGCGAATCCGGCAGCGAGGATGATCGCTTGAAGGTTGCGTTGTGCACGAGCCGATCCGAACCCTTGTACGTCATTCGCCGGCACCACTTCCATTTTCTGATGGTACTCGTACCCACTTTGTGGCCATCGTGGTCGCGTTCGCGAACGACGGAGAGAGCAAGGGACCGGCTTCGAATTGGCCGCCACATTCGAATTCTCTTGCGAATTTCTGCCTAATCCGTCCAGGCGGTGCCCGGGTTGGTCCACGGTCGACGGTCGACGACATTGTGACCATCGTGAAGGTAGTTCCACTGTCGCTTTGGCGTGCGCCAATCTCCGTACATGAATTCGAGCTCGCGTTCGGTGTCCTCGGGTCGTAGCCATGTTCGCCCCAGAAACTCAAATGTCACGAATCGCTGGCGCGGCACTTGCTTCTCGATCTCGAAGAGATTGTCCGGTGGCCAGCCATAGACGAAGTAACGGAACATGTCACCATGTGGCTCGAGGACGAAGAACTCGTACTTGGCAAATCCTCGACGAAACGTCACTTCCGTCAACTGCCCCTGGTTGTTATGGAACTGTTGGATGGGATGGAATCCGGCCATGCGCAGTGCGGGCACCGCGGCGAGGAGTCGAGGCACGTCCTGTGCGAGGAGCGCGAAATCGGCGTCTCGGTCGTGTGCGATCAATCCGCCCTCTCGTGCCCAACCGAGCAACATACCCGCGCGCACCCAGTATCGATCGGCGAACTCGGTGGAGGAGAGTGTGTCGTGCAGGCGACGGAGATCGGGCGCGAATTGGCGTAGGAACAATCGATCGCTGCAAAAGGAAAAGGCTCGCCCGACGCCAGGAATTTTCACAATGCGTCGCGCGACACCCCAGCGGGCCTCCCAGAAAAGTGACTGCAACCTAACGCCGACGGTTTCGTCACTTCTGCGCTTGAACAATGATGCCCACGCGCTTCTCAGTTCGACGCCAAGTACGACGGATCTTGGAGCAAACATCGCCTTATGGTAGCGGTCGGAGAGTTCATTTCCTAGAGAAATTCCTGCGGTGCGCGTCAATCGGCGTCGACCGCCGAGTGGTACAGCTTCTTCGCCCCGGTGGCGTGACGTTAAAATGCGGTGTGCTCACCGGTGATGACCTTGACATTGCTCGCGTCGTCGAATGCCACGAGGCCGAAGCCTGGGCCGCGTGCGTGGATGCGGCGTCCGCCATCGCGGGCAACCCTCTGTTGGCCAACGTTGATCGTTCGATCACAACGCCGTTGTCGACGGTCGCCGCATTCAACTTTGGAATGTTCAATCGCGTTATAGCTCTGGGAGTTGGTGTTCCAGCCTCGGAGCGTGACATCGACCTGATCATGGCGTTTTATGAATCGCACGCGCAGTCGCGGTTTCTGATTGAAGTCACGCCCGCGAGTCGTCCGGAAACGTTGGCCATCGAACTTCGTGGCCGGGGTCTCGTCGAATCGCCAGACAAGGTTGCGAAGTGTTGGCGCGGAACTGACGACATTCCTGACATGAGTCCTGCGGTCGAGGTTCGCGAGCTGACCGTCGCTGATCGAGAGCAGTGGTCCGCGGTGAACGTGTCCGCCTGGCAGGTGCCTCGATTCTTCGGGCAATGGTTCGGCGCGACGCTCGGTCGCAGTGGCTTTCGGCACTACGGGATCTTCGTGGATGATCAGATCGTCTCCACGGGTGCGATCTACGTCAGTGGCGACGTGGCCTGGAGCGGCTTCTCCGCGACCCGTCCCGAGCATCGCGGACATCGGTATCAAATCGCGACCCACATTCAGCGTCTGCGCGACGCAGCGGAAATGGGATGTCGCCTCGTGCATACCGAGACGGCCGCGGAAACACCGGAAAGGCCCAATCCTTCACTGCACAATCAGATGCGCGTCGGATTTGACCAGATCTATGAGAAGACCTCATTCACTCTTGGTGGCTCGGCGTAGTTGTCCGCAAGTCCTTAGGCTGACTGTCCGTTAGGTGGCTTGGGTGTTCTGGTGAGCGCCTTGTCGATGTGCTCGCGCAGGCTCTTCGCCATGATCGCGACGTTCGGGCGCAGCAAGATGGCCGAGTGGTCACCCGGTATCGACACCGCCGTCCACTCTCCGCAGAGCAATCGACGCCAACGCGATTCCACGTTCCGGGACTTCTCACCTTCTGATACGAAGACCACGGTGTTGCCAAACCAGGGATTGAGTCTGCGGGTGAGACGTGACTGGATGATCCCCTGCAGGGTGAAGAGTTCAAATTGAGTCATACCGGATTGGGGTACCCATCCGATCAGCGGTAGACGCACTAGGTTCGACCACTTGGGAAGTCGTCGTGGCGCGCGGAGGTGGGGTTCCTCGCGAGGTCGCGAGACGGCGGCATCCTCTTGTTCTGTCCCGCTCATGCGCGGTGTCAGAATCGTGTCGAAGACCGCGAGGAGTGCGACGTCTTCGTTCGCATCGGCGAGAAGATGGGCGACTTTCAGGGCGACCACGCCGCCGAGGGAGTGGCCACCGATCAGATAGGGACCGTGCGGTTGGACCGATTGGATGATCTTCACGTAACGTGCGGCGGCGCGTCCCAATGTCACGTCCGGCAGTCCTCGCCGCTCGAGGCCGTGCGCCTGCAGGGCATAGAACCGCTGATCTGGGCCTAACTCGCGCGAAAGGGTGAGAAACACCAGACCAAGTCCGCCTGGTCCTGCGATGCAGAAGAAGGGCGTCGTGGAACCGGTCGTGTTGAGTGGCACGAGACTGGTCATCGTGGATCGGCGCGACGTCACCGCGGCTAGTTGAGCGATGGTCGGCGCGCGATTCAGTTCTTCGAGCGTGAGATCAATGCGATGCACGTTGTGTAGTTCGCCGATCATTCGTGTGGCGTCCGCCGTGGAGCCACCCAGGTCGAAGAAGTTGTCGGTACGAACGACGTCACTTACGCCGAGGATGTCGGACCACAGGATGGAGAGAACCCACTCCCATTCATTCGTCGATGGCTCACGTTGCGTCGTGGGGCCTTGCGGTGACCGAGTCTCTCCGTCGATTACTGCCGAGAGCAATCGCACCGAGGGAGCTTCCACGAGGGTCGCCAGGGGAAGGGAGATGTCGTAACGATCTTCGATCATCATGAACAATCGCACGCACCGCAGTGACGTACCGCCGAGGTTGAAGAAGTCGTCGTCGGCGCCGATCGATCCATCGGTCGTTTCGAGCACCCGAGCGAAGAGTTCACGGACGGTCGTTTCGGTGGCACTCAGCGAGTCCGCAGACAAAGATTCGCGCCCCGTCGTGGACCCACCTTCCGAGGCGAGTCGGGCGAGCTCGTGCTTGTCGATCTTCCCGCTCGGCGCGAGAGGAAACCGGTCGACGTGGAAGAAGTGCGAAGGGATCATGAATTCGGGCAATGTCACTTTCGCAAAGTCGCGCAGCGATGACGTGTCAATCGTGTTCAGGCTCTTCACGAAGGCGACGAGCTGCAGCTCATTGCCAGCGTCGATCACGGTGGCGATGACGGCGGTTTCGAGAACGTCAGGGAACTCCATCAACCGATGTTCAATTTCGCCCAATTCGATCCGATAGCCACGAATCTTGACTTGGTCGTCCAC
>Ga0075017_100000901_pt1 | contig 17591 bp, 13 predicted proteins | sample AleBraG_ABR_2012_FD_71475 | JGI IMG/M metagenome (GOLD analysis project Ga0075017, IMG submission 71475) | Freshwater sediment microbial communities in response to fracking from Pennsylvania, USA - Alex Branch Run_MetaG_ABR_2012 | ecosystem: Environmental > Aquatic > Freshwater > Creek >... | reverse complement strand
TCACTCCAAATCGAACGTCGTCGGTCTCCATCGTCCTGCTCCACCATGCGACTCAGTGGAGGAAGACAGATTCAGCACTTCAACCGTTTGTCACGCGATCCTTCACCCGATTACCCTGGCTCACCCCCGGCGCCGTCTTGCCGTCTCGCACGCTTTGTTGCTATAGCGAGCGCGCTGCGGCGGGACTTCGCATCGGCATGGCCTCGTGGCGGAGTGGCTACGCAGAGGACTGCAAATCCTTGCACCCCGGTTCGATTCCGGGCGAGGCCTCCATTTCAATTTCGGGCGCCCATGCGCCCCTTGCATACAGGTTGCCCGCATGGCTGCTTCACTCTCCGCCGCCGAATGGGCCGCCCGCCGCCAGAACATGGTGGAAAGCCAGCTGCGCACCTTCGACGTCACGGACCTCGCGGTGCTTGCCGCCTTCAACACAATTCCGCGCGAGAAATACGTCGCCCCCTCCGCGATCGCCTCGGCGTACCTGGATCGCGAAGTGCCGGCCGCTGGTACGCCCAAGCGCACGCTTCTGCCGCCAGCGGTGCTGGCGCGTTTGCTGCAGTCAGCCCGAATCAAGTCCGGCGAGAAAGCGCTCGATGTCGCCGGCGGGCCGGGCTACAGCGCGGCGATCATGTCGGCGCTGGAGGTCGACGTCACATCCCTCGACGCGGGTCCCATTGCGCCCGATGCGGGTCCTTTCGCGATTATCCTCGTCAATGGCGCGTTCGAACGGCGGCCCGACGAGTTGCTCAATCTGCTTGCCGACGGCGGGCGCCTGATCGGCGTCGAAGCGATTTCGGGCGCGCCAAAGGCCGTACTGGTAGAAAAGGTCGGCGGCGGGTTCAGCCGGCGCGTGCTGTTCGACGCCAATTGTACGCGACTCGATGAGTTTCGCCGCGCGCCCGGTTTCATTTTCTAGCGGGTGATCCGCAGCCTTCTAAGCGTTGCGCCTTTGCAATATCGATGGGTTATTATTGTGGCGCGGACCGGTTGCCGCTTCGCAAGACGCGACGACTCGCTTAGACACAGGAAATGGGAGCGGATCGAACACTGATTCGCTTATTCGGCTCACGTTGCGTTCCCGAGCCAATCTTCGCTGAATCAGGCCGTCTCGCCGCGACTGACTTTGCGAAAACAGGCGCTCCCGCGGGGGCGCCGGAAAACGGGACATCGATGCAACGCAGATTCGAGTGTGTGCAAAGGCGCAAACCGGCAGGCGGTCTCCCGGTTCTGCTAGCCCTAGCCGCGCTCGCTTGCATGACGATTGGCGGCGCTAACGATGCGCGATCTGAGACAATCGCCGACGCGTTGAGGAAAGCGTATTTCAACAATCCGGACATCAATCAGCAGCGCGCGGCGGTGCGCGCCAGCGACGAAAACATTCCAAAGACTCGCGCCGGCTATCTCCCCACGATCACCGCCGAGGCAGACGCGGGGCTGCAGGACTTCGATCTGCAATCCTCGGGCCGGGGAGGCGGGCCAACAGGCAACGTTTCCACCCGTCCCCGCGGCGCCGGCGTGACCGTCAACCAAAATCTTTGGAACGGCAACCGTACGATCAACGGCGTCCGCCAAGCGGAATCGGGCGTCATGGCGGCGCGCGAGCAATTGCGCTTCACCGAGCAAAACGTGCTGCTCGACGGCGTGACCCATTACATGGACGTGCTGCGCGATACAGCGATACTCTCGCTCGACCGCAACAACGTCGACGTGCTTACCGAGCAATTGCGCCAAACCAATGATCGCTTCACTGTCGGCGAAGTGACACGCACTGACGTCGCGCAGGCGCAGGCGTCGCTGGCCGGCGCGCAGGCGGTGGCTCTGTCGGCGCAATCGAATCTGCAGACCTCGATCGCCAACTACCGGCAGACAATAGGCGAGGAACCGAAGAACCTCGCGCCCGTGATGCCGCTGTCGAGGCCGCTGCCGAAGTCGCTACCGGCGGCGATCTCAATCGCCTATGTCGAGCATCCCGGCATCACCGCCGCGCTGCACGGCGTCGATGTCGCCGCGCTCAACGTCAAGATCAACGAGGGCGCTCTTTATCCGACGCTCGGCCTGACCGGCAATGTCGCCCAGCGCTATGATCTTAACAATGTGCCGGGCACACGCGGCGTCACCGCTTCCGTCGTTGGTCAGTTGACCATACCGATCTATGAGGGCGGCGCGGTCTATGCGGGAACCCGCCAGGCCAAGGAGCAGCTTGGTCAGCAGGAATTGCAGGTCGATCTGCAGCGCAACCGGGTACGGGCCGCAGTGGTGAGCGCTTGGGGCGCGACGCAGGCCTCGACCGGCGTCATCCGCTCGTCGCGCGCGCAAGTCGCCGCAGCGGAAGTGGCGCTGGCGGGTGTGCGCGAAGAAGCCAAGGTCGGCCAGCGCACGACGCTCGATGTTCTGAACGCCCAGCAAACTTTGCTGAATGCTCGGGTGCAACTGGTGAGCGCCGAACACGATCAGGTCGTCAACACATATTCTCTGCTGTCGTCGGTTGGGCGGTTGTCAACCGCCAATCTCGGCATTGCGCTTGCGCAGTATGATCCGAAGGTCCACTTCGATCAGGTCAAGAACAAATGGTTTGGGCTACGTACGCCCGACGGCCGCTAGGCGAGAGGGCGGACATATGAGTGCTCCCAGTCCAACATCAGGCGAGCGGGATCTTGAGGCTTTGCGCCGCGCCCAGCGTGCGCACGAGCCCTCGATGGAGGAGATTCTCGCTTCCATCCGTTCCATCATCTCCGATGAGCGAGAGTCGCCAGCCGCGAGGCCTGGGCAAGCGCCTGCCGGGCCGCAGATCGTCTATTCCAATCCGGACGGGCCCACTTCTCATGCTGCGCCTGTGGCGCCGACGTATGAGGCGCCGCGGGCGACCAACGCGCCGGGCCCTACCGTCGTCTGGGACCGCGGCGGCGCTTCGCAGGCCGAACCGGCTCGAGAGCCCGAGTCATTGCGAGCGGAAACCCCCGACCTGCCTCAGTCGCTGCTTTCGCCGCAGGCCGATGAAGCGGTGACGGCGTCATTCACGGCATTGTCGGCGAGCGTCGCAATGCATAGCGCCGAGATGGTCGAGAGCCTTACGCGCGAAATGCTGCGACCGATGCTGAAATCATGGCTGGACGACAATCTTCCCAGTCTGGTCGAGCGGCTAGTCCGCGCGGAAATCCAGCGCGTGGCGCGCGGCGGGCGGTGAACTGCGCTGCGGCGGTTGACTTTGGTCCCGCCAGCGGCTTTTAAGCACTTCGGTTCCGGGGCTTACGTTGGCCGGCGAAATCCGGCCGGTGGTCGTCCTTTAGCGCTTCGCCGACTTCCGAGTTCGACCGGTCCAGCTAGCGCCGCTCACAGCCGACGCCGGCTTCATTCATCACCCTGATCCGGACTCAGGCTATCCAGGCGGTTTGACGATGGACCAACGTTTCGAACCTGCAGCGGTCGAACCGCGCATTTCCGCCCTCTGGGAAGCCGCCGAAGCCTTCAAAGCTGGCCGGCCCGAGCGTAGCAAAGCCCAGCCTTTCTGTGTCGTTATCCCGCCGCCCAATGTGACCGGCAACCTGCATATGGGCCACGCGCTCAACAATACTTTGCAGGATATCCTATGCCGCTATCATCGCATGAACGGCAAGGACGTGCTGTGGCAGCCGGGCACCGATCATGCAGGCATCGCCACCCAAATGGTGGTCGAGCGTCAGTTGATGGAGCTTCAGCAGCCGGGCCGACGCGAAATGGGGCGCGAGAAATTTCTCCAGCGCGTCTGGGAATGGAAAGCCGAGTCAGGCGGCGCGATCGTCAACCAGCTCAAAAGGCTTGGCGCTTCCTGCGACTGGAGTCGCGAGCGTTTCACGATGGACGAGGGCCTGTCGAAGGCCGTTGCCAAGGTCTTCGTCGCGCTACATCGAGAGGGGCTGATCTATAAGGCCAAGCGGCTGGTGAACTGGGATCCTAAATTCCAGACGGCGATCTCCGATCTCGAGGTTGCGCAGGTCGAGGTCAAGGGCTCATTCAAATGGTCGCGCGCCGACGGGGAGCCGCTCGATGTGACCGCGCTCAACAAAATTCTCGACCGAAATCCCGGCGGGCATCTCTTCTATTTTGACTACCCGGTCGTCGATGCCGCCGGTGAGCCAACGGGCGAAGCGCTCACCGTGGCGACGACGCGGCCTGAGACGATGCTGGGCGACACCGGAGTAGCGGTGCATCCCCACGACGAGCGGTTCAAACATCTTGTCGGCAAGCGTGTCCGCCTGCCGCTGGTGGGACGGTTGATCGCTATTGTTGCGGACGAATATTCCGACCCCGAAAAGGGAACCGGCGCCGTGAAGATCACGCCCGCGCACGATTTCAATGATTTCGAAGTCGGCAAGCGGCATGAGGCGGAAGGGGTCAGGCAAATCAACGTTCTCGATGCGGAAGCTCGTATCCAGCTCAAAGGCAATCTGGCCTTTTACGAAGGCCTGGACACCGTCGATCATGACGTGTCGCGCCTCGCGGCGGCGCTCGACGGGCAGGATCGGTTCGTCGCGCGAAAACGCATCGTCGAGATGATGGCGCTTGCGGGCTTGCTGACGAAGATCGAGCCGCACGCACACACCGTGCCGCATGGCGACCGATCGAATGCCGTGATCGAGCCGTGGCTGACCGACCAATGGTACGTGGACGCCAAGACGCTGGCGCAGCCGGCGCTGGCGGCGGTTCGCGAGGGCAAAACGCAATTTGTGCCGGCGAATTGGCAGAAAACCTATTTCGACTGGCTGGAGAATATCCAGCCGTGGTGCATCTCCCGCCAGCTGTGGTGGGGACATCAGATACCGGTTTGGTATGGACCAAAGGTGACCGCCGAAATGGGGCGAAAGTCGGTCGAGTTGCGCGTGGCCCCAAGTTCAATCCTTGCATCCGCGGCCGAAGACTTTGAAGTATTCGTAGCGGAAACAAAGGAACTCGCACTTCAAGCTGCTAAAGCCAAGTACGGCGGGCCATTTGAAATACGCGCAGCCTCGATGGACGATGAAAGTCCATCAATTGGGATAGACGAGAGCGGCAAACCGATCATTACTATATATCGAGATCCAGACGTCCTCGACACGTGGTTTTCGTCGGCCCTATGGCCATTCTCGACGCTGGGCTGGCCGGACGAAACGCCTGAGTTGAGGCGCTTCTATCCCACCAGCGTGCTTGTCACAGGCTTTGACATCATCTTCTTCTGGGTCGCCCGCATGATGATGATGGGGCTCCACTTCCGCGACGAGATCCCGTTTCGCGACGTCTATATCCACGCCCTCGTTCGCGACGAGAAGGGCGCGAAAATGTCGAAGTCGAAGGGCAATGTCATGGACCCCCTCGACCTGATCGACCGGTTCGGAGCCGACGCGCTGCGCTTCACGCTGGCCGCGATGGCGGCGCAGGGGCGCGACATCAAGATGTCGACGAACCGCGTCGAAGGCTATCGCAATTTCGCAACCAAACTCTGGAACGCCGCGCGCTTCGCTGAGATGAATGGCTGCCAGCGCGTCAGCGGTTTCGATCCAAACCAGACCCATGCGACCCTCAACCGCTGGATCCTGGGCGAGGCGGCGCGGGCAGTCAGCGAAACGGCTGGCGCGATCGAGGCGTTCCGCTTCAACGACGCCGCTAACGCTGTCTACCGCTTCGTCTGGAACGTGTTCTGCGACTGGCATCTCGAACTGGCTAAACCGGTTTTGCAGAGCGGCGTCGAGGGCGCCGCGAAAGCCGAGACCCAGGCGACGATTGCTTACGTGCTCGACCAGATCGCCGGGTTGCTGCACCCGTTCATGCCATTCCTGACCGAGGAGCTGTGGGCGATCAGGGCGGGGGGCGGATCGCCTCGGGCAAATGTCCTGGCGCTCGGCCCCTGGCCGCATGCCGACTTCGCCATCGACCCGGCTGCCGAAGCTGAAATCGGATGGCTAATTTCGCTCGTCTCGGAAGTACGCTCGATTCGCTCGGAGATGGGCGTTCCCGCCGGCGCACAGGTCGTTCTGACACTGATCGACGCCGACCCGGCAACCCAGGACATTGCGGTGCGCTGGGACGACACAATCAAGCGGATGGCGCGCGTCGAAAACGTCGAAACGGCCAAGACCGCCCCCGCGACCTCCGCGCAGTTCTTCGCGGGAGCGACGCTTGTCGCCATGCCTCTAGGCGGCCTTGTCGATGTTGCCTCCGAGGTGGCGCGGCTTGAGAAAGAAATCGCCCGGGAACGCGCGGATATAGTTAAGATTGACTCAAAGCTCGCCAATGCCGATTTCGTTGCGCGAGCGCCGGAGGAAATCGTGGCGGAAAATCATGAGCGGCGCGAGTCGGCGCTCGCCAGAATTACCAAGATGACGGCGGCGTTGGAGCGCTTTGGCAGGATTTGAGAAGCCTCGGACGGCTGTTTTCGTTGCAATTGCGCCACAGCGGTAACGCAAGTAGAGCGACACCCCCTAACTTCTTATCCGTGCCGCTATTGCGCCATAAACCCCGCGCTATTTTTAGATTACATAAGGGTCCAGGTCATGGTTGGCCTAGCCGGACTGGCGTTGCGCATAGGGCGCGCCGCTAAGGCAAATCCAACCCGTTCGGAGTTTGCATGAGCGCGTTTGCGTTCGACATTGCCGGTGTTTGTCGCGGCATTCTTGACAAACGATCCGCGGGACAACGTATCGCCAGAGTTGGGCGCCGGGGTGGAGCAATCGCCTCGGCGGTTCTGTTGGCGGGCGTCGCGTCAGCGTTCGCTTTGGACGGTTCCAGGCCCGCCGACGAGCAGCAGAAGATTCCGCTTAAATCCTTTTCCAGCGCGCAACAGGCCCTCCGCGCCGGCCTCGACGATTTGCAGGCGGGCAACGCGCAATCGTCGGTGGAAGCTTTGACCTATGCCGCTGAGGGCGGCCAGGTTCTCGCGCAATGGAAGCTAGGAAGCATGTACGCCCGCGGCGAAGGGGTGCCGCACGACGACATCAAAGCTTACCACTATTTCGAGCACATGATTGATAACTTCAATGAGGACGAGCCGGACCAGAGCACTATCGCCGCCGTTTCCAATGCGTTCGTCGCGGTGGGCGTCTATTGCCTGAATGGGATCAGCAATTCGGACATCAAGCCCGACCCGCAGCGCGCGATGGAAATGTTTCAGTTCGCCGCGACGAACTTTGGCAACCCCGACGCCCAATACAATCTTGCCCGCATGTATATGGACGGCGTTGCGGGTCTCTCCAAGAACAACATGCGCGCGGCGCGCTGGCTGGCGCTTGCCGCCGAAAAGCGCCACCGCCCCGCCCAGGCATTGCTTGGCCATCTGCTTTTTGTCGGCGATGGCGTGCCGCGTCAGCGAGGACGTGGGTTGATGTGGCTTACCATCGCCAAGAGCGCCGCCAAAGGCGCGAAGGACGAATGGATCAAGGAACTTTTCGTCAAGGACAACGCCGTCGCAAGCGATGACGACCGCCAGGTCGCAGCAATCTACATCAGCGAGCGCGCGAAAATGGGCGATATCGACGAGCCTTCCGTGAATGTCGCGGCGCGCGGATTGTCTGGCGAGCCGTCGGTTTCGCCGCGACTGCCGCGGTTGCTGGAAAGCGCGCCGATGCCTGCCTTTGACGGACCGGACTCACCCGACATCGCGTCCGCGCCACAGCGCTAGCTTTCTGGTCAGGCCTTATCCGGCAGTCGAACCGTCGCTATCGCCATGCAGGCGATGCCTTCGCGTCTTCCAGTGAAGCCCAGTCCTTCCGACGTGGTCGCCTTGATGGCGACGCGGCGGGTATCAAGCCCCAGAATCTCTGCAATGCGTGCGCGCATCGCGTCGCGATGCGGACCGATTTTTGGCGCTTCGCAGATCAGCGTCGCGTCGACATTGCCGATGATTCCACCCAATCTGCGCACTCGCCGCGCGGCATCGGTGAGAAAGATCGCAGAGTTTGCGCCACGCCACTGCGGGTCGCTGGGCGGAAAATGTGCGCCGATGTCGCCATCGCCGATGGCGCCCAGCAACGCGTCGGTGATCGCATGCAGCGCGACATCGGCGTCGGAATGGCCGGATAGGCCGCGCTCATGCGCGATCCGCACCCCGCCAAGCCACACGTGATCGCCCTCGGCAAAGGCGTGGACGTCAAAACCCTGACCGACACGGATGTCGTAAGCCCCGGCGGCCAAGCGGACCTCTGCGGCGTGCAAATCCTGCATGGAAGTGATCTTCACGTTTTGCGGATCGCCCGCGAAGAGATAGACGCGGTTTCCCGCCCATTCGGCCACCGCAGCATCGTCAGTCAGCGGGGAGATATTCGCGTTTGCTGCGCGCCGGTGAGCGTCGAGAATAAGATTATAGCGGAAAGCCTGCGGCGTCTGCATTGCCCGCAGGAGGCCGCGATCGAGCGAGGCGGCGACAAATCCGTCGGCGTCGATCTGCTTTAGCGTGTCGGTCACAGGCGCTCCGGGCGCCGCCGCGCCATGCTGCTCCGACGCCGCAATCGCGCGCGCGACAAGCGCGGCCGAGGGAAACGGCCGCGCGCCATCATGGATGAGCACGATGTCGGGCGCCGCGGCCAACTGGGCCTCAAGGCCAGCGAGGACGCTCTGCTGGCGGGCCGCGCCGCCAAATGCCGGCGGGCTCAACGCTTTGGTGCAGCGCGGGTCGAGAGCCTCGACGACTTTGGCGTAGCGCTGCGCAGCGTCAGAATGAATCACGACGGTGATGGCGCAGAATTCATGAGCGCGCGCCAGCGCCTCTATCGTCGTGCAGAGCATCGGCCGCCCCGCCAGATCGAGATATTGTTTTGGGATTTCCGCTCCAAGCCGCTCGCCGCGGCCCGCAGCAACGATTATGAGAGATATCCTTGACCCAGTCGGCACGGGGGGCTCCAAATCGGGAGCCCTGTCTCCAATGATTTTACCGCCTGCGTCAATGCGCGCAGACCGCAGCCTTGCGCGATGAAAGCTTTAGGCTAGAATATAGGCATAATGACTTCTGCACAAAATATAGGCATTACGGCGCTTCGCGTCGGCCCAATGGCGCTCGATGGCTGTGCCGTGCTGGCGCCAATGTCTGGCGTTACCGATGTCGGCATGCGGCGCATCGCGCGACGGTTTGGCGCGGCGCTGGTGGTCACGGAAATGGTGGCCTGCGAAACATACCTCGAAGGCGATAGCGAAAGCACCCTTAGAGCGGAAGGCGAGGGGGTGTCTCCTCACGTCGTCCAACTGGTGGGACGCAATGCTCATGCAATGGGTGAGGCCGCGCGCCGCGCTTGCGACGCGGGCGCGGCGATTATCGATATCAACATGGGCTGCCCGGCTAAGCGCGTCGCGGGCGGTCTTGCGGGCAGCGCCTTGATGCGTGACCTCGATTTCGCGATCTCGCTGGTTGAAGCGGTTGTCGCCGCCGTCGACGTTCCGGTGACACTGAAGATGCGGCTGGGCTGGGATGAGTCCACACGCAACGCGGCTGCGCTTGCCCGCCGCGCCGAGGCAGCGGGCGTCGCGCTCGTCAGCGTCCATGGCCGCACCCGCGCCCAGTTCTACAATGGCCGGGCGGACTGGGCAGCAGTGCGCGAAGTGGTTGAAGCAGCCAAAATTCCCGTCATCGTCAATGGCGACTGCGAAAATGCATCCGACGCCCGGGCGATGCTGGCGGCGTCCGGCGCCGCAGGGGTGATGATCGGGCGCGGTGCGGTTGGCGCACCCTGGCTGGTCGGCGCCATTTCGGACGCCCTGCTGAGCGGCGGCGCCTTGAGCGAGCCCCCGCTGGTGGACCGACGCGACGCGGCGCTCGAGCATCTCGATGCGTTGCTCAGTATATTTGGCCTCGAGGCGGGATTGCGTCATTCCCGCAAACACCTCTCGGCCTATGCCGAGAAGGCCGGCGCGTCGGCCAGCCATCGCCTCGCCCTTGTCACCTGCGGCGATGCGCGGCTTGCCGGCTCGTTGCTCGCTCGAGTTTTCGACGCCGCTCCTGCGCGAGAGGCGGCATGAACCGCCGGGCGCCGATAGATCCGGGGGCGGCTGGTCCGTTCGACGATACGATGCGGCTTCTCAATGCGTTGCCGCAACCCGTTCTCGCCATTGACCCCGACGGCGCTATTCGCGAGGTCAACATCGCCGCGGAGAATTTCTTCGATACGGGTCGAGCGTCCCTGTTGCGCTCGCGGCTCGCAGACCTCATCCCATTCGGTTCACCCGTCCTCGATCTCGTCGCAGAGGCCCTGAACCACCAATCGACGATCAACGGCTACAAGCTGGATATTAGCACGCCACGCACGGGACTTGGGCGCGTGGTGGATGCTTTTGTGGCGCCTTTGCCACAAAGCGGTGGCGGGGTGGCGCTTTTGCTGCAAGAACGGTCAATTGCCGAAAAAATGAACAGACAATGGACGCACCGCAACGCGGCGCGGTCGGTGACAGCGCTCGGCGCGATGCTCGCGCACGAAATCAAGAACCCATTGTCGGGCATCCGCGGCGCGGCTCAACTCCTGGAAACCTCCGTCAATGACGAAGACCGCGCATTGACGCGGCTGATTTGCGATGAGACCGATCGCATCGTCAAACTGGTCGACAGGATGGAGGCGTTCTCCGACGAGCGACCCGTACCGCGCGAGGATCTCAACATCCATGCCGTGCTGGACCACGTCAAAAGGCTCGCACAGGCGGGTTTTGCCAAACACATCCGGTTTAGCGAGGTTTATGATCCGTCGCTGCCCAACGTATCCGGATCACGCGATTCGCTGGTTCAAGTCTTCTTAAATCTCATCAAAAACGCCAGCGAAGCCATTGGCAATGAAGCAATTGATGGTGAGATAACATTGACGACGGCCTACAAGCCGGGGGTCCGTCTGAAGACCGGCGCAGGCGGCGAACCGGTCAGCCTGCCGCTTGAGATTTGCGTACGCGACAATGGCTCAGGGGTGCCAAGCGACCTCTCGGCGCACCTGTTCGATCCGTTCGTCACCAGCAAATCGTCGGGGACTGGCCTGGGTCTTGCTCTTGTCGCCAAGGTGGTCGGCGATCATGGCGGCATCATCGAGTTTGAATCGCATCCGCGCCTGACTGTGTTTCGCGTGCTGATGCCGGTGGCCGCATCACGCGGCGCGGGATCGGCAAAAGGCAATCTGGAGTCGCGCCTCCCATAAGGTGCGCGACCCGCGAGGAGAGTGAATGCCATCAGGGCATATTTTGGTCGCCGATGACGATGTGGCGATCCGCACCGTTCTCAATCAGGCTTTGTCGCGCGCCGGCTATGAAGTGCGCGTAACCGGGACGGTGGCGGGCCTTTGGCGCTGGGTCGCCGCCGGCGAGGGGGATCTTGTGATCACCGATGTGATCATGCCCGACGACAACGCCTTCGAATTGCTGCCGCGTATTAAGCGATTGCGTCCAGACCTGCCGATCATCGTCATGAGCGCGCAGAACACGTTCATGACCGCAATCAAGGCGTCCGAACGCGGCGCCTACGAATATTTGCCCAAGCCATTCGACCTGCGCGAACTCGTGGCGATCGTCGGACGGGCGTTGGCGGAGCCCAAGAACCGCAAACCGCCTGAGTCCGACGCCGGTCTTCTCAGCGATTCAATGCCGCTGATTGGCCGCTCACCGGCGATGCAGGATATTTTCCGCTCGCTGGCGCGCCTCATGCCCACCGATTTGACGGTGATGATTTCCGGCGAGTCCGGCACCGGCAAGGAGCTGGTTGCCCGCGCGCTCCATGACTATGGCAAGCGCAAGAGCGGCCCGTTTGTAGCAATCAACATGGCGGCGATCCCCCGCGATCTCATCGAGAGCGAACTGTTCGGCCACGAGAAGGGCGCGTTCACTGGCGCCAACGCGCGCTCCGTCGGGCGTTTCGAGCAGGCCGAGGGCGGCACGCTGTTTCTCGATGAAATCGGCGATATGCCAATGGAGGCGCAAACCCGCTTGCTGCGCGTGCTGCAGCAGGGTGAATATACGACAGTGGGCGGCCGAACCCCTATCCGCACCAACGTCCGCATTGTCGCGGCGACCAACAAGGACTTGCGCTATTCGATCCAGCAGGGCTCGTTCCGCGAGGATTTGTTCTTCCGTCTCAATGTTGTGCCGCTGCGTCTTCCTCCGTTGCGCGAGCGCACCGAAGACATTCCTGACCTGATCCGCCACTTTTTTGCGCGAGGGGTTGCCGATGGCCTCTCGGCCAAGGCGCTCGACGCCGGAGCGATGGAGCGTCTGCGGCGCTACCCCTGGCCTGGCAACATCCGCGAGCTTGAAAATCTTGCGCGCCGTCTGGCAGCCCTCTACCCGCAGGACGTCATTGGCGAATCGCTGATCGAGACGGAGCTGGGATTCAATGCGCCGCTGCAAAGTCCGGCGTCGCCGACCGGGGGCGTCCTGGCATCAGGACGAGCGGCCGCCGCGCAGGCCGATGGCGATTTTTCCACAGCGATGGAAGCGCATGTTGGCGCGCTGTTTCGATCGTTCGGCGAAAGCGTGCCGCCAGTCGGCCTCTATCATCGACTGCTACGAGAGCTCGAGGCGCCGTTGATTTCAGCCACATTGGCGGCGACGCGAGGAAACCAGATCAAGGCGGCAGAAGTGCTTGGCCTCAATCGCAATACATTGCGCAAGAAAATTCGCGATCTTGATTTGCGGACAATTCGTCCCTTCCGGTAGACTTGCCCCTGATTTGTCACAATCTTGCAACATCGTTGCAGGCTTGCCACTATGCCCCTGTTCGTCATGTGCGGGCATCGCGCAGGGAAAGCTCCGGATCTGACCAGCCTCGACCCGAAAACCGTGCAAGGCGCCGACGTTCGCCTCGAAGATCGTCGCCGCACCGGGCGGTTCGGCCCGATTGCCGTTACCGCATCTCTGCTGCTTGCCCTGGCGACCTTCCTTATATTTGCCGGGCTGACGCCGATCATTCCGACCCAGCCGGTTGTGTTGACGCTATTTGCCGGCGACGCACTGATCATTCTCGCGTTGCTGGTGCTGATCGGGCTGGAGGCGCGCAATCTTATTGCGGCTCGGCGGGCGAGGCGCGCCGGAGCGAGGCTCCATAGCCGTGTGGTGATCCTGTTTTCGTTGGTCGCGGCGGTTCCGGCATTGGTTACGGCAATCGTCGCAACAGTCTCGCTGGAGCGGGTCATCAAGCCGGCGTTCATGCAAGACATCGCATCGTTTCTCGACGAGTCCCGCCAGGCGACGCAATTGTATCGGGATTCGCAGTGCCGATCGCTGATGCGCGACGTCGAGCTCACCGCTTCGGCGCTCGGCCAGAGCGCCAGACTATTGCAATCCAACGAGACGCTCTTTCGCGACTATTTCTCCGCCTATGCCCGTTCGCTGAGTTTCAACGTCGCCGCAATCATAAAGGGCGATGGCTCGGTTTCGCTGACCGCCGCGTCATCCGAGATGAAGCTGCTCAGGATTCCGGAGCCCTCGGACTTTGCCGATGCGCAGAACAACAAGCTGCGGTGCCTGCTGATCGACAGCGGAACCTTCATCGCGCTGCGCCCTATCCCTGGGACGTCTGACGCTTTCCTCTATGCCGGACGTCCAATCGATCCCTACGTGCAGCGTTTCGCTGACCAAGCGAGCGACATCGGCATGACCTATGCCGCCTTCGCGACCCATCGCAGCGATATCGAGCGCGGGTTCGCCATCGTGTTCATCCTGCTGGCGTTGACCATGCTGTTTTCGGCCGTCTGGCTTGGACTGGCCTTCGCCAACCAACTGGTGGCGCCGATTCGGCGGCTGATTCGCGCCACCGACGAAGTCGCTTCCGGCAACCTCTATGTGCAGGTGCCGACCCGCCGTTCGGAAGGCGACCTTGGGCATCTGGGCGACACTTTCAACAAGATGACGCTCGAATTGCGCCAGCAGCAGAACCGGCTGGTTGCGGCTCACACGCTCAACGACGAGCGGCGCGTTTTCACCGAAGCTGTGCTTTCCGCGGTTCCGGCCGGCGTCGTCGGGGTGGATCCCAATGGCGCCATCACAGTCGCCAACGCTGCGGCGGAGCAACTGTTGGCCTCGGCAAATACCGGGCAAAGCCTTGTCGGACAGAATCTCGAGGAACTGCTGCCTGACCTCGGCCCTATTCTGCAAGAGGCGCGATCCACCCGTCTCAAACAATTGCAGGGCCAGGCCAAGATGCAGCGTGACGGGCGCGAGCGAATCCTCAACATTCGCGTCACCGGCAACCCGCAGCGCGCCGGACAGGGCAGCGTCGTCACCCTTGACGACATCACCGATCTCGTCAGCGCACAACGAACCGCGGCCTGGGCCGATGTGGCGCGCCGCATTGCCCATGAAATCAAGAACCCGCTGACGCCCATCCAGCTTTCCGCCGAGCGCCTGAAGCGCCGCTATGGACGGCTGATCGTCGAAGGCCGCGACGTGTTCGACCAGTGCACCGACACGATCATTCGACAGGTCGACGACATCAAGCGCATGGTGGACGAATTCTCCTCATTCGCGCGAATGCCAAAGGCGCGGCCGCAGCGCGACGATCTGACCGACTGCGTGCGGCAAACCCTGTTCCTGATGCGCGTCGGCCGGTCGGAGATCGCCATTGAGGATCACCTGCCGGCGCAGCCGCTCTATGCCAGCTTCGATCGCCGGTTGATTGCGCAGGCGCTCACCAATGTCGTCAAGAACGCCGGCGAAGGCATTGACGCACTGAATGGCGGCAAACGCGAAGGCCGCATCGTCGTCGCGCTCGAGGTTGATGACGAGGGTTTCGCCCGCCTTAGCGTCAGCGACAATGGCAAGGGCTTTCCCGCGCAGGACCGCGACAAGCTGACCGAGCCCTATGTGACCACACGCGCCGAAGGCACCGGCCTCGGGCTGCCGATTGTCATCAAGATTCTCGAGGACCACGGCGGCAGCGTCGAACTGCTCGACGGGTTGCCCCGCGCCGATGGCGGGCGAGGCGCTCAGGTCCTGATGAAACTTCCTATCGCCGACGCAATTGGCGCGCCGGCGTCCACCCCTGCGCAAGGCGCCAGCGAACAAGCATTGTCGAGATAATGGCTACAGATATTCTGATTGTTGACGATGAGGACGATATCCGCGAAATCGTCTCGGGCATTCTTTCGGACGAGGGCCATGGCACGCGTCTGGCGCGCAATTCCGATGAGGCGCTCACCGCGATCGAGGCGCGCCGGCCTCAATTGATTCTGCTCGATATCTGGCTGCAGGGCTCGCGTCTCGACGGGCTGCAGTTGCTCGAAATCATCAAGCAACAGCATCCGAACGTCCCGATCGTGATGATTTCCGGCCACGGCAACATCGAAACCGCTGTTTCCGCGATCAAGCTGGGCGCCTATGATTTCATCGAAAAGCCGTTCAAGGCGGACCGGCTCATCCTCATCGCCGACCGGGCGCTGGAGACGTCGCGGCTGAAGCGCGAAGTGACCGACCTGCGCGCGCGGGCCGGCACGGCGACCCGCCTGGTCGGCTCCTCCACCGCGATCGCCAATCTACGCCGCATTATAGAAAGGGTCGGCCCGGCGAATTCGCGGGTGCTGATTTCCGGCCCTGCCGGCGCTGGCAAAGAACTGGCGGCGAGGCTCATTCACGAACATTCCACGCGAACTTCAGGGCCGTTCATTGTCGTCAACGCGCCGACCATGGCGCCCGAACGCATGGAGAGCGAGCTGTTTGGCGTCGAGGCCAATTCCGAGCACGCCCGGCAGGTGGGGGCGTTGGAAGAAGCGCACGGGGGGACGCTCTATCTCGATGAAGTCGCCGATATGCCGCTGGAAACCCAGGCCAAGATATTGCGCGTCCTGGTCGACCAGAATTTCCAGCGCGTGGGGGGATCGGCGCGCGTGCATGTGGACGTGCGGATTATCTCCTCGACCAGCCGCGATCTTGCCGAAGCCATCACCGAGAACCGTTTCCGCGAGGATCTGTTTCATCGCCTCTCCGTCGTGCCGGTCCGCGCGCCCTCGCTGGCCGAACGTCGCGAGGATATCCCCGAGCTCATCGAATATTTCATGGAGCAGATTTCCACGACGATGGGCGTGTCCACCCGCCGCATCGCACCCGACGCGATGGCAATTCTGCAATCGCATGACTGGCCCGGCAACATCCGGCAGTTGCGCAACAATATCGAGCGGTTGATGATCCTCGTCGCGGGCGATCCCGATTCTGAAATCACCGCGGCGATGCTGCCATCGGAGATTGGCGCTTTGGTGCCGTCGATCCCCAGCGGGGTAGGCGGCGAAAAGCTGATGAGCTTGCCGCTACGCGAAGCGCGGGAAGTGTTTGAGCGCGAATATCTTGTCGCCCAGATCAACCGCTTCGGCGGCAATATTTCGCGCACGGCGGAGTTCATCGGCATGGAGCGCTCTGCGCTGCATCGAAAACTGAAATCGCTGGGGGTGGATTAGCCGGCGCCGTCCTTCGAGACGCCTGCTGCGCAGGCTCCTCAGGATGAGGGAATTGGGTGTGTTTCGCAGGGCTCCTCAGGATGAGGAAATTGCGTATGTTCTCCAACGACTCCTCATCCTGAGGAGCGCCCGCAGGGCGCGTCTCGAAGGACGCGAGCAGGAAGACATCATGTCAGGCGCGTCCATCTATATTCTGCGCTGCGCTGACGGCAGCTATTACACGGGCATAACGAAGCGGGAGGTCGATGAACGCGTCAGCGAGCACGCGCAGGGCCTAATCCCCGGATGCTACACAGCCAAGCGATTGCCGGTCAGGCTTGCGTTCAGCGAACATTACGACCGAATCGACGAAGCCATAACCGCCGAACGACGCATCAAGGGTTGGTCCCGGCTCAAAAAGGAAGCCTATATGCGGCACGATTTCGATGCGTTGCCGGAATTATCGAAGCGGGGTCCAAAGCCACGCGCTTAGGGAACTGACCTCCCTCATCCTGAGGAGCCTGCGCAGCAGGCGTCTCGAAGGACGAGGGGTTAGCGGAGGGTTGCGCGCTCCGAGCGGCCGCGTGGCCGGAGCGGACCGTCCTTCGAGACGCGCCCTTATGGGCGCTCCTCGGGATGAGGGTCTTAATCCTCGTCCCAGAGAGCGCATCCATCCGCGACATCTCATTGACCAAGGTCAATGAGATCGGCGTTCAAAGTGTACATGATGGTCAATAGGTTATGGCCGGCGAGGTGGCGCGGAGGGTCGGGCGTTGCTCGCTGGAGTTCGCTCAATGATAGGAGAAGAGCGGTCTTATGAACATCAAGGAGATCGTCACCCGCAATTCGACCGTTCTCGGGTTCTTGTCGTGGCTCGTCCCGTTCGCAGTGTCGTTTTTGTTCGTCGATCGCACAGGGCAGTTCCTGATCCCGCAACCGCTCTTCAAGTCGCTCATGGTCGTCGTGTTCGGCGGTCTCGGGACAGCGTTTCTTGTGGTTGCCTTCCTGCGCATTGCGGCATCAACCCTGTCGGGTCTTGCGCTTGGTTGCTATTGGCTCCTCATCAACCTCGTGCTCGATCTTATCGTCCTTGTGCCGCTCATTCGCATGCCGGTCGGCGCCTACTTTTATGACATCGGCCTGCGCTCTGAACCGCCCCGGGTTTGCCGGAGGCCAATTTGTTTGAGTCACGCCGCCATGGCGGGCTCGTCGATTTGCGCATAATAGCGCGCTTCGGCTTCGGCTGGCGGAATGTTTCCGATCGGC
>Ga0075017_100000900_pt1 | contig 17592 bp, 14 predicted proteins | sample AleBraG_ABR_2012_FD_71475 | JGI IMG/M metagenome (GOLD analysis project Ga0075017, IMG submission 71475) | Freshwater sediment microbial communities in response to fracking from Pennsylvania, USA - Alex Branch Run_MetaG_ABR_2012 | ecosystem: Environmental > Aquatic > Freshwater > Creek >... | reverse complement strand
CTTCGTGGTTGGCGTGACCCACGTAGAGGATCTCGTAGCCCTTGGCTGCTCGGACCTTGAGCTCGTGATGCACCTTGGTCACCAGCGGGCAGACAGCGTCGATGACGATGCGATCGTGCTGGCGAGCCGCCTCGACGACGTTCGGAGCCGAGCCGTGAGCGCTCAGCATGAGGGGCGCCCCGGCGGGGACCTCATCGACGTCATCGACGAAGATCACGCCTTGCTTGATGAACTCGTTGACCACGAACTGGTTGTGGACGATCTCGTGGTAGCAGTACACGGGAGCGGGGAAGACCTTCACCATCCAGGCCAGTGCCTTGATCGCCTTCTCCACGCCGGCGCAGAAGCCTCGGGGCTGGGCTAGGAGCACCTCATCGACAGCCACCTGGCTGAGGCTAGCGGCCGACCAGGGAAGCACTGCTTCGGACGTAGACTGACGCCCGTGTCGGCCCCCGTCATCAGCGAGGTCGCCGAAGGTTCGCCTGCCTCTCGCGCAGGCCTCAAGGTCGGTGACGTCCTGGTCAGCGTGAACGGCATCGAGCCTCTCGACGTCATCGAATACCAGCAGCTCGTCGACGGGCCCCTGGTCAAGCTCGTGATCCGACGACCTGACGCGCCCGTGGATCGGCGTGTCTCGATCGAGAAGCTCGACGGCGAACCCTTCGGCATCCGAGTCGACTCAGCTGTCTTCGATCGGATCCGAACGTGCGACAACCACTGCGAGTTCTGCTTCATCTACCAGCTGCCGAAGGGTCTTCGAAAGAGCCTCTATCTCAAAGATGACGACTACCGCCTGTCCTTCCTCTATGGCAACTTCACCACGCTCACCCGCTTCACCGAGCTCGACGCGGAACGGGTCATCACCGAACGGCTGAGCCCGCTGTACGTCTCGATCCATGCGACCGACCCCGAGGTCCGCGCCGCGATGCTGCGCAACAAGCGAGGAGCGACCAGCCTTCGCTGGCTGGACGTCCTGCTCGACGCGGGCATCGAGATCCACGGCCAAGTGGTGGTCTGTCCCGGCGTCAACGACGGCCTGATCCTCGAACAGACACTCCTCGACTGCTTGGATCGCTTCGGCTCGCTGGCCAGCGTCGCCGTGGTGCCCTTGGGGCTGTCGAAGCACTCAACCGAAGCGGCGATGCGACCCCACAGCCTCGAGGAGGCCTCCGACGTCCTCTCGCTCGTGGAGGCCGTCTCTGACGCGGGGGCTCGCCTGCGCGGTCGTCGCACCATCTTCGCTTCCGACGAGTACTACTTGATGGCCGAGCGACCGCTTCGCGCCCTGTCGTACTACGCCGACATCGATCAGTTCGAGAACGGCATCGGCATGGCCGCCCAGTTCGTCGCTGACGCGACGGGTGCCAGTGAGGCCTCGATCGGTCGCCACAGCGGCTTCTTCCAGGCTGTCGACGGAGCGCCACCATGGGGCTATCGATCGGAGCGGAGCGCCCTTGACTCACCGCGCTCGACAGAGCGCCCCACCTTGCTCACCGGCACCTTTGGTGCGCCGATCCTCCAGGCCGCCCTCCACGAGCTCGGTCGCGCCGACGTCGAAGTGGTGCCGGTCGCCAACGACTACTTCGGTGGCACCACGGGGGTCACGGGGCTGCTGACCGGCGAAGACCTCACCAGGGTCATCACCCAAGTGGGCGTCGATCGACGTTGGGTGCTTCCCGACGTGTGCCTGAACGAGGGACGGTTCCTCGATGGCTCTACGGTGACCGATCTTCCCGCGCCCGTCGAGGTCGTGGCGACCACCGGGTCCGCGCTGCGAGCGCTGCTCGAGCGAGCTCCCCTTCCTGCGAGCCTCTCGTGACCAGCCGTCCCACAGTGGTGATCGCCGGACGGCCCAACGTCGGGAAGTCCTCGCTCATGAACCGCCTGGTCGGTCGGCGCATTGCCGTCGTCGAAGAGCACCCTGGGGTCACTCGAGACCGAAAGAGCGTCGAGGCCGAGTGGAGCGGGGTGACCTTCGACCTCGTCGACACGGGTGGCTGGATGCTGAGCGGCGATGCGCTCGACGACAAGGTCTCAGAGCAGGCAGAGCGAGCGCTCGGCGAGGCAGATCTGATCTTGTGCGTGGTCGACGCCACGGTCGGGACCACCGATGATGACGTGGCCATGGCCCGTGTCATCAAGCGGACAGGACGCCCTGTCTTGCTGGTCGCCAACAAGGTCGATGACCAGCGCCACGAGGCGGCCATCTGGGAGCTGATGTCGCTCGGGCTGGGTGAGCCGCTGGCGCTGAGCGCACTGCACGGTCGAGGCACCGGCGATCTCCTCGACGCGGTCGTCGGTGCCTTGGGCAGCGCAGCTGACGAACAGGCCGCCGAAGGCGACGATGACGATCCGACGACGAGGGTGGCCATCGTCGGTCGGCCCAACGTGGGGAAGTCAACGCTCTTCAACTGGCTGATCGGCGAGGAGCGCTCGATCATCCACGACATGCCCGGCACCACCAGAGACGCCATCGACACCGTGGTGGAGACTGAGCACGGGGCAATCCGCTTCATCGACACGGCGGGGATGCGCAGGAGAGCTCGCACCGAGCGAGGAGCAGAGAGCCACTCGGTGATCCGTGCACTCTACGCGCTCGATCGTGCTGATCTGGCCCTCTTGGTCATCGATGCCACCATCGGTGCGTCGCACCAGGACCAGCGCCTCGCCGAGCGGATCACCGCAGCCGGCTGTCCCGCGGTGGTGGTGCTCAACAAGTGGGATCTCATCGCCACCGAGGATCGAGAGGACGTGCTCGCCGGCGTGGGGGAGCGCTTGGCCTTCTTGGGGACTGCCCCTGTGCTCAAGATCTCGGCGGCGTCGGGTCGGGGAGCACACCGGATCGTGCCTGCCATCTTCGAGGCGGCCGACTCCTACGCACAGCGTGTCTCGACCGGTGCCCTCAATCGAGCGATCAGGGACCTCCAAGCGGCGCATCCAGCTCCCGGCGTGCGGATTCGCTATGCCGTCCAGGGAGCCATCGAGCCACCCACCTTCACGCTCTTCGCCTCAGGCCGCATGCCCCAGACCTACCTTCGCTACGTCGAGCGATCCCTGCGTGAGCGCTTCGACTTCGGCTCCACGCCGATGAAGATTCGGGTGCGGGTCGGCTGAGCCATGCCCTGGTGTGACACCTGCGATCGCCTCGTCGACGATGAGGAGGTCGTCGACGGCCACTGCCCACGATGCGACACCGACATCGCTGCGGCCAGCCGTCCGCCGCTCCCGTGGCGCTTTCGCCTCATGATCGCGGCCACGGTGGTCTACCTCGGGTACCGGACCTACCAGGTCATCGGATGGATCAGTCACTGAGAGCCCCCCTGGTCGGCGCCTAGGCTGGCGAGGTGGCGCTCTACCGCATCGGCGACAAAGTCCCCCAGGTCCATCCAGAAGCCTTCGTCGCTCCCGAGGCGGTGATCATCGGGGACGTGACCATCGGGGCGCGCTCGTCGATCTGGTTCGGTGCGGTGCTGCGCGGTGACCACGGGCGGATCCTCATCGGCGAGGAGACCTCCATCCAGGACGGGACGGTGGTCCACACCACCGAGACCTCGCCGACCACCGTGGGCGACCGGTGCGTGATCGGGCACATGGTGCACCTCGAAGGCTGCGTTGTCGAAGATGATGCCCTGGTCGGCTCAGGCTCCGTGGTGCTCCACAGCGCGCGCATCTGCTCCTTCGCCACGGTGGGAGCGAACGCCGTCGTGCCCAACAACATGGTGGTTCCCTCCTACGCGATGGCCCTTGGGATCCCGGCGAAGATCCGCGAGGGAGCCTCGTCAGCCGAGGGCATCGCCATGGGTGCGAAGCACTACGTGGAGAACGCCAAGCTCTTCAACGAGCAGCTCTTCCGGCTCGACTGACGCCAATCGCTGACCGAGGTCGCTGACGAGCGCTGGCAAAAGGGGTGGCACCGTTGGCCGTTGAGCGTTCCTCTTCTCAGGGTTGGGGCGGACGTTCACGGCCGCTGTCGGAACGATGGACGCACCGGTCCCAAGGAACCGGTGGTGGTGGTCGGGCTGCCGGGATTTGAACCCGGGACCTCTTGTCCCCCAGACAAGCGCGCTAACCAAGCTGCGCCACAGCCCGTAAGCAGCACACCTTAGGCGCTCTGTCCGGTCCCGAGGATTGACTCAGCCAGCCATCCGAGCAGCGATGGGAAGGGCGAAGAACAAGATCACGACGTAGTGGCATCCGGCACCGAGCACAGTTCCGGCGTGGAACACCTCGTGGTACCCGAGAACGCCGGGTACAGGGTTCGGCCGTTTCGCCATGTAGGCGATGGCCCCAGCGGTGTAGGCCACGCCTCCGGCGATCAGCCAGGCGAAGCCCCAGCCGCCGAGGGCATGGAGCAGCGGGCCGATCACGAAGATCGCGCTCCAACCGACGACGACGTAGGGGATGGCGATCACCCACTTGGGCAGATCCAAGAAGAGCTGGCGGATCAAGAGCCCGGCCAAGGCACCGAGCCAGACGAAGACGAGCATCACGATCCGGGGAGCACCAGTGAGGACGAGCCCGCCCACCGCGGTGTAGCTGCCAGCGATAGCGAAGAAGATGGTCGAGTGGTCGGTCCGTCGCATCCGACGCCTTCCCACCTCGCCCCACTTGACGCGGTGGAAGAGGGCGGAGACGCCGAAGAGGAGCAGGATCGACGCGACGTAGATCGAGACCGCGATGACCGACCAGGTCGTCGAAGTCGCGAAGTAGAGCGGGGCGATGATGACCAGGAACGCAAAGAACGCCACGGCGTGGAACCAGCCGCGCAGCGTCGGTCGGTGCTCGACCCCCTGGGGGTCTGCGGGAGCGACCACCTGATCCCTCAAGCGGAGAGGCCCCCGCCGTGAGGTTGCTCGGGGTTGGTGAGCCATGCCCGCGCTTCTGCGAGTCGCACGATAGTGTCGCCGGTCGCCTTGTTGGCGAGGGCTTCGAGGATTCGCTGGTCGACGGCGTCGAGGAGCTCTTGGAGGTCAGCCATGCCCACAGTCTCGCGGAGTTGTGCGTCGAGTGTCAGCCGCCCGCAGCAGCGGTCACGATCTCGATGACGGCACCAGGGGGCACCGTCGTCGTCGGCCACTCTGAACGCGGCACCACCGCTTGATCCAGGGCCACCGCGATGCCTCGGGTGGACGAAGCCACCGAGGCGACCAGGCTCTCGATGGTCTCGTCAGCTCGCCAGGCGCGAGCGGCTCCGTTGACCATGACGCCGAGGTCGCTCATCGCTGGTGGCTGTCGAGGTAGAGCTTGAGGTCAGGGTGGTCTCGGCCGTCGAGCAGCGCCACGACCACCTCAGCGCTGAGGGGAGCGAGCAGGACGCCATTTCGATGGTGACCGAGGGCCACCACCACCCTGTGCTCATCGAAAGCCGCGAGGGTGGGGGCATCGTCAGGTGATCCGGGCCGCAGGCCCACGGAGACCTCGACGAGCTCAAGCTCGTCGACGCCAGGGACCACGCGACGCGCATCATCTAAGAGACGGTGAACCTCGCCGGCCTGCACGCGCGTGTCGAAACCCCGCTCCTCGGTCGTAGCCCCGATGACCAGCGAGCCGTCTCCTCGAGGGACGAAGTAGACCGAGCGACCTCGCACCGTCGCCCTGATGGTGTGCGTCAGCAAGGGAGGACCGGCCAGGCGCAGGACGTGGCCCTTGACGGGTCGGATGAAGGGGAGCGCGAGCTCGTCAAGGCCTTCGAGCTGCTCGAGGTGCGCACCCGGGCAGAGCACGACCTGTGCGGCTCGAAGTGTGGAGCCCCCAGCGAGGACCAGGGACAGAGCCGCACCTCGCTCCACCCGGACGACGGAGTCTTCCAGCAGCGAGGCGCCCTCTTGGCTGAGGCGCTCGAGCAGCCTGGCCACCACTCGCCTTGGGTCGACCTGGTGATCCCTGGGCAGCCTCAGCCCGAAGCGCAGGTGCGGAGCCAAGGCAGGTTCAAGCGCTTCCAGCTCAGCGCGTGAGAGATCTTCGACCTCGAGACCCAAGGTTCGCTGCAGGCGCTCGATGCGCGCCAGCTCGTCGCGGTCACCCGCGTCGGCGCCGACGACGAGGCAGCCTGTCTCCCTGAAACCGAGATCGTCCTCCGTGCCGCCGAGCTCAGCGACGAACTCGGGCCATCGTGAGGCCGCCTTGCTCAAGAGCGGGACCAGCGCCTCGTGACCGAAGTGCGCCTCGGAGGCGGGAGCGAGCATGCCCGCCGCCGCCCAGATCGCCCCGCGCCCGGGAGTCGGATCGATGAGCGTGACCGAGCGCCCTGATCGCGCCAGCAGGTGGCCGACGCACAAGCCAATCGCTCCCGCTCCGACGATGGCCACCTCAGTGCTCACCGGATCGTTCTGGCCCATCTCGGCATCGTAGAACTCGAGAAGTGGGTCCTTTTGCTCCTGCTACCATGCGGGTGCTGCTTCCGGGCCAACGTCGTCCCCTGCAGCCTTCAAGTGAGACGACCGCTGAGACGTCGGATCTCAGCGTGAGCCCGGAAGGAAGTTGATGTCGAATCCCCTCGACGCCATCAGCGACGGCAGGGGTCTCTACGACCCCCGCTTCGAGCATGACGCCTGCGGTGTGGGGTTCGTGGCAGATCTCCACGGCCGAGCAAGCCATGGCATCGTCGACGACGCACTGACCATCTTGGAGAACCTTGCCCATCGTGGCGCCTCGGGGGCAGAGGTAGCGACCGGTGATGGTGCGGGCATCCTCATCCAGATCCCCGATGCCTTCCTCCGCCAGGTGTTGGACTTCGAGCTGCCTGACGTGGGCCACTACGCCACCGGCCTGGTCTTCCTCTCGAGTGACCCCACGGAGGCCTCGAAGGCCCGCTCAGCGATCGAGTCGCTGGCCGCTCAAGAGTCGCTCGACGTCTTGGGCTGGCGGGTGGTGCCGGTCGAGGGCGAGGGCCTCGGGGCCACCGCTCGTTCGGTCGAGCCGAGCATCCACCAGGTGGTCGTCGCCAGCCGTGCCGGGGAGCTCAGTGGCGTCGGTCTCGATCGAGCGGTCTACGCGCTTCGCAACCGCTCGGCCCGAGAGATCGACGACGTCTACTTCCCCTCACTGTCGTCGAGGACGATGGTCTACAAAGGCATGCTCACCTCCCATCAGGTGCGTGAGTACTTCACGGATCTGCGCGACGAGCGCTTCGCCACCGCGATCGGCCTCGTGCACTCGCGCTTCAGCACCAACACCTTCCCGGCGTGGGAGCTCGCTCATCCCTACCGGTTCATCGCCCACAACGGCGAGATCAACACCGTCCAAGGCAACCGGAACTGGATGCGCACCCGGGAGGCCCTGCTCGAGACCGATCTGATCCCCGGATCGCTCGAGCGGATCTTCCCGATCTGCACACCGGGTGCGAGCGACTCGGCAAGCTTCGACGAGGTCCTCGAGCTGCTCCACCTGGGCGGGCGGAGCCTGCCGCATGCGATCTTGATGATGATCCCCGAGGCGTGGGAGAACCACGATTCGATGGATCCCGAGCGTCGAGCGTTCTACGCCTACCACGCCTCCTTGATGGAGGCCTGGGACGGTCCGGCCAACGTGGCGTTCACCGACGGCTCGATCATCGGCGCCGTCCTCGATCGCAACGGCCTGCGCCCCGCTCGGTACTGGGTCGTCAACGACGGTCGCGTGGTCTTCGCCAGCGAGGTGGGCGTCCTCGACATCGATCCGGCCACGGTGGTCGAGAAGGGGCGCCTCGAGCCGGGCAAGATGCTGCTCATCGACACCACGCAAGGTCGCATCGTGGGCGATGACGAGATCAAGCAAGAGCTGGCAGCAGAGCATCCCTACGGCGAGTGGCTCGAGGAGAACCAGCTGGTCATCAAGGATCTTCCTGATCGTCGGATGCTGACCCCCCAGCACGCCAGCGTCGTCTCCCATCAGCGACTCTTCGGCTTCACCAACGAAGAGCTCCGCATGATCGTGGGACCGATGGCGGCCACCGGTGCGGAGCCGATCGGCTCGATGGGCTCTGACACGCCGATCGCCACGCTGTCGACGCACTCGCGGTTGCTCTACGACTACTTCACCCAGCTCTTCAGCCAGGTCACAAACCCGCCGCTCGACGCCATCAGAGAAGAGCTCGTCACCGCCCTTCGCGGCTCGGTCGGCCGAGAGCGCAACCTGCTCGAGCCCACACCGGAGAGCTGTCGCCAGATCATGATCCCGAAGCCGGTGATCGACCGCGGGGACCTGGCCAAGCTGCTCTACGTCAACGAGGATGGCGAGACGCCCGGCTTCAAGGGCTTCGTGGTCGACGGTCTCTTCCGGGTGCCTCCCGAAGGCAGCTCAGCCGGCGACGCGCTTGAGCGAGCGCTCGATGAGATCTTCGCTTCGATCACGGCTGCCATCGCCGACGGCGCCAACATCATCGTGCTCTCGGACCGGAACTCGACCTTGGAGACCGCCCCGATCCCCTCCCTGCTGCTGACGGCGGCCGTGCACCAGTACCTGATCCGAACCAAGGCCCGCACCAAGGTGGGCCTCGTGGTCGAGTCCGGCGACGCGAGAGAGGTCCACCACATCGCGCTGCTCATCGGCTTCGGCGCGGCGGCGGTCAACCCCTATCTGGCCTTCGAGTCGATCGACGACCTGATCGCCACCGGCCAGCTCTCGGGCGTCTCGCCACGCCAAGCGCACCAGAACTTCATCAACGCGGCGTCCAAAGGCGTCCTCAAGGTGATGTCGAAGATGGGCGTCTCGACCGTCGCGTCCTACACCGGCGCTCAGATCTTTGAGGCCATCGGCATCGACATCGCCGTGATCGACAAGTACTTCACCGGCACCGTGAGCCGCATCGGTGGCGTCGATCTCGACGTGCTGGCCGAAGAGGTCCTGATCCGCCATCGCGAGGCCTATCTCGAGCGCCCGACCGAGCGAGCGCATCGCGAGCTCGAGATCGGTGGCGAGTACAAGTGGCGTCGAGAGGGCGAGCTGCACCTCTTCAACCCGAAGACGGTCTTCAAGCTGCAGCACGCCACGCGTGCGAAGCGCTACGACATCTTCAAGGAGTACACCTCGCTGGTCGATGACCAAGCGGCGCAGCGCTACACCCTGCGAGGGCTCCTCAAGCTCAAGACCGACAGCGCCTCTCCGGTCTCGCTCGATGAGGTCGAGGACATCTCGGCCATCCTCAAGCGCTTCTCCACTGGTGCGATGTCCTATGGCTCGATCTCAGCTGAGGCCCATCAGACCTTGGCGATCGCCATGAACCGCCTCGGTGGTCGCTCGAACACCGGGGAGGGGGGAGAGGACGCCGAGCGCTTCGTGCCTGACGCCAACGGCGACCTGCGTCGCAGCGCCATCAAGCAGGTCGCTTCAGGGCGCTTCGGCGTCACGGCTGAGTACTTGGCGAACTCTGACGACATCCAGATCAAGATCGCTCAAGGTGCCAAGCCGGGCGAGGGAGGCCAGCTCCCCGGACACAAGGTCTCACCGTGGATCGCCAAGACTCGCCACTCGACGCCGGGCGTGGGGCTCATCTCGCCGCCTCCGCATCACGACATCTACTCGATCGAGGACATCGCCCAGCTCATCCATGACTTGAAGTCGGCGAACCCGCTGGCGCGCATCCACGTGAAGCTCGTCTCTGAGATCGGGGTCGGGACGGTGGCTGCCGGCGTGGCGAAGGCTCACTCCGACGTGGTGCTGATCTCGGGCCACGACGGTGGCACTGGCGCCGCACCGCTGACGTCGCTCAAGCACGCCGGCGCTCCGTGGGAGCTCGGGTTGGCCGAGACCCAGCAGACGCTGATGATCAACGGCCTTCGTGACCGGATCGTCGTCCAGGTCGATGGGCAGATGAAGACAGGACGAGACGTCGTCATCGGCGCGTTGCTCGGGGCCGAGGAGTACGGCTTCGCCAGCGCCCCGCTGGTGGTCTCGGGCTGCATCATGATGCGCGTCTGTCACCTCGACACCTGCCCGGTGGGCATCGCCACGCAGCGCCCTGAGCTCAGAGAGCGCTTTGCCGGCACCCCAGAGTTCGTCGAGACCTTCTTCGAGTACATCGCCGAAGAGGTCCGTGAGATCCTGGCGTCACTTGGCCTGCGCTCCTTAGAGGAGGCCATCGGCCGGACGGATCTGCTCGACGCCACCGAGGCCATGGACCACTGGAAGGCCCGCGGCCTCGATCTCTCGCCGCTGCTCCAGGCGCCGCCGCCATCGTCAGGTCTCGCCACCCGCCACACGAGAGACCAGGTGCACGGGCTTCGCCAGTCGCTCGACATGCAGTTCTTAGCCGAGCTTGAGCCCGCACTCGAACGCGGTGAGCAGGTGACCTTGAGCATGCCGATCTCCAACAGAGACCGCACCGTGGGCACGTTAATCGGCTATGCGCTGGCCACTCGCTACGGGGCGGCAGGCCTGCCTGACAACACCATCGACCTCACGTTCCGGGGCTCTGCTGGCCAGAGCCTCGGAGCCTTCTTGCCCAAGGGCATCACGATGAGGCTCTTCGGTGACGCCAACGACTATGTCGGCAAGGGCCTCTCGGGCGGGCGCATCATCGTCCGGCCTGATGAGGCCGCGCCCTTCGCGGCTGAAGAGCAGATCATCGCGGGCAACGTGATCCTCTACGGGGCGACGTCGGGCGAGCTGTTCCTGCGGGGCAAGGTCGGCGAGCGCTTCTGCGTGCGCAACTCGGGAGCCACGGCCGTCGTCGAAGGCGTCGGTGACCACGGTTGTGAGTACATGACCGGTGGACGCGTGGTGGTCCTCGGACCGACGGGGCGCAACTTCGGCGCAGGCATGTCGGGTGGCATCGCCTTCGTCTGGGACCCGCAAGGGGCGCTCGCGAGCAAGGTGAACCCAGAGCTGGTGGAGCTCGAGCCCCTGACGGTCGACGACGCTCGCTGGCTGACCGACATCCTCGAGCAGCACTTCGACGAGACGGCCTCAGCGGTGGCCAAGGCCATCTTGGAGAACTTCGCCTTGGCGATGAGCGACTTCATCAAGGTGATGCCTCGTGACTATCGCCGAGTCCTCGAGGCCACCGCACTCGCCGAGCAGGAGGGTCGCTCGGTGGACGAGGCCGTCATGGCGGTGGCCCGTGGGTAAGCCGACCGGTTTCATCGAGTTCGGGAGGAACCTTCCTCGCAGGCGTCCGGTGCCCGTCAGGCTCCGCGACTGGAAAGAGGTCTACGAACCCTTCGATGAGGAGGAGACCAAGCGCCAAGGTGCCCGCTGCATGGACTGTGGCATCGCCTTCTGCCACGAGGGCTGCCCGCTCGGGAACCTCATCCCCGAGTGGAACGACATGGTCTTCCGAGGCGACTGGGCCGAGGCGATCGAGCGACTCCATGCCACCAACAACTTCCCTGAGTTCACTGGTCGTCTCTGCCCCGCACCGTGCGAGGGCTCTTGTGTCCTGGGGATCAACCAAGAGCCGGTGGCCATCGAGCGCATCGAGTATGAGATCGCCGAGCGCGCCTGGGATGAGGGCTGGGTCTCGCCCGTGCGTCCAGTCGAGAAGACGGGCAAACGCGTGGCGATCGTCGGTTCAGGACCCTCCGGTCTTGCGGCCGCGCAGCAGCTGGCTCGCGCCGGTCACGTCGTCGTGGTCTTCGAACGAGCCGAGCGGGCCGGTGGCCTCCTGCGCTACGGGATCCCAGAGTTCAAGATGGAGAAGTCGGTCTTGGACCGTCGCTTAGAGCAGCTGATCGACGAAGGCGTCGAGTTTCGCTGCAAGACCGCAGTGGGCCTCATCGCCACCCCCGACCCGCACGAGCCTGGACAGCGAGACAACGTCGGCGCGGCCACCGCACCGGACGCGGTGACGATCTCCGCCGACGCGGTGATGGCTGAGTTCGACGCCCTGGTGCTGGCCGGCGGCTCCACCAATCCTCGAGACCTTGGTGTTCCTGGGCGTGAGCTCGACGGTGTGCACTTCGCCATGGACTATCTCAAGCCCGCCAACATGGTCCAGAGCCACGAGCTGAGCGAGCCTCCCATCGATGCCAAGGGCAAGCACGTCATCATCATCGGCGGCGGCGACACGGGTGCTGACTGCCTCGGAACGGCGCACCGCCAGGGAGCTGCCTCGGTCACGCAGCTCGAGATCCTGCCCCAGCCTCCTGAGGTGCGCCTGGTCTCGAACCCGTGGCCGACCTGGCCCCTCGTCATGAGGACCGCGTCGGCACACGAAGAGGGTGGCCAGAGGCTCTACGAGATCTCCTCGTCCGAGATCACGGGGGAGGGCGGGCAGGCTCGCTTCCTCCGGATCCATCAGGTCCACTCCGTCACGGGCGATGACGGTCGCACGACGATGGAGCCGGTCCCTGGCACCGAGCGCGACCTCCCGGCGGATCTGATCCTTCTCGCCATGGGCTTCACCGGCCCGGAGCGAGGAGGGGTCATCGGAGAGCTGGCGCTCGAGCTCGACGAGCGAGGCAACGTCAAGGCCGACCCAACCTGGCAGACCTCGCACGAGGGCGTCTTCGTCTGCGGGGACATGACCCGCGGCCAATCATTGATCGTCTGGGCCATCGCCGAGGGCCGCTCCGCTGCGTCCGCTGTCGATGCGTTCCTGATGGGGGCGAGTGATCTGCCCGCGCCCATCATCCCTGGCCAGCTCGCGCTGCGCTAGGGAACGCTGCCTGCACCTACGGCATCGGCGAGACCATCACCATCGATCCGCACGAACGCTCCGGTGTAGGGCGCGTCGATCATGTGTCCGCCTCCGATCTCGATCCCCACGTGCTCGACCGAGGTCGCCGAGGTGCCGAAGAAGATCATGTCGCCCGGTTCAGGTCGGCCGAGCACCCGTGAGGTCGCGTCGAACTGCTCCTGGGCCGTGCGTGGGAGCCCGATGCCGGCAGAGTGCCAGGCGGCGACCATCAGCCCAGAGCAGTCATAGGTCGCTGGACCGTTCCCTCCCCACTGGTAGGGGACCCCGATCGCCTCGGCGCTGAACAGGATCGCTTGGGCCCGTCCGGCTGCCACGTTCGGCTCCGCGTCGAGCGAGGTCGCCAGCACCCCGATCGCGGTCACCCATGCCGGGCTGCCCGTCAGGTCTCCCAAGGCAGCGCTCAGCGATCCGTGAGCCCTGATCGCCCCGCACAGGGCGCTCGTCGCACGGTGCACGTCGGTCACCACGTTCGGGGCGCCTGGTCGCTCGACGCCGAAGCGGCCTCCTGGCCAAGGCCACCACGGAGGGGTGCGAGTGGGCCAGCGACCTGACCCAGTGGCGATGAAGCCCAACGCGCCCAGGGTGCTCCAGGGGAGGCCCGGGCAGCTCGTGGCGCCCTCTGCCTCGACGAAGCGCCAGAGTGGGGGTACCGCCTCTCCGGGGACACCACCGACCGCCCCTCCGGGCCCTGAGCTTGAGAGATCAGCGATCACTGCCGTCGAGCCCAGCATGAGTGCTGCCACAGGCACTGCGAAGACGGCAACGACCCCCATGACGAGCAGCCGGGCAGGGGAGGAGCGCATGGACGCAACGGTCGCGCCAGGTACGCTTCGAACTCAGCGCCCGCGCCGACGCCTCGGGGAGGTTCCATGAAGAGCACGATGCAGGAGGCACCGCTTCTGATCAGTGATCTGCTCACCTACGGCGCTACCACCTTCGCCACCAGCGAGGTCATCACGGTGCAAGATGACGGCTACCAGCACGCCACCTTTGCCGAGGTCGCTGCTCGGGCCGCCCAGCTGGCCCACGGGCTTGAGAGCCTCGGCGTGGCGCGCGGGACGCGGGTCGGCACCTTCTTGTGGAACAACCAGTCGCACCTTGAGGCCTACCTCGGCGTCCCGTCGATGGGGGCGGTGCTCCACACCTTGAACATCCGCCTCCCGCAGGAAGATCTCGTCTACGTGATCAACCACGCCGAAGACGAGGTGATCATCGTCGATGACATGCTCATCCCGTTGCTCGGGGCGGTGCTGGACCAGCTCACGAGCGTCAAGACGTTCATCGTCACCGGCACGGCCAATGCGGCCGTCCTCGGCGATCCGTTGGTCTACGAAGAGCTCCTCGAAGGTCGGCCGACCAGCTATGCGTGGCCGGTCCTCGACGAGCGAGACGCGGCGGCGATGTGTTACACGTCGGGGACCACGGGCCGACCAAAGGGCGTGGTCTATTCGCACCGCTCGACCTACCTGCACACCTTGGCGCAGACCTCGGCGAACTCCGTCGGCATCACCCAGGCTGACCGGATCTTGATCATCGTGCCGATGTTCCACGCCAACGCCTGGGGCACGCCGTACTCGGGCTGGATGACGGGAGCAGATCTGATCATGCCCCAGCACCACCTGATGGGAGCAGCGCTGGCCAAGATCATCCCCGAGCTGCACCCGACGGTGGCCGTCGGCGTGCCCACCATCTGGAACGACCTGCTCCAGGTGGCCAAAGACACCGACATCGACACCTCCTCGCTCCGAGGTGTCCTCGCCGGAGGAGCAGCGGTGCCGCGCTCGCTGATCGAGGGCTATGAGGAGCGCTTCGACCTCGAGCTCATCCAGGGGTGGGGGATGACCGAGACCAGCCCTCTCGGTGCCTTGGCCATCCCTCCGAGCCGCTCCGATCCCGCCGACGCGATGAGCTATCGCACCAAGGCGGGCCGGGTGGTCGCAGGCGTCAAGATGCGCGTGGTCGCTGACGACGGATCGGTCCTGCCCCAAGACGGCGAGGCCGTGGGGGAGTTCGAGGTGAAGGGCTCCTGGATCACGGGCTCGTACTACCTCGACGATGATCCTGCGAAGTTCCATGACGGCTGGCTGCGGACCGGCGACGTCGGCACCCTTGATCCTGAGGGCTTCATGACGATCTCAGACCGCACGAAGGACGTCATCAAGTCAGGCGGCGAGTGGATCTCATCGGTCGAGCTCGAGGGCGAGGTGATGGCCCACCCCAAGGTCTTTGAAGCAGCCGTCATCGCCGTGCCCGATCCTCGCTGGGAAGAGCGTCCTCTCGTCTGCGTGGTGCCCCGTCCCGGCGAAGAGGTCACCGTCGACGAGCTCCTCGCGTTCTTGCGCGATCGCGTCGCTCGATGGTGGATGCCCGAGCGCTGGAGCTTCATCGAGACGATCCCGAAGACCTCTGTCGGCAAGTTCGACAAGAAGGTGCTCCGCAGCCTCTACGCCGACGGTCAGCTTGAGGTCATCACCGTCGATCCGACCTCGCAAGCCTGAGATGGAGCCCGAGCGGCTCTCCTCGCTCGTCTCGGAGCTCGAGGCAGCGGCCGAGCATCTGGCCGACACGGCGCTCGAGCTCTTGCACGAGGCACTCGGCGACGCCGATCCCAAAGCCTCGCCTGCGGCCCAAGAGGAGAAGGTCATCACGAGGGCTCGGCGAGCCGTCGAGCGTGCGTCGTCGCTGCTCCGCAGCCTCGATCGCCACGACGCGCTCGACGACTACGACGATCGCTAAGACCCTTCAGCCGCCTTCGCAGTCGTTGAGCGCCCAGATCAGCTGATGGAGCCTGGCGTAGGAGGACCGATCGAAGCGCAGCGCCAGGCGAGGCAGCTCGAGGGCATCCTTCGACGACACCTCGGGACCTAAGGGATCGGTGGCGTGGATGTCTCCGCTGATCAAGAGATCAGAGAACTGCTCGTTGATCTCTGCGAGCTCGGATGCTGCAGGCATCCGCTTGAGGCGCAGCACCATCGTGTCGCCCACCATGCGGAGCGAGTGGTACACCCGGTAGAAGTGTCGAAGCACGCGCACAGCCTCTTCGGCGGAGTTCACGACCTTCCACAGCACGTCATCTTCAGGAGAGACGTAGCCCCTCGCCATGGCTTGCTGCTCTAAGAAGCCCTCGAGGCCGTGCCAGTAGGTGTCGCCTGCGGTCTCGACCAAGATCACGGGAGCGGGCAGCGCTTTGCCCGTCTGGAGCAGGGTCAGCAGCTCGAAGAGCTCGTCGAGCGTGCCGAAGCCTCCGGGAAGCACCGCGTAGGCTGCTGACTCCTTGACCAGCATGAGCTTGCGCGTGAAGAAGTAGCGCATCTCGACCAGCTTCGGATCGAGGGCGATGAAGGGATTGGCTCCCTGCTCGAAGGGAAGCCGGATGTTCACGCCGAAGGAGCGCTCTCGTCCAGCCCCTTCGATGCCGGCCTGCATGATCCCGGGACCGGCTCCGGTCACCACCATCCAGCCGTCGAGCGCGACCTGGCGAGCCAGCTCCTTGGCCAAGAGGTACACCGGGTCATCGCTCTTGGTGCGCGCCGAGCCGAACATCGTCAGCTTGGGCACGTCTCGGTAGGGTCGGAAGACAGAGAACGCCTCGACCATCTCGGCCAGCGCGGCGTCGGCGATCTTGAGATCGAGCATCTCAACCTCAGGCGAGGCGAGCTCGCCGACCGTGGCCAGCAGCGACCGGAGCAGCTCGGCTCGCGAGCCGCTGACCTCGCCCGCGGCGGGGGAGCTGTCGAAGAGCTCTCGCCACTCGGCTTGGCTGGTCATGGCCTGGCGTAGAGCGTGGTGCGCTGGACCAGCGGGCGGTCGAGCGGCTCGACGATGGCAGCAAGGTCCTCGACCCACATCCGCTCACCGTGGGCTGCCCCGGCGGCTCGTGAGATGTTCTCGTCGATCAAGGTGCCGCCAAGATCGTTGGCACCCGACGAGAGGATCTGCCGAGACGCCTCCGCACCCACCTTCACCCAGCTGACCTGGATGTTGGGCACAAGCCCCTGGTAGGCGATGCGACCGATCGAGTGCATGAGCAGCGTCTCTCGGAAGGTGGGTCCCTTGCGGGCGTTGCCACGAAGGAAGATCGGCGTCGCCATGTGCACGAACGGCAGGGGCACGAACTCGGTGAAGCCACCGGTGCGAGCTTGGAGGTCTCTCGTCTTGACCAGGTGGCGAGCCCATGAGAGGGGCTGCTCGACGGTGCCGAACATGATCGTGATGTTGGAGCGAAGGCCGATGCCGTGGGCGGTCTCATGGACCTCGAGCCACTCGTCGGTGTTGATCTTGTCAGGACACAAGATGGCCCGAACAGGGTCGTCGAGGATCTCCGCAGCCGTGCCAGGCAGCGTCTTGAGCCCACGGGCCATGAGCTCGGTGAGGTACTCAGTCAGATCAAGGCCTGATCGCTTTGCCCCCTCGTGGACCTCGAGGGCGGTCAACGCGTGGATGTGGATGTCGCTCGAGCCTCGGCGTGCGGCGTCGATGACGTCGAGGTAGTAGTCGCCGTCGAAGGAGGGATGGATGCCTCCGACCATGCAGACCTCGGTGCAGCCCATCTCGGCGGCCTCCTCAACGCGACGGGTCACCTCGCTCAGGTCCATCAGATACGGATCACCGCGCAGGTTGAGCGAGAGCGGACCCTTCGAGAAGGCGCAGAACCGACACTTGAAGGTGCACACGTTGGTGTAGTTGATGTTGCGGTTCTTCACGTAGGTGATCTCGTCACCGTTGACCTCTCGCCGCATCGCATCAGCGACCTCGGCGATGGCGCGGACCTCAGCGCCTCGAGCACCGAAGAGGGTCACGATCTCGGCCTCGTCGACCTGCTGGCCGAGGGCAACACCGTCGAGCACCTCTCGGACCGCGCCACCGAGAGGCCGGTGGGCGCTTCGGTGGCTCACGGGGGGAGGCTCCGCCTCGCCACCGTTGAGCCAGGCGGAGTCCCGAGCCAGGCTCTCGGCGTCGCTCAGGTGGAGCACAGG
>Ga0075017_100000899_pt1 | contig 17595 bp, 14 predicted proteins | sample AleBraG_ABR_2012_FD_71475 | JGI IMG/M metagenome (GOLD analysis project Ga0075017, IMG submission 71475) | Freshwater sediment microbial communities in response to fracking from Pennsylvania, USA - Alex Branch Run_MetaG_ABR_2012 | ecosystem: Environmental > Aquatic > Freshwater > Creek >... | reverse complement strand
CATCCCGGAGCGTCCCGATCCGCTGCTTCATTACCGCGAAGTGGATGCGGTTCAGTGGCTGGCCAAGCTCCGCGCAGCGATGGCCGCTGCCGCCGCGAAGCTGCCGACGCACCAGCAATACATCGATAAGTACTGCAAAGCGCGTTGATCGGCGAGGGGCGCCTGTCCCAGTCGATACAATACCTGTGAATGGGGGAGGGAAGATCATGCGACCAGGACCTTTGCTGGCGGCGTTGACACTGCTGGCGTTGCAGGCTGGCGTGCCGGCCGGCGCGCAGGGCGCGAGCCCTGCCGTGATCGAGCTGCCGCGCGCGCTGTTCGCCACGGGTGACGATCCGGCCCGCGCCGACCCGAAGTTCGATGACAGCAAATGGGTGGAGCTGTCCACGCTCGCCAACTACGAGAAGCAGGGTTTTCCCGGCTACGACGGCTACTCGTGGTACCGCTTCCACGTGCGCATCCCTTCGAGCCTGAAGTCCACGGTACGCTGGCCGCAACGCCTGCACCTGTACCTCTCGAGCATCGACGACGTCGACCAGACCTTCCTCAATGGCGTCAAGGTCGGCGAGATGGGCCAGATGCCCGAGGATCCGCGCGGCTATGCCACGCGCTGGAACGGCTTGCGCGACTATTACGTCGATGTGGCCACGGGACTGGTGCACTGGGACGCGGACAACGTCATCGCCGTGCGCGTCTACGACGGATCGGGCAACGGCGGCTTCTACCGCGACATGCCGACCTTGAGCCTTGCGGAGATCGTCGACGGGCTGAGCCTGGACCTGGGCCAGACATCGTTCGACTATGGGCCGCAGAACTTCCGCGCCTCGAGCTACTGGGTGAACCGCTTTCCGGTGGTGCTCGAGGGCCGCATGGACTACGACGTCTATGACGCGGCGGCGGGCAACGTGCTGCGTCACGGGACCTCGCCGTTCCAGGTGGATGCCAAAGGCCATGCCGTGCTGTCGATCGAGGCGCCGCAGCGCGCCGGTATTGAAGTGCGGTTCCGCTTTGCCGAAAAAGGCACGGGCGCTGTGGCCCGCGCGACGCTGCACGCGCCTTACCTGCTCACACCCGCGGAATCGCCGCGGCCGCGCATCAATGGTGCCGGCGTGCTGGGCGCGCGGCCCGGTTCGCCGATCTACTATCGCATTGCCGCCACCGGTCGGGCGCCGTTGCACTACGCCGTGGTCGATCTGCCCAGGGGGCTGGTGCTGGACGCGCGCGCAGGGGTCATCAGCGGTCCGGCGCCCGAGGCCGGCGCCTACCGCCTGCATCTCGAGGTCCGCAACGCGCTCGGGAAAGCCAACCGGACGCTCACACTGCTCGTGGGCCATACTCTGGCACTGACGCCGCCGATGGGTTGGAACAGCTGGAACGCCTATGGCCTGGCCGTGGACGCCGCGAAGGTGCGCGCCGTGGCCGAGGCGATGATCAGTACGGGTCTGGCCGCTCACGGCTGGACCTATATCAATATCGACGACGGCTGGGAGGCCACGGAGCGCGCCCCGGATGGCGAGATCCGCAGCAATGCGAAATTTCCCGACATGCCGGGCCTGAGCGGCGACCTGCATGCGCGCGGTCTGCGTTTTGGCATCTATTCCTCGCCCGGCCCGATGACCTGCGGCAGGTTCCTGGGCTCCGTCGGCCATGAGCGTCAGGACGCCGACACCTACGCCCGCTGGGGAATCGACTATCTGAAGTATGACCAGTGCTCCTACGAGCTGCTGCTGCCCAAGGTGCCGGCAGTGAGTGACTACCAAGCGCCCTATCGCCTCATGGGTGCGGCGCTGGCGGCCGAGCCGCGCGATATCGTCTACAGCCTGTGCCAGTACGGGCTCGCCGAGGTGTGGACATGGGGCCCGGAGGTGGGCGGCAACCTCTGGCGCACCACCGGCGACATCGAAGACAGCTGGGGGATCGTCAGGGAGATCATGGCTGCACAGCCTTTATCCGCGCCGTACGCACGTCCCGGGCACTGGAATGATCCGGACATGCTCGTGGTGGGGGAGGTGGGCTGGGGTGGCGGCCTGCATCCCTCGCGGCTGACGCCGGACGAGCAGTACAGCCATATCAGCCTGTGGAGCCTGCTGGCGGCGCCGCTGCTGCTGGGTAACGAGCTCACACGGCTCGACGCCTTCACGCGCAACCTCCTCAGCAACGACGAGGTCATCGCGGTCGACCAGGATCCGCTTGGGAAAGCGGCCGGCAGGGCCTGGTCGGGCGATGGCTGGGAGATCTGGGTGCGTGAGCTGGCCGACGGGCGCCGTGCGGTCGGTGTCTTCAACTTCGGTGAAGAATTCCGCCGCCTCGGGCTTGCGGGGCGCATCCCTGAACTGGCGGCCGGCACGCCACTGCGCGACCTGTGGCGGCAGCAAGACCTGGGGCCACTCAAAGCGGGCTTCGAAGCCGGTGTCCCGGCGCACGGTGTCCTGTTGCTGGCCGTGGGCCAGGCGAGGCCCTGAGTCCGGGAGTGCAGCAGGTGAACCGCGGAATCGTCTTCTGGTCGATCACCTCGGCGCTGGCCGGGTTCCTGTTCGGCTTCGACACCGTGGTGATTTCCGGCGCCGAGCAGAAGATCCAGTCGCTGTGGAACCTCAGTGCCGGGATCCACGGCGTCGCCATCGCCTCGGCGCTCTACGGCACGGTGCTGGGCTCGCTGGCCGGCGGTTGGCCGACCGACCGGTTCGGCCGCCGGACCACGCTGCTGCTGATCGGCGTGCTCTACCTCGCCGGCGCACTCTGGTCGGCGCTGGCCACGAATGCCTACGGGTTCATCGCCGCGCGGGTCCTGGGCGGAGTCGGCATCGGGATCTCCACGATCGCAGCGCCGCTTTATATCTCCGAGATCGCTCCGCCCCGGCACCGCGGACTGCTCGCCGGGATGTTCCAGTTCAACATCGTGCTCGGTATCCTCGTGGCCTACCTTTCCAATTCCCTGCTGGCCGGTATCGGTGCGAACGCGTGGCGCTGGATGCTGGGCGTCGCGGCGTTCCCCTCACTGATCTACACCGTGTGCTGCCTGGCGTTGCCGGAGAGCCCGCGGTGGCTGCTCAGCCGGCGCAACGATCTGCCGGGCGGACTGCGCGTGCTGCGGCTGATCCGGCCGGAGGCTTCCGACGCGGACATCCAGGCCGAGGCGGACGCCATCCGTGCGGCGGCGGCCGAGCAGGGTTCGGCCGGCAGCTTCTGGACCTGGAAGCTGCGCCCGCCGATTGCGCTCGCCGTCCTCATCGCCTTCTTCAACCAGCTGTCCGGGATCAACGCCATCCTGTATTTCGCGCCGCGCATCTTCGAGATGACCGGATTGGGTGCAAAAGCGGCGCTTCTGCAGTCGGTCGGCATCGGCATTACGAACCTGATCTTCACCTTCCTCGGCCTGTGGCTGATCGACCGCCTGGGCCGGCGTACACTCCTGTACATCGGCTCATTCGGCTACATCGCCTCGCTGAGCATGGTATCCGCGGCGTTCTTCACGCAGCACTACCGCATCGTGCCGGCCTGCATTTTCGCCTTCATCGCGGCGCACGCGATCGGCCAGGGCGCCGTCATCTGGGTGTATATCTCCGAGATCTTCCCCAGTCGCCATCGCGCCGAAGGCCAGGCGCTGGGGAGCTTCACGCACTGGATCTGCGCCGCACTGCTGACGAGTTTCTTCCCGAAACTGGTGTCGGTCTTTCCGCCGGGCGAGGTGTTCGCATTCTTCGCCGGCATGATGGTGCTGCAACTGCTCTGGGTGAATACCATGGTGATCGAAACCCGGCGCGCCTCGCTGGAAGTGATCCAGGAGCGTCTCAGGCTGGCCTGAGCCTGCCTTGGGAGCCCGAATGGCGATGCGCGCGGTATTGAATGGTCTTGCGGCCCTGGCGGCCCTGGCGGTTCTGGTCTTCCCGGGCCGCGCAGCGGTGCCGTCCGCGCGTACTGCGGATGCCGCGGACGTTACGCGGGACGCGAGCCCGGACGCTGAACGCGCTTACCAGGAACCGCTCCGGCCCCAGCTCCACTTTTCGCCGCCCGCGCAGTGGATGAATGATCCGAACGGGCTGGTCTATCTGGATGGCGAGTATCACCTCTTCTATCAATTCCACCCATTCGGCACCGTCTGGGGTTCGATGCACTGGGGCCACGCCGTTTCTACCGACCTCGTCCACTGGTCGAATCTCCCCATTGCCCTGTATCCGGACCGCCACGGTACGATCTTCTCGGGCAGCATCGTCTACGACCGGGCCAATACCTCCGGGCTCGGTACCCGCGAACGGCCGCCGCTGGTGGCGATCTACACCTACAACGATCACGCGCTCGAGGTTCGGGGCAGCCTGAAGTTCCAGACCCAGGGCCTGGCCTACAGCGTCGATAAGGGCCGAAGCTGGCAGAAATACCCGGGCAATCCGGTGCTGCAAAATCCGGGAATGCGCGACTTTCGGGATCCCAAGCTGTCCTGGTACGAGGCTCACCGCAAATGGATCATGACACTGGCGGCCGGCGATCACGTCAGCTTCTATTCCTCCAGGGACCTGAAGCACTGGGCGCACGAAAGCGACTTCGGCCGGGAGTGGGGTGCGCACCACGGCGTGTGGGAATGTCCCGATCTGTTTCCGATGCCGGTCGCGGGCGAGCGCACGCGCCGCGACGTCCTGCTGGTCAGCATCAATCCGGGTGCAGCGGACGGCGGATCGGCGACGCAGTACTTCATCGGCCGTTTTGACGGCCACGCCTTCCGGCTGGATGCGGATCTGCGCCAGCAGCTGCAGCGGCGGCCTGCGGACGCGCTGTGGGTCGATCGCGGTGCCGACGATTATGCGGGCGTCACCTGGTCCGGCGTGCCGCCTGCGGATGGCCGGCGCCTCTTTATCGGCTGGATGAACAACTGGGCCTATGCCCAGGTGATTCCCACCGGAGCATGGCGCGGTGCGATGACCCTGCCGCGTGAGCTTCGGCTCGTGCGCACGGCGCGCGGCCTGGAAGTGCATTCGCTGCCGATCGCCGAACTGGCGCAACTGCGCCTGCAGGGCGTGCCGCTGACGGCCGGGCCGGTGCTGCAACCGGTGAACCTGGTCGGTCCAACGCTTGGCAGGACCGGCCTGCTCGAGCTCGATGCTCAGCTGGATCCCCGCGACGCCGGCACGATTGCACTGGAATTCGCCAATGCGGACGGCGAGGCGGTCACCTTCCGCATCAACCGGAGGGAACGGCGCTACGAACTGGACCGTTCCCGGTCGGGCCAGGTTGAATTCAGCCATGCATTCTCGCCACTGCAGACCGCGCCGATGCCGACGTCCGGTGAGCAGGTGTCGGATGTGCAGGTGAGGCTGCGCGTGTTCGTGGACCGCTCCGCCATCGAGATCTTCGTCAATGAAGGCGAAACCGTCCTGACCGATCAGGTGTTCCCAAATCACCCCTATACGGCGATCCACTTGAGCGCGGATCGCGGCATCGAACTGCGCTCGGGAGCCGTCTACGACCTGCAGTCGATCTGGCCTCAGGCGCATTAGATGGCCCCGTCAGCGGCCGTTGGCCGGCCGCCCGGCCGCCGACATCGCAGGAACGGGAACCGCGTCAGATTTTTGTGACCCGGTTCGCTGTTAGGATGCCGATATGCACAGTTGCGGGCTTGTTTCAGGTGCAATCGGCTGATCGATGACTGGGCCGGCCCCGGGTTGATAAGTTAAGCCAGTCACACGCAATCCTTCGGGAATATCCGCCATGCGCACCCTGTATCCGACGTTGACGCTGCTTGCCGTGAGCCTCGTCGGAACCGCGCGGGCGGAGCTCGGCGGTGCGCGCTTTTCGGTCCAGATGGATCAGGCGCGGGCCAGCGCCACGCTGAACACGGCGACTTATGTGGCCTACGACCGGCACGAGATCTACGCGCCGGACGGCGCCACCGTCCATGAATATGCGGATCGCTCCGGCCAGGTGTTCGCGATCACCTGGCGTGCGCGCGGCCCGGTCGACCTGCGGCAGCTCCTGGGCGCGCACTATGCGAAGTTCGCCGCGGCGGGCGCCGCGGCCGGCAGCGTGGTGCGGCGCGACCTGCACCACACGAGCGTGCACCTGCCGGACCTGGTCGTTGACGTCAGCGTGATCATGCAGACCTGGTCCGGCCGCGCGTATCTTCCCCAGGCGCTGCCAGCGGGCGTGAACCCGCGGGACATCCAGTGATGAACCGCGGTCGCGCGGGCGCGCGGACGGTGCCGCATCACGTCGCGACGATGTGCCTGGCAACGCTGGGCCTGGCCGGACTGGCGGTGCAGCTGGCCGCTTGCGGGGGCGGCGGCAATACGTCGTCCAGCGCCAGCGCTTCCGGCGCCGGGCCCGTGCCCATCACCTACACGGTGGGCGGCACGGTCAGCGGGCTTACCGGCTCGGGCCTGATGCTGCAGGTCAATGGCGGTGACACGCTGGCGGTCGCCGCCAGTGCCACGAGCTTCACCTTCACGAATGCGTTCAGCGCCGGCCAGTCCTACACGGTGACGGTGAGCGCGCAGCCGGCAAATCCGGCACAGCACTGCACGCTCAGCAACGCCTCGGGCTCGATCGGTTCCGCCTCGGTCAACAACGTGGCGGTCAGCTGCGCTGCGGCCGCCGCCGCGAATGTCGCGACGATCACGCTCGACAGCTTCAATAACAATTCCGGCGGCAACACGCCCTACGTCACGGTCACCCTCTGCCAGCCGGGCAGCACCGCGAATTGCCAGACGATCGACCACATCACGGTGGATACCGGCTCGTTCGGCCTGCGCATCCTCGCCTCGGCCATCACCAGCCCCGGGCTGCTGGCCGCGCTGCCCAACGTGAACGGCGGCAGCGGTCCGTTTCTGGCCGAGTGCCAGCAGTTCGGCAGCGGCTACACCTGGGGCAGCGTGCGCAGCGTCGACTTCAGCATCCCGAATACCGGCGAGTCGGTAGCCGGCCTTCCGGTCCAGATTATCGGCGACCTCGAGCCCGCGCCGCAGGCCTGCAGGACGCAGGCCGTGGTGAGCGGGCAGATGCTGGGCAACACCGGTTATCTGACGCCCGCGGCCTTCGGCGCCAACGGCCTGATCGGCGTGGGGCCGTTCCCGCAGGACTGCGGGGCATGCGCGAGTGTCGCGCAGCCGACGTCGAACGGCGTCACCTACCTCGTCTACACCAACTGCAGCTCGGCGACGGCGTCCTCCACCTGCAGCACGGCCGGCACGAGGGTGCCGCTGGCGAAGCAGGTCATCAACCCGGTGTCGGATTTTTCCGTCGACAACAACGGCGTGATCCTCACCCTGCCCGCCGTGTCCGCCACGGGCGTGGCCTCCCTCAGCGGCACGATGACCTTCGGCATCGCCACCCCTGCGGGCAACAACGGGCTCGGCAACGCGACCGTATACCTCGCCGATCCGAGCTCGGCCTACGTCACGACGGTCTACAAGGGCGCGACCGACACGCACAGCTTCATCGATTCGGGGTCCAATGGCCTGTATTTCAACGACAGCACCCTGACGCAATGTACCGGGAGTGCGAAGGGGTTCTTTTGTCCTGGCGGTTCGAGCTCGCCGTACAACGCGGGCGGCAGCTCCTCGGTGGGCGAGACGGCGACCTTCGAGGATTACAACGGCATGCGTCCGACGCCGATTGCCTTCACCGTGGAGAATGCCTACCTGACGAACGAGGTGGCCGCCGGCCTGACCGGCCCCGGTACCGCCAATGAGTTCGACTGGGGCGTGCCGTTCTTCTTCGGGCGCACGGTGTATACCGCGATCGGCTATACCGCCACCGGCGCGCCGATCACCATCGGCAGTTACGCCGCGCCGTTCTACGCCTTTTAGGGGCCTTTTGACGGGCCTCTTGGGGGCGGGGGCGGCTGCTGACGGCACCGCCGCGGGATCTAGCGGTTGAAGAGCGCGGCTTCGTAGTGCGGCACGGCGCCGGATTGCGAGGCCACGTAAGCGGCGAGCCGCGAGGCCCGCTCCAGGCTGGTCGTGGCGTTGCTGCCGGTGAGCAGCTCCCGCACCAGCATGGCCAGGAAGGCATCGCCCGCGCCCACCGTATCGGCGACCCGGGCGGGTGTCGCCGGCTGCTGATACCACTGGCCCTGCCAGTTCAGCTTCGATCCCGCGGCCCCCAGGGTGATGCACAGGGCGCCGATCCGGAAGCGCCCGGACAGCGTGGCCATGAGCCCTTCGGGACTGGCGTCGCCGCCGAACCATCCGGCGAACACGCGGCATTCCTCCTCATTGAGTTTGACCAGTGCGGCATTGTGCAGGCCGGCCTCGCAGAGTCCGCGGTCGACGTGCGGTGGCCGGAGGTTGGGATCGAAGACCCGCCAGCGCGCCCGGGCGGCCAGCTCGCAGATGGCGGCGCGCGCGCGTGGGTCGCGCTGGCCCAGTGTCCCGTAGACGAACGCATCAGCGCTGGCGGCCGCCTCCAGCAGCGCCGGCGTCGTGGTCAGTGCGTCCCAGGCCGCGGGATTCAGGAATTCGTAATGCGCGGAGCCGGACGCATCCAGGACGGCCCGCGCCTCGCCGGTGGGCAGTTTCGGGTCGATCTGCACCAGGCTGAGATCGACGCCTAAGGCCCTGGCCTGCTCCAGGGCCCGCCGGCCACGGCTGTCCTTCCCGAGGCGCGTGGCCAGCAGCGCATGCGCACCGATGCGGGCGGCGTGGCCGGCGACGTTGAAGGGGGCGCCACCGAGGAATTCTCCCGCAGGCAGCACATCCCACAGGGTTTCACCGGCGCACAGGATCTTCGGTCTGTTCATGGCCGCTGCTGTCTCATCCCGCGAGGCCTCACCCCAAGAGTCGCTCGTAGGCCGCGACGTACTGCTGCACCTGGCGGTTCCAGGAAAAATCCTGGGCCATGCCATTCTGCACCAGGCGGCGCCAGGCGCCCTTGTGCTGGTACAGGTCGAGTGCCGCGCCGATCGCCCAGCTCACCGCCTGCTCGTTGTAATCGTTGAACACGATGCCGGTGCCCAGCCCCGAGGCGGCGTCGAACTGCTGGACGGAATCGGCCAGGCCGCCGGTGCGCCGCACGATCGGTACGGTGCCGTAGCGCAGGCTGTACATCTGGTTGAGGCCGCAGGGCTCGTAGCGCGAGGGCATCAGGAACATGTCGCTCGCCGCTTCGATCCAGTGGGCGAGTTCGTCGCTGTAGCCGCGGTGAAAGGCGACGCGGCCGGAGTGCTGCTGCGCCAGCGCCGTGAAGAACGCCTCGTACTGCGCTTCGCCGGTCCCGAGCACCACGAGATTGAAATCGCGCGCCGCGAGCAGCGCGGGCAGGGTATTGAACAGCAGGTCCACGCCTTTCTGGGTGGCCAGGCGTGTGATCATCCCGATCAGCGGCCGGCGCTCCGCGCCCTGCAGACCCATGCGCCCCGAGAATTCCTGCTTCAGCCCGGCCTTGACGCCGAGCTGGTTGGCGCCATACCGGCGCGGCAGCCGCTCGTCGTTGCGCGGATCCCATTCTTCATAGTCGACGCCATTGAGAATGCCAACCAGCGCGCCACTGCGCGCGCGCAGCGTGTCGTCGAGCCCCTCGCCGTAAGCCGGAGTCTGGATTTCGCGCGCATAGGTGGGGCTAACGGTCGTCAGCAGATCGGCATAGACCAGGCCGAGGCGCATCAGGTTGATCCGCCCCGCCTTGAGGTCGTCCTGGTGCAGCAGCTCCGGCCCTGCTCCGGCCAGCACCTCCGGGGCCTCGGCGGGACCCAGGATCCCCTGGTAGGCCAGGTTGTGGATCGTGAAGACGCTGCGCGTCGCGGTGAACAGCCTGTCCCAGCGATACACCGACTTCAGCCAGAGCGGCGCCACCGCGGTGTGCCAGTCATTGGCGTGCATGATCTGGGGTGCGAAGCCCATGCGCTGGCAGCTGAGGAACGCGGCATGCGTGAACAGCAGGTAGCGGCGGTACTCATCCGGTGCCGCCGTATAGAGGGCCGGCACGGAAAACACCTCTGGACAGTCGACCAGGTAGACCATGGCCTGCGACCCAGGCAGGCGCGCGGTCTGCACGGAGAACACGAATTCCCGCGTGCCGACCGTCACGGATACGTCCTGGAGAAAGGCGACCGGGTAGATCTCCAGGGCTTCGCGGCGAATCGAGGCATGGCCGGGCAGAAACAAGCGGATGTCGTGCCCGGCGGCATGCAGGTACTTGACCAGCGCTGCGGAGACATCCGCGAGTCCCCCCGCCTTGGCGAACGGGGTCATCTCGGCGGACAGGAAACAGATGCGCATGGCCATGTTGCCTTAGTTTACTTGAGCGTCGCCAACGCCAGGCGCGCTCCGGCTATGATTCAAGCCGATGCGCACATTCGCCGTACTGATGACCCTGGTCCTGTTGCTGGCGGTGTCGCTGGGCATCGCCTGGGTGGCCAGCGACTGGCCGCACTGGTGCCGCCTGCTGGGGTGGTGCGATGGCCGCGGTCTACTATAACTAATTGAAAAATAAGAAATACTTTATTCCCCTGCGGCGCCGCAGGCCGCGGCGGGCTGGTAGAATCACCCGCCGCCAGGGCCCTTTACGAAGCCAGATTATGTCAGTGAGCCCGTACAACCAACTGGAGCAGGAGTGGCGCCGGCTGCATGCGTTTCGCGGCGCGCTGTCGCTGCTGCGCTGGGACGCGGCGGTGATGATGCCGCGCGGCAGTGCCGAGGTGCGCGGCGAACAGGTGGCCGCGCTCGAGACCGAATATCACGCGCTGCTCACGGCGCCCAAGATCACGCGCCTGCTCGACCGCGCCCAGGCCCACATCCGCGGCCTCGAGGACTGGCAGGTCGCGAACCTGCGCGAGATGCGCCGGCAGCGTGATCACGCGATCGCCACGCCCGTCACGCTGATCTCGCGGCTGGCGCGCGCGGCGGCGCGCGCGGAGAGTCACTGGCTGGCGGCGCGGCGCGACAACAACTTCGCCCTGTTCGCCCCGCACCTCGAGGAAGTGCTGCTGCTGGTGCGCGACAAGTCGGCGCTGCTGGGCCAGGCGCTCAATCTTCCGCCCTACGATGCGCTGGTCGACGAGTTCAGTCCCGGTATCGGCACCGCCGACATCGACGCCATCTTCAAGGCGCTGTCGCGCAGGCTGCCCGGCATGATCAGCGAAGCGATCGGCCTCCAGCAGAGCGAGTCCGTGCTGCCCATCGCCGGGAAATTCCCGACCGGCAAGCAGCGCAGCCTGGTGATCGAGGTCATGAAGGCCGTGGGTTTCCCCTTCGATCAGGGCAGGCTCGACGAGAGTGAGCATCCGTTCACGGAGGGCGTGGTCGGGGATATCCGCGTCACCACCCGCTACGATGCCGCCGACCCCTTCAACGGCCTGCTCGGTGCCCTGCACGAAACCGGGCACGCCATGTACGATCTCGGGATGCCGCCAAGCTGGCGCGACCAGCCGGTCGGCCGCGATCGCGGCAGGGCGCTCGAGGAAAGCCAGTCGCTGCTGCTGGAGATGATCATCGGGCGCAGCGCCCCGTTCCTGCGCTACCTGCTGCCGCTGCTGCACAAGCACCTGGGCGTCGGCGGCCCGGAATGGGAGTTCGAGAACCTGTACCGCACGCAGACGCGTGTGCGCCGCGGACTGATCCGCGTCGATGCGGACGAAATGAGTTATACCTTGCACATCATGCAGCGCTATGACATCGAGAAGCAGCTGCTGTCGGGCAAGCTCGCGGTGCGCGACCTGCCGGAGGCCTGGAACGCCGGCATGGAACAGCGTTTTGGCAGCCGCCCGAGCGCTGCCGCGGACGGTTGCCTGCAGGACATGCACTGGGCGCTGGGGTCCTTCGGCTATTTCCCCTCCTACGCGCTCGGCCTGGTCATCGCCGCGCAGCTGTGGGAGGCGCTGCGGGTGCAGCTTCCCGAAGTGGATGCGCAGCTGGCGCGCGGCGAGTTCGGCAGTGTGTTCGGGTGGCTGCGGGAAAACATGCATGGCTTCGGCGCCAAGCTGCCCGTCAAGGACCTGATCAAGCAGGCGAGCGGCCAGCCGCTGGGCGCCAATGCGCTGCTGCGTTACCTGCAGGGCAAGTACCTGGCGGGCGCCGCATGAGCCAGGCGGCGCAAGCGGCGCAGGCGGCGCAGGCGGCGTCCGTTGCGGCGGCGCCGCCGCGCGATTCGGGGACGCTGCGCAAGCTGGGCGCATCCTTGCGCGGCCTGGCCGGCAAGGCCATCGAGGATTACCGGATGATCGAGCCGGGCGATCGGGTGATGGTGTGCCTGTCGGGAGGCAAGGACTCCTATACGCTGCTCGACCTGCTGCTGTCGCTGCAGCGCAGTGCCCCGGTCGAGTTCGAACTGATCGCCGTGAACCTGGATCAGAAGCAGCCGGATTTTCCGGCCGACGTCCTGCCCGAGTACCTGCGCTCGCGCGGCGTCCCCTTTCATATCATCGAACAGGACACCTACAGCGTCGTCAGGCGCCTGATCCCGGAAGGGCGGACGATGTGTTCACTGTGCTCGCGCATGCGGCGCGGCGCGCTGTATCGCTACGCGCACGAGCACGGCATCACCAAGATCGCGCTCGGCCATCACCGCGACGACATCGTCGAGACGCTGTTCCTGAACCTGTTTCACGGCGGGCGGCTCAAGGCCATGGCACCCAAGTTCCGTTCGGACGACGGCCGGCACGTGATCATCCGTCCGCTGGCCTACATCGCCGAGCGTGATATTGCGCGCTACGCGCGCGGCCACGCCTTTCCGATCATTCCGTGCAATCTGTGCGGCTCACAACCCAACCTCCAGCGCGCGGCCATCAAGCGCCTGCTGGCCGGCTGGGAGCGCGAGCAGCCCGGGCGCACCGAGTCCATCTTCTCCGCGCTCCGTCACGTGGAACCGGCGCACCTGGCCGACACCGGCCTATTCGACTTTGCCGGCCTGACCGCGCCGGCCGCGCCGGCCGCGCCCGCCGCGAGGCCGCCGGAGCCCTGATGGACCGGCCGCTGGACAACAGCTACTGGGTCCTGCCCGGGAGGCTTCTGGCGGGCGAGCATCCCGCGGGCCGCGTCGTGCAGATCGATGCGAGCAGCGAGGCGCGCGTGCGTGCGCTGCTGTCGGCCGGGATCAGCTGCTTCGTGGACCTGACCGAAGAGGGCGAATGCCCGCCCTATGAGGCGCTGCTGCCGCCCACGGTGGCTTACCTGCGGCACGCCATCCGCGATCAGGGGGTGCCCCGGCGGGCGGCGCAGATGCGGCGCATCCAGGACGAGCTCGCCTCGGCGCTCGCCGCCGGCCGCAACATCTACGTGCATTGCCGGGCCGGCATCGGCCGCACCGGTACGGTGGCGGGCTGTTTCCTGGTGGAGGCCGGGCACGCGGGCGAGGCCGCCCTGCGTGAACTCAATATCCTGTGGACGCGGCAATGTGCGCGGGCCGCGACCTGGCCGGAAGTTCCGCAGACCGACAAGCAGGCCGAGTACATCCGCCGCTGGACGCCGCGCAGCCGTGCAGCGGCCGGCCCGGTGTTCCCGCCGGTGTCGCCGGTGTTGCCGGTGTTGCCGGTGTTGCCGGTGTCGCAGGTGCCGCTGGGGCCGCTGCTGCCGCGTGTGGCCGAGCCGCGGTCCGCGCCGCCGCCCACCGCGAGCGCTGCGCCGACCACCGCCGCCGCGCACATCGACATCAGTGATGCGGAGCTCGCGCCGGTGCGCGATCTGCGCGGGCGCTTCCAGGGCGCGCTGCAGGGACTGGCCATGGGGGATGCGCTGGCGGCGGCGACGCAGTTCCGCCGTGCCGGCAGTTTCACGCCGGTCGGCGACCTGCTCGGCGGCGGTCCCTTTGACCTGCCGCGCGGCGCCTGGAGCGACGACACCGCCATGGCCCTGTGCCTGGCCGAGAGTCTGGTCGAATGCGGGGGTTTTGATGCGCACGACCAGGTGGCGCGCTACACGCGCTGGCAGCAGGAGGGCTATCGGTCCGCTACCGGCCAATGCCTCGGCATCACCGCGTCGACGGCCCGTGCCCTGGCGGCCGCGAACTGGCGGCGGCAGCCCTTCGCCGGATCGCACGACCCGGCGCAACTCGACCCCGAGCCGCTGGCGCGCGTGGCGCCCGCCGTCATGCAGGCCTTCGATGCGCCGGAACAGGCGGTCGCGATGGCGGCCGAGTCCGCGCGCGTCACCTGCCAGGCGCCGCTGGTACTCGATGCCTGCCGGCTGCTCGGCGCCATGCTGCACGCCGCGTTGCGCGGCGAGCCGCGCGAGCGCGTGCTGGCGCCCGACCCGGCCGTGTTCGGATCGCGCCCGCTCAAGGGCGAGGTCGCTGCGCTGTCCGGCAGGCGTTTCGGCAGCGGCTACCGTGCGCCCGCCGCCGACGGCGGTGCGCCGGCGGCGCTGGAGCTGGCCCTGTGGTGCCTGGCCACGACCGGCAGTTTCCGCGAGGGCGCGCTGCGCGCCGCCAACCTGGGCGGCAACTGCGACGTGATCGCCGCCGTCTACGGGCAGCTCGCCGGTGCGCACTATGGGGTCGGGGCGATTCCGCGCGGCTGGCGCCAGGCGCTGGCGGACGCGGAACTCATCGCGCAGCTGGCGGACCGGCTGCTGCGCGAAGCGCTGATACGGCTCGGCGAAAGCGTGGCCGAGACATGAAGCCGCGCGAGCCCGGCTGGACGCGCCTCGATGACGAGGCGCTGCTGGACCTGCGGCTGTGCGATCTGCGGCTGCGTCTGCGCGGCACGGCGGTGCAGCAGCGCATTGCCCGGCTGTATCGCGAACTGGCGGCGCGCGGTATCCGCTTCCGGCCGCACGCCTGGCTCGCCGAGGACTGGTTTTCCCCGGACGGCGTGCCCGGATTCGCGGTGCCCTTCTACCTCATCCATCCGCGACTGACGCGTCTGGAGCGCAAGATGACCGGCGCCGTGGAAGGCAGCAACGTCAACTGGCAGATGCGCATCCTGCGGCATGAGGCCGGGCACGCCATCGATTCCGCCTATCGCCTGCGCCGGCGGGCACGCTGGCGCGCGCTGTTCGGTCCGGCCTCGCGCCCCTATGCCGCGCAGTACCGGGCGCGCCCGGCCAGCCGCCATCACGTGCAGCACCTGGGCGAGTGGTATGCGCAGGCGCATCCGACCGAGGATTTTGCCGAGACCTTCGCCGTCTGGCTGCAGCCGCGTTCGGGCTGGCGCCGGCGCTACGCGGCCTGGCCGGCACGCCGCAAGCTCGAATATGTCGCGCTGCTGGCCGCGGAGATCGGCCGCCACCGGCCCGCGGTCGGCTGCCGCGACCGCATCGAGGCGCTCGATGAAAATACGCTGACGCTGCGCGAGCACTATCGCAGGAAACTGCGCGCCCAGCGGCGGCGCCACCGTGCGCTGGCCGATCGCCTGCTGCGCAGCGTGTTCTCGGCCGCCAACCAGGCGCGCCCGCGCGCCATGCAGGGCGCAGCGCTGCTGCGTTCGCTGAAGCCGGGGCTGCGTGCGACGCTCGAGCAGCGCGCCGGCGCCGATCGTTACGCCGCCCAGCAGCTGGTGCGCCTCGCCATCGAGCGCTGCGAACAGCTGCGGCTCTACCAGCGCGGTCCGCGCCGCACGCTGATTCCGAAGCTGCGCACCGCGCTGGTGCGCATGGCGCGCGGCTACATCGCCAGCGAAGATCTGCGCCTGCGCCTGTGAAGCCGCTGCGCACATTGGTGGTGGTGCATTCCAGCCTGGTGCCGCCCGAATCGCTCGAGGGCTACACGGAAAAGCAGATCGCCGAGTGGCGCACGGAATATGACGTCATCGGCACCCTGCGCGAGGCCGGGCACTCGGTGCAGGCGCTCGGCGTGCTCGATTCGCTGACCGAGCTGCGTACCGCGCTGCTGGAATGGAAGCCGGACGTGGTGTTCAACCTGCTGGAGGAATTCAACGGCATCGTCACCTATGACCAGCACGTCGTGGCCTTCCTCGAACTCATGCGCCAGCCCTACACGGGCTGCAATCCGCGCGGCCTGCTGCTGGCGCGCGACAAGGTGTTGTGCAAGCAGCTGCTGGCCTTTCACCGCATCCCCACGCCGCAGTTCGCGGTATTCCGGCGCAGCGAACGGTTCCGGCTGCCGCGGCGCCTGCGCTTTCCGCTGTTCGTCAAGTCGGCGACCGAGGACGCCTCGCTCGGGATCGCCCAGGCCTCGGTGGTGGAAGACGCGGCCCGTCTGCGTGAACGCGTGCAGTTCATGCACGAGCAGATCGGTTCCGATGCGCTGGTCGAGGAATACATCGAGGGCCGGGAACTCTACGTCGGCCTCATCGGCAACGACCGCCTCACGCGGCTGCCGGTCTGGGAGATGCAGTTCGGATCGCTGCCCGACTCGCTGCCGGCGATCGCGACCCGCAAGGTCAAGTGGGACCGCGCCTACCAGAACAAGTATGGCATCACCACGCGCGAAGCCAGCGACCTTGCGCCGCTGCTGCTCGCGCGCATCGACCGGCTCGCGCGGCGCATCTACCGGGCGCTGCACCTGTCCGGGTATGCGCGCATCGATTTCCGGCTGCGCCCGGACGGGGGCCTGTACGTGCTCGAGGCCAACCCGAATCCGAACATCGAGCGCGAAGAGGATTTTGCGGCCGCCGCCCGGGCGGCCGGCATCACCTATCCGAAGCTGCTCGACCGCATCATGCGGCTGGGCCAGGGCTACCGGGCCGCGTGGCGAACGGATTACGGTTGAGGTGGACCATGCTGAACAATGAGAATCGTCCCCGGTGGCGCCTGGCGATTCCGGCCCTGGGCGCCGCCCTGGCACTGGCCGCCTGCACGGACCACGAAGCGCTGCGCAGGAAGGAACTGACGGATCTGGCGGTACTGCTGCCGGGCACCTACGACAATGCGCTGCAGACCCTGACGATCCTGCGCGTGCCCGCTCCATTGATCGGCGATCGCATTTTTTACGTGCGCGAGACCGCGGCTAACGACGTGCGCCGCGTGGTCAGCGAGCGGATCTGGAATCTCGACGCCCTCAGCGAGTCGAGTGCGGCGGTCATCGTCTATCGCCTTGCCGAGCCGGATCGCTGGCACAGTGCCGTGCAGGATCCGGAGATATTCCGTTCCATGGTCACCGGCGACCTGCACCCGGTGGACGGCTGCGCCCTCATCTGGCAGAAGGTCGACAAGGGATACAAGGCGGCGGCGGTCAGTCCGCGCTGTCCGCAGCGCTGGCGGGTCGAGGGCGACGAACTCGCCTTCAGCGATCACCCGGATGTCGGCGGCGGCACGGACGGCTACTTCCATTTCCACCGGCGCAACGGCGTGCAGCCGGATACGCCGCCGTCCGAGGCCAGGCCATAGCATGGTCGAGCTCGGCGAGACGCCGGTACAGGGTGTCGGCGAAGTCATCCGCCTGGCCGTGGCCCCGGTCTTCCTGCTCTCGGGCGTGGGCATCATGCTCACGGTATTCACCAACCGGCTGGCGCGCGCGGTCGATCGGGCGCGGGAGCTGGAGCGCAGCGCCGCAACCATGCCCGAGGCCCAGCAAACGGAACTGCACCAGCCGCTGGCGGCGCTGGCGCAGCGCGGCCGGCTGCTGAGCGTGGCGATTGCGCTGTGCACGGTATGCGCGCTGCTCAGCTTCATCGGCGCGATCCTGTGTTTCCTGCGCGAAGTCTTCATCGCGACCGCCACGCTGCGTATCGGACTCAGGAAGGCCCGCTGACCGGTTCGCCGCCGGGCGCCCGGC
>Ga0075017_100000898_pt1 | contig 17596 bp, 14 predicted proteins | sample AleBraG_ABR_2012_FD_71475 | JGI IMG/M metagenome (GOLD analysis project Ga0075017, IMG submission 71475) | Freshwater sediment microbial communities in response to fracking from Pennsylvania, USA - Alex Branch Run_MetaG_ABR_2012 | ecosystem: Environmental > Aquatic > Freshwater > Creek >... | reverse complement strand
AAAGAGATGTTTCGTGTAGAATCCACTCAGCCATAAGAGAACAGTCATGCGTTATATCTCCGCTACTGAAGCTAAACAGAATTTTGCGGCGGCATTGGATGCCGCTCAGCAGGGTCCCGTGGTGATCCGGCGGCAGTCCAGAGATCGGGCTGTGTTGATTTCGCCACAAGAATATGAGCGTTTGCGTGGCGTGGCGGTGGCGGATTTCGAGGCGTTCTGTGATCGTGTGGGTGCTAAGGCCGTGGCTAAGGGGCTTACCGCTGGCAAGTTAACCGCGCTCCTCAAGGCCGATGCTTAGGGTCATTGTAGACACCAATGTCTTGATCAGCCGGCTGCTACTTCCCTCATCGGTGGCGGGGCGTGCGGTGTCCAGGCTGGTGGCTCGTACCCGATTGTTGGTCTCTGAGAGTACGTTGGCCGAACTCGCGCAGACGCTCGAACAGGCGAAATTCAATCGATACGTCAGTCTTGCCGATCGCCGGGCCTTCTTTGGACTGTACGCGCGGCTGGCCGAGTGGGTACCGCTCACCAGTACGGTGCGCGAGTGTCGAGATCCGAGGGATGACAAGTTTCTGGAACTTGCGGTGGATGGCCACGCGTCGCTCCTGGTTACGGGAGACAAAGATCTTCTGACCATGGCGAAGTTCCGCGGCGTTCGTATTGCCACTCCGGCGGAGGTCTTGGGTCTGGGCGATGAGGCGTTTGTGCAGAGTGCAGGGGGGTGAGTCCAAACGATGCCAATGTATTGGCGCCACTGGGCGGTACTCACTTTTTTTTTGATAGTGGTCGGATCACGCAAGGGTACCCGCCGCTGGGCGCGTGACTCTAGGAGGTAACTCCTGGGCGTCACTGGGTGTTGGACGGTTCGACGCGGTAAGGGGATTGATTTCCAAACGTGGCTTGGACAAGGCACCTCGGCGTAAGATCGGGCGTTATGGCGGTCTTTGGCGTGCTGGTGGTGGCGTTGTGCGCTCTGGCATGCCGGGCCTACGCGGCCGAGGCGGAGCCTGTGACTTGTCTTTGCGGGACGATGCTGGTGGTGGCAACATGCATATAGGGCAAGCAATGGCGAGGCGTCCGGGAGGGAGGGTAAAACGACGCTTTTGCCCGACCGTTGCCGGGCGAGGCCAGGGTGCTGCGCGAAACGCGACTGCGAATGCCCATGTGGTAGAGCTTGTCGCGCTGCGCTCGCAGGCACGCCTCGATGTCGCGCAGACTCTCCCGGTACGTCAGTTGGGTGAAGGCCAGGCACAGAAACTGTTCCAGGCAGGTAAAATTCTTGATCTTGTGTTCGCCGGCGTAGAGCGCCACGCACCGGCGAAAAGTGGTGAGCGGCAAATGCTCGGTCAACTGCGCAAAAACCAACTTGCCAACGTGCATAAGCGATACCCGCGAAAGTGGTCTTCGCAGGATCGCAGCGTCGCCGCGTGAAGTTGAAATCGAGACCAGAATAAACCATGCTTAGTATCAAACCGTTCAAAGAGTTACGCGACTACGCTAGCTCAACGTCCGGACACTACTGAGTCTGAACAGCAAACTGCGTCGTTCGGTGCGCGCTCGCGGGCACTTTCCAAGCGACGAGGCGGCCATGAAATTAACTTGGCTGCAGTTGCGCGAGGTCACCAAAGAGTGGACGATGGCGCCCAAGGAGTGGCATGCAGCACGCGCGCAATTCGCACTGATCTTTGGCGATCGATTCGAGGCTAACCGTTAATCAACCGGCCCGAATCACACAAAATTACTGACACTGCCCGATGCGCTTTGCGATAAGTCCGACTCAAGCACGCAATTCCTGGCCTCTGGTTTCCGGTGCGAACAGCGCCGCGGTGAGCCCGACCAGGAACACGGCGCACATGGTCATGGCGGAGTAGCGCAGCGGCAGTGGGCTGGTGAATCCCGCGAAAACCCTCGCCGCCAGGAACGCGGAGAAGAAGCTGCCGCCAGCCGCGGCGAAGCGGCCAAGATTGTAGGCAAACGAGATGCCAGTGCCGCGAGCCCGGGCCCCGAACAGCTCGGGCAGGTAGATGGAAAACCCGGCGAACACACTGAGCTGCGCCGCACCCATCAGTGGCATCATCCAATAGGCGTCGGCGGGCGTCGCCAGACGCCAGTACACGCCAACGGTTACGAGCAGCGCGGCCGAAAACCCCCCGAGGAACGCCGCTCGGCGTCCAATACGATCAGCAATAAACGTGAACATCAACATGCCGAGCGCGCCGCCCGTCATTTGCAACAGGTAGGCGAGATTCTTGGCCGCCGCGACGTGTGCAGCGACGCTGGCATCCGGGTAGCGCAAACGGTAGTAAGTGGAAAAAACGGCATCCTGCAGGTCGACCGCATACTCGCCGATGGCCCACAGACCCACCACGCCGCCGATCGCCAGCAAGGTGCCGATGAGCAGATTGCGACGCTCATCCACGTGTTCCAACAATTGTCGGTAGGCGCCCAGCCAGCCCGCGGGCAGGTTGCCCTCCGCCTGCAGGCGCCGCCAGGGTTCTGGTTCCCGCATAAACAACCCTGAACTGATTGCGAGAATCGCTGGCAGTGCGCCGATGGCGAACAGGTAACGCCAGCTGCCGGCCACTGCGATGAGATGATGGTTGGCGGCCGAATCGACGGCCATTTTCACCAGGGCGGCACCCATATTACCCATCGTGGACAAGACTTGTAGCAGCGCCAGCATGGCCACTCGCGCTGAACCGGGCACACTTTCGGCCAGAATGGCGACGGCGAGTCCAAACACGCCCCCGATACCGACTCCAGTCAACAGCCGCAGGATGGCAAACTGCCACGCGCTGGTGCACAGCGCCGTTAGACCCGTGCAGACCGAGTAAATCAAAATCACCAGCGTCAGGATTCGAGCGCGACCGAAGCGATCACCCATTGCGCCAAAGGTCAGACCGCCCGTTCCCCAACCCACCAGGAACATCGCGGTGGCGACCTTGGCGAACGCCTGGACTTGCAGAGGCCCGGCGCTTGCGCCCATCAAAGCCGCGAGAGCTGGGATTCTGGCCAGCGAAAAGAGTCGCTGGTCCAGATTATCGAGCAGCCAGGCCCCGCCGGTTACCGCGAAGACGAACCATTGGTAGCGCGTGACATTTCGCCACCAGGAGGTTGCCATGGTTGATGGTGGCATGTGCGCGCCTTACGCAGGATCCACGATTGCCGGTTCAGCGGATGGATTCCAAAGTCGCCGCAAGGTGTGAGCCGCCAGCTTGGGCCGCCGGTCGCGCGTGAAGACACCCTTGTTGTTGATACTGGCGGCACGCAGGATGCCCTGTGAAGTGCGAAAGTCCGCGAACGCCCACGGGTGCGAGCCAACGACGTAGGGGTGCTTGCGGATGACACGGATGTACATCTCCAGCATCTCCGCCTCGTACTCCTCGCTCCACATCTCCGCCGGTTGCGCGTGTACCCCGGCGATGGTGTCGGCACCGAATTCCGTGAGCATTATCGGTTTGTTGTGCTTAAGCCGCAGGCGCTCGATCTCCTTGATGAGGGCCGCTTGTGCCGTGGTTTCCAGTTGCCCGCCGTTGCTGTACCAGCCGTAGTAGAGGTTGGTGCAGATGATGTCCCCCATGCCCACCCACTCATCGGGGCCGCCACTGACGCTGACCAATACCACCGGACGGGTGGGATCGGCCTGGCGTGCCTGGGCGAACAACGGGCGGAAAAACTCCACCCCGCGCTGAATCAGGGCGGCGGCCGAATTGGGGTCGGGATTGGTCACCAACGAGATTCCCGGTTCGTTGGCAATTGACCACAGGGCCACACAGGGGTGGTTCTTGTCCCGTGCCATCAGCTCCGCCAAGGCCTGCGTCATTTGCCGCTGGCGCGCAGCGATGGTTTCGGCCGTATCATTGAAGCCCAGGCTGACGCCCGGGGTTTCAGCGATCACCAGCAGGCCATATTGATCGGCCAGCATCATGGCCTCATCTGAATACGGGTAGTGGGAGGTACGGAAACTGTTGGCGCCAATCCATTTCAACAATTCGAAGTCACGCACGATAACGGGTATGTCGAGACCTCGTCCGTGCAGGAAGAAATCTTCGTGCTTGCCAAAGCCCGTCAGAAAGATCGGCCGGCCATTGAGCAGCAGCTCATCGCCCTTGACCGCGACTGTGCGCACGCCAATCTTGAGCTGATATTCATCCAGCGCGGTAGCGCCACCGAGACGCACATTAAGGTCATACAGGTAGGGGTGTTCAGGTCCCCACGCTTTGACGTCTGGGATGTGCAGTTGGGCCCGGGCGCGACCGGCAGTGACCGGGACTCTGATGACTATGGGTTGGGCTGCCCCGAAGATCGATACTTCGGCACCGCCGTGCCAGTCGCCGTGGACATGAAACTCCACGTCGACGACGCCGATATCCGCCGCGGTACCGGCACCTTCGAAGCTTGTTTTGACCGTGACATCGTCGATGAATGTTCCCGGCGTCGAATGCAGCAATACCGGCCGATGCAGTCCGGCGTAGGGAAAAAAATCGAAGGTTACGGCCGGAAACCCACCCACGCCGAAGCCGGCACTGGGCTTGGAAGCGGAGGGCACACGATCTTCCCGCAGCTTGTTCTCCACCAACACCACCAGGCGGTTGCTGGTTCCCGGCCGCGCCGCCGCCGTGATTTCAAATTCGAACGGCAGGTGACCGCCGACGTGCTCGCCCAGCAACTGCCCGTTGAGCCAGGCTTTGGCGCGATAGTTGGCCGACCCGAAGCGCAGATGAATGCGCCGGCCGCGCCACGCCGCATCAATCTGAAAGTCGCTCTGGTACCACGCGGTTCCAAAGTAGTTGCGGGCGTCGTCGAAAAGATCGTTCCAGCTGCTGGGCACCGGAATGGGGCGCGAGTCGGCGATTCCCATGCTCCAACCCAGCGCTTCCCCTTCATCCTTGGGATCGAGCTTGAACTGCCAAACCCCCGACAGATCGCGCCGCGCGCGGGTGGCGCTCTCATGTGGGTACAGGCTCGCGAAGGAAGGCAGGCCCCCGCCAGGCTCCGCACCGATGGCGGGCGTGACCGCCCGAGCGCCCATCGGCGCCGCCGCCATCCCGACCAGGGCCAGACTGCCGACAGCACCGATTAAATCCCGGCGCGATACGCTGGCATGGGTTGTGGACTTCGAGTCGATCACTTCGGTTTTCATGGCGGGTTTGTCCTGTGCATTCAAAGTTTCAGTTCCTGTACGAGTCGGTGTGCGGTGGCCTGGGCGCCCTCGCGCTGCAATTGTCCCAATCGTTCGTTCAGCGCCAGGCGCAGGGGTTCATGCGCCGCGAGTTCGGCCTTGAACACCTCGTGGAGCTGGAGGAAGCGGCTCACGATTTCGGCGGGTTGCCCGTTGGCAACGCGGGCGATATCGCGGTATTTGTGCGCGAGCGGATCATCGACCCCGCAGGCCTGTGGCGGATGATGTTCGCCCACGCAGTAGTGCATCCAGGCGGCGAGCACGAGCACAATCACGGTCACCGCGCGTCCTTGATGCAGATTGATCAGCAGGGGTTCCAGCAATCGCTGTGGCAGTTTTTGCGAGCCGTCCATGGCAATTTGGCTTAAGCGGTGATGCAAGGTCGGATTGGCAAAGCGCGCCAGCAGCGCAGATTGATAGGCGCCTATATCCAGGCCCGTTATGGGCTCCAGAGTGGGAGCCAGTTCCGCGGCCATGAGGTGGCGCACCAATGCGGAGAAATGCGGATCGGCGCCCGCCTCGTGTACAAACGTGTAGCGGGCAAGCAGCCCTAAGTACGCCAGCGCTGAATGACTGCCGTTCAGCAATCGCAGTTTGGCGATTTCATACGGGCGCACGTCGCTGACCAGTTGCGCACCGTTCCTCTCGAGGGCCGGGCGCGGGCCGGCAAACCGATCTTCGATAACCCATTGGCAGAAGGGTTCGGTGGTCACCAGTGCCTCGTCGCGGAATCCCAGCGAATCAACCGTTGCCGCAATGTCTTCGGGCGTGGTTGCGGGCACGATTCGATCCACCATGGTCGAGGGAAACGCGACCTGGCGGTCGATCCATTCCGCCAGGGTGGGTTCGCCTTGTGCTGCCAAGCGCAGAACTACCGCCCGCAAGGTCGCCCCGTTGTGAGGCAGGTTGTCGCAACTGAGGAGCGTAGGTGCCGGCGTACCCTCGCGCCGGCGCCGCTTCAAGGCGGCGAGCAGCAGTCCGGGTCCACTTCGAGGCTGCTCTGGATGCGCCAGGTCATGCAAGATGTCAGGATGCCGTAGGTCCAAGTCACCGTCGGCGGCGTTGCGGCAATAGCCCTTCTCCGTGATGGTGAGCGAAATAATGTGCGTGCTCGATCGCGCCATGGCTGTAATGACGGCGGCCGGGTCTTCCGGCGCCACCAGCGCGCCGGCCAATGAGCCGATCACGCGCCGGCGATCACCCGAACCGTCGCGCTCGAGCACCGAATACAGATATCCCTGCGGTCGCAACTGATCGCGCGGCAGCGGCGAGCGGCACGAGACCCCAAGGATGCGCCAATCGCCACCGGTTGTGGCCAGCACATCATCGATGTAGACCGCCTGATGAGCCCGGTGAAAGGCGCCCAATCCCAGATGTACGATCCCCACCCCGTGCTCACCCGGCTGGTAGGTCGGTCGTCGCACCTGGGCCGGGAGACCGGCCAACAGCGCCGAATTCAGTCGGTGGCTCACAACCGATATGCCCGCTTCGCGAGCTCATAGGTCAGCTCCACGGCCAAATCCGCAGCCTCGGACTCGCCGAGCTGGTGCTCAGTCACCAAGGAGGCGAGATAGCCGCAATCAATGCGGCGAGCCACGTCGTGACGCGCGGGAATCGAGCAGAATGCCCGCGTATCGTCATTGAAGCCCACCGTGTTGTAGAACCCGGCTGTCTCAGTGGTCTGGCGGCGGAATCGACGCATGCCCTCGGGGCTATCGTGAAACCACCAGGCCGGGCCCAATTTAAGGGCGGGGTAGTGACCCGCCAGCGGCGCGAGTTCACGCGCGTAGGTGGACTCGTCCAGAGTAAACACGATCAACGTCAGGGCCGCTTCGTTGCCATAAAGATCCAACAGCGGCTTGAGTGCTGCGACGTAGTCGGTGCGCATCGGGATATCGGCTCCCTTGTCCCGCCCGAAGCGCGTGAAAAGCTGCGGGTTGTGATTGCGCCAGGAGCCCGGGTGAATCTGCATCACCAGGCCGTCGGCCAGGCTCATGCCGGCCATCACCGTCAGCATGTGGGCGCGGAACAACTCGGCATCCTGCGCGGAGACCTGCGCCTGGGTGACCCGTTGAAACAGCGCCCGGGCCGTGGCGAACTCAAGATGGGCGGTGGCGGCCGTCGGGTGTCCATGGTCGGTGGAGGTGGCCCCCAGCGAGGCGAAATAGGCGCGTCGCTGACGCAGGGCTTCAAGGTACTCCGGGTAGCTTCGACAATCGCACCCGCTCACGCGCGAGAGCTCGGTAAGATTGTCACGAAAGCCCGGATACTGCGGATCGACCACCGGGTCGGGCCGGAATGCGGTGATGATCCGGCCTGGCCAACCTGAAGTGCGCAGGGCGCGATGGTGACGCAGATCATCGAGTGGCGACTCGGTGGTGGCGAGAACCTCAATCCGGAAGCGATCAAACAAAGCGCGCGGCCGGAACGCCGGCTCGCCCAGCCTCGCGCTGATGACATCGAAATAATGATCGGCAGTGCCAGCTTCGAGTTGCACCTGCAAACCGAAGACCTCGGCAAATACCCAGTCCAGCCACAGACGCGAGGGCGTACCGCGAAACACATGGTAGTGTTCCGCGAAGATGCGCCAGATCTCGCGGCTGTCAACCGCCGTTCCGCCGGCCTGTTCGCCATCCGCGTCGCTCTGCGGCCGGACACCCAGTTGGGGCAGCGACACCCCTAAGCTATAGAGCATGCGAAGCACGTAGTGATCGGGCGTAATCAGCAGCTGCGCCGGATCGTCGAAGGGCGCGTTGTCGGCAAACCACTGCGGATCCGTATGGCCGTGCGGGCTGACGATGGGCAGGTGTTCGATGCTCGCCAATAGTCGCCGCGCCACGGCGCGCGTGTCCGCGTCAGCGGGTAACAATCGATCCGGGTGCAGTACCAGTGGACGCGTCATATCAGCGTCGCGTGAGCTGCGCGCCCGCGGCAAAGCGGGTACGTTGTGCCGCGACCTTCGCCTTGGCCTCATCCAGTGCCTCGCTTTCAGTGGCGTCCAACAGGTAATTGAGCACCCGCTTGAGGTGATTTTGCATGGCCGTGCGCGCCGCGGCAGGATTGTGAGCGCGCAGGGCATCGAGGATGAGTCGGTGTTCCTTGACCACCGGCATCACGCCCCTACTACGGGACTTTTGAAACACCAGCGCGCACTGTGGGCTGCGCTCGCGAGTCGTCCAGAGGGAATCCACGACGGTGGACAGTGCACTGTTACGGGTGGCATTGGCGATTCCCTGATGAAATTCACGGTCGATGGCTTCGCTGTCGCCGCGCTTGTTGCCCTTGTCCATGTCGACCAGCAATTGATCCAGTGCCGCCAGTTCATCCTCACTGATGAGCGAGGCGGCCAGCGCTGCCGCTTCGCCTTCGATCAGCATGCGGGCTTCGGTCAATTCAAACGGTCCGACATCCTTAGGTGACGGGTGCGAGTCGGCGGCCGGCGGCGCGAGCACGTACACACCCGAGCCCATCTTGACCTCGACCAAGCCGTCAATTTCCAGTGCGATGATGGCCTCGCGTACCGTCGGCCGGCTCACGCCATGCGCGGCGGCGAGATCGCGCTCGGCGGGCAGGCGCGCGCCCACTGGGTATTGGCCAGAGCTGATCGCCCTGGCCAGCTTGTCGGCGACTTGCTGGTAGAGACGAATTGATTTGCGCGCTTCCTGTTTCACGTCTGAACTCCCTGCGAGTAGCTGAAAGCCGGCAAGATAGCGGAATATTCCACTGTCGGCCCAACCGCAATCCGATGCCATGTGGCCAGACCAATAATGCTATACTTGACAGACCAATTCAAGTTGAGTTCAACTCGCAATCACGGGCGGCCCGCCTGCCCCATACTTGGCATCATGATTCAAGGACACTTATGAAGATCACTGCCGGTCGAGTCATTGTTACCAGCCCTGGACGCAACTTTGTCACTTTGAAGTTGATGACCGACCAGGGTGTGTATGGCGTCGGCGATGCGACGCTGAATGGGCGTGAGCTGGCCGTGGTGGCCTACTTAAATGATCACGTGCTGCCGTGCCTGATCGGCCGCGATCCGCGGTGCATCGAGGACATCTGGCAGTACCTGTATCGCGGCGCCTATTGGCGGCGCGGCCCGGTGACCATGCGCGCTATCGCGGCAGTGGATACGGCACTCTGGGACATCAAAGCCAAGATGGCGGGCATGCCGCTCTACCAATTGCTGGGCGGCAAGAGCCGCGATCGCATCATGGTGTACGGTCACGCCAACGGCGCCGACTTGGCCGCGACGGTCGAGGCCGTCGGCCAGTACCTTGAACTAGGTTACAAAGCCGTGCGCGCACAATCTGGCATTCCAGGCATTGCCATGGCCTACGGCGTGGGTCGCGGCAAACTGCACTACGAGCCGGCTGATGCGGCACTGCCCACCGAGACGGTGTGGGATACCTCCAAGTATCTGCAGTTTGCCCCGCAGTTGTTCGAGAAGCTGCGCGCCACCTACGGCCCACAGCCACATCTGCTGCACGATTGCCATCATCGCCTGACGCCCATCGAGGCGGCGCGGCTGGGTAAGTCATTGGAGCCCTACAGCCTGTTCTGGCTCGAGGACGTCACGCCGGCGGAAAATCAGGAGGCCTTTCGGTTGGTACGGGAGCACACCACTACCCCGCTGGCCGTGGGGGAGATCTTCAACAGCATCTGGGATTGCAAGGATCTGATCCAAAACCAATTGATCGACTTCATCCGCATGACCGTGGTGGGCGCGGGCGGCATCACGCATCTGCGGCGGGTCGCCGACTTTGCCGCCTTGTACCAGGTGCGCACCGGCAGCCATGGCGCCACCGATCTCTCGCCAATCACGATGGGTGCGGCACTGCACTTCGACACCTGGGTGCCAAACTTCGGCATCCAGGAATACATGCGGCACACCGAGGAGACCGATGCCGTGTTTCCCCATGCCTATACTTTCAAGGACGGGTATTTGTCGGTGGGCGAGACACCGGGGCACGGCGTGGACATCGATGAGGCGCTCGCCCTGCGCTTCCCGTACAAACCCGCGTATTTGCCGATTGCGCGCTTGGAAGACGGGACCATGTGGAATTGGTGAGCAAACCTGTGCCAGGGTTTCAGGTGGTCGCGGTGGGCGAGTGCATGCTGGAACTGGCAGGCGACGCCAGGGATTGGCGCATGGGCTACGCCGGCGACTCCTTCAACACCGCGCTGTACCTGCAGCGCCTCGGGGTGCCCACCTCGTACCTGACGGCACTGGGAAGCGATCCGTTCAGCCAGGAAATGCTGAACTCCTGGCGGGCAGAAGGACTCGATGTCTCGTTGGTCCTGACGGACTCGAAGCGTCTCCCGGGCTTGTATGCGATCCGGACGGACGCCGCGGGGGAGCGCAGTTTTTTCTACTGGCGGAAGCAGTCTGCGGCGAGGCGGCTGTTCAAACTTACCGGCCTGGAGGCGGCACTGCACGCCGCCGCCCAGGCCAGAATACTGTATTTGTCAGGCATTACGCTTTCGCTGTTCAGTGCGGCTGAGCGCGCGCGACTGGTGCAGCTGGCCAGTGCGGTGCGCAATGCGGGTGGCGCCGTTGCTTTCGACCTGAACTACCGGCCCACGGCGTGGCCTAGTGCCCGCTCCGCCCGAATGGCTATGGAACAGATTGCGCCGCACGTGAGCTGTGCTTTGCACACCTTTGAGGATACGGCGCTGCTGTTCGGCGATAGTTCGCCGGAGCACACGGTTGAGCGCTGGCGCGCCTGGGGTTGCCAGGAGATCGCCGTCAAATTGGGCGCTGAGGGGTGCGTGATTGCGGATCGCGCGCAGTCAGTTCATTTGCCTGCGCCCGAGGCCGTCAGCGTCGTTGATACCACTGGGGCGGGTGACGCCTTCAACGCCGGATTCCTGGCGGCGCGCTTAGCTTGCGCCGAATTGTCAGGCGCGGCACGTGCGGCCCAGATTTTGGCGGCCGCCGTCATTGGCCAGCGCGGAGCCATTCTGCCGCCCGAGGCGATGGCGGCGGTGCGCCGCGCCATGCACCTGCAGTGAGATGGCCAGCACGCAAGTGATTTGCCTGGCCGCAGCCCCTGGCGTCCAGGATTTACCGCCGATCAAACCTACCTGACCAAATGGAGGTCATTCCAAAAGTGGCTTGACATGTATGCGTAGCTCTGTCTTAATTGGCCCGACCACAGAAAGGCACGTGGCTTGACCAAATTCAAAGACGAGGAGACGAGAATGATGACGACTACGCCCAAACTTCTGAATGCGACGCTACTCACAGGGCTGATCGCTTATGGCGCGTGTTCCCTGGCTACGGCGCAGTCCACCCCCGAGGCCGACTCAGCGGCGAACCCAGCCGCGGCGGCGGCCGCGCCCAACGAGGCGCCGGCGGCAGACGCCAGCCTGCAGATTGAAGAGATTGTCGTGACGGCGGAAAAGCGCGCCGAAAATGTTCAGGATGTTCCGGTTGCGGTCACGGTCGTGACCGGGGATGCGTTGGCCAAGGCTGGCCTCAGCGAGTTCGCCGATCTCACTAAGCTCTCGCCCTCGCTGACCATCACCTCCGGCGATCAACCGGGCAATAGCGCCATCATCATGCGCGGCATCGGCACGAATGCGTTCAGTATCGGCGTCGAACCCAGCGTCCTGGTGGTTACGGATGATGTCGCTCAGTCGCTCCAGGCGCAGTCCTTCTCGGACCTGGTGGATCTGGATCACGTCGAAGTCCTGCGCGGCCCGCAGAGCACGCTATTCGGCAAGGCCGCTTCGGCCGGCGTAATCAGCGTGACCACCAAGGCGCCCAGCAGTGCTTTTACCGCTTTTGGCGAACTCCGGGCGACCAACGATCATGAGCAGCGCTACGCCGGCAGCATCTCCGGACCCGTTAGCGACACGCTGTTGTATCGGCTGACGGCCTCGGATCACCTCTACACCGGCAACGTGACCAATTTACCCACCGGACAACTGATCAATGGCACGCATGAGGCGAACGTGCGCGGCCAGTTGCAGTGGAAGCCCAGCGAACCGCTGAAAATCACGCTGTTCGGCCACTGGGACCGCAATATTTCCGATTGTTGCGCCTCGCCCTATCTGGTGCTGACGGCCAATGGCAAGTATGCCTTTGCCCCGCCAGGCAGCAATTCCCCTACGGCGGTTTTCCCCGGGATCAGTGCGGCTCCGACGAATCTGAACGTCAGTTTGAGCTCGCCGCCGCAGGCCAACAGTACCGACGAGGGCGGCTCGTTGCACGTGAGCTATGACCTGGGCAGCAAGGTGCTTACCTCTATCACCGCCACGGATCATTACAATCTGGCGGATCGCACTGATTTTGACGGTTCGACGCTCGCGAATCTCTATCAATACGGCACGTTCAACTCCACCTCGTTCAGCCAGGAACTACGCCTGAGCAACACCTCCATTAAGCCCATTGGGTATGTACTGGGCGCCTACTACTCCGATGACGACAACGTGCGCAGGTTTCACCGCGACCCGCCCGTGGCCACTGCGGATTGGCGCGGCGAGCAAACCACCAAGACCGCTGCGCTGTTCGGTCAATCGACCTGGTACTTTCTGGAGAAAACCGGTCTGATCACCGGACTGCGCGTCAATCGCGAAACAATCGGTTATGACTTCAACAACTACCGGGTGCCGCTCCCGGCCGGTGCAAGCGCCAGCTATCCACTGCCCGGGGCGCCTGGAACCTCGACGGAATCGGTGGTGCTTGGAAAATTCGGCGTGCAGCAGGAGTTGGCGCCCGATGTCATGGCGTTCCTGACCTATTCCAAAGGATACAAGGGACAGGCCTATGACCTAACCAGCAGCTTCAACAATCTGGTGGCCTTGAATCAGCCCGTCAAGTCGGAGCATTCCAACAACTACGAGCTGGGCATCAAGACGCTGTTGCTCGATCGTCGCGTTATGCTGGATGCGACGCTGTTTCATACCGACTATGCCAATCTGCAGGCCCAGACCATCGAACCGGGCCTCGGTGGCTCGTTCGTGTTGGCCAACGTCGGCACCGTGCGCACGCAGGGTCTGGAGGTGGAAGGGAGTGCCCGTGTCAGCCAGGCACTGCAGCTCAGCGGTGGATTGGCGTATGTGGACGCCATCATTACCAGTTTCCCGAATGCCTCGTGCTATACCGGTCAGACCGCAACCAGCGGTTGTGTGCCCACACAGAACGGCGTCAATGCCAGCGGCCAGCCGGTATTCGTCAATGCGCAGAACTTGTCAGGCTTTCCGCTTAACAACGCCCCCAAGTGGAAGGGCAATGTGGCGGCGGAATACATTGTGCCGCTGGGCAGTCTGCCGGTGGACGGCGCGATCAACTTGAGCTACTCATGGCAGAGCAGCGTGAACCTGGCGCTTAACCAGGATCCGGGCGCGGCACAGAGCGCCTACGGAATCGCGAATTTGAGCTTCGCCATCAAGGAAGCCAAGAACAATCGCTATTCGGTAACGGTGTTTGCGAACAATCTCTTCGATACGCACTACGATGCCGCCATATCCAACAATGGCGGGTTGTGGGGAGCGCCCGCGGCCCAGGCCTATCAGTTCCTGCCGCCACGGGATTTCAAGCGTTTCTTTGGCCTGCGGTGCACGTTCTCGCTGTAATCGTGTGCGCGACCGCATAGTTCAGACTGGTACTGGCGAGCGCGTGACATTTCCCGCGGTTCGCCAGCGTTCGCGATAGCCCTCCAGTCCGGCCAGCAACAGCGGCGTGACCGCTACAGTGGGTGGATCGAAGGTGAGACCGGGTTGCGCCAGGCGCAGTGCGCCGCGAACCAGGCCGGAGCGGACATCGGCGATATACACTGGCGCGTGGGGACGCAGGGCGGCGAGCAGTCCCGGCACCAGCGGATCAAGGGCCACGGGGCCATCGAGGACCACGGGTTGGTGGCTGTCCAGATCATCCAGGCGCTGATCGCAGCGCAGCGCCACGTGCAAACTGGCGAGGCCCAAGCGTTCCGTGGGCGCCAATGAAGGGGCGTCGGCCGGCAGCGCGCCGCGGGCAATCACCGCTTCGGCAGCTTGGGCCACAGCGCTTGCTGCGGCGGTGCCCGTTAAGCTCGCGGTGCCGGCCGGGCCGGCGATGGCTTCATATTCACGGCCGCCCATGAAGCGGGCGGTGGCCACCGGGCGGGCTCCGGCGTCGACGTTCGCCAGCATGTCGGCGTCCTCGCGCAGCCGAGTAAGGGCCGTGCCTTGCGAAAAGATCACCAGCCAAGTGCCGCTGGAAATAACCGCGAACGGTTCGAAACTACGCCAGCTGGCCAGGTGACTCAAGTACGAGGCATTGGAATCGTGAATGCCGCATACCACGCGGCAGTCTTCGGACAAGCCCGTGGCGCGTTGCATGGCGTGGGTGAGGCGGCCCAGTTGCTCCGCCGCGCCGCGGATAGGGGGCAGAAGGTGGGTCCAGCCCTGACGCTGCGCGAGGAGCGAAAAACCTGCCGTGACCGGATGCCACAGGTCGGTGTGACAGCCCAGAGAGGTCACTTCGCTGGCCATGACGCCCGCGAGGCGCCAGGCCCAATACTGCGGGTAGAGCAGCAGATGCGCGCAACGCGCATACAGCGCCGGCTCGAAGTGCTGGAGGAAGAATATCTGCCGGCCCAGGTTCAACCCCTGTGGTAGCAGGGGCGAGAAAGTTTGTGCGTACTCATCGCGTGCTGCAGCGTAATGGTCGGCATCACGCTCATAAATATTGTCTTCATAGTCGGGCGCGCAAAGCAATTTGCCTTCTGCATCCAGCCATACCGCAGAGGCGCCGTGAGTCACGGGCACGATGACACGTACCTGTTCTTTATCAGGTGCGGCAGCAAGCGCACCGATCAGCCATTGCTCCAGTCGCGCCACTTCAAGTTGCCGGCACACCGAGTCGGGGCGGGCATCCGTGGAAGTGTGGGAAGGTGCGGCGTGGAATTGAGCGCTGCGAGTCTCCCGCGTCCAGGCGATGCGGCCACTGGCGGCATCGACCAGCATCAGCTTGGTGTGGGTTTTGCCGACATCGAAGACGGCGACCAGGGGAGTGGGCATTTGACTGAAAATGACAGATTATGATAGATTTCGATCAGTTTAGATTAAGAAAGATAACATGAAAACCGATGCCGGCGCTGTTACGCGGGGCGCGTCGCTCCTGCCGATGCTGTGGGATGACACGCACGCCGCCCGGTTGAGTCCCGAAGCGCTGCTTCTGTACCGAAGTAATCTGCTCGGCTCCGACCAACGAGTCACGAATTTCGGGGGTGGCAACACCTCGGCCAAGCTTGCCACTCCTGATCCGCTGACCGGAAAAAGTGTGGACGTGCTGTGGGTCAAAGGCTCGGGTGGCGATTTGGGCACCATGAAGCTCGATGGCTTCGCCACGTTGTACATGGAAAAAATTCTAGCGCTCCCGCCACTGTTCACGAGCGCGGCCGACGAGGATCGCATGGTGGGTATGTACCCGCATTGCACCTTCAATCTCAATCCGCGCGCGCCGAGCATTGATACGCCACTGCACGGGCTGCTGCCGTTTCGTCACGTCGATCATATGCATCCGGACGCGGTGATTGCGGTGGCCGCATCCAAAGACAGCCGCGCTCTGGCGCAGCAGATCTGGGGCGCTGATATCGGCTGGCTGCCCTGGATCCGACCGGGCTTTGAATTGGGGCTCAAGCTCCGTGACTTCGCCCGGCAGAATCCGCAGGCCAAGGGCGTGCTGCTCGAGGCGCACGGGCTGTTCACCTGGGCTGAGACCTCCAAGGAGTGTTATCAGAATACGATAGAGGTGATCAACCGGGCGACCGCTTGGCTGGCGGCGCGCAATGGTGGTGCGAGTGAGGGCGCCGGCGTGGGCGCGAGTAGTGGGGCGCCCGGGCTGGGTAAGGTTTTGGTGGCGCCGCTGGGGCAGGAACAGCGGCGCGCGATTGCAGCTGCCCTGATGCCCAGTATTCGTGGCCTGATTTCCGAGCGGACGCGCAAGATCGGGCACTTCGACGACAGCCCTGCAGTGCTGCAGTTCGTCGGCTCGGAGGCCTTCGAGCGCCTGGCGGCGCTGGGCACTTCGTGCCCGGATCACTTCCTGCGCACCAAGATTTGCCCATTGGTATTGAAATTTGATCCGCTGAGCGAGACGGCAGCGGATTTGATCAAGCGTTTGCCCGCAGCTGTGGAGCAGTACCGGCACTCCTACGCCGCGTACTACCAGCGCTGTAAGCGCGCCACTTCGCCTCCCATGCGCGATGCCAATGCGGTGGTGTACCTGATCCCCGGCGTTGGCATGATCACCTTCGCCGCTGATAAAGCCACGGCGCGCATCGCAGCCGAGTTCTACACCAACGCCATCAACGTAATGCGCGAGTCCGAGGGAGTGTCGAGCTATTGCGGATTGCCCGAGCAGGAGGCGTTTGATATCGAATATTGGTTGCTCGAGGAGGCCAAGTTGCAGCGCCAGCCCAGACCTAAGGCACTGGCGGGCCGCGTGGCGTTGATCACGGGTGGAGCCGGGGGTATCGGGCTGGCCACGGCCCGGCGCTTGGCCGATGAAGGCGCGTGCATCGTGCTGTGTGACATCGACAGGTCGGTGCTGGAGCAAAGCGTCAACGGAATGCGCGCTTCGCACGGACCTGACAGCACGGTGGGAGTCTGGTTGGATGTGACCCAGGAGAACGCGGTGGTGGCCGGATACACGCAGGCCGCGTGGAACTTTGGCGGCGTGGACATTTGCGTGTCCAACGCTGGAATTGCCTCGGCGGCGCCCATCGAAGACACCAGCCTCGAGTTGTGGCGCAAGAACCTCGACATTTTGGCCACAGGCTACTTCCTGGTGGCGCGGCAGGCGGTGCGTTTGATGAAGCAGCAGGGCCTGGGTGGGTCCATCGTTTTCATTGGCTCGAAGAACGCGCTGGCGGCCTCGCCCGGCGCTGCCGCCTATTGCACCGCCAAGGCAGCGGAATTGCATCTGGCGCGCTGCCTGGCGCTGGAGTGCGCGCCCGCCGGCATACGCGTGAACGTGGTGAACCCGGATGCGGTGCTGCGTGGATCGCGCATCTGGCAGGGCGAGTGGGCCGAGCAGCGCGCCAAACAGAACAAGACCACGACTGACGAGCTCGAGGCCGTTTACCGGGAACGGAGCCTGCTCAAGCGCAGCGTATTTCCGGAAGACGTGGCCGAGGCCGTGGCGTTCTTTGCCGCCGAGTGGTCGGCCAAGTCAACGGGTAACATCATCAATGTGGACGCCGGCAATGCGGGAGCGTTTACGCGTTAGGCGCACGCTGAACACGCCGGATACGGCGGTGGGATCTTCGGGGGCTGATCTATGGTTGAAGGTTTTGCGGCCGATCCGCGCAGCGCGGAGTTCATTGCGACGGCCAATCGCGCTGAAGCGGCGGATCTTGACGCCGACTATGCGGCTCTGGGCGCGCAGTTGGCGCGTCGCTGCGTGGACATTGAATCGGTTAC
>Ga0075017_100000896_pt1 | contig 17603 bp, 14 predicted proteins | sample AleBraG_ABR_2012_FD_71475 | JGI IMG/M metagenome (GOLD analysis project Ga0075017, IMG submission 71475) | Freshwater sediment microbial communities in response to fracking from Pennsylvania, USA - Alex Branch Run_MetaG_ABR_2012 | ecosystem: Environmental > Aquatic > Freshwater > Creek >... | reverse complement strand
TACAGGCGGAAGTCCACATCGTTCTTACTGATGTAACGAATGGTGCGCGACGTCCACACCACCTTTGCCGGCAGGAGAAAATCCTGTTCTCCGATCTTCTGATTGGCGTAGTCCAGCACTGTTTCGGAGGTCTTGACTGGATAAGAACTGGGCATGTCATACGGCTCTTGCGTGATGCGGACGATCTTGTTGGTCTCTTGATCGATAAAAACTGTTCCGCGGTACGCAAAAATAACAGGCTCGTCGTTTTCCCACTTTATGGACCACTTGGAATGGGCTTGGTCGATGTCGTAGCGAAAGACGTACACGATGTGGCCACGCAGCTTTCCCCAATGATCCCAATCGAAACGAGCCTCTGATACCGGTTCAAAGATCTCACGCATCATGCTGCCAAACTCGCCCTGGGAGGTCGCGAAGCCCATCTTCATGATGTCCAGGTCATTGACCGCCTTGCCGCCCTGCATGACGACCTTATAATCCTCACGCTGCTCGTTGAAACTGAGGCGGGCAACGAAGCTATCCAATCCCTGCCAGGACTCGTTTCCGGGCTCGTCTTTCAGGTCCTTGTCAATGGAGCGCCTCACCGACTCTAAGCACAAAAAATTGGGCAGTTCCTTAGTGTAGTTGAGGGCGTAATCGCGGGCCTCACCTAAAATTCGGGCCTGTTCAACTGAGTCCGGTGGAGGCTTTTGCACCGCTGCCGATGCGGCCGGCTTCGGAGGAGGCGGAGGAGGATTGGGTAGTTTCTCCGAACTGTCCCGCAACGTGTGCAGCATGGCAACTGTTTTCGGACCAGCGCCCAGGTTCTGTAACTGTTCTGTAGTGTCGTCGTCCAGCCGCTCAGTCAGCTTGACATGGCGCAGGTATTCGGCCAACTGCCTGTCGTCATAGTGCATCTTGACGGACGATTTAACAAAAGAAACCAACTGGCTCCGGCTCATGCTCTGAGTCTGCTCGGCGCCGACGGCCAGTACCAGGGGAACAGATACAAACAGAAGAAGTCTTTTCAACAGCACGGCGTTTATAATCAGTATCTCACTCTCTGGTTTCTAACGGACATGCACAACTCAACACGATACCTGACGTATTCCTGCCTTTGCGGGTTGCTCGCGATGTTTGCCGGCTGCAACCGCGGAGCGTCGCTGGAGTACCCAGCGGCGATGGAACTGTTGAAAGATAGCAACACCGCCAATATCACGATGCGCTTTGGCGCCACGCCTCCCGATGCCGTCTCGGCGCCCATCGTCGCTAAGGCATACGAGCAACTCAAGGAGAATCATGTTCTGGACTGCGGCGGCGCCACTCAGGGAAATCTGTGCATCCCCGGTCCGGCCGGTGGAGCCATCCAACAGGAGAGTGCCACTACCTTGGTGCTGACCGCCGGCCATTGGGCGCCAGCGTCCATCGTTTCGCTGCAGCGCACAAGCACGAGCACGGCGGTAGCGCAGGTGCACATGTCATTTGAGCCGAGCCCGTTGTATCGGGAGTTCACCAGCGCCTTCGACGCGCTGCGCACCGCTGGCTCCAGTCTCGATCTAGACCAGAAGGCGGACGGCAAAACCATGACCGCGACCTTCCAGCGCTATGAGGACGGGTGGCATTTGGAAAGCCTGCAATGAAGCACCCTGCGCGGTCTTGCGGTATACTAAAAGAGAACTGAAGTAGTTCGGCCCAGTCGCCGGCTTCGAAGGATTCCACTTGTCAGCGAAGGTGTTGCGTAAACGCCGATTCGCCCCTGCTGGAAAACATAAGGAGACGGAACCCAAAATGTCACAGGCAAAGTCCATTTACAAGCAGTATTTGTTTGTCAGCGACTTCGATCAAACGCTGAGCTTTAAGGATTCCGGCATCGTCTTGAGCGAGATGCTGGGAATACAGGGTTTTCAAGAAAGGATCGCCGGGCTGTCGCGCATTCACTTGGTGCAGCAGGGGGGTGAGCTGGCCTACCTCTTGCTCCACGATCCCGAGTTCCGGCGGGTGCGCCGGGAACATTTGGTGGAGGCCGGGAAACGTATCCGGTTGAAGCAGAATATTCGCTGGCTGTCGCAGTTGTTGGAGGACCTGGACGGCCGAAGATTCACGTTCTATGTGGTTTCGGCCGGGCCGGAGGAGTTGGTGCAGTCGGCGCTGGAGGGAATTGTCCCGGCGGAGCGCATTTTTGGAACGCAGTTTCGCTATCGCGAGACTACCGGCGAGATCGAATCGATTGTGCGTGTACCCGCCGGTTATGGCAAGGTTGCGGTGCTCGAGGAACTGCGCGCTCAACTGCCGATCAGCCACGACCGGATTGTCTATGTGGGTGACGGCAGTTCAGACGTTCACGTGATGCTGCATGTGAACCGGCTGGACGGCCTGACCATCGCCGTGTCGGAAAACAAGTACCTCACGCAGATCGCCAGCCGCACCGTGTTGAGCGACGACGCCTCCAGCGTCTTGATTCCCGTACTGGAAGATATTCTTGGCTGGGACTCGATGAAGATTCGCGGGCTATTCGAAGCGCACGGGCTGCTGCTGCAGGAATGGAACAAAGTGCGGACGGACACGCTGACGGTGTCGAAGGCGGAGGCTGTTCCGGCCGGGGCGGGGATGCAATGAACCTGGAATGGATCGGATGGCTGGCGACGGCGGTTTTCGCCGGTTCCTATGTATTCAAGGACGCCGCTACGCTGCGGAAGATCCAAGCGGGCGCGGCGGTACTGTGGGTGATCTATGGCTGGATCATTCACTCCTCGCCGGTGGTGGCGGCAAATGTTGCGGTGGCAGGCATGGCCCTGTGGTCGTTGCTTACAGGCTCGAAGACATCGCAAGTGGAAGCCTAACGGCGTGACGCTGCCCTCGGCCATGCCGCCGATGCTTTCGTGAAGAACTCGTCGGAGGCGGGTGTAGAATCAGAAATGACTGTTAAGTCGAGGGAGAGATCAACTATGTTTCGTCGAGCTATACTCGCGACCCTGGCCGTCGCCGCCTTGGCGGTTACCGCCGCGGCGCAAACCAAACCCAATTTCAGCGGGACCTGGAAACTGAACGTCAGCAAGAGCGATTTCGGCCCGCTACCCGCTCCAGACAGCGAGACCGACAACTTCAAGCAAACCGAGGCCGGCATCAAAGACGATGTCAGCGCCAACACCCAACAAGGCAAGCAAGACTATACGCTCACCTACAACTTTGATGGATCGGAGACGGTCAACAACCCCGGTGGCCTCGAAATCAAAAGCAAGGCCAAGTGGGATGGACCGGCGCTGACCATCGCTTCCAAACTCAAATTTCAAGACCAGGACGTCGACGTAAAAGACGTTTGGACTCTTTCCGCTGATGGAAACACGCTAACCAAAGATACGCATTTCACCTCCGCCATGGGCGAGGCCGACCAGAAGTACATCTTCGAGAAGGGTGCGGCCGCAGGGGCGGTGGTGGCTGCCAGCGCGGGCGCCAAGCCCAACTACAGTGGGACCTGGAAGCTGAATACGACCAAGAGCGACTTTGGTCCGCTTCCCCCGAGCGATAGCGAGACGGACGTGATTGACCACAAAGAACCCACCGTTGTCATCAACGTGGACGCCGTTACCGCGCAGGGGCCACAAAAATACACCATAAACACGACCACCAACAACGTGGAAGCGCCGGCCAAACTCGGACCGATGGATGCCAAAATCAAGACTACCTGGCAGGAAGGAAACCTCGCCTCCACGGTGAAGTTGACCTTCAACGATCAAGATGTCTCGATGAAGCGCGTGTACGTTCTGTCGCCCGATGGCAAAACGCTGACCGTGAACAATCATCTGGAAAGCCCGATGGGCGAAGCCGACCAGAAGATGATTTTCGAAAGAGTGAACTAGTTCTCTGTCTCAGTAGCGCAGACGCCTACTTCTTCGCCGGACCCCTTGGTTCGGCTCTGGCAACCTGGGGCCGTTTTCCTTAAGTTCCTTCAATGACGGGAACGGCTCCGTTGGCGCTAGCGTCATACGAAGAGTTGAGGGTCGTATGGCCTTATTTCGTCAGAGCCTTGCCGTTGTTGCGTTACTCTCGTTTGGCTCCATTCCGGATTATGCATCCGAAACGGACGCACTGGCCATCTCGGCAAATATCCAAGCCAAGCATCTGCCGTTCGGAACAATTCTGGATCCGATCCACGCCTCGCCCACCAGCAACCAGATCGTCGGCTATACCCGTTGCGGAGACTCGGCTCTCTGGACGGGCGGTTACCTGGCTGCGGAGGCCTTTCGCTACAAGGTGACCGCCTCTACTGATGCGCTGGCCAATGTAAAAGGTGCTGTCGCGGGCCTGACCAGCCTGCTGGATGTGACCGGCAACAATCTTCTGGCGCGTTGCATTGTCCAGGCCAATTCACCTTATGCAGCGGGAATCGCCAGTGAAGAAGCCGCCAATAAGATTATTCAGGCGGCTCCGTGGTTCTGGGTTGCCAACACGTCAAGAGACCAGTACGTCGGCGCGATTTTCGGCTTGGGCATCGCCTACGACATGGTGAACGATGCCGGCGTGCAGAACTCCATCAGCAGCCTGGTGACGCTGCTGGTCCGCTTTTTGACCGGAAACAACTGGACCATCGCCAAGCAGGGCAGCGGCGACAGCTTCCTGCTGCGGCCGGACGAACTGCTGGCGCTCCTGCAGGTCGCCCGCCACGTGAACCCGAACGAATTCTCCACTTACTACCAGGAACAGAAATTCCTGCTGGGGACGACTGTTGGCGCACCGGCGGGCTTCGATACGCTGAGCGACTCGTCCTACTTCAAGTTCAACCTGGACTATATGACTTTTTACAATCTCGTCCGGCTGGAGGGAAGTTCTTTCCAAAGCGTCTATGGGAGCGCCTATCAATTGGTCCGCGATCATACCGCCTCGCATCTCAATGCGTTCTTTGACATCGTCGATCGGGGACTGAATGGCTTCAACGCCAACCGCGACGGGGAGACGCGCATGCTGCTGGATCAATGGCTGCAGCGGCCAACCCGCAACTTCTACGTCGATCTCACCAAATCGGTTGCCGTGTGCGGCAGCCAGGCGTGTCAACCCATTCCCGTGCCCTTGCGGCCTCCGGCGGATTTTCTGTGGCAGATATCGCCGTTTCAACTCACCGGCGGCGGAACGGCCGGCGGTTCCGGCATCATCGAAGACAACGGGATCGACTACATCCTGCCGTATTGGATGGCGCGTTATTACGGCGTCATCACATCGCTGACCGTGCAGTCCGCCGCCTCCACCAGCAGCGCCGTCGCGCCGAATTCGCTGGCGTCTTTGTATGGAAGTAATCTTGCCTCCGGCACGGCGCAGGCGACTTCCTTGCCCTTGCCAACCATGCTGGGAGGGATTTCGGTTACCGTTACGGATGCCAACGGCGCCACGCGACCCGCGCCGCTCGTTTACGTGTCCGCGGGTCAAATCAATTTCGTGATTCCCGACGGGACCGCCGCCGGGGCGGCAACGGTGACCGTGAATGGCGCCTCGGCTATCGAAGCCGTGCAGACCGTAGCGCCGGCTCTATTTACACTCAACGGCGCGGGCACGGGGACAGCCGCGGCCACCGCCGTTCAAGTTCAATCCGATAACACGCAAATTCCGGTTCCGGTCTTTACTTGCGATCGTGTGGGCTGCGCCCCCACGCCCGTGAATGTGGCTTCTGGGGCGACGTATTTGACGCTCTACGGCACTGGCATTCGCAATCGCAGCGCCTTATCCAAAGTGCGGGTGAGCGTGAATGGGATGAGCTTGCCCGCAACGTTCGCCGGTGCGCAACCCAGCTTTACCGGTTTGGACCAGATCAATGTATTATTGCCGGCAAGCCTGGCTGGCTCCGGCGTGGCCAACATCACCGTCACCGTGGACGGCCAAAACTCGAATGTCGTCACGATCGATATTTACTAGGCCTCGCTGCCTGACCGCGACCCATCCGCGGCCGAGTTGCCCGCCCGCGAGTCGCCGCGCTAAAGGCGGTGCCATCTTGTCCGTCAAGCATCTCCGGACGAGTGGGGACATATCTCCACAAGGGTGGCGCTGACTCTAGTTTGCGCGACTTCTACGACAGGCTGCTGGGTACAATAGAAAGAACGTTTGTTCCGCGTCTTCCCACATGAAAACAAGTCAGAACTGCTTCGCCTTTGCACTGCTGCTTGCGACACTCGGCTCGGCACAGTCCTTGAAAGAGTTCGAAAAACGAGTGACCGAGTTTACGCTTTCCAACGGACTGCACTTCATCATTCTGGAGCGTCATGACGCACCCGTGGTGTCCTTTCATTCGCACGTAAACGCCGGATCGGTAGACGATCCCAGCGGTGAAACGGGCATCGCGCACATGTTCGAACACATGGCGTTCAAAGGGACGGAGACTTTTGGCAGCACGAACTACGCGCTGGAAAAGAAGGCCATGGACGAAGTGGAACGCGTGTACGGTCACTACGACGCCGAACGTAATAAGGGACGTAAAGCGGACCCGATCAAGCTCGCCGAACTGGAAAAGCAGTTGAAAGACGCCATGGAGACGGCCAACGGGTTCGTGGTGCCGAACGCGTATCCCACACTCGTCGAGCAGAATGGCGGAGTGGGTCTCAATGCCGGCACCAACAACGATTCCACGGATTATTTCTACAATTTTCCGCGCAATCGCATCGAGCTGTGGTTCCTGCTGGAGTCTCAACGTTTCTACGATCCGGTGTTCCGCGAGTTTTACAAAGAACGCGACGTGGTGCGCGAAGAACGGCGCATGCGCGTGGAATCCAGCCCGCAAGGCAAACTGGTGGAGGCCCTGCTGGCGACGGCTTTTGAGGCGCACCCCTATCGCAATTCACCGGCCGGATGGGCCAGCGACATCGAGAATTTCCGCCTGCCGGAAGCGGTGAAGTTCTACAAGAAATACTACGTGCCCGCCAATATCGTCATTGGCATCGCCGGCGACGTGAGCCCTGAGGAATGCAAGCGCCTGGCTGAAAAGTATTTCTCGATCGTTCCCGCCGGCCCTGTGCCCAGCGGCCCGCGCACGGTAGAGCCGCCGCAAGAGGGCGAAAAGCGCGTGTCCGTGGAGACCCCCAGCCAGCCCATGATGGCGATCGCTTACAAGCGGCCCAACGAGTTAGACAAAGACGACCCCGTGTTTGACGTGCTGTCGGAGGTTCTGGCCGGCGGCCGCACAGGCCTGCTGTACAAGGAACTGGTTCGCGACAAACAAATTGCCTTGGCTGCCTACGCCGAAGCTGACTTCCCAAGTGGCAAATACCCTGGTCTGTTTCTCTTTTTTCTTGCTCCGAATTCGGGTCACACGTTGGAAGAGAATGAGAAGGCCTGTTATGAAGTGGTCGAGCGGCTGAAAACACAAAAAGTGGATGAGGAGTCCCTGAAGCGCATCAAGACCAAAGTACGCGCGGAGTTGATTCGCAAGCTGGACAGCAATTCCGGCCTGGCTGCCGAGCTGACTTCTTACTACACCACCTACGGCGACTGGCGCAAACTGTTTTCCAGCATCGAGGACATCGATAAGATCACGGCGGACGACGTGCAGCGAGTGGCCAAACAATACCTGGTTCCGCAAACGCGCACTGTGGTCTTCACGGTCGCGCCCAAAGGAGAAAAGCAGTGAAGCCGGTTCGTGTCTTCCCTGCCCGTGGTCGAGGTCCTGGACAAGCTCTCCAGCAACCCAGTTCAGACTCGAGCCCGCAGGGTCCCCATCCGCGCCGGGAGCTGTCGCGGGTCGCCCGTGCTCGAGCATTTCCCACAATCCTCGCGGTTTTGCTGTGCGCCTGCGCCTTAAGCGCCCAAGAGACGGAAGTGCGGCGCGCGGTGGTTCTGCCCTCCTATAAGGATTTGAAGTTCCCTCCCCTGCCTCCGATCAAGGTTCCGGAGCCGGAGACCTTCACGTTGCCCAACGGCATGAAGATCTACCTGCTGGAGCATCATGAGCTGCCGATCGTGAGCGGATTTGCGTTGGTTCGCACGGGCAACTTGTTCGATCCGCCCGGCAAGCATGGCTTGGCGGAGGTGACCGGCGCGGTGCTCCGCGCGGGAGGCTCCCAGACACAAACCGGTGATCAGATAGATGAACGATTGGAGAACATCGCCGCCTCCATCGAAAGTAGCATCAGCGAAAGCTACGGCACGCTGACTTTTTCCTGTCTGAAGGAAACCACGACGCCCGTACTCGGCGTTTTTCACGACCTGCTCACCGCCCCGGAATTCCGCCAGGACAAACTCGACCTCGAGAAGAAGCAGATTCGCAGCGGCATTGCGCGCCGCAACGATGACGCCAATGGAATCCTGGAGCGCGAATTTCCGGCCGAGGTCTATGGCCGGAAAACGCCCTACGGCTGGAGTATTGAATATTCCGACATCGACAACATCCAGAGACCGGATGTGATAGCGTTCTACCAGCGGTATTACTTTCCCGCCAACATCATGCTGGCGGTGTACGGCGATTTCGATACCGCTCAGATGAAACAGGAACTGACGCGTGTGTTTTCGACCTGGGAAGTAAAGCAGCCGCCCGTTCCGAAGTTTCCCGAGGTCGCCGCAAAGCCCGTACCGGGAGTGTTCCTGGCCAACAAGTCCGACGTGACCCAGACATTCTTTTCCATCGGCCACGTGGGCGGCACTTTGATCGACAAGGACTACCCGGCGCTGGAAGTCGCGTCGGAGATCCTAGGCGGCGGTTTCTCCAGCCGTTTGTTTCGTCGCATCCGCACCAAACTCGGCTATGCGTACAACATCGGCGCAAGCTGGGAGGCCGACTACGATCATCCCGGCCTTTTCAAGATCAGCGGCAGCACTCAATCGGCGCATACGGTGGACACGATCAAAGCTTCGATTGAAGAGCTCAATCGACTCCGCACCACGCCGGTGACCGACCAGGAATTGCAGGTGGCCAAAGACAGTATCCTGAACGGATTTGTCTTTAACTTCGACAAGCCGAGCAAGACGCTGACCCGCCTGGTTACTTACGAATATTTCGGCTATCCCAAAGACTTCGTTTTTGCGTATCAAAAAGGCATTGCCGCGGTAACCCAGGCAGATGTGCTGCGGGTGGCCAAGCAATACCTGCGGCCGCAGGATTTGACCATCGTGGCGGTCGGCAACCCACAGGAGTTTAAGACGCCGCTGTCGGCGCTGGGCCTGCCGGTGCTGCCGATTGACTTGAGCATTCCCGAAGCGGCGAAGGCGGCGGAGAAAGCTGACCCGGCCAGTGAGGCGCAAGGCAAGCGCCTGCTGGAAAGAGTCCAAAAGGCGATGGGCGGCATGGACAAACTGGTGGGTATCAAAGACATCTCGTACGACGCCGACGTAACTATCTTCACGCCCGGCGCAGCCATGAAGGCCAAACAGAAGAATTCGTATGTTCTGCCGGCTTCACTGCGCCAGGAATTGGAACTCCCGTTTGGCAAGCAGGTGGTTTTCTCCAACGGTACGGGCGGATGGATCATGTCCCCGCAGGGGATGATGGCCATGCCACCGGACGCGCTGAAACAAGCGCAAGGCGAAGTGTTCCGGGTGCTGTTTCACCTGGCCGTATGCGATGCCTGCACGGTGAGCGCGGTGGGCAATGACACCGTTGAATTGGCGGGCAAGAACGGAGAGGCGGCGCGGCTGGTGATCGATCCCGCGTCCGGTTTGCCTGCCAAGCTCTACTACGACGGCAATACCGAGACGGCGTACTCCGACTGGCAGGAAACGGGCGGCGTCCGCGCTCCGTCTCATTGGACGGTGATGCGGGACGGCCAGAAGTTCGCGGAGATCCAGGTTCACGGCTATCAGCTCAACAGCGGACTCACCGATCAGGAGTTGAGCAGAAAGCCATGAAGCCGCTGCTGGCGGTGTTGGTGTTGGCGCTGGCGGGCGCTCACGCTGAAACAAGTATCGAGCGCGGCAAACGGGTAATCGCTGAATGCATAAGTGCTCTGGGCGGCGAACGCTTCGGGCACGTGCAGCACCGCGAAGAAACCGGCCGGGCTTACTCGTTTTACCGGGAACAGTTAAGCGGCCGCAGTATCGCCACCATCTACACTGAGTATGAGTCCGGCGTGACGGACACCGCCCATCAGTTGGCGGTCCGGGAACGGCAAAACTTCGGTAAAAAACAGGACTACGGCGTATTGTTTACCGAGGCGGCCGCTTACGATATTACTTTTCGCGGTACTCGAGAGTTGGAAGCAGAGCGCTTTGCGCGCTACAAGGACACCACGCTCAACGACATTTTCTACATTCTTCGGATTCGCTTGAATGAATCCGGCCTGACGCTGGAATCCCGCGGCGCCGACGTGATCGACAACCGGGCAGTGGAGATCGTCGAAATCGCGGACGCCGACAACCGGGTGGTAACGGTCTATTTCGATCAGCTCACCAAAGTGCCGGTGCGCCAGGTATTGAAACGCCGCGACCCCAAGACCCGATTGAATGACGAAGAAGTAACGCTGTTCACCAAATATAGAACGGTGGAGGGAATCCAGTGGCCCTTCGCCGTGGAACGCATGCGCAACGGCGACAGAACCTACGAGATGTTCTGCGAATCCGTACACTTTGACAAGCCCTTGCCGGAGAGGCTGTTCGTCAAACCGTAGGAAACCGGGTTCTGTCCGCTTTTTGCCTGTGGACACGTGGTCTCAGGCCAAGCGCCAAGGGGACACTGCTGCGATAGGTACCAAGCGAAGGAGTTCGGACTCGAGCCCGCAGTGTCCCCATCCGCGTCAAAGCTCCGCACGCGAACCGCTAATCATCATCGGCTTCGCGGCCGCTGATAATCCGCTGAACTGCAGACGCCTGGTGACGACGGCCGTCGCGCCGTAGGTCCGAATCCGCAGATCGGAAGTCTCATACCGCCACAAGTGAGGCGCTGGAGCGCGACTCAGACTGTGATCTCTTTGGGCTGGGGCGCGATCGACGGAGGCGTCTCGATGGCCAGCGGCAACTCGATGGTCACGCCCAGGCCCGGATGCATGTTCTCAGCGCGCAATGAGCCGCGATGGAGTTCCACGGCGCGGCGGGCGATGGCCAGTCCTAAGCCGACGCCGCCGCTGGCGCGGTTGCGGTCGCTGTCGACGCGATAAAACGCGTCGAAAATTCGAGCCAGCGATTCGTCCGGAACGCCGGGGCCGCGATCGCGAATCAGCATCCGGGCCGAGTCGCCGTGGCGGATCAGATCCACGTCAACCGCCGTGTCGTGGGGAGCGTAACGGATGGCATTGCGCAACACGTTCTCGACGGCTCTTCTGAGCAGCTCCGGGTCTCCACTGACACTCGCCGGTCCGGTGGTTTTCCATTCGACGCGGCAACCCTTCATCTTGGCCTCAATGAGACAGTCCTCCACAACTTCGCCGATCAGTTGGTCGAGCAATACCGGCTCGGATTTGCGCTGCGAGGGATCCCCTTCCGCTCGGGTCACTTGCAACAATTCGCCGACAAGTTCATTCAACCGCTGCGCTTCCTTTTCGATGCGGTCTAGCATGTGGTCGCGGTCTTCGCCAGAACGCGCCAGTTCCACGGCCACACCTAAGCGGGCCAGCGGGCTGCGCAACTCGTGGGAGATATCCATCAGCAATCGGCGCTCAGCGGCCAGCAGGGTTTGAATCCGTTCGGCCATCTTGTTAAAGCTCACCGCCAACTGTCCGAACTCATCACGGCGGCCGGTGGCGGCGCGAGCCGACAAGTCGCCGCGCCCGAACAGGTCCACCACTTCCCGTAGACGCCGCACAGGCGAGGACAGGTGATAGGAGAAGCCGTAACACAACAAAATCACCGCGCCGATAATCCAAAGATGTTGCGGCTGCAGAAACCAGAAGAGAACGCCGCGGCGCTCATCGATCAGGAACAGCCAGTATTGGCGGGTTGCGTCGTGACGGGGGATGACGGTCCGGCGAAAGTTGACCGGGAACGAAGACGGTGGACGGCGCTCGGTTTGCGCCATGAGCTCCGGATGAGCCTCACCTGTGAGCAGGTCCACGCCATTGGTGTCGGTAAAAACCATCTTGGCGTTGTTGTTGATGGTTTGGAAACGGGCCAGGGCCGCTGCCAGCGCTGGCTTGCCGCCGGTTTCGTAGGCTTTCTTGGCGTCTTCCACCTGCACCCGCAACAACATGGTGAACGGCGATTGGGGCGACCCGGACGTCTGCAAGGTGAGCGCCGTAGTGAGCAGAATCCCGCCAATCGCCACCGTCACGGTGAGCAAAAACCATCCGAGGGTCTTGGCAAACATCGAATTCATTCGGCTCCCGTCTCTTCCTGGTTCTGGCAAAACTGATAGCCGGCGCCTCGAATCGTCTTGATCACCGGCCGGCCGCCTTCCAGCTTTCTCCGCAAATGGCTGACATGCATGTCGATGGAACGGTCAAAGGCAGTGGCCTTGCGGTTGTACAGACTCTCCATCAGATCGTCCCGCGAGACCACGTTACCGGCAGCACGCATCAATTGCTCCAGAATATCGAATTCGAGCGTGGTGATTTCCACGGGGTGGCCTTCCAGCAGCACTTCGCGCGAGCCCGGATCGAGCACGACGCCGTTGACTTCAACGCGGCCCCGGTTCGGTTTCGGCTCCGTGCGGCGCAGAATCGCTTTGATGCGAGCGGCCAGTTCGCGCGGATTGAAGGGCTTGGAAAGATAGTCGTCCGCGCCCAACTCCAATCCGACAATGCGGTCGACATCTTCACCGCGCGCAGTGAGCATCAAAACGGGCAGCCGGCTGGTTTGCCGCAGCCGGCGCAGGATTTCGAACCCGTCCATGCCAGGCAACATCACATCCAGAACCAGCAAATCGTACCCGCCCTGGCTCGCTCGCGCCAGGCCGGCAGGGCCGTTATTCACCGTTTCCACCGTGTAGCCTTCGCGGCGCAAGAACTCGCTCAGCAAGGAGCAGAGCTCCACGTCGTCGTCCACAATCAGCAGGCGCATCCACCCTTATGCTACTCCGTTTCTGCTCGGGAACAGGACGCCGCGATGGCGGACGCCGCCCGGGCACCCCGCCCGGGCGGCAACCTCTTTAAGTAGTTGTCCACCTGGCTTCTCGCCCGGAAAGACGCTGAAGGAGGCCTCAAAGGATCCGGTGCGCGACCCTCCTGGCGATGGATGGCTCGCTCGGCGGCGCGAGTTCGTCACGCGTGAGCGACCGGGAAAGTGACACCTTCGCGGAACGTCGGCCAAGGCGGTCAAATCCCCGCGTGGGGTATGCGTTGTCCGCTGTCCAAGGAGCGGTAGCGATCCAACAGCAGAGGACCGCTCCTTGACAGTCGGGCTCAGTAACCTTTACTTCACTTCGGCCCCACGTTCACGTCGCGCACCTGTTCGTCACCAAAAACATTGCTCGGGGAGGCCTCGAAGTGCGGCGCGTTCGTCGAAGCTTGCGAGTTGCATTTCCTGATTTCAGTTTAGCGAGCGGGTGCAAGCTATGGGGGCTGTTATAGCGGGGCGACCTCGGCGAACGTATTGAATCTGTTTGAGAAACTTTTTTTCATTGCGCGGTGACCAGGGGAGTGCCTCGCCAGGACGAGACGCGCTTAAACCTGAGATAATGACGGGATGCAACCTGAACAAGCTTTGTTTATGCTCCACGCGACGCTGCCGTCGCTCAAGAACGAAATTGGGATCACGGAGAGGATGCTGGCGGCGGTCCCAGCGGAGAAGGGCGACTACCGGCCCGATCCAGTGAGCAAAAGCGCCTTCGAACTGGCCTGGCACATCGCGTCGGCCCAGAACATGTTCCTATCGGGAATCTGCGCCGGAGAGTTCAACTTCAACAACCCCAAACCGGAATCGGTGAAGACGCCGAAAGACGTTGTTGCCTGGTATGCCGATCAATCGAAGAAAAATCTACAGCGGTTGTCGACGCTGACGGGCGAGCAATGCGCCAAGGTGATCGATTTTCGCGGGATGTTCCAATTGCCGGCGGTCGCGTACGCGACTTTCGCCATGAGTCACGAAATCCATCACCGCGGCCAGTTGTCGGTGTACCTGCGGCCGATGGGGGCCAAGATACCGGCGATCTACGGGGAAAGCTACGATAGCGCGCAGGCCAAAAAGGCGGCGGGCTAACTATTGGGCCGGATAGCCCTCGGTCGCTTTCACTTCAGCGATCTGCTTGTCGTGGCGCTCGGTATGGAGCGGGATGTAAATCAGCCATTGATATCCGTTCAGGGTGCTAAACACCTTGAACGGGTGCTCGGCGGTGTGCTCCTTGAGAGGGACTTCGGTTTCGGCGGCGAATTTCTCAATCGCGGCCCGCTGCTTCTCAAAGCGCTCCTTGACCTGAGCCTGGGTCAAGCCGCCCGTGGGCACAATTGGTTCCGGAGCCTGCGCTTTGCCCATGCGCGGCGCCATTACTTTCTCGATGAACTCGGTCTTGCCTTTGGTCTGTTCCTCCCACGCCGGGTTGGCGGGGGAAGCAACGGCCTTCTGTACAAAGTCGAATAGCAGCGCCTCGGCCAAAACGATGTGCTCGGCCGTTTCGCCAACAGACCAGCGGGCGGGAGTGGGTTTCCATTTCCACTGCTCCACGCTCACACCTTCGATGGCCGCCAGGTATTCCTTGCGAGATTCGGCCAGATAGTTCAGAGCTTTGGTTCTCTCTTCAGGGGTCATATGCGGGTCAGCGGCAAACAGCGACGTCGACAGAGCGAGTAACAAGACGGTTCGATTCACGATCTTGAGAATAGCGCACTGGTGCGTGAGAGGCAATTCATTGGAACTGGGCCAGAGTGTTCCTGCACTCGCGGGGTGTTCGGGATGCAAGCCGGGGCTTCTCGGACGCGATGAACGAGAAAAAAGGGGACAGGAGCGGACGAGATCTTTGGGACAAGCGGACAGTCGCCCGGAATGTCCCAAAGATTTTTAGTGGAAGTTTCGCGGCCTGTTGGACAGGGAGAAAAAAGGGGACAGGCAGCAAATTTCCGCGCGAAGGTATGGCGTCAGGGGAAGATTGCGGGGCGGAAATTCGAAGCCAGTCCCCTTTTTTCTCGGAGCGGGGGCGGGTGGGCTTTTCTCATAGTTTTCTTCCTCGCCAGACGCCTAGGGCCAGGGCCATGACCAGGTCGTCGTGTTCGCGCTCGCCGGAGAAGGTGTCGTGGCCGGCGGGGAAGATGTCCCAGCGGAGGTTTTGGAGTTCGCGGCGGAGGGCGGGGGCTTCGGGGAGTCTGGGTTCGACCAGTAGGTTGCCCGATTCGAGGAGGATGGCGAGGCCCTGGATGATGTCGCGCTTGGGGACGTGGTAACGGTCGATGTTGAAGGATTCGCGCTCGCCGGCGGTGAAGACCACCGGGATCAGGCGGCAGTGGGTGAAGGAGTGGTGGCGCAGCATGTCGAGGACAGCGCTGCCGACGCCGGTGGCGTCCAGGATGACTTCACAGTCGCCTAATTGCTTCCATTGACGGACCAGAGAGAAGATATGGCTGACTACGTCGACGTAGGAGGTGCCAAGTGGAACGCGCTCGAGCCAGCGGACGGCATAGCGGCGGTGTTTGGGTCGCTCCCAGGTGACGCGGTCCCATTCGCCGGTGGGTTCGTCCCAGTGTTCTAAGACGGCGATGGCGGTGGGATCGGACATTTGGCCCAGGTCGACGCAGACGGAGAATCTTGCGCCGATGCGGCGCTCGCTGGCGCGCAGCCATGGGGAGAAGGCAGTTTCGATCCAGGCGGCGGGGAACGCGGCGCGGCCGTCCTCGAGGAATTCGCAACCATATTCCTGGCGGAAGCGGAGCTCGCCTAAGGAGCGGCGTTCTTCGTCGAGGAATTCGGGGACGATGCGCGGGCATTCGGCTCCGGTGACGCAGATGCGCTCCCAGGTGGAGCGGGCATCCATCCATTCGCGATAAAAGAAGCCGCGAGCGCCGTGGGGTGTCGACAGGAGCCACATTTCGCCGCCGGTGGTGGCGAGCATGGGCTTGGCAGCGGCGTAGAGACCATCGGTGACGCGGGCGGCTTCGTCAATCAGCAGCAGAGTGGCGGCGGAGAATCCGCGAATGGTGTTCTCATTGGCAGGCAGACCGACGATGCGGGAGCCGTTGGGCAGATCGAGAGATTTGACACCTAATTGTTGCAAAAAGCCAAGGACTTTCCGGCAGAATTCGCGGGACTGGCGCATGGAGGGCGAGCACACGACGACCAAGCCCTTGGGTTGCGTGACAGCATGATGGACCGCTTTGATGGCGACGAGGGTGGATTTACCCCACTGGCGGGTGCAATTGAGGAGGCCGCGCCGAATGCCGGGACGGAGCACGCGCTCCTGCTGGGGATCGGGGAAGAAGCCGAGGCGATTACGCGCGAAGGCGACGGGATCGATTTCCAACGGAGATGGCCCGGGCGCTTGCTCAGTTGCCCGACTTTGGACTGGCAGACTTGCGCTTAGCGTCAGGAGACGAGACGCCGGTCTGGGAGCAAGGGCAATTGGTTGTCCGTCGGTTCTTCTTCGAACTTCTGATAATAGGGAATGATAATGCACGGTTCTGGCTCAACTTGTTGTGACTCTTGATCTGAATCAACCTGTTCCGACTCGGCGGGGGTTGGGGGCTTGGGTTCGTTTGATGCATTTTCTGGTGGGTTTGGCTCTTGTGAATTTGGTTCTGGTGGTTTTGGATCGTCTGGTTTTGGTTCCGGGGCGCCGCACAGGCCCAGATATTGAGCGGGATCGCGGCCCGTGGTGGTGACGTAGTGACGATCGAGCTGGATGGGTTGGGCGCCAGCGGGGCGGAGTTTGCGGACGGCGACGAGCTCGGCGAGGGCGCGGGCGTGGGCACGCTCGAAGCCGGCCTCAGCGCGTTGGACGGACGAGAGATCCTCGGCGATTCGGACCTGATTGATGCCGAGGCGATAATCGTTGTCGCAGTTGGCATTTTCGCGGTCGTCCTGGGCTTTGTGATCGAAGATGGACTTGTCCTTGATGGCGGTGGCGACGACCTGAGCCCGGTGCAGACGCCAGTCGGCGGCGACCATGCGCTGGACCAGATGGAGTTCAGGGATGCTGCACGGCTGGAAGGTCTCGAGGTAGTCGTCCTCGAGTTGTTCAAAAAGGGCATGGCTCTCATTGCAAAGAACGACCGTTCTGGCGGACAGGCCATGTTTGACGGCGTTCAAGCAGGAACGCTGCTTGCCTTCTTCGGTGATCGGACCCTGAGATTTTGCGCCATTCTGGCGAGATGCTTCAATTTGTGCTTCGGATCTCATAAGAGAACCTCCTGCGACTAAAATACACGGTGGGTTGTTCCGGCGACCTGGTGGATCCGGGTAAATAACTGATATGAAATGAGATGATTTTTGCAGAATCTTGTGACCGCGTTTTTTTGGTGGGTTCCCGCGGCGTATTCCGTTGGTCTCAGCCGCGCTCAGGGTTGAAAGAGTATGACGCCGGCGGCGACCGCCGCTTTGTTCAGAGCCTTGTCTAGAGAGGCCAGGGGCATTTGCTTGCGCAGGGCCAGCTCCAGGTAGGCGGCGTCGTAGCCGGTCAAACGATATTTGAGGGCCAATCGATGGGCGTCACGAAAGAGGTGCTCTTTTTCCATCTCTGCGTCAACGTCGATTTCGAGTGCACGGAGGTCTTCGAAGAATCCTTGCACTTTTTGTGGGCTGAGGATGTTCGTTTGCTCAGCTTCGGCCAGGACAGAAATGACTTCGTAGAGCCACAAAACCGGCAC
>Ga0075017_100000895_pt1 | contig 17608 bp, 13 predicted proteins | sample AleBraG_ABR_2012_FD_71475 | JGI IMG/M metagenome (GOLD analysis project Ga0075017, IMG submission 71475) | Freshwater sediment microbial communities in response to fracking from Pennsylvania, USA - Alex Branch Run_MetaG_ABR_2012 | ecosystem: Environmental > Aquatic > Freshwater > Creek >... | reverse complement strand
CTGGTGGCGGTGTCGGCCCACTGCCGCAGTTCCCGCTTGACCAGCAGGACGGCATCTCCGATAGGAGGCAGCGTCCGCCATTCTTCAGGTCGGCCCCGCATGTGCATCACAACGACTCCGCACTTCTGCTCGGCCAGGGACTTGGCCATTTTGGAGTCCCAGCGAAGGCCGCTCACGTCATTGACGATTTCCGCTCCCGCATCGATGGCAGCCTTCGCGACGCTGGCTCTGTAGGTGTCCACGGAAATCAGCGCATCCTTTTTCGCCTGCCTGATGCCGGCAATCACTGGAACAACCCGCTCCAGTTCTTCCTTCTCGGTCACCGCATTAGCATCCGGCTGGGCTGCTTTCGAAGGTGCCTTCTTCGACTCCTTGGCCGGGGCGGTCTGAACCTTCGCACCCGGGCGGGTTGATTCACCGCCCACGTCCACGATGTCGGCGCCTTCCGCAAACAAAGCAAGGCCGCGCTGGATCGCGCGATCCTTGTCGAAGTAGAGGCTGCCGTCGGAGAAGGAATCAGGGGTGACGTTGAGCACTCCCATGATGAGCGTGCGTTTCCCTAGTTCCAGGACTCGCGATCCGACGTTCCACTGGAAGACCGTCCGCATTCTCCTGATTCTAAACCACTGTGTAGCAGGGGATTGACAGGAGGCCTGGGGAATCCGCAGCCGTACTTAGGGTGCCCTCAAACCGGTGCTAAAATCTAGGTACCACCATGCGCCGTACGCGCTCTTCGCTGTTGCCGTTGCTGTGTCTGCTGCTGGCCACCCATGTCTATGCGGCGGGAGTAAAGCCGCTGCAGACGCGCATCGCGTCGGTGCTTTCCGATCCAGATTTGCAGCGCGGTTTCTGGGGCATTGAGGTGATCTCCCTGCCCGATGGGCGGGTTCTGTACTCGCAGAACTCGGATAAGCTTTTTACCCCCGCCTCCAACACCAAACTCTTTACGACCGCTGCAGCTCTAGCGCTGGTTGGGCCGGAGTACAAATTTCACACCACGGTTGAGACGACCGGGACACTGGACCGCTATGGCCGGCTCACCGGTGACTTGATGCTGGTGGGGCGAGGCGATCCCAATCTTTCAGGCCGCGAATTGCCGTATGACTTGCACACGCAAAGAAATGATCATCCCATCCAGGTACTGGAGAATCTTGCCGATTCCCTGGTGACGAAGGGCGTGAAGTATGTGGACGGCGACGTGGTCGCCGACGATTCTTATTTCGCGTTTGAGCGTTATGGGGAAGGCTGGAGTCAGGATGATCTGGTGTGGGCCGACGGCGCGCCGGTTTCCGCGTTAACCATCAACGATAACGTGGTGTTCGTGAACATCCTCCCGGCGGACCGTGCGGGAGAGCGCGCGTTTGTCAGCGTGACACCCTTCTCGGACTACTACCGAGTAGACAACCGGATCATCACCACGCCGGCGGGCACCGGGCGAAAGATCTTTATCAATCGTGAACCGGGTTCGACGGTTCTGACCCTGTGGGGCAATATGCCCCTCGACGATCAGGGCGCGAACGAGGGGCTCGCGATCGAGGATCCAGCCGAATTTGCCGCACAGCTCTTCCGCAGTCTTCTGGAAAAGCGCGGCATCGCGGTGTATGGGAAGCAGCGCACCCACCATACGGAACTGTCCAGCCTTTCCACGTTCAGCGTCACGACAATCGCCCCGTCACGGGGCGGCGAGGCAGTTCAGCTGCAACCGCTGCCCACCAGCCAATCACTGGTACTTGGAAGCTACGATTCCAAACCGCTCATCGAGGATTTGAGGGTTATCAACAAGGTTAGCCAGAACCTCCATGCCGAGATTCTGCTGCGCCTGCTGGGGCGCGAGAAAGGCACTGCGGGTACGATCGAAGGCGGTCTGGAGGTGCTGCGGGGGTTCCTGACGCAGGCGGGGGTGCCGAGCGAGGAGTACCTGTTTTACGACGGGTCGGGACTCTCCCGGCAAAACCTGGTGACTCCCCATGCCATTGTGCAGCTCCTGCGCTACGCCAGCACGCAGCCCTGGAGTTCCGACTACCTCAGCACGTTCCCGGTGTCGGGCGTGGACGGGTCGCTGTCAGATCGCTTTAAGAGTGGCTCGCTGCCAGGCAAGATCCATGGCAAGACTGGATCCCTTGCCGGGGTCAAGACGCTTTCAGGATACGCAACGACGGCACGCGGTGAGCAGGTTGCCTTTTCTATCCTGTCCAACAATTTCAATCTCTCCGGAAAACGCGTCAACGACACCATCGATCGGATTGTCGAAGCGATCGCCGACGACGCACCCAGCAAGTAAGTCCTTTCGCGAAGCAAGGCCCGATATTTCGGGAAAGCTCTTCTTCGATCAGCGTGGTTTTCGCGCGGCCTGGCGCACGCGCATCCCTCTGACGGCTGCCGGGCCTGTGCCAGTGGGAGGCTTGCGCATGCCGTCGAGAAATTCCTTCAATACCACTGCGTTGTTGTGAGTTTCGTTTTTCGAGGCGAAGAGCAACGTAATGCGCGGGTGTTTGTCCGCGAGACGATGAAGCTCTTCCACCGCTTCCACCGCCTGGGGAGCTTTCAACTCTTTCATGTAGCGGTTGCGGAATAGTTGCCATGCCGCGGGGTGCGCATGGAACCAGTGACGCAGTTCGTCGGAAGGGGCCAGGTCCCGCAGCCAGGCATGCAGTTTTGCCTCCGCCTTGCTGACTCCACGAGGCCACAAGCGATCGACCAGAATGCGCTTGCCATCGGCGCGCGCCGCTTTTTCGTAAACCCGTTTGACCGCAATGGACATGGTGTTGCTCTATTATTGTACGTCTGTCCGGCAAGGCGTTTCTTGTAACAGTGGAGAAAAAATCAAGAGATGATTCTCGACGGGAAGAGGTCGCGATGGCGAGGTAGCGCGGGTGAGGCGGAGTTCGTAGGTCCGCTTTCGAACATTCTCTTGAGCGCGGTTACGGTAACAATCCTGCTTCTTTCCTCGGCCTGCAAGCCGGAGCGGCGCCTGAGCGATGCAGAACTCGGCCTCACGCCGCAACAAGCCGCAGGGCGGCGCGTATACGACAGCTATTGCGACCGCTGTCATGAAGCCTATTCGTCCCGCGGAAAACAGGGGCCAAGCATGAAGGGCGTTTTCAAGAACCCCTATCTTGAACTTAGCGGGTTGCCTGCGAACGACGACCGTGTAACCGAGCTCATTCTCTCCGGCAGAAGCAAGATGCCAGCCTATGGTCAGGTGTTGACGCAGCAGCAGGTGCAGGATTTGCTCGCCTACCTGCACACGCTGTGAAACAAGCTGCCGCCGTTGGACTCTTCGGGTCCGTGGGATAATCAAGAACGGTGAAAATCGACGCCAAATCGGACTTGTTCCGTAAACTCCCTTCGGTGGGCGAGCTGTTACGCGCTCCGGAATTGGCGACGTTTGTCGCCGAAGAAGGTCCCACCGCGGTAGCGGATGCTGCGCGCATTGTAGTTGCGCGTCTGCGGGAGGAAATCGGCGCGGGACGGGTGAACTCCGGGAGCATCGATCTGGCTCTACAAGGTATACCTCAGGCGATTGAACGCCAGCTGCGTCAGGAACTCTCCTATTCTCTGCGCTCCGTGATCAACGCGACGGGCGTAATCCTGCATACCAACCTTGGGCGTGCTCCGCTCGGAGCAGCTGCTCTCGATCACATACAAGAAACCGCCGGCAGCTATTCGAACCTCGAATTCGATGTGGCCGCGGGCGATCGTGGCAAACGTGACGTTCACCTCGAACGATTGTTTCAGAAGCTGCTGGATCGAGAAGCGAGCGGTTCCCGAGGGGTCTCCACAATCGTGGTAAACAATAACGCGGCAGCCGTTCTCCTGGCGCTGAACACCCTCGCTGAGGGTGGGGAAGTCATCGTTTCGCGGGGAGAACTGGTGGAGATCGGCGGGTCGTTTCGCATACCGGATGTGATGTCGAAGTCTGGCGCAGCCCTGCGCGAAGTCGGAACCACCAATCGCACAAGACTCTCCGACTACGAGGCCGCCATCAACGACAGGACCAGGCTGTTGCTGCGCGTTCATCGCTCTAACTTCGAGATCACCGGCTTCACCGAGCAACCGGCCCTGGAAGAATTAGTGCAACTCGCGCGCAAGCGGGGGCTGCCACTGATGGAAGATCTTGGCAGCGGCGCACTCTTCGATCTGCACACGATTGGCATTCAGGGCGAGCCCGGCGTCCTGGACAGCTTGCGGCAAGGCGTCGACGCGGTGACCTACAGCGGCGACAAACTGCTGGGCGGGCCGCAGGCAGGAATGTTGAGCGGGAGAACGGATCTCATCCAACGGATGCGCAGCAATTCGCTCTTCCGCGCTCTGCGGGTGGACAAGCTAACCTACGCGGCGCTTGAAGCGACGCTGCTGTCCTACGTCAAGCGAGATTATGCAGCCATTCCGGTCTTCCGCATGATGAGCATGTTGAAAGAAGACATTGGCGCGCGGGCCGAGGCGATTGCCGGGAAAGTGAAGACTTCTGCGATCTCCGTCGACGTGGTGGATGGCGAGTCGGTGATCGGGGGTGGAGCGGTACCATCGGCGGTTCTGCCGACGCGATTGCTAGCTTTAACGATGGAAGGACGCAGCGCCGATGAGATCGCAACCCGCCTGCGCGGAGGTGATCCGCCAATTATTGCTCGAGTGGAAGAAGGACGCGTGCTGCTCGATCTGCGGACCGTGTTTCCCGAGCAGGATGACTGCATCGTGACAGCACTTCAGGCGCTTGCTGGTTGACCTCGGCCGGCTCAGTAATCCCTCTTGTCAACTCTCTACACCATCGGCCACTCCACTCGCACTCTCGAAGAGTTGATTTCAGCCCAGCGATCCCACGGTATTCAAAGGCTCGTCGACATCCGTTCGTTTCCCATGTCACGCAGGCTTCCGCATTTCAATCGAGAGTCCCTGGAACAGGCGTTGCCGAAGGCAGGAATCGAATACTACTGGCTCCCGGAACTGGGCGGAAGGCGGAAGAAGATTCGGGATGACTCTCCGCATGTTGCGTTACGAAGCCCTAGCTTCCGCAACTACGCGGACCACATGTTGACGGGCGATTTCCGGCGGGGAATCTCGGCGCTGCTCGGTCTTGCCCAGAAAGCGAAAACGGCATACATGTGCGCAGAGAGAGTCTATTTTCACTGCCACCGCATGCTGGTTTCCGATTGGCTGGTTGCCCATGGGCATGAAGTCCTGCACATCGATGCAGAAGGGCCGGTCAAGGCGCACAGACTGGCTCCTGAAGCTCGGCTCTTGGACGATGAGGTGATTTACAAGGGCGACCGGTTGTTCTGAACCGCAGGGGAGTTCGGTCGCCAAGTAGCTATTGTCCTGTGATACGTTGGTCGGATGATTGTCGGCACCGGTATCGATATTGCCGAGGTCCCGCGCATCCGGCATGCGATCGAGCGCTATGGTGACCGCTTCTTGCACCGCGTATATACCGACGGTGAGATTCGATACTGCCAATCCAAAGCCAACCGGATGGAACGATATGCCGCCCGCTTTGCCGCCAAGGAAGCGGCCATGAAGGCGCTGGGTACAGGATGGAACCACGGAGTGCGATGGCGCGACATTGAAGTAGCACGCAAGCCCGGTGGCCGGCCAACCATCGTTTTTCATGGGCGCGCGGCCGAATTCGCGGCGAAACTTGGCGCGACAAACGTGGCACTATCGCTGACCCACACAGCAGCGCAGGCGATGGCGCAAGTAATTCTGGAAAGCTGACCACAGCCGTTCTGGTAGACTGTCGCTTCCGGAACAACTCCAACGATGCCTGCCGTCAAGACTGCAGCGGTCCTGCCTCAATCCCAACTTGAAAACCGTGAACGCGCCCTGCTGTTTGGAATAGGGCTTAGCAGCTTTGCCACTTTGCTGCTGGAGTTGGGGCTGACCCGGCTGTTCTCCGTGGTGCTGTTCTATCACTTTGCTTTCCTGTCGATTTCGATCGCGCTGTTGGGCCTGGGTGCGGGCGGCGTTTTCTCCTACTTATGCAAGCAGCGCCTGGCGCGTTTCGAAACGCGCCGGCTGGCCTCCACGGTATGCCTCATCAACGGCGCGCTGGTGCTCGCGGCGCTGGAAGTTGTCATTCATGTTCCGGTGTCACTCGACATTTCCTGGGCGAACTTTGGAAATCTCACCGCCATTTATCTCTGGGCGGCGATTCCCTTCTTCTTGACGGGCCTGCTTTTCGCGGTGGTGTTCGCCCGCGAAACACATTCCATCGGGCGACTCTATGGTGCCGACCTGGCGGGAGGAGCGGCTGCCTGCCTCGCGCTCGTGCCCCTACTCAACTGGATTGGCGGTCCGAACACAATTCTTTTCGCGGGTGTGGCCATGTTGCTGGCAAGCGCGGTGTGGTCGCCAACGCCAGACGGGCGAAAGCGCGGAGTGCTTTGGAGCGCCATCCTGCTCACGATCATCGGCTGCAATTACTACGGGAACCTGATCGATGTGGTGTACGCCAAAGGTCTGAGACACGACAAGTCCACGGGCTTGGAGTACGTGCGTTGGAATGCGATTTCGCGTGTGGAGGTAGACGGGCACCCCGACGGATCAAAGAACATAATCATCGACGCCGACGCGGGCACCGCCGTCATGAGCGTGGACCCGCACGAATGGCGGGAGACAGACTGGCAGCGCACGCTGGTCGGTGTGCTCATGGGGACGGCACCCTCAGTCGCCAATGTGCTCAGGCCGCACGGCGAATTCGCCATCATCGGCCCCGGCGGCGGTGTAGATGTGCTGCGCGCGGTGACCAGCGGGAGTCCGAAGGTCACCGGCATTGAAATCAACCCGATCATCGTGAACCGGATCATGCGGGGCAAATATGCGAACTATGCGCACCACCTGTATGAGATCCCGGAGGTCAACGTTCACGTGAGCGATGGCCGGTCGTTCGTGCGCAATTCCGCCGATCGCTTTGACGTGTTGCAGATGACGCTGGTGGATACCTGGGCCTCCACCGCCGCCGGCGCATTCGCCTTGAGCGAGAACAATCTGTATACGGTGGAGGCGTTCCGCGAGTACTTCGACCACCTGAAACCGGACGGCATGATTGCGATTACCCGGTGGGAGTTCAAACAGCCGCGCGAAGCGCTGCGAGTGGTTTCAGTGGCCATGGAGGCGCTGCACCGCACGGGAGTGGCGAATCCGGCCAAGCACTTCATGGTGATCTCCGAAGGAGAGCTCGACGAGGATGGAATCCCGGTCATCGTGCTCGCCAAGAAGTCCCCGTTTACACCCGAGGAAGAAAGTACGGTGCATGCGCACCTGGACGCTCATCCGGCGCTGAACGCACTCTACCTGCCCTCGGAGGCGGAAGCCAATCCTTACACGGCCCTGATTGGGAGCAACGATCCTTACGCGTTTGCAAGAACTTATCCCTACAACGTAACGCCGGTGACCGACAACGCTCCATTCTTCTTCTTCACGCTAAAGACCGGCCAGATCCTGAATGAAGAGAGCCTGCGACAGGGGATTGACTGGAAAGTGAATCTGGGAGTCGCTGTGCTGGGAATGGTGCTTGTGATTTCGGTGGTAGCAGTGCTGGCATTCCTGATCATCCCGATGCTGCTGCGTGGCGGGGGACGCCCGCAGCGCGCGCTTCCGCTCTTGTATTTTGTCGCGATAGGGCTGGGTTACATCCTTGCCGAGATCGCATTCATTCAACGGTTTGTGCTGTTTCTTGGCCATCCGACTTACGCTCTTACGGTGGTAATTTTCCTCTTGTTGCTTTCGAGCGGCGCGGGCAGTGTGGTGTCACGCCGATGGATTTCGAATGCCGGACGACTTTGGTTGCCGTTGGCTCTGATCGCGGCTGCGCTTGTAGCCTATGTTTTCGTTCTCCCCGGCCTGTTGTCTTATCTGGTAGGGCTTCCCTTCCTTCTTAAACTGGTGATCAGTTTCCCGCTGCTGGCGCCGCTCGGATTTGGCATGGGCATGCCCTTCCCGACGGGATTGAGGGCGCTGGCCAGCTCTCCCGTACCGGAGTTCCCGACGCCTGGGGATAAGGGAGAAGATTCGGAAGGCACGGCGAGCGCATCCAATGAGAACGCGGTCGAGTGGGCGTGGGCGATGAATGCGGCTTCGAGTGTGCTTGGGTCTGTGCTGGCGATCGTAATCGCCATTCATTTTGGAATGAACGTCACGCTGGCATGCGGCGCGGTAGCTTACCTGCTCGCTCTAGGGCTTTCGCGAACTCTCGAGTGCACGCCGAGCTAATGGGAAGGAGATAGGGTGTCTGTTATCATGCAAGCCAACCCCATTCCTGGAGACTGCGAGGCGGAGAGCGCAATAATGGTGTTGATGGCGTCGCTCGGGAGAAAACGTGCCTAGCCAGAAGCAGTTGAAATGGTCGCAACTGCGCGTTGGCTTGACGGTGGTCTTCGCCTGTATCACGCTGGCGTTTCTGATCCTCCTGATGTCGGGCACCGCCGGACTGTTCACTCCCAAAATCGTCCTGAAATCGTTTTTCGATAATGCCAGTGGCCTGCGAGATGGCGCTCCGGTGCGGCTTGACGGCGTCGACGTAGGAAATGTGACTGCGATCCGGGTGGTTTCGGGAAAGCCCCTGACCCCAGTCGAAGTCACCATGAAGGTCAATACGAAGTACAACTTTGAGTTGCGTAAGGATTCTCTAACTTCGCTGTCCACTGCCGGAGTGCTGGGCGAGACGTACATCGATATTGACAGTTCGACCGCGAAGGGCTCTCCGGCGCAAAACGGGGACACTCTGGCGACGCGCGACCACCCTGATTTCAATGATGTTGTGCGCTCCAGCCAGAGCACGCTGCAGAACATGGACGCCCTGCTTAAGCGTACGGACCGCATCCTGGCGTTTGTGGAAAGCGGGCAAGGATCGATCGGAAAACTGATTTACGATCCCTCGCTGTATGACAGATTCAATTCGACCATCAACGAATTCAAGGGCATCGTGGATGAGGTCAAGAACGGGCAAGGCAGCATCGGCCAGCTGATTGCCAGCGACGAAGCGTACAAGAAGGCTGTCGCCGCGGTTGACAAGCTGAATGCGATCATAGACGAACTGCAGCAGGGCAAGGGCAGTGCCGGCAAGTTCCTGAAGGATTCAACTCTCTACAACAATGCCAACGACACCATCGCGAACGTGAAGAGGTTGACCGACGACATCAACGCCGGCAAAGGCGCAATCGGCAAGCTGGCGCGCGATCAGGAATTCGCGGACAAACTTCAGAACACGATGAACAAAGTGTCGGCTTTAACCGACCGTCTTGACGCGGGTGAAGGCACTGCCGGTAAACTGCTCCGAGATCCCTCCCTTTACAACAACAGCGACCAGATGCTGATTGAGACCCGGGAACTGGTCAAGTCGATTCGCGAGAACCCCAAGAAATATCTGACCTTCAAAGTGAGGATTTTCTAGTTCGGGCGTTCAGCGCGAAGAAATCCTGAAAAGGTCGTTCAAGCAACCGGCGAACCGGAAGTCGCTTCAGCCTGCTCGTGCGCATGGTAGCTGGAGCGGACCAACGGCCCGGATTCCACGTGGCGAAATCCGAAGCGCAAGGCTTCTTCTTTCAGATACTGGAACTCATTGGGCGTGTAGAAACATGCAATGGGCAAATGGTCACGTGAAGGACGCAAATATTGCCCAACGGTGAGAATGTCTACAGACCGCTGGCCCAGATCGCGGAACACATCCACCAGTTCGGGGATAGTCTCTCCAAGTCCCACCATCAGGCCGGTCTTGGTCACCATACCAGGCGAAAATTTCTTGGCATTCTCGAGCAGATTGAGAGTCCGTTCGTAGCGGGCGCCGGACCGGGCAACGCGGTAGAGTCGCGGAACGGTTTCCGTGTTGTGGTTCAGCACATTGGGCTGGGCTTCGAGAACGATTTTGAGAGGCTCATCGAGTCCCTGGAAGTCGGGGACCAGAACCTCGACCCGGCAGTCGGGCGTACGCTCGCGAATCAACCGGATGGTCTCAGCAAAAACTCTGGCGCCACCCACGTTGTCATCGTCCCGATTTACGCTGGTGACCACGGCATGCTTCAGGCCTAGTGTGGCAACGGCTTCGGCGACTCTGCGTGGCTCGTCCCAGTCGATTGGCTCAGGACGCCCCTTGGGCACGGCGCAAAACCCGCAACGCCGGGTGCAAATGTCCCCCAACAACATGAAGGTCGCGGTGCGATGGTTCCAGCATTCGCCGATATTGGGGCACTGCGCCGATTCGCAAACGGTATGCAGACCCATTCCTCGCGCTAACTTCTTGAGCTGATGAAAGTTGTCGCCCACCGGCGCGCGCGCCTTGAGCCATTCGGGTTTAGGCTGCCGGATAGGAGGTCCGGTCGCAATCTGGACGAGCTGGGAGGAACCTGCCATCAGGAGATCTATTTTACACGTGTCCCTGGGGCTACCCGGCGCTACCCCACTTCCACCAGTCCGTAAGCATTTTGCCACCGACTGCGCATGTAGCGTAGGGCGCGGGTGATTTCCCCCTGAGAGATCTCGGCTGTAGGACCCGCGACGACCGCGGCTGCCTCGCGCTTGGCAAGTTCGAGAATCTCGCGGTCGCGAATGAGGTTGGCCACGCGGAAGCTGGGAATGCCAGCCTGCCGGGTGCCAAAAAATTCCCCCGGGCCCCGCAACTCCAGATCGAGTTCGGCGATCTGGAAACCATCGTTGGTGCGGACCATGGCATCGAGGCGGCGTTCGCCTTCTTCTGACACCTTGCCACCGGTCATCAGGATGCAATACGACTTGGCAGCTCCACGGCCAATCCGTCCGCGAAGCTGGTGGAGCTGAGCCAGGCCAAAGCGTTCGGCGTGTTCGACTACCATGACACTTGCGTTCGGCACGTCGACGCCGACTTCAATCACGGTGGTGGAGACCAGGACATCGATATCTCCCTTCTGGAACTCGCGCATGACCCGGTCTTTCTCGGCAGGATCCAGACGGCCGTGGAGCAGGCCAACGTGATGGGACGGAAACATTCGCTCGCGCATCAGCCGGAACATCTTGATGGCGGCTTTTAGCTCGTTCTCCTCGCTTTCTTCAATCACGGGGTAAACGATATAGGCCTGATGCCCTGCGGTGAGCTGTTTGCGAACGAAGTCCCAGACTTCTTCAGAGCGCTCGTCAGGCACACGGCGGGTAGCGATCGGAGTGCGGCCGGGCGGCATCTCGTCCAGCACGCTGATATCGAGGTCCCCGTAGAGAGTGAGAGCCAATGTACGCGGGATTGGAGTGGCGGTCATGACCAGAACATCTGGCTCAGGGGAATCGGATTTTTGTGCAGCGGGATCGAGAGGGGCAGCCAACGACGATGGAGCTTTTCCGTTAGCGGGACGGGGCGTCGCCTTGAGGGAGCTGGTTGCGTCACCGGCCGGGTCATCCACACTCTCGGCGCTCTTCTTCATCAGCTTGAGGCGCTGCATCACACCAAAGCGATGCTGCTCGTCGACAATCACCAGGCCGAGTTTTGCAAACTCCACCTTCTCTTCGATAAGCGCGTGCGTGCCGATCACCAGCTGCGCGTTTCCTTGCGAGATGTGGCGGCGGATTTCCCGTTTTTGGTCCTGCTCCAGAGAGCCAGTCAACAGAACGATGCGGTAGCCGGTCTGCTCAAGAATGCGGCGCGCGGAAAAATAGTGCTGCTGGGCCAGAATTTCGGTGGGCGCCATCAGGGCCACCTGATACCCGTTCTCGATGGCAATGATGGCGGCTTCGAAGGCCACGATGGTCTTGCCCGAACCGACATCGCCTTGAAGAAGACGGCGCATGGGGAAAGGCTTTTCCATGTCGGAGGCAATTTCCTTGAGCACTCTTTTCTGCGCCGCTGTGGGGTGAAAGGGCAGAATCTTCTTGATGGCCATGCGCACCGCATCATTAAGATGGAAGGAGACGCCCGTGTGGGCTTTCTGCTGGCGGCGCTTCAGCTCCAGGCCCAGCTCCACAAAGAACAGTTCTTCGAAAATTAGCCTCACGTGCGCGGGAGTCCGGGAAGACTGCAAGGCCTGGAGACTCTCGCCGGGATCGGGCCAGTGGACCTCGTTCAGGGCCCGGCGAGGTGCAATGAGGCCAGCGCGATCGCGAACCGAGGCTGGTATCGGGTCAGGGAGCTCGGGCGTAAGGTTATCCAGAGTCGTGCGGATGATGCGGCGGAACCAGCGAGATGTAAGCTTCCCCTGCCCTGCCGATTCGTAGATGGGAACGATGCGGCCAATTTCCAGGGAACTGGCGAGCTTTTGCTCAGCAGCGCCGGTCGGTCCTTCATCGGGCCCGTCGTCTAGAATCTCAAACTGGGGTTGAACAATCTGCATTTCCCCGTTGCGATCGACGTCCACCTTCCCGTAAAGCGCGACCATTTGGCCGGGCTTGAATCGGTCTTTGAGGTAAGTCCCGTTGAACCACATACACCTCAACCTTGCTCTTCCCTGCCCTGCCGTCATCTGAAAGATTGGCATGCGGCGGGTCCGAAACAGCCCGGAAGTGCGAACCTCCGCGATAACGGTAGCCATCTCGCCGGGGCGGAGTTCGGCGATGCCCCGCGGGTTGAGCCGGTCTTCGTAGCGAAAGGGCAGGTAGTGGAGGAGGTCGTCGACGGTGGAGATGCCCTTGGTGGCCAAGATTTCGGATAGTCTGGGCCCGACTCCTTTCACATACTGGACGGACGTGGAGAGCTCAAGCATCTGTAAAGGAAATGGTAGCAGGAGTAGTGAGACGGAGAATAAGCCAGGGAGGAAGTCGGTGGGTCTTTCTCTTCGTGGGAGATGCCTTTTCCTGACGAAGTTGAGTGTCAACAAAAAAGAACTTCGTACAAGCTCTGATTGCGGTCATCGCCGGGAATGCGCTGTATTTCCTGCTGATGCCGCATCTTCCGCCGGCGGCGCGGCACCGCATATTCCATAGGGACTGGGGTCTAGTCGTGGACTTCTGGTTCTGCCTGGTGGCACTGGGAATCGTCAGAATGACAGTCGGATGGTGGGAAAGGCGGAGCGGTCGGAGCCCCTAAGTTGCACTCCCTCCAGGGCGGTCTCGCGGAAGGTTGCGGGGGAGGCGCGGCTGGTTACTTTCGGAACCTGATACGCGGGTTCTAATCCGATTAAAATCTGGCAGACCAAAATGCAGAAAATCGCCCTCCTTTACGATGCAAGTCAGGCTGTCCTGTCGACGGTCGACCTGGACGAAGTCCTGCAGCGCATCCTAGTCATCGCCCGCGACTATTTCCACCTCCAAAATGTGGCGATCCTGCTCCTCGACAAGGAGACTAATGAGCTTTGCGTGCGCAGCCAGATCGGGGAGACCGGCATGGGCAAGGTTCACATCCAGGTCGGGGAAGGTATTACGGGCACCGCCGCGAAGCAGAAACGCCCCTTCTATGCACCTGACGTCGCGAAAGAGTCAAAGTACGTGGGCTCTTCGAGCGCCACGAAGTCGGAGTTGGCCATCCCGCTGATGGTGCGCGACGAAGTGGTGGGTGTGCTCGACTGCCAGAGCGAAAACCTCAACCACTTCGACAGCGAGACCATCGATCTGTTGACGCTTTTCTCCACGCAGGCATCGATGGCATTGCAGAATGCGCGCCTTTATTCCTTGGAGCGCCGGCGTGCGCAACAGCTCGAAGCGATTAACGCGATCGCTCGGCATACCACCGCGGTGTTGGACTTCAAGGAGCTGCTGGCCAAGGTCTGTTCGCTCATCCGGGATGCTTTTCAGGTGGACCACGTGTCGGTGTTGCTGCGTGAGGACGATGATCTGGTTCTGCGAGCCCATCATGGCAGTTTCACACCCCGCATCCTGGAGGGGGGCAGAGTACCAGCTGGCAAGGGACCTTGGGGAAAAGCCGTGAGCAGCGGCAAGACGGTGCTGGAGGACAACGTACACACGATTCCCGAATATGAAGGCTTTTACCTGGAGACTGGCTCGCGGATGTGCATCCCGCTCATCTCCTTCGGACAAACGCTCGGAGTGCTGGCCGTGGACGGCGCCCAGGCGGGTGCTTTCCGGCACATTGACATGCAACCGCTTGAGTCCGTTGCCGACATTTGCGCCACCGCGATCCAGAACGCTAACTACGTAGAGCGGGTAAAGCAGCTGGCGTATCTGGATGGTCTGACGGGCATCTTCAACCGGCGCTTCTTCGAGTTGCGCATCGCGGAAGAGATTGAGCGTTCACGCCGGTTCGACACCGGCATGGCCGTGATTATGGTCGACCTCGACCAGTTCAAGCGACTGAACGACGAGTTCGGCCACCTCTTAGGTGACGAGGTACTCAGGCAAGTGTCCTCGATTTTCCATCAGCAGCTTAGAAAGATTGACGTGGTTTGCCGCTATGGCGGAGAGGAATTCGCCATTCTGCTCTCGCAGACGAATCTCGAGCACGCCATGGGTGTAGCTGAGAAGTTGCGCCGCATGGTGGAGACGTGGCAGTTTCCGGGTGTGCCTCGGCCGGTGACCATCAGCGCCGGGGCGGCGGCTTATCCGGACCATGGAGTCTCGCGAGATGAGCTGGTGAAAGCGGCGGACGCTGGTCTGTATGCCGCGAAGCAGGCAGGACGCAACTGCGTGTGTCTGGCGCCCGCCTTAAAGAAGAGTTCTGCCGCGCGTTCCATCCAGTAGGTTTCAGAAAAAGTAAGGCCCGACGGAGAACAGCCGGGCCTTGTTTCAACCAAGTTTCAAATATCAAAGCGGGTCAGATTTCCATCCACTCTCCGCGAAGTTCGTGCCGCAACCGTTCCTGAAGTTTCCGCTTCTGTTCTCGCATCTCCCGTTGTTGCTCCAGAACCTGACGACGTATCTGGCGTGACTGCTCACGGGCTTCTTGATGGGCTTTCTCCATTTCCTCGCGCTGCGAGCACAATTGCCTGCGGGCCTCTTCGGCGGCGCGGCGTGCCTTGTCGATTTCGGGTTTAACCTTTTGGAGTTCCTGCCGGGATTCCTGAACCGCCAACTCGACTTCTGGCCGAACCCGAGCCAGTTCGGAGTCAACTTCGCTCAAGGCGATCCTGGTTTCCGCATCGATCTCAGGCAGGTCGAAAGTCTCCTCGATCGATTTGCTGTCGTCCTTGCGCTGCGGCAGGGGGAGAGTCAGCGTTTGCTCTTTCTTATCTCTGATGATGCCGATTGTGGCGGAGCTCACGTTGCCCGACCTCAGAGCGTGGGTAAAGTCGCTGGTATCATGAACGGTCTGGTCATTCACGCGAACGATGACGTCCCCCGCACGGAAGCCGGCTTTCTCCGCCCGGCTGCCTTTGTCGACCGATCGGACCATCACGCCCTTCCCATCCTTGACCCCAAAGAATTCACCAAGCTGGGGCGTAATGTTCTCCACCATCAGGCCGCTGCGCAGCGAGGAGTGAACCACGACCACAGAAACCGGAATGTCGAAGTCCGGCATGGGTGGAATTTCAATCTTGGGCATGTTGAAGTTCATGCCGCTGCCGGGACTCGACCACGCGAAAGCTTTGCGCTTGTCAGAAAGTTGAACTTTTATCGTGAGCGGCTGCCCGTCACGGCTGATGCCGAAGCTGACCACTCGACCGGGCGGCGTTTCGTGGATCATGCGGCGGAGTTGGGCTCCGCTCTCAACCGGGGTATCGTTCATGCTTACGATGACGTCGTGCTCCTTGATACCGGCTTTTCCGGCGGGAGCGTCCTGATCCACCATGGTGACTTCGACGCCGCGCTCATCCTTGAGCTTCAGGTCAGAAAGCCGTTCCGGCGTGACGTCTGTGATGTCGACGCCCAGATAGGAGCTGGTGCCACCCTCTTCGCTCGAATAGCCGAAGGTATCACCCAGGTTGAAGTTGGACTCCGCTGCGCTGGAGACTCCAGCCAGCAACAAGAGGCTCATCGCAAGCGAGACATATATCCTCATAGCAACTCCCCTCGTTCGAAAGCTGCCGGGTGGCTGGCTCTCGAACTTCAGTGGTTCTTGTTATAAGTCCAATATGACAACGTTTAGCGGCTGGCGCGGTGGAACGTAATGTCACCCGTCGTAGTGCGAACCTTCAACACCGGACCTCCACCGTTAAGCCTTCCTTCGGCGGTGATGGTCCTGGGGCCATAGTCCCCGCCCTCGGAGTTAATACGAATGTCCGTGAAGTCGGAGCGGATGTTGTGCCCATTCGCCAGATCAATGCTGGCCCGAACGGTAATCGCCAAATCGGCGGCCAGATAGACGTTGATATCTCCGGCGGACGTCTCCAGCACTGAGTCGGAACGCTCACCAGAGGAGACAAACTTGGCCACGATGCCACCGGCGCTGGTTTCGGCGCGAGCCGCAGGAACGCCATTCAGCTCGATGCTGCCGCCACCGGTTTCGGCGCGAACAAAACCTTTGGCCCATCCGAGCTTTATGCTGCCGCCGCCAGTCTCGATTTCGGCCGGCCCCCCGATATCCCCAAGATCGATACTGCCGCCGCCTGTTGTGGCCTTCACGCGGCCGCTACACTGCTTCACCTGAATGCCGCCACCACCCGTCTCCAGCACTGCACCCTGCAAACCAGAGACAAGAACGACATTGCCGCCGCCGCTCTCGGCAACAATTTTGCCCTTAGCTGAACGAATGTTGATGGCGCCTCCACCGGTGTGAAGTGTAAGCTCGCTGCCGACCGTTCCGACGTCAATCGAGCCACCGCCAGTCTCGGCGGTCACTGTGCCGCCGATGTCGTCCAACTGAATGCTGCCCCCGCCACTCTGTGCATCGAGCCGGCCGGTGATACCCTTGGTGCTAACGCTGCCGCCCTCGGTTTCCACACGTGCCTCAACGATGTCGCGTGGGACATTGATCACGAACTCACCGGAGAATTTTCGCGGCCGGCCACCTTGCCAGTCGCCGTTGATCCAGGCGGTATCTCCGCGAACGCTAGCGCTGATCTTGTATGCCTCAAATTGACGCCGAGCTGAATCTTCCGAAGAGATGCAAGCAAGAGTGCGAATCTTATAAGTAATGCCCTGCTCGGAACCACCAGTTATGCGCACTGAACCGACGTCGACTTTCACGTGAAGATTCCTGGCGGTAGCCAGAGAACCAGTAATCTCTTGAACCCAGCTGCTTCCCTCCCGGAAAATTCGCGACTGCTGAGCTGCGGCCACAGGCGCCAGGAGTGCCAGCAGTGCGAGCACTCCAACGGATTTTCGTCGTTGCTTCAACATTCACCTGCCATCAAAATTTCTGTATATCCTCTCAAGCTGACTGTCCCTAATCAATCTCCGGCAACTGTGCAAGCACGGTTCTGGCCTGCGACCGGATGTACGTGTTTTGGTCATTGTCCGCCAAGCGTTGCAATACTCCTCGCACGCTGCCGTCTGCCTTCACCGGCTCAAGCAAATGGAGAGCCTGTGTGCGAACGCCGGGGTTGGCATCGCCAATCAGGGCCTGCATGACCGCATCGCGAACGCGCACGTCGTCCTTCACGTAAGGACCGAGGCCCTCAAGAGCCTTGAGGCGGACACCCGGATTCGAGTCATAGCGCAAGGCGTACACTAGGGCTTCGCGAACATGGTTGTCGTCAGGCTTCTGCGTTAGCAAATCGACGGAGTCCATGCGCACGCCGGAGTTGTAGTTGTTGCGCGCAGCAAAAAGGAGCAATTGTTGGATCCGCTGGTCGTTCAGTGATCCTTGCGCTTCCTGTGTAGATAC
>Ga0075017_100000894_pt1 | contig 17633 bp, 18 predicted proteins | sample AleBraG_ABR_2012_FD_71475 | JGI IMG/M metagenome (GOLD analysis project Ga0075017, IMG submission 71475) | Freshwater sediment microbial communities in response to fracking from Pennsylvania, USA - Alex Branch Run_MetaG_ABR_2012 | ecosystem: Environmental > Aquatic > Freshwater > Creek >... | reverse complement strand
CGGTAGGCCGACCCCGGGGCAGACTGGGCCGGTGGCCGCCACTCCCGCCCTGGCCGCGCTGGCCGTCCACCCGACACCCCATCGGGTCCACCAGTACCACCCCGACCCGACGAGGCGCTCCCCCGGGCGGGCCGCCGCCGAGGCCCTGGGAATCGCCCCGGAGCGGGTGTTCAAGACCCTGCTCGCACGGGTGGACGGCCTCGTCGGCGACAGACAGCCGGGAGGTGGCGACGTCGGGCCAGAGGACAGGCCCGCCGGGGCCGGGCCGGTCCAGGGCGGGCCGGTCCAGGGCGGGCCGGTCGAGGGCGGCTTGGTGGTCGCTGTGGTCCCCGTCACCGGCGAGCTCGACCTGAGGGCCCTGGCGGCCGCCGTCGGGGCCAAGCGGGCGGCCATGGCCGACCCCGCCGTGGCCGAGCGGTCCAGCGGCTACGTGGTCGGTGGCATCAGCCCGCTCGGCCAGCGTCGGCGGCTACCGACGGTGATCGACGAACAGGCGACTCAATGGCCGACCGTGTTCGTCAGCGCCGGCCGGCGGGGCCTGGAGATCGAGCTGACGCCGGCCGACCTGGTGGCGCTCACCGGTGCCCGGCTGGCGCGCCTGTCCCGGTCCGCCCGTCGGCCGGGCCGCTGACCTCGGGCCGGCTCAGCCCGCCAGTTCGTGCCGCCACGGCGGGTCGGCCCCGACGCGGGCGCAGGTCCGCCCGGCGACCTCCCCGGCGAAACGCAGGGCGGCGGCCAGCTCCTCGTCGGTCAACGCCGTTCCGTCCCGCCCGGCGGCCCGGCCCAGCTGGCCGTGGTCGTGCCACCACGCCATGAGCCCCCCACCGAAAGCGTCGCCGGCGCCGATGGTGTCGACGACGGCGACCGGCGGGGCGGCCACCCGCACCGGCTGCCCGTGGCGCCGCAGGCCGACGGCGCCGGACGCGGCCAGGGTGACGACGACCAACGGCGAGCCCTGGTCGACGACCCGGGCCATGGCCGCGCCGAGCTCGACGCCGGGAAACAGCCAGGCCATGTCCGCGTCATTGGCCTTGATCACCGCGCCGGCGTGGATCAGGCGCTGCACCCGGGAGCGCAGGCCGTCAGGGTCGCCGGTGGCGTCGGCCCGGATGTTGGGATCGACGACCACCAGCCGCCGGCCGACCTCCCGCTCGGCCAGCAGGCTGAGGGTCGTGCCGACCGGTTCGAGGAGCAGGCTGAGCGTGCCGGTGTAGATCGCCTCGACGTCGGAGGGGAGCTGGGCCGGCAGGTCGGTGGTGGCCAGCCGGGCGGCGGAGGTCCCCTCGAGATAGAAGCTGTAGCTCGCCGCGCCGCCGGCATCGATGCTGGCCAGGGCCAGGGTGGTCGGCCGGGTGGTCGACACCGCGAGGGACAGCTCGACCCCGGCGTCGGCCAGACCGGCCCGCAGCCGCCCGCCCAGCTGATCGGTGGACAGGCTGCCCAGGAAGCCGACCGGCACGTCGAGGCGCCCGATGGTGCGGGCCGCGTTGTACGGCCCACCTCCCGGCCGGACGAGAAAGCCCCCGTCCACGCCGGGCACCAGGTCGACCAGGGCCTCACCGCCGACGAGAATCACGCCACCTCCTCCGCGGCCCACCGGGGCCAGTCCGGCGCGTCCGGCGGCGCCGCGTCGGCGGGTGGGCACCGCCGGCGGCCGGCAACAGTACTGCGCCGCGCCGCGGCCTCTTCGGAGCGGGTCGACGGCACCACGTTGGTCGACCCACCCCGCCATCGTGGTACCCCGGTCCGAGCGTCCGGCGTGGCACACTCGGAGGTGGTGCTACCGGCCGAGTTCATCGTGGCCCGCAACCCGGATCCCGATTCGAGCCTGCCGTTCCTGATCCGTCTGCCGCTCGGACCGGCCGGCGTGGTGCTGAAGGCCCGGGACAGCTGGCCCCGCACCGCCAAGGTCTTCTGCCACCCGTCGACGGAGTGGCCGGCCGACGCCGAGATCCTTGAACGGGTGCCGGTTCGGCGCTGCGAGCGACGGGGGGCGGCCATCGACCTGGTCCTGGACCGGGCGCGGGAGAACACGTCACAGGTGGTGTTCACCCGTATCCGGGCCGGCCGAGAAGCCATCTTCTGGCAATCGGCCCGCACGACCCGCCAGGCCCGCCCGAACGTGGGCCTGCCCACCCGGCGCAGTGCCGGTGGCGTGCTGACCATCCTGGTCGACGCCCATGAGACCTACCCGTGGCGCTTCAGCCACCAACAGGCGGTCACCGTGCGGCGCGCCCTGAGCGCCGGCGACTACGGCGTCGAGCTCGACGGGGTGGTGACCGCGGCCGTGGAACGCAAGTCGCTCGACGATCTCGTGTCCGGCCTGACCACCGGCCGGCTCCGGTACCAGATGGCGGGGCTGGCGGCGCTGGCCCGTGCCGCGGTGGTGGTCGAGGACCGCTACTCGGCCGTGTACCGCCTCGAGCGGGTCCGCCCGTCGCTGGTGGCTGACGGCCTGGCCGAAGCCCAGGTCCGCTTCCCCGACGTGCCGATCGTGTTCTGCGAGACCCGGGCGCTGGCTCAGGAGTGGACGTACCGCTTTCTCGGCGCCGCCCTCGAGCAGCTCGCCATGGCCGCCGGGGCCGACCTGGTGGCGGCCCGTCTCCGTCCCGCCGGCGACGTGGCGCCGCCCGCTCCGACCGTCCCGGCCATCCGGGCCTGGGCGGCGACCAACGGCTATCGCGTGGCCGACCGGGGACGCCTGCCCGGCCACGTCACCGCGGCCTTCCGCGCTGCTCACCCCCCGGGTGCACCCCCTTCGTCGTGAGCCGCCGGCCCGGCCGCCCCGGCCCGGCGCCGGTGGTGACCGGCGGCGTCACCGACCCGCATCAGCGCCCACCTCGAACGGGCCGAGAGGGCCGAGCCGGCCGAGAGCACCGAGGCGGCCGACAGCGCGGACAGAGCCGACCCGACCGAGCCGACGGAGAGGGCCGAGCCGACGGAACCGACGCTCAGCACCGAGCCGACCGACCCGACGCTGAGCACCGACCCCACCGAGCCGATCGACAGGATCGAACCGCGGCTGGCGAGCGACAGCAACGAGCCCTCCGAGCGCCACCGACCGGCCATGGGGACCATCATGCCTGGCCGGGCGCCGCAGGGAGCCCCGGTCGGCGGCTGGCGGTTTCGGGCCGGCCCGCTCCCGCGACTGGTCGGCACCGCCGGGGCGGGCGATGATCAGGGCTGATCGCAGAATCGGGTCGCCGCCGGCCCGCTGCCCGGCCGCCGAGAGGAGTACCGGTGACGGACCACGTTTCGACCGGGCCGCATGGGACGAGCGCTACCGGTCCCACGGCGAACTGTGGAGCGGCCACCCCAACCGCTACCTGATCAGCGAAGTGGCCGACCTGGCGCCGTCGGCCGCCCTCGACGTGGGCTGCGGCGAGGGCGCCGACGCCATCTGGCTGGCCGAGCGCGGCTGGACGGTCACCGCCGTGGACTTCTCCAGCGTGGCCCTGGCCCGGGGGGCGACCCGGGCCGCCGGGTCGGGGCCCGACCTGGCCGAGCGGATCGAGTGGCTGGCCGAGGACGTGACCGTCTGGGACCCGCCGCAGGCCCGCTACGGTCTCGTCTCCGCCCAGTACCTGCACCTGCCGACCGCTACCCGTGAGGCGGTGTTCGGGCGCCTGGCCGGGGCGGTGGCACCGGGCGGGTCGCTGCTGATCGTCGGCCACCATCCCTCCGACCTGCAGACGTCCATGCCCCGGCCGCCGCGACCGGAGCTGTTCTTCACCGCCGAGGAGCTGGCCGACGCCCTCGACGGTCGATCCTGGGAGATCGTCACGGCCGCCGCGCCGGGCCGGAGCGCCACCGACCCGCAGGGTCGTGACGTGACCGTCCACGAGGCGGTGCTGCGGGCCCGCCGGCGCTGATCCCGAGCCGGGTACCCCACCGCGGCCCGCCCGCCCCGGCCGGGACGGGCGGTGGGACAATGGGCGCCGAGGGGCACGGGATGGCCGTTGGGGCGTCCGGGCCGAGCACCACCGGGGGGCCTGCCGTGACCGACCTGTTCACCAACCCGCACCGCTTCGGCGATCTCGACGGCTGGCGCCGGGAGGCCGTGGAACTGCACGCCCGCGGTCGCGTCGTCCGGATCGAACAGCCCGGCTACCGGCCCTTCTGGGCGGTCATCGGCCACGACGCGGTGATGGACGCCGAACGCCGACCGGACGAGTTCACCAACGGGCCGATACCGGTGCTCGGCAGCGACGAGCAGTTGCAGATCAGGGCCGCCCAGGGCGCCGAGATCCGCACCCTGATCCACATGGACGACCCCCAGCACGCCGCCTACCGGAAGCTGACCAACGACTGGTTCAAACCGGCCAGCGTCCACCGGCTCACCGACCGTCTCGACGAGCTCAGCCGCCGCGCCCTCGACCGGCTGGCCGAGCTCGGGGGCGACACTGACTTCTACCGCGAGGTCGCCCTGTCCTACCCGTTGCAGGTCATCCTGGCCATCCTCGGTCTGCCCGAAGCGGACTACGCCAGGATGAACAAGCTGACCCAGGAGCTGTTCGGGGCCGAGGACCCCGACCTGCAGCGCGCCGTCTCCTCGCCCGAACAGATGGTCGAGGTGGTCACCGACTTCTACCGGTACTTCGCCGAGCTGACGGCCGACCGGATCGCCCGTCCCACCGATGACCTGGCCACCTTGATCGCCAACGGGATCATTGACGGTGAGCCGATGCCGGAGCTCGAGAAGATGGGCTACTACACCATCGTGGCCACCGCCGGTCACGACACCACGGCGGCCGCCATGGCCGGCGGCATGCGGGCCCTGGCCGAGCATCCCGACCAGCTGCGCCTCCTGCAGGACCGTCCCGATCTGTTGGCCAACGGCGTCGACGAGATCCTCCGGTGGACCGCTCCGGTACGCCATTTCATGCGCACCGCTCAGGCCGACACCGAGCTGGCCGGTGTGACCATCGCCCGGGGGGACTGGCTGTACCTGTCCTACCTGGCCGGCAATCTGGACCCGTCGGTGTTCGACGACCCCCTCCGCTTCGACGTGGCCCGGGCCAACGCCGACCGCCATATCGCCTTCGGCTACGGCATCCACTTCTGCCTGGGCGCCCAGCTCGCCCGCATGGAGCTGCGTTCGCTGTTCGGTCAGCTGGTCCCGAGGCTCGCATCCCTGGAATTGGCCGGCGAACCCCGCTCGGCCAAGACGACCTTCGTCGGGGGGCACAAGACCGTGCCGATCCGCTACACCCTGCGCGCCTGAGCCACGCCGGACGCGGGCTCCGACGTGGCCGCCCGGAGCCTCGAGGCAGGTTTGAGGGCCGCCACCGGGCCCGAGCCGCTCGGCCGCCCCGGCGTGGGTGCCCGACTCCCCAGGGTCAGTGCAGGACGATCTTGAGGCTGAACACGCCGAGCCCGAGGACGGCGCCGACGGCGAGGCGGGCGAGCAGATCGGACGACCGGCCGCCGGTCCGGAAGCCGGCGATGCCCTCGAGCACCACGAGCAGGACCGCCGAGGCGACCAGAGCCGAGGTGACCGCGACCGACACGGAGGCACCGAGCGCCCAGGCCACGAGCAGCACAACTAGGGGCACAAACGAGCCTTTGAGGATGCTCCCCTCGTGAACCAGGGCCCGCCCGAAGGCCCGGGTGGCCGACAGGTCGGGAGCGCGCAGGCGCTGACCGACGGACTGCGCATAGGCGTGCGCCAGCCACACCAACCCCAGGGCCAGTGCCACCCCCCCGGCGTCTCGGACGAGCGTCTCCGGCAGCGAGGACTCGGCGGCGAGGAGGGCTCCGGCGGTGATCGTGCCGTAGATGACCCCGGCGGGGTTGTCCTCCGGCTCGAGGAACTGACCCAGCCGGGCCAGCCGGCCCGGTCGAGGGCCGGCGGGGCCGTCGCCCTCGCCACGCGGTCGGCCGGCTTCCACGCCACCATCATCGCCTGGCCGGTCCGACGGGAGGCGGCGCCCGTCTGACCGGTCCGCTGTCGTCGAGGTTCGTGGCGCTCCGCGCCCGGGCGGTTGCGGCCCGGCTGGGGCCACGGCGATACTGCCGACATCATGACCATGCCCACCACCATCGGGATCGTCGACCTCGGCGTGGGATTCCCCCACCGGAGCGTGGCGGAGAAGAAGGCGACCTACGACTTCTTCCGCCCGCTGCTCAAGGACCGCCAGAGCGCAACCGAGTTCGAGTTCCCGGCCCAGTACATGTTCAAAGACGTGCCGGGCGTCGTCGGCCCCGACGTCGATCCCGTGGCCTGGGTCGTGGCCAAACTCGACGAGTTCCACATCGAGATGGCCATGACCCACGCGTCGGAGAACGGCATCCGGGCCCGTCGCGAACATCCCGACCGGTTCTTCCTCAGCCTGGGCGTGGATCCCAACACGGGGATGGACGCCGTCCGCCGCATGGACGCGGCCAAGCGGGAACACGACATCGTGGCGGTGACCTGCTTCCCGTCGGGCTGCTACCCCCAGGTCGCCGTCAACGACAAGAAGCTGTATCCCATCTACGCCAAGTGCGTGGAGCTCGACATCCCGATCTGCATCAACGGCGGGATCGTGGGGCCGCGCATGCCGTCGTGGCCGCAGTACGTCGAGCATTTCGACGAGGTCTGCTACGACTTCCCGGACCTGACCATGGTGATGATGCACGGGGGCGAGCCGTGGACCGCCCTGGCCGTCAAGCTGATGCTCAAATGGCCCGGGCTCCACTACATGACGAGCGCCTTCGCCCCCAAGCACTACCCCCGTGACATCATCAACTACGCCAACACCCGCGGGGCAGACAAGATCATGTACTGCGGATACTTCCCCGCCGGGCTGACGCTCGAGCGCCAGTTCCGGGACATGCCGCACGTCCCCTTCAAAGACGAGGTCTGGCCGAAGTTCCTCCGCGACAACGCGGTGCGGGTATTCAAGCTCGGCGCCCCACGAACCGGCTGACCGGCTCGGGCTGACCGGGGCAAGCACCGCGGCGCCGGGGTTGGCCACAACGCTGACGTGTCTCCGCTACCGGGCCCGCGGGCCCCGGTGACACCCCGCTCCGGGGAAAGCGCCGGCGATCCTCGGTCGTGCTCGGGCACCGACACCTGCTCCGGGGCGTCCGCGGCCGGCCGGCACGGGGTGGGTCGCAGGGCCCCTCCCGTTGGTTCGACGGCCGCGAACGGATGGCACGGCGATGTCACGCTGACCAGACATGGCTGACGTCGCGGACCACCATCCGACGCATCTCGGACCGGCTCACCTCCGTGCCTAGGGGTGGGGGTCGCGGGGGAGCGGCCGGCCGCGGGTCGTGGATCACCCGCGCTACGGCCGAGGGTGGCGGCCTAACCGTGCCGGGTCACGTCGTCGGTCATGCGGCAACCATCCGGCTGACCCCGGCAGCCGTCGTCGTCAGCGCGGCCGACATCGCCGCCGAGTTACGGTGGGAGGATTGGGTCGATGACCTGGGGCCCGGCATGAACGGGTGGACGGTTGGCGCCTTCTACTACGCCCGGTGGGGTCCCGTCGGGATAAGCCTGCCCGTCCGCGGCACTTGTCAGGATGTGGCCACTCCGGTGATCGGAAGCATGGGACGGTTCCTCACCCGTCTGACCGCCGTGCAAAGCGACGGTCCGAGGGTCACTCTCTACACGGGAGGCCGGGACGCGAGAGTCGATGAGCGCGAACGCCACACGTTTCGAGCCTTGGCCAGCGCCCTCGCTCAGCGAGCCGACCTCAGGGCCCGTCTCGGCGACCCGGCGCGGGTGCGGCGGTTGGCCGCCGTGATCGGCGGGGAGGCGTTGGCTTGGCCAGCTCCTGCCGTCCGACCTCGGGCCTCGACGACCGTCGTCCTGACGGCCATGGCTGAGCTCGGCTACGTCCATCCATTCGGTCGTCCCTTGCCCGGCGACGTCTTACCGGCGAAAGCCGAAGCGGTGCGACAGGTGTGCGAACATCTGGGGCGGCGGCCTTATGCGCAGGGACTCCAGATCAGCGCTGAGCAGGTCGGCGCGACATTTGAGGAGACCTACTTCGGCCTCGACCCTTGGCCGTTCGCGTCGCTCTCCCTCGACTGACGAAACCCACCCGTCGTCGTCCCGATGGATCCGAACCTCGGGCCATCCTTCTACGCGACGCCGGATCCCGGTCCGCCCGGGGCCGCCGTCGGGCCGGCCGGCCTGCCCGACGCCACGATCCTTGGCCGTGGGGACAGTGATCTCCCCGGTCCTCTCGACGAGCTGGAGACCGTCGAGACGGCGGTCGTTGCCGCGTCCGGCGGTGGCGATGCGAGGGTCGGGCCCGTGGCCGGAGCCTACGCTGACCCTTGCGGCCTGATCACGTTCGGCGAGAGGAACTTCGTCGAAAGCCGGTCTGACCCGAGCGTCGTACCCCAGGCCGTCGAGCCGACCTTGAACAGGTACTTGTCGTTGCAGTCGAACTGCCCGGCGGTGGCGGGGAAGACCTGAGAGTAGGTCGAGCCGGTGAGCTTGACCAGCATCCCGCACTTCGGAGGAAGGTTCGCTCCGGGGTCGGTCTGAGCGGAGAGCCCTCCGGCGGTCCAGTTGTGGACCGCCGAGAGGTTGTTGATCATGCATTGCCGTGTCAGGTTCGCGCCGCAGGTCTTGGCGGCCGTCGCCCACAGGAGAAACGAGGACGTGGCCTGCTCGCCCAGCAGGCCGACCTTCCCACCGGATGCGTGGAGGATGGCAAGGTAGTCGGTGATCGCTGGCACCTGCGTGTTCTCCAGTGGCTCGAAGGCCATCCGGAAGTAGCTGTTGTCGGCGAGGCCAGAGGTGTTCCACTGCGCCATGGCCGCCGAGTACACGCTCGACTCGAACACCAGGACGGGCTTGATGCCCAGCTGGTTGATGGCCGTGAGCATGTTCTCGAGCGGCGGCCCGAAGCCGAGATTGCTGTAGATCGTCTTCACGCCGCACGACACGAACCGCTGGGCGAAGGGCTTGTAGTCGGGCTCGCCGGCATAGTTGATCTTCACCCCGCAGTCCGAGTTGGTCCACCCGGCGGCCGCCATGGCCTGCAGGTCCTTGGTGTAGGACACCTCCGTGGCGGTCGTCAGCGTGGTGTGGAGGACGTCGGTCTTGGCGACGGCATCGGGGAACAGCTGGGCGATCTGGTAGTAGACGGAGGCTGGCAGGTAGTCGACGGGATTGGGAACACCTTGGTACATCATCGGACCGTTGGCGAAGTCGGGCCCGACGGTGAACGCGGGGACGGCCGGCAGGTTGCAGCCGACGCGGGTCTGCTCGGCCGCCTCGTCGAGGGCCCATCCCTCCCCCACGAGCATGAAGTCGGCTTTGCACGCCTGCTGAGTCACGCCGGTGACCTGGGTGATGGCGGCGTCGTAGAAGTCGCCTTGGATCGGTCGCCCGAGGATGCCGCCCTGATCGTTGCACCACTTGATCAGAGCCTTGATGGCGTCACCGATCTCCTGATCGAGACCGGGCGAGCCGGCGTAGCCCCGGTCGTCCCCGTAGCCGATCCGAATGGCGGTGTCGGTTACCCCTTGATCGCTTCCGCCCTTGGCCGAGCCTGGCCCACAGGGTGAAGCGAGGGTACCGAAGGTCTTCCCGGGTGCCGTCGTGGTCGAGGTCGCCACCGACGTGGCCGCGACCGTTGGCCCCGGGGCCGCCGGGCCGCCGGCGGAGCTTCCCCGGCTCGTCGAGCAGGCCGCAGCCAGCAAGGCCGTGGTTGCCAGCACGCTGAGGTGCCGGGCCCTTGAATGTCGCACGGTAGTACCCCCCCCGGTCGGCGACCGCCGCGCTGATCATAGCGCTGATACCTAACATCGTCATATTTTTCTTGCCGGGCCCGGCGACCAGGCCGGGGCTCGGCGGCGGTTGACTCGCCGCGCGGGCATGGTAGACATAACGGCGTTATGGTGAAGCGTCGGGGCGCCAGCAGCCGCTGGTCGGTCCCCCAGGACGAGACCGAGGTGGTCGTGATGACGGAAATGTTCGACCTGACGGGCAAGGTGGCGATCGTCACCGGCTCGACCAAGGGCCTCGGCCGGGCCATGGTCGAAGGATTGGCCGCCGCCGGTTCGTCAGTGGTCGTGAGCTCCCGCAAGCAGGACCTGTGCGAAGCCGTGGCCGCCGAGGTCCGGGCGGCGACGGGTGCGGACGTGTTGCCCCTGGCCTGCCACGTGGCCGACTGGGACGCCATCCCCGGCTTCGTCGCCGGCGTGGTCGAACGCCTTGGGCGGATTGACGTGCTGGTCAACAACGCCGGGATCAGTCCCGCGGTGGTGACGCCGAGCGACATGACCCTCGATTACTGGCGCAAGGTCTTCTCCGTCAACCTCGAAGGGCCGCTGCGCATGAGCCAGCAGGTCGCACCGGTGATGCGCGACGGTGGCGGCGGGAGCATCATCAACATCGGCACCATGGCCGCCTACGGGCCGGGCCCCGGGGTGTCGGCCTACGGTGCGTCGAAGGCGGCGCTGCGCAACCTGACCCGGTCGATGGCCATGGAGTGGGCGCCGTGGAAGGTCCGGGTGAACTTCCTGAGCCCCGGTCCGTTCATGAGTGAGATGCTGGCGGGAGCGGCCAAGGGCCGCGACGGGTACCTCGAGATGGTGGCCGATGGCACGCTCATGAAGCGGGTCGCCAACCCGACCGAGATCATCGGCCCCGTGCTGTACCTGGCCAGCGACGCCTCGTCGTTCGTCACGGCCGACGACATCTCGGTGTCGGGGGGGATGATGAAGTAGAAGCGGTCGTCGGGCCACCGGCCGGCCCTGGATCGCCCGAGGGAGAGGTCGCTCGAACCGGTGCGGCGCGACAGTGGCGTTATCGTTCCGGTCGGCCTTCCGTCCGCGTACCATCGGCATCGACCCGGACCGAGTTTGGAGACGTCGTGACTGAACATGCGGGCCAGACCGAGCAGCTGGGCCGGGGCGCCGCCAAAGCGCTCGCCACCCGGGCCATGCTGGTCGACCTGGCCGCCGAGCTGTTCGCCGAGCAGGGTTATCTCCAGACCTCGATCCGCGACATCGCCCGGCGGGGTTCGCTCACCACTGGTGCGATCTACGGCCATTTCCGCAACAAGGCCGATCTCCTGGTCGAAGCCATCCACAACCGGACGGCGGAGGAACTCGAGTCACAGGCCACCCGGGCCGGAAGTCAGCCGGACTACATCGAGAGGCTGACCCGTGCCGCCTGGGAGTTCCCCAAGCGTCGCCAGCTCCGCGCCCTGATCGTGCAGGGCGCCGCCGCCGCCCAGACCGATGACGTGACCCGGGAGAAGCTTCGCGAGGAGCAGCTGGCCCACCTGCAGATGTGGATCGACGGATACCGGCGCTCCCGTGACGGCCAGGGGATCGACCCGACCGTCGACATCGAGGCCATGGTGCTCTACACCTGGGCGGTCGAACTGGGTCTGGGGGTCCTGGAGGCGATCGGCATCACGCCGAAGTCCCGCAAGGGCTGGGCCGATGTCCACAATCGGATGGCGCGGGGCATGCAGCTCCCTGCGGACGAGGGGTCACCCTCGGGACGGGCACGCCGGCAACGGTAGGCGTGCTCGGGCGCCATCACCAGGTCCTCTGACGGTCGGCCACGTACCCCACGTCCTGGAAGGGCGCCGACTCGATCGAGTCGAGGACGGTGTATTGGGCCCGGACCCGGTAACCGTCGTCGGTTCGCACGAGCGTCCAGGCGACGACGCCGCTCGAGAGCGTGCTCGGCCGACGTTCGATGATCTGGGTGACGAAGAGATAGGAATCGAGGTCGATCTCGTCGCCCCGCTCGGCGACCACGTGGACGTTGGCCGCATGATGCCGGAGCGGGTAGGGGCTGTGGCGCCGGTGTTCCTTCTTCCACGCCATCACCGCCGCCCGGCCACGGTTGTCGGAGCGGATGAACTCCTCATGGGGGTGCGTGCCGAGCTCGGTGCGGGAGGTGGCGTGGCAGTCGTCGGTCAGCAGACCGGCAAGTACGTCGAGGTGGCCCTCGTCATAGTTGAACCACCACCGGTGGATGAGCTCATGGGCGGCGAAGCGGTCGTGGACGCTCATGGCGCCGGGCTCACCCAGTCCGTGGCGGGCGTCACCGAGTAGGTGGCGACGAGGGCCCGGATGAACGCCTGATCGTGCAGCGGATCGGACGGCTCGGCGACGTCGACACCCTTCGATCGCATGTCGGCGAGCAGCCGGTTGAAGACTATTTCGTGGGTCAGGTCGTCGGAGTGGTCCATGTTCTTCCTGACCTCGTCCATGTCCGCGTAGAGCTCCGCGCTCCAATGCACCAGAAGACGCATCTCCTCCGGCCGGTACCGGCGGATGGCCGTCCCGTCCGTGGCGATCGCCCATTGGTCGCTGGCCGCGTCGTAGCCGATGAGCGACCGGTGCTTGAGCCCGGCGATGTCCCGCTCCTCGGGCCGACCGACCGGGTCGCCGCGGTGGAACATCATCTCGTTCTGGACGACCACGCCCCTATTCCACAACGGGTGCTCCAGCCGTTTGGGCTGGCCCAGCGGACCGTCGGGCCAGTAGGTGAACGTGCCGTTGTCCCCCCGGTACCACCAGGTGATGACCTGGGCCATCTTCACCAGGTGCTCGGTGAACAATCCCGAGCGGCCCATCACGTTCTGGAGCCAGACCGGTGAGTTCTCGATGCGGATGCCCCGAAAGGTGACGGCGTCGAGGTGGGCGTTGAGGCCGCTGCGGTGCGGGCCGCACAGATTGAACAGCATCAGCGTCGGTCGGGCGTAGTCGGCCCCCCAATAGTCGCGGACCAGCCCAAGGAACCGGCTGTTGTAGTAGCAATCCTCGATCTCGGGGAAGAAGGCGACCGAGCCCTCGCCCAGGATGCCCCGGAAGTGGGCGGTGGCGACGTCGTCGAGCGTCAGACCCGCCTTGTCCGATGCACCGCTGTTCGAGGTGGCCATCAGCTCGTCGACGGTGCTGAAGTGGTGGGCCATGATGGTCGGCCAGGGACCGTTGGTCTTGAGCACCCCGAGAATTCGCTGATACTGGTCCTCCGTGTAGACATCTTCCAGTACCCGGGGGGGTGCGACCGGCCGGAGGATCTCATTGAGTCGCAGGAGGTCATTGTCGGTCATGGCGGTTGCCTCCTTCCCCGCCTACCGACGATCCGTGGCGGTCACGGGGAGGACCGTCGGCCACGCCACATCGGGCAGCGGGTTGTTGAACATCGGGTACTTCGGCCGGGCGGCGGCCCGGTAGCGGTCGGTCGAGTGGGTCCGGTCTCGGTCGTGCTCGGGGATGACCTTGTCGCCGAACAGCTCGAGCAGCTCCAGGACCTCGTCCGGGTGCAGGTCCTGGGGAAGGCCGAACACCAACTGGTCGCAGCCGACCGATTTGTAGGCTTCAAGCTGGTGGGACACCTCGTCGGGATTTCCGACCATCATGAACCCGCTCTCGATGAGCTGGTCGAGCAGCGCGTCAGCGTCACCATTTCCGACAAGATCCCGCAGTATGAGGGGCGGGCTCGGCCACGTGATGGCGTCCGGCGATTTTGGCATCGTGTCGTGGTACAGGTTCACCATCGTCACCAGGTAGCTGTTGACCCGCTCGAGCGCCAGCCTCCGGGCCTTGTTGCGGTCTTCGAAGCAGAGCACACCGTTGGTCATCATGATGTTGTCGTTCATGAACTGGCCGAGGGGCTCCCGGCAGTTGGCGATGCCCTCCTTGTACGACTGGATCCGGCCCCGGAGGTTGTAGACGGGCTCGAAGTTGAAGGCGACCGCTCCGATCCCCAGCTCCCCCGCCCGGTGGAACGTGGGCGGGTTACCGCACGCCACCCAGATCGGCGGGTGCCCCTGACCGTAGGGCTTGGGCAACACGTTGTGGGCCGTGGGCACGGTGAAGTGTTGGCCGGCGTAGGAGTAGTCCTTCTGCTCCCACATGCGCGGGATCTCCCGGACCACCTCTTCCCACTCCGACTTGGTCGAGTTGGTGTCCAGGATGTTGAAGGTCGCCAGCTCGTGGCTGCCCGCCCCCCGCCCGGTGCCCCACTCGTAGCGCCGGTTCGTGACGTGGTCGAGCATCGCCGCTCGCTCCGCCAACCGCACCGGGTGTTCCTTGCGGGGGGACAGGCTGTTGATGCCCGACGCCAGGTGGATGTAGTCGGTCCGGCCGGCGACCAGGCCCATCACGACCTCCGGTGCCGACATGTGGCTGTACTCGGTGAGGCAGTGGTGTTCGCCGAACCAGGCGTACTTCCAGTTGTGCTTGTCGGCGAAGACGGCGTACTCGGCCTCCCGCATCAGCCGGCGGTGCTCCCAGTCGCTGTCGTGCGCACCCGGACCCGGGATGTAGCCATTCAAGAAGATGCCGAACTCCATGGAGCCTCCCCAGCGGCCCTGCGCTCTGAACAACGTTGTTATCCTAGCCTACACGCCCGGTTGGGCCCGGCGAGGAAGGGGTGCGGGTGACGAGCCGATTGTGCGACGGCCAGGTGGCGCTGGTCACGGGGGCCAGCCGGGGCGGGACGGGCACGGCGATCGCCGTCCGGCTCGCCGCCGAGGGTGCGAAGGTCGCCATCACGGCGCGCACGGTGGCCGGTCTCGAGGAGACCCGGCGGCGGATCGAGGCCCTCGGCGGCGAATGCCTCGTGCTCCCAGCCGACCTCGCCGACCCGAACGGGGGGCGGTCCGAACTGGTGGCGCGCACCGATGCCGAATTCGGACCCGTCGACATCCTGGTCAACAACGCCGCCGTCAACGGCTACTTCCGGTTCGAGGAGACGACCGCCAGGGCCCTCGAGCAGTGCCTCCAGGTGAACCTCTGGGCACCGTGGGAGCTCATGGCAGCGGTCGTGCCCGGGATGCGCGACCGGGGCCGCGGATGGATCCTGAACCTGACGTCCTTTGCCGCCGAGCTACCGCCGGGCCCGCCGTTCCCGACCAACAGGCCGGCCAAAGCGGGCTTCCAATACGGCGCGTCGAAGGCCGCTCTCAACCGGCTGACCGTCTCGGCGGCCAGCGAGTGCGAGGGCCAGGGCATCGCCGTCAACGCCCTCACCCCGCAGGCCGCCATCGCCACGCCGAGCCTGGTAGAGGCCGGCTGGATCGACGAGACGATGTTCGAGCCGCTCGAAACCGTGGCCGAGGCGTCGCTCGCGCTGTGCTCGGGCGACCCGGCCCGGTTGACGGGCCGCATCGCCTATAGCCTTCAGCTCCTCACGGAGCTCAAACGGCCGGTGTTCGACCTGCACGGCGACCAGCTCGTGGACGGCTGGCAGCCCGACGATCTCCCTGCCATCATCGCCCGCCAGGAGGCCAAGCTCGCCACACAGCAGTGGCCGGACGCCTACTCGTTCGGACGGATGAACAGTCCTCGGCCCTGATCGCCCGGCTGCCCGTCAGGCGGCGGGGGGAGTTGACTTCAACGGGCTGTTCTTCCCGACATCATCGGCCCACGCCCGTGGAGCTGACCGGGATCCGAGACCGCCGTGGCCGCGGCTAGTGGCCGGTCGTCAGGGCGCCGTGGCGCCGGGCTGGAGGGCGGACACGTCGAGTTCGCCTCCGCAGGAGCTGATCGCCGCCGCGACAGTGAGGGCGGCCGTCTCATCGGGCGGCGTCACGCCGAGCTGGGCCGAGGTCGTGCAAGCCGGCCCGGGCATGGGCACGTCGGTCCACTGGACCAAGGTCGAGGCCTGCTGGCCGGGGGCGAGCGTCACGACGGTGGCGAGCGGCAGAAGGGAGAGCATCCCCCCGTTGGGCACGACCGTCGTGGTGATCGGGTGGAGCGAGCTGTCGAGCATCTGCAAGCCCACGTAACCGGACACCGAGCAGATGGTGGCGGACGTGTTGGTGAGAACGAGCAGCGTGGTCGGGTGCCCGGCCGAGCTGTTGCCGGGCCCGGTCGTGACCGACAGCCCGCTGGTATGGCACCGTCCGGCCGCCGCGGGCTCACCCCAGATCTCGGCCGAGACGTCGTCGCCGACCGCGGCCGGGCCGCCGTAGAGCAACCCGTTGGCGGTGACCGCAGGAAGGGCCGAGAGATAAGACGCCACGCTCGTCGGCAGGGGACCGGAGGGGGGCACCAGCAGGAGCGGGCCGCCGTGGCTGGCGATGTTGGCGCTCCCTGACAACGCGTCGGCGAAGGCGGCGCCGGACGCCAGGCCGACGTAGGCGTTCTGGTTGTTGGGAGCGGCCCAGAACGTGCTGGCCACGTCGACCGCGGTGGCATAGCGGTCGGAGCCGACGATGGGCGTGGCGCCCGGATCGGCCTGCTGGGCGGGCCCGCCGACGGCGTAGTGCGGCCCGGCGTGGGAGCCGAGGTAGGCCGCCGTCTCGGGCGGCTCGAAGGCGCCGTTGGTCAGGAGCACGGCGCCACCGGCGTGGTAGGCGGCCGCCCCGGCGGACAGCCCGTCCGCGAAGTCGAGTCCGGTCGCCTCGAGCACCTTCGACGGGTTACCGAGAGCCGCGGCGACGGCCACCGCGGTGGCGAACCGGTTGGCGCCGGCGATTCGCTGCACCACGAAGCCCTTGGCCGTGAAGATAGCGTCGACGGACGGGTCGACCGCCGCCGTTCCGCCGAGAATGTCGATCGTCCCGCCGGCCGGAAGGACGCGGAGGATCTCGGTCTCGACCAACGGGTCGAGGGAGGTTGGTGTCGTCAAGAGCAGCGGCCCGCCCTTGGCCGCCGCCAGGGGCGCACCGCTCAGGGCATCGGCGAACGTGGCGTTGGACGCCAGCACGACGACCTTCGCCGAGCCGGCCGTCGGGAACACGTCGACGGACGCCGCTACCGCCGTGGCGTCTCGCGTCGCCCCGGCGATCCGGCTGACCGTGAACCCCGAGGCGGCACTGGCCGGCGCGACGCCCATCAAGCCCAGCGCCAGCAGGGCCGTACCAGCGGCCGCACCAACCGTCTGCTTGACCATTCTCGCTCCTCTGACCGTGGGCCTCCGGGCGTTCCCCGTCGACAAGTATGGACGATAGGACGGTCACGGACGCCACATCCGTCGGCACCATTAGTCCCGCTCGATCCGCCGCAGTCCTCGCTCAGGAGTCCAGGACTCGATGACGAGTCTGGTGGCTTCGTCGTTGAGTCCGGTGATGACGACCTCGGTGATGTCCGCGACGAACGTCTCCCCGTCCGGTGGCGCGTCCGCCTCGACCGTGGACAGCTGGCCGGCCAGGATGGCTCGTCCGGCGATCTTCGCCTCACCCGGCCAGTCACCTTCCTGGCCCTCGTCCGGGTGGAAGGTCGGGCCGTGCAGAGCGAAGCGGGGATCCCGCTTGAGGTCCGCCCCCTTCCGTGCGCCAGTCATCGATCCGAAGCGGAGATCACCGTCGGCGAACTCACACTCGATGCCCGAGAGGCGCGGCGAGCCGTCGGCCCGCAGCGTGGCGATCGTCTTATGGCGCCCGGCGTCGAACAGCCGCCGCACCCGCCCGGCGAACTCCGGTTCCGCCTGCTCGATTGCCTTCCACGCCGGCACAGTGACGCAGCGTAATCGACGGCCGACCGGTGGGAGCGGGTGGGTAGAAAGACCGATCGACGAACTCGGGGAAGCGGTCCTTCACCGTCCTGAGCGCCCCTGCGCACCTGGCGCGCCCGGGGGGCGGCTCCCGGTTAGGCCACGCCGGCGGCCGGGTCGAGCATCACGGCGGTGCCTTTGGCGGTGACGGCGACGCAGAACGTATCTGACGCGCACGAAATGGCCTTGGCCGGCCCGGCGTGCATGGCAG
>Ga0075017_100000893_pt1 | contig 17640 bp, 14 predicted proteins | sample AleBraG_ABR_2012_FD_71475 | JGI IMG/M metagenome (GOLD analysis project Ga0075017, IMG submission 71475) | Freshwater sediment microbial communities in response to fracking from Pennsylvania, USA - Alex Branch Run_MetaG_ABR_2012 | ecosystem: Environmental > Aquatic > Freshwater > Creek >... | reverse complement strand
CGGCATCAACGTCTCGCCGATGTGGAAGCCCGAGGTGCCGAAGAAGCGGTCGATGCGGCGCGAGACCTGCGGGTCCCAGATCTTTGCCGCGAGACCCATGAGCATGAGCATCAGACCGACGGTGGTGACAATCTGCGCGACGAGCGGCGCGTCGGCCATGCGCCGCATGAGCACCCGCTCGATGATCGCGCCCATCAGTGGCGCGGCGACGAACACCGTGAGCAGCAGTGCCACGAAGGTCTGGATGCCCCAGGCGGTGTGCAGCCCCCAGAACACGTACGCCATGAACATGCCGATGGCACCCTGGGCGAAGTTGAAGATGCCCGACGTGGTGTAGGTGACCACGAGTCCGGTGGCCGCCACGGCGTACACCGAGCCGAACGTGACGCCGGCGATGATCCAGAAGAGGATCGAGTCGAAGGTGATCGGGTTGCCCGCCCACGACTGCCAGATCACGACCGCGACGAACGCGGCGACGAAGAGCCCCGCGATCAGGGTGCGCCGGGATTCAGCCGACTTCGGCGTGAGCCGCTCGGTGATGGCCGCCATGTGGTGTTCCCCCCGTGGAATCTTGCCGGTGTCGCCGGTCGAGCAGGGCCGCATCATGCCGCCCCCACACGTGTCAGGTCAATGCGTGGAGCAGGGAAAATGCGACGCCCGGGCACCCCGCGTCGGCGCAGAGTGCCCGGGCATCGTCGTGTGAACTTCGATCAGCTCGTCGGGCTCAGCTCGAGGAACCGAGGAGGTCGAGCTTGCGCGTGACCACGCCGTTCGCCGGACAGTTGAAGGTGCCCGGCTTCGTGGGCTCCACCCGCACGAACTGGCCGTTCTTCACCTGGTTGGTCACCGAGCAGTTCGAGAGCTTGCGACCGGCGAGGTCGATCGGCGCCATGATGCCGTCGGCGTCGAACTTGTGGATCTTGTTGAGCTGCTCGAAGATCGTCTTGCGGGTGACGCTGTTGACACCGCCCGCCTTCACCTGCGCGTTGACCGCGTCGCGGAAGGCGACCGCGGCCGCCCAGGCGTAGACGCCGAAGCTGGCGATCTTGTCCTGGCCCGTGTACTTCACGTAGTTCGCGAGCATCGGGTTCGCCTTGAGGTCCGCCTTGTTGTAGAAGGGCAGGAACAGCGTGTCGGCGTACTCGCCCTCGGCGTCGGCACCCGCGGCTGCGATGAACTGCTTGTCGTAGCACGACACGCCGCAGTCCCAGACCTTGGCGGTGACGCCCTGGAGCGCCGCTTCCTTGCGCAGGTTGACCGTGCAGGGGTAGCTGCTGGTGCACTGTGCGTAGTTCGAGCTACTGGTCTTCATCTGCTGCACGAACGGCGTGTAGGCGGACTGCGGGTCGCTGCCGCTCACGTTGAAGTCGGCGTCGGACTTGATGCCCTGGTTGGTGCCACCGATGTCGCGGAGACCGCCGAGGCTGGCGAACGACGAGTCACGGGCCGACTTGGAGTCGTTCCCGAAGATGTAGATCCCGTGCAGGTTCTTGCCGAACTTCTGCTGGTAGTAGATGCCGCGGGCGACGTTCGAGTAGTAGGTCTGCGGGTGCTGGTCCTTGGTCGCGCAGTCGATCTGCGGCGGCGCGATGGGGAACGACTCGTCCGAGCACTGCTGGACGATGGCGGTGGAGACGAACGGGATGTCGGGCAGGCCCGTCACCGCCCCGCTCTGGTCCTTGCAGTTGCGCATGTCGTCGACCGAGGTCAGGAACACGGCGGACGTGCCCACGGCCGCGACGTCGTTCTCGCACGCCTTGATCTCGGCGTTACGGGTCTCGGTCGGGTTCAGCTTCGAGTCGTAGAAGTCGACCACGACCTTGCGCCCGGCGAGGCCACCGCCGCCGGCCTTGCTGTTGATGTACTTCTGGAACCCGGCCAGCGCGTCGGGCGACGCCTTGAACAGGTTCGGTGCGATCGCGTTGTCGACATCCGCGATGACCGCGATGTGGATCTCCTTGTCGGTGATCCCGACGTCGGTGGCCGTGGGCTTCTCGTTGCTGCTCGACTGGGCGACGGCCGTTGCGGCCATGCTCCCCACTCCGAGCGCGACGGCAATGCCGAGCGCTACCCAGCGCATGCGCTTCATGTTCCCCCCATGGAATTTTCTGTCTCGGCGCCCGCTTCTGGCCGGCGTTGCAATCTGACGGTTCGTCAGATCGGGCCGCAGCATACGACGGGTCGCACTGCGATACAAGGCACCCCAGAATTGGGGGCGCTAACCGACGGCACCGCCGAGATAGGCCTCCTGGAGGACCTCGGCGACCTCGGCCGGCTCGCCCTCCTTCTGGATGGAGCCGTGCAGGATGACCGCGGCGACGTCGGCGACGCCGAGCACCTCGTGCGCGAACTGCTCGACCACGAGGATGGAGACGTCCTCCGCAGCGATGCGCTTCACGACGTCGTAGAGCTCGGAGACCACGAGCGGCGCGAGACCCATCGACAGCTCGTCGAGCATCAGGACCTTCGGCTTGGTGGCGATGGCGCGCGCGATGGCGAGCATCTGCTGCTCACCACCGGAGAGCGTGCCCGCCAGCTGCTTGCGGCGCTCCTTCAGGCGCGGGAACCGCGTGTAGGCGGCCTCCTCGATGTCGGAGAACGAGGTGCCCGTGTAGGTCATGGTGCGCAGGTTCTCGAGCACCGTGAGGTTCGGGAAGATGCCGCGTCCCTCGGGCACGGTGCACAGGCCGGCTCGGGCGAGGGCGTCGGGCGCCTTGCCGTTGATGCGCTGACCTTGGAAGTACACGTCGCCAGCGTTGGGCGACACGATGCCGCCGGCGACCTTCAGGGTGGTGGTCTTGCCCGCGCCGTTGGGGCCGAGCAGCGCGTAGACCTGGCCGGGCGGGATGCTGATGTTCAGGCCGTGCAGCACGTCGATGCTGCCGTAGCCGGCGCGGATGCCGTGCAGCTGGAGCGCGGCGCCGGGGTCGACCTCGCCGGCGGCGGCCTCCTGGGACGCCACCGGGGAAGGCGGTGCCGACGTGCCGTTGACCGTCACCGACGGCAACGCGGTGTCGCCGTCGGGACCGGCGCCGACGACGTCGGTCTCCGCGTGCACCTCGGCCTGCAGCGCGCTGACTTCCTCGAGCAGCGCGGCCTGCGCCTCGGGCACCTCTTCCTTCTCGTCGCCCTCACCCAGGTAGGCGGCGCGCACGATCGGGTTGGCCTGCACCTCCTCGGGCGTGCCGTAGGCGATGATCTGGCCGAAGTCGAGCACGTTGATGTGGTGGCAGGTGGTCATCACCATCGCCATGTCGTGCTCGACGAGCAGGATGCCGAGGCCGGTGTCGGCGAGCTCACGCAGCAGCTCGGAGAGCTCCTCCGTCTCGTGTTCGTTGAGGCCCGACGACGGCTCGTCGAGGAGGAGCAGCTTCGGCTTGGTGGCCAACGCGCGGGCGATCTCGATGAGCCGCTGGGTGCCGGTGGGCAGCTTCTCCACCCGGGCACCGGCCACGTTCTCCAGACCGATGCGCGCGATCAGCTCGTCGGCGAGGTCGCCGGGGCTGAACTTCTCCCGTGAGTAGCCGCGCTTCATCTCCGCCGCGACGAGGATGTTCTCGCGCACGCTGAGCGAACCGAAAGTCTCGAGCCGCTGGAACGTACGGCCGACACCGATGCGGGCCCGCTTGTGCGGCTTCATCGTGGTGATGTCGCGGTCGTCGAGCAGGAGGCGGCCGTTCGTGGGCGCCTGCAGGCCGGTGATCACGTTGAACAGCGTGGTCTTCCCCGCGCCGTTCGGGCCGATGAGGCCGGTGACCTCACCGACCGGAACCTCGATGTCGACGTCGGACAGGGCCTGGAGGCCTCCGAACCGGACGGCAACGTGCTCGACAGTCAGCAGGGTCACGTCGGACCACTCCCCCCTGGGATCGTTCGCTCACGTGGAACCGTGAGGCCGCGGACGATACATGACGCCGGCGCCCCGGGAAAGCCGCTCGCCGGGGTCGTCAGCCGTTCTTCGGGAGCTCGCGGAAGGCCTTGCCCTTGTCGGCGCTGGGTTCCTTGGGCAGACCGAGCACCCGCTCGCCGATGATGTTGTGCTGGATCTCGTCGGTGCCGCCGTAGATCGGGGGGCCCTGCGCGAAGAGCATCGCCTCGGTGACCCGGCCGTACTCGCCCCGGCCGGTCGCGGCGTCGAGCGTCGCAGCATCGGCGGAGCTGTACGCGTGCAGCGTCGCGTAGGGGCCGAGGATCGCGCCGCTGGTGTCGCGGGTGAGGCGCAGGATCCGGCTCATCGACAGCTTCATGATGTTGCCGAGGCCGGGGATGTCCTTGCCCTGGGCGCGCAGCGCGCGCTGGCGCAGGTTGGTGTACCGCGAGATCTGGTTGTACGTGTAGAGCTGGGCGAGGTTCTGGCGGATCGTCGGGTCGTCGGCCACGCCGTTCTCCCGGGCGAAGCGGATCAGGCGTTCGTGGCTCTTGCCGCCCCCGCCGCTCGACTCCAGCTTGTCGCCACCCCCGGCCAGGTCGCCGGCCCGCTTGTCGAGGTCGCCCGACATGGTGCCCGGCAGTGCGGAGCCGCCGGCGCCGCCGCCGCCCGCCCCCAGACCGGTGCGCTCGAACATCAGCGTCGTGTTGGCGACGGCCCACCCGTTGTTGATGCCGCCGATGGCCGCGTCGTCACGCACGCGCACGTCGGAGAGGAACACCTCGTTGAACATCGCGCGACCGGTGAGCTCGCGCAGCGGGCGCACCTCGACACCGGGCTGGTGCATGTCGAACGCGAACCAGGTGATGCCCTGGTGCTTGGGCACGTCGGGATCCGTGCGGGCGAGCAGCATGCCGAGATCGGACCAGTGACCGCCCGACGTCCACACCTTCTGACCGTTGACGACCCACTCGTCGCCGTCCTTCTCGGCCTTGCAGTTCAGGCCCGCGAGGTCGGAGCCCGCGCCCGGCTCGGAGAAGAGCTGGCACCACGCCTGCTTCCCGGTGACGATGTCGCGCAGGTAGGTGCGCTTCTGGTCGTCGTCGCCGTGCGAGTAGATCGTGGGCCCGGCGAGGAGGGTGCCGAGGCCACCGGGCGCGGCGAGCGCGCCGAAGTCGGCGATGGCCTGCGCCACCCGCAGCGCCTCGGCGCGGGGCAGACCCTTGCCGAACCATTCCTCCGGCCAGGAGGGCACGGCCCAGCCTGATGTGCCGAGGCGCTCCCACCACTCCGCGACGGTGAGGTCGGGGTCCCAGTTGGCCTCGAGCCACGCGCTGACCTCGGCGACGACGTCGGTCGTGCTCATGTGTGCTCCTCGAACAGGTGGTGGGTCGCCGGCTGCCGTCGCGCGTCACTCGGCGAGCAGGCCGCTGATGACCTTGAGCTCCTGGAACGCATTGCGGAAGATCTGCGGGTCCTCGACGGAGTCGATCTCGGCGAAGTGGTCGCGAACGTCCTCGACGGTCATGCCGCCCTGCTTGAAGTAGCCCGGGCCCACACCCACGAACACGCGTGCCATCCGGCCGGCGCCGACGGTGAAGACCTCGCCCGTCACCGGGCAGTCCTCGTGGGCGAGGAACGCGACGAGCGGCGAGACGTACTCGGGGGCGAGCTGCTTCGACAGCTCCTCGCCGAAGATCTCCTCGGTCATGCGCGTGCCCGCGCTCGGCGCGATCGCGTTGGCCTTCACGTTGAACTTCGCGCCCTCGATCGCGAGCACGTGGGTCAGGCCGACGAGGCCCATCTTCGCCGCGCCGTAGTTGGCCTGACCGAAGTTGCCGAACAGGCCCGCGCTCGACGACGTGGAGATGATGCGGCCGTAGTTCTGGTCGCGCATGAGCTTGTAGGCGGGCTGCGTGACGTGGAACGCGCCGCGCAGGTGCACGTCGATCACCGCGTCGGTGAGGTCGGGCGTGAGGTTGTGGAACGACTTGTCGCGGAGAATGCCCGCGTTGTTCACGACGATGTCGACACGCCCGTAGGCGTCGAGCGCGCTCTGCACGATCGCGGCGCCGCCCTCGGCGGTGGCGACGGAATTGGTGTCGGCGACCGCCTCGCCGCCGGCGGCCCTGATCTCGTCGACCACCCGCTGCGCGGGTCCGGCGTCGCCGCCGGTGCCGTCGACCGCGCCGCCGAGGTCGTTGACGACCACCCGGCACCCGCGTTCCGCGAGCAGCAGCGCGTGCTCGCGGCCGAGGCCGCCACCTGCGCCGGTGATGATCACAACCTGTCCGTCGAAGCCGACGTCCGCCATCTCGTTCCTCCTGGTTCGAACGCGGCAAAGCTACTGCCGGGTACGCATTCCACGCCCAAGGAGGAGCAGGGCCCGCCCCCAGGCCGCGCGGCGAGGCCTACGTCGGCCAGGCCGCGAGAACGGTGTCGACGTCGGTGAGCGTCGCCACCCACGACAGCGTGTGCTCGAGCACCTGGGCCGCGTACTCCTCGGGCACGCCGGCCACACCGTCGACCGGCAGCACGATCCGGTAGCCGAGGTCGGCTGCCACCAGGCACAGCCCGAGGAGCGCCTCGTTGACGCTCACGCCGATCGGCACGATCGTGCGCACCCCGAGGTTGCGCAGCAGCGGGTCGAGCTCGGTGCCGGTGAACGGGGTGAGCCCGTGGATCCGGTGCACCACGAGGTCCTCCGGCTCGGGACCGAGCTCGGGGATCAGCTCCGCGGGCGGTGAGCCGTCGAGCATGCCGAGGGGCTCACGGGTGGAGAAGGCCATCATCCGGTTGTTCACGGTGATGCCCGCGCGGTCGGCGCGGATGCCGACGGTGGCGTGCAGCACCCGCACCCCGGCGGCCCGCGCGCCTCGGACGAGGCGCGCGCCGTGCTCGACGATGCCCACCGCCGCCGCGGCCTCGGGGAGGCCGGGCACGAAGGCGAGATCGCCGATCGTGCCGCGTTGCATCTCGCAGGTGATCACCGCGGTCTCGGTCGGGATGAGGAAGTCGTTCATGTCGATCGGCACGGGCGCGGAGTGTACCGACGCGGCTCGAACAACCACTGCGACGCCGGTTCTGCGAGACTCCGGCGCATGAGGGCAGTGCGAGCAGACGGCAACGGTGGAGTCGCGGTCGTGGCGGTGGACCCGGCGCCGCCCGCCGCGATCGACCATCCCGTACGGGTGCGGGTGGTCGCCTGCGGCATCTGCGGGTCCGACCACAAATTGGCGGGCTGGAACCTGCCGTGCACGCTCGGTCACGAGTTCGCGGGACTGCTCGACGACGGCACCGCCGTCACCGTCCAACCCAACGTGTGGTGCGGCGAGTGCGACCGCTGTGTCGCCGGGGAGACAGAGCTGTGCCGCACGGCGGGCGCCCGACTCCACGGAGTGTCGATCGACGGCGGGCTCGCCGAGGAGGTGTGGGTCGACCCGAAGTGCGTGGTCCCGCTTCCCGACGGCGTGTCGGCGGCCGACGGCGCGCTCACGGAGCCGCTGTCCATAGGTCTCCATGCGGCAAATCGAGTGCTTCCAGCGGATCCGGGACGGATCTGCGTCATCGGAGGAGCGGCGATCGGCCTCGCCACGGCGGCGGCGTTCACCGCTGCGGGCACCACCGTCGACCTGGAGGCCCGCCACGCCCGCCAGTGGGAGGCGGCCGAGCTGCTCGGCTTCGGTCGCGGCGCGCAGGGCGAGTACGACGTCGTCGTCGACGCGGCAGGCACGCAGTCCGCGATCGACCGGGCCGTCGAGCTCCTCCGGCCGGGCGGCACGCTCGTGATCGCAGGCACGTGGTGGACACCGGTCGAGGTCGGCACCGGGCTGCTCACCAAAGAGGTGCGGCTGCTCCCCGCCACGATGAGCGGGCACGCGCACGGTGAGCGGGAGTTCGACGCGGCGTCGCGCCTGCTCGCCGCCCGCCCGGAGCTCGTCGACGCACTGGTCACGCACCGGTTCCCGCTCGACGACGCGCCCGAGGCATTCCGCGTGAGCGCCGACCGCGCCGCGGGCGCGATCAAGGTCGTGCTCGAGCCCTGAGCCTGCGGGTCCCTTCCTCCGTAGACTGCGGCGCGCTCGCCGCGCTGCCGGCGACGCCGAAGGGGGAACCATGAAGGTCGGCGAGCTCGAGATCCTGCCCGTGTTCGACGCGATGGCCGCGGTGCCACCGGCGTCGGCCTACTCGTACGGTGACGTCACCGGGAAGGGCACGGCGCCCGAAGACTGGGCGCCCCACACGGACCTGCTCGACGCCGACGGGAACCTCGAGATCCACATGGGTGGCTTCCTCGTGCGGAGCGGCGACCGGCGCATCCTCGTCGACGCCGGTCTCGGCCCCGATCCGATGTTCGGCGGCAGCGCGGGCGGCGTGCTGTTGCAGAGCCTGGCCACGCTCGGAGTGTCGGCCGACGACATCACCGACGTCGTGCTCACCCATCTGCACTTCGACCACGTGGGGTGGGTGTCGCGCGACGACACCCCTGTGTTCCCCAACGCGACGTACCGCTGTCACACGCGTGACTGGGACCACTTCGTGGGCCACGACGAGACCGCGACCGCCAAGATGACCCCCGTGCAGGAACGGTTCGAGCCGATCGCCACCGACGCCACACTCGCCCCGGGCGTCGACACCCGGCTGTGCGCCGGCCACACACCCGGCAGCACGATCCTCGTGCTGTCGTCGGGCGCGGCACGCGCCATGCTCATCGGCGACGTCGTGCACTGCCCCGTCGAGCTGCTCGACGACGAGTGGGGTGGCCTCTCCGACGTCGACCCCGAGATGGCGAAGCAGGCGCGCAACGCCCTCGCCGTCGAGCTCGAGGGCGCGGACACGCCGGTCGCGGCCGCGCACTTCCCCGGCCTGCAGTTCGGGCGCCTCCTCACCGGCGAGGGCAAGCGGGGCTGGACGTTCGGGTGAGTCCCGGCTCGGCACCCACGTACGACACGGTCGTGGTCGGATCGGGCTCCGCCGGCGCCCCCCTCGCGGTGCGCCTCGCCGAGCGCGGCCGCCGCGTGCTCCTGCTGGAGGCGGGACCCGACGTGCGTGAGCCCGACCTCCCCGACGAGCTGCGCTTCCTGTCGCGCGGCCTGTTGCCCGAGCACGACTGGGGCGACACGGTGCGCTCGCACAACGACCGCGAGCACGTGTACCGCCGCGGCCACCTGGTCGGCGGGTCATCGGCCACGAACGGCGGCGTCGCGATGCGCGCCGAGCCGGCCGACTTCCTGTCGTGGCCCGCGGGCTGGCGCTACGACGACCTGGTCCCGGCGTTCCGCCGCTCGGAGCACGACCTCGACTTCGGCGATGCACCGTGGCACGGGGACGCAGGCCCGATCCCGGTCGTGCGCTGGCCGGAGACGTCGTGGGCGGAGCTGCAGCACGGATTCGTGCGCGGCTGCCGCGCGGTCGGCCTCGACGCGTGCGCCGACCACAACGCGCCCGGCACCACCGGGGTCGGTCCGGTGCCGATGAACCGCATGGGCCGCGAGCGGGTCTCGACCGCGCGGGCGTATCTGGAACCCGCGCGCGACCTCGCCACGCTCACGATCCGAGCGGACGCACACGTACGCCGCCTGTTGCTCGACGGCACGCGCGCCCGTGGCGTCGAACTGGTCGACGGTGAGGAGATCCTCGCGGGTGAGGTCGTGCTGTGCGCCGGGTTCGTGCAGGATCCGCTCCTGCTGTGGCGCTCGGGCATCGGACCGGCCGACGGCGTGCGCGCCCTCGGCATCGAGCCCGTCGTCGACCTCCCCGGCGTCGGCGGGCGGCTCACCGACCACTACGTCATGACGTGGGCGACGCCGGTCGATCCTTCCGTGATCACCGACGACGCCCCCAACCTCCAGACCATCCTGCGCGCCACCGCCCCGGACAGCGACCGCGAGCACGACCTCCAGCTCACGCCCTGGGTGCGCCGTCACGCCGACGGGCGACGGGAGCTGGGCGTCAGCATCTCGCTGCAGCTGCCGGTCGGCACGGGCCGCGTGACCCCGGCGAGCGCCGATCCCACCACCCCCGCGCAGATCCGCTGGTCGTTCACCGGTGAGCCCGAGAACGTGCGGCGCCTGCGCGAAGGCGTGCGCCTGGCCGCCCGGATCGCCGACGCGTCGGGGATGGCCACCGACCGCGCCGCGCTCGACGCCGACCTCGCCCGCAGCGATGCCGAGCTCGACGCCCTGGTGCATGCGGAGCACGGCGCGTTCTGGCACGGCTGCGGCACCTGCGCGATGGGCGACGACGACGATCCACTCGGCGTCGTCGACCCGGAGTGCCGCCTCCGCGGCGTTGAGCAGGTGCGGGTGTGCGACACCTCCGTCATCCCGACCGTGCCCCGCTCGAACACCAACCTCGTGACCATCGCGCTCGGCGAACGCCTCGCCGATCTCATGACGCGGCAAGGTTGAGGAGCGCCGTGCCCGAACCCGTCGTGCTGACCGAGGTGACCGACCGGGTCGCGTTGATCACCCTCAACCGGCCCGACGCGCGCAACGCGTTGTCGAGCGAGGTGCTCGCCGCGCTCCCCGAAGCGATCGCCGCGTGCGACGCCGACGCCGACGTCGACGTGCTCGTGCTCACCGGCGCCGATCCCGCGTTCTGCGCCGGCGTCGACCTGAAGTCCCTCGCGAGCGGCACCACCGCGCCGCCTTCCGACCCCTCGTCCGACCCGTCACGCCCGGATCCTGCCCGCGCCGCGACCGCACGCCGGGAACCGTTCGCGCCCACCCGCAAACCCCTCGTCGCGGCAGTCAACGGCGCCGCGGTCACCGGGGGGCTCGAGGTGGTGCTGGCGTGCGACTTCGTCGTCGCGTCCGAACGGGCCCGCTTCGCCGACACGCACGCGCGCGTCGGGATCATGCCGGGCTGGGGGCTCACCGTGCGCCTCGCCGAAGCCGTGGGCCAGCGCCGAGCGCGGGAGATGAGTGTCACCGGCAACTTCGTCGACGCGCGGACCGCGTACGACTGGGGACTCGTGAACCACGTCGTGGCGCACGAGGAGCTGTTGCCGTATTGCCGCGCGCTGGCAGCCGACATCGTGTCGAACGACCAGCCCGGCGTCCGCGGGATCCTCGCGACCTACGCCGGCGAGCTCGCGCTCGTCCACGACGCGCAACTCGACCTCGAGAGCGGGCGGTCGCGCGAATGGATGGCCGGCGGCGGTGGCCGAGCCGACGAGATCGCGCGCCGCCGCGAGGGCATCGTGGCGCGCGGACGGGCGCAACAAGCGAACGACGAGCAGGGAGACCGAGCATGACTGTCGTACGAACCGAACGGGTCGGTCACGTCCTCGTGGCGCGCATCGAGCGCGAGGAGAAGCGCAACGCGATCAACGAGGAGATCACGCTCGGGATCGACGCCGCGCTCAACACGCTCGACGACGACTCCGACCTCTGGGTGGGCATCCTCACCGGCACCGCCAAGGTGTTCTCCGCCGGCACCGACCTCACCGGCACCATGCCCACGAGCGCGCGCGGCGGCGAGTACGGGATCATCCGGCGCGAGCGCGCCAAGCCGCTGATCGCCGCGGTCGAGGGCTTCGCCGTCGGCGGCGGCTTCGAGATCGTGCTCGCCTGCGACCTCGTGGTCGCGTCGCGGACGGCCACGTTCGGCCTCCCCGAGGTGAAGCGGGGCTTGATCCCCACTTGCGGAGGCCTGTTCCGGGGACCGCGTGCGCTGCCGCTCAACCTCGCCCGCGAGATGATGCTCACCGGCGACTCCATCGACGCGGCGCGCGGGTACGACGTCGGGCTGGTCAACGCCGTCACCGAGCCCGGTGGCGCGCTGGCCGGCGCACTGGCACTGGCCGAACGGATCTGCGCGTGCGGCCCCAACGTGGTGCGGATCAGCATGAGCGCGGTCAACGACGTGATCGCCGCCGACGACGCCGAGGACTGGGACGCCACCGCGCGCGCCACGCACGCCATGGTCGCGGCGCCCGACAAGGACGAAGGCATGCGCGCGTTCTTCGAGAAGCGGCCGCCCAACTGGGAATTGGTCCAGGGGTGACGCACGCCGAGAGCACGCACGTCGAAGGGTTCCGCGTCGCCGTCACCGACGAGGAGATCGAGGGGCTGCGTGCCGCACTGCGCCGCACCCGCTGGCCTCGCCAGATGGAGGGCGTCGGCTGGCGCGAGGGCACCGACCTCGCCTACCTGCAGGAGCTCGTCGCCTACTGGGCCGACAGATTCGACTGGCGGGCGGTCGAGGCGCGCCTGAACGACGAGCCGCAGTTCCTCGCCCGCGTCGGCGCGGGCGACGACGCCGGTGAGCCGCTCGACATCCACTTCGTCCACCGCCGCGGCGTCGGCCCCGCACCCCTCCCACTCGTCCTCACGCACGGGTGGCCGAGCACGTACTTCGAGTTCCGCGACGTGATCGGGCCGCTCGCCGACCCGGGCGCACACGGTGGTGATCCCGCCGACGCGTTCGACGTAATCGTGCCGTCACTCCCCGGGTACGGCTTCTCGTCGGCGCCCGCCCGCGTGGGCACGGGGCCCTCGCGCATCGCGGCGCTCTGGGACGAGCTCGTGCGCGGGCTCGGCTACGAGCGCTACGGCGCGGCCGGCTGCGATTGGGGCGCGATGGTCACCAGCCTCCTGGGCCTCGAGCACCCCGAGCACCTCGTCGGCATCCACCTCGGCATGCTCACCCTTCGCTCCCGCCAGCGCGACGAGTCCGCCGGTGCGGCCGACCAGGAGGAGGAACGCCAGTTCGCGGCGCGCACGAAGGCGTGGGCCCGCACCGAGGCCGCGTACACCGACATCCAGGGTACGAAGCCGCAGTCGCTGGCCTACGGCCTCAACGACTCGCCCGCCGGCCTGGCGGCCTGGATCGTGGAGAAGTTCCGGGCGTGGGGCGACACCAGCGGCGACGTGGAGTCGGCGTTCACGCGTGACGACCTGCTCACGAACATCTCGATCTACTGGTTCACGCAGACGATCGGCAGCGCCAACCGCCTCTACCACGAAGCTCGCCGCAGCCCGCGTCGGCTCGGCGAGGGCGAGCGGGTCACCGTGCCGGCCGGGTTCCTGCTCGAGCGGGCCCTCCCCGAAGGCCATGTCACGCCGAACATCGGGCCGCCCCCTCGCCGACGTGCTGAACTGGTGTACGACGTGCGGCGCTGGACCATTGCGCCACGGGGAGCCCACTTCCCCGCCTGGGAGACCCCCGACCTCTACGTCGACGAGGTGCGGGCGTTCTTCCGGGACCTGCGACCGCACACCTGAGCCGGAATCCAGCGCCACACTCCACGGGGGGAACCAATGGGCCAGACCACGATCGACCTGCTCGACATGGACCGCTTCCAGCGACTCGAGCACCACGAGATGTTCCGCCAGTTGCGCGCCGAGCAGCCCGTGTCGTGGCACGACGTGCCCGGCGGCCAGGGCTTCTGGTCGTTCGTCAGGCACGGCGACATCGTGGAGATCAACCGCGACGCCGAACGCTTCTCGTCGGAGCTCGGCGGGGTCACCGTGCAGGACCCGGAGGACGTCGGCGGATTCGACATGCGCGGCGTGATGATGCTCGAGACCGACCCGCCGCGACACACGCGCTACCGCCTGCTCGTGAACAAGGGGTTCACCCCGCGCATGATCGGTGTGCTCGAGCAGTACCTGCGCAACCGCGCCACGCTCATCGTCGACAACGTGATCGAGCGTGGCGAGTGCGACTTCGTCGTCGATCTCGCGTCGGAGCTGCCGCTGCAGGCGATCGCCGAGATCATGGGCGTGCCCCAGGAGGACCGGAAGCTCATCTTCGAGTGGTCGAACGCGATGGTCGGCGCCGACGACCCCGAGTTCGCCGCGTCGCCCGACGAGGCGATGACCGCGTCGGCCAGCCTCTACGCGTACGCCAACGAGCTGGCGAAGCAGCGCCGGAGCGACCCGCGCGACGACATCGTCACCAAGCTCATCAACGCCGAGGTCGACGGCGAGCAGCTCACCGAGCTCGAGTTCGACATGTTCATGCTGCTGCTCGCGGTCGCGGGCAACGAGACCACCCGCAACACCACCGCGTGGGGCATGTGGGCGCTCATGCAGAACCCCGACCAGTACGCCGCGCTGCGCGACGACATGGATGGTTTGCTCGGCACCGCGGTGGAGGAGATCCTGCGGTGGGCGTCGCCGGTCATGTACTTCCGGCGCACCGCCACGTGCGACACCGAGGTCGCGGGTCAGGCGATCCGCGGGGGCGACAAGGTCCTCATGTGGCACATCTCCGCCAACCGCGACGAGGAGGTCTTCGACGACCCCTTCCGCTTCGACATCACGCGCGACCCCAACGACCACGTGGCCTTCGGCGGTGGCGGGCACCACTTCTGTCTCGGTGCCAACCTCGCACGAGCGGAGCTGCGCTTCATCTTCGAGGAGGTGCTCGAGCGCATCCCCGACATGCACCTCACCGGCGACCCGGCGATCCTGCGCTCGAACTTCATCGGGGGCATCAAGCACATGCCGGTGGCCTTCACCCCCGGCAGCCGGAAAGGCTGACTCCGGGCTTCACGCGACGACGCCACGGACCTTCAGGTCGATGACGGCGTCCCAGTCGAGACCGAGGTCGTCGACGAGGATCGCGTCGCCGTGCTCGTTGAACGCCGGACCGCGCTTCGCTGGCGCGGCCTCCTCGTCGAACTGCACCGGCGTCGCGACGACGCGGTACGGCTTGCCGTCGTGGGTCACGCAGTCCTGCACGTAGTCGTTCGCGAGCGACTGCGGATCCGACGCGACCTCCAGCGAGTCCTGCGCCACGGCCCACTGGGCCTTCATGCCGGCGAACGCCTCCCGCCAGTGTGCGAGCGGCTGCGACGAGATGGTGTCCCACACGAGGCGCGCCGCGATCGGCGCATTGGCCATGAACGTGTCGGGATCGCCGGCGAAGCTCGGGTCGGTCGCGTACTCGGGCAGGCCCAGACGCTCGCAGACCTCGGGCCAGTAGTGGAAGCCCTGCAACGCGGAGAACACGATGAAGCGATCGTCGCTCGTGCGGTAGGTCCCGACGATCGGGTTGGACGGCGTGGCGATGTCCCCCTCGTGCGGCTGCTGGTTCCACGGCTCGCCCGTCTGTTGCGAGATCGCGATCGCGCCGCCGAGCGCCCACATGCCGGCGGCGAGGAGCGACACGTCGACAACGTGCGTACGCCCGGTGCGCTCGCGGTCGAGGAGCGCAGTGGCGATGCCGCCCGCGATCATCGACGCGCCGAGGTTGTCGCCGAACGCGGGTGCGGGCTGGGTGGGCGGCAGCGGGAGGTGCTTGGCCCGCATCGTGTCGGCCACGCCGGAACGGCCCCAGAACCCGAGGAAGTCGTACCCACCGGCGTTCACGTCGGGGCCGCGCACGCCGTAGCCACTGCCGCGCACGTAGACGATGTCGGGGTTGTGCTCGCGCACCTCGTCGACGGTGATGTGCAGCTTCTCGCACACGTACGGCAACTTGTTGGTGAGGAACACGTCGGACTGTGCGATGAGCCGGTGCAGGATCGCGAGCCCGTCGGGGTCGGTGAGGTCGAGACCGAGGCTGCGCTTCCCCCGGTTGGAGTTCTCCACCAACACCTGCACGTCGGTGCCGAAGCCGAGCGTGCCCACCTGACCCAGGCCGCGCATGGCGTCACCGCGCTCGGGATGCTCGATCTTGATGACCTCGGCGCCCCAGTCGGCGAGGATCGCGGAGGCGAGGGGCACGAAGGTGTGCTCGGCCACCTCGAGGATGCGGATGCCGTTCATCAGGTCGTTGCTCATCGGGCGGATCGTATGGGCCGCGCCGGTAACGTGTGCGGCCGTGCGCATCGCAGTCCTGGTGAAGCAGATCCCCGCGTTCGAGGAGATGGAGCTCGGCCCCGACGGCCGGCTCCGTCGCGACGGGCTCGACCTCGAGATGAACCCGTACTGCCGCCGGGCCGTGGCCCAGGCCGTGGCGCTCGCCGAGACGGGTGGCGACCAGGTCGTCTTCGTGACCCTGGGCCCGCCGCCGGCCGAGGACGTGCTGCGCGAGGCGCTGGCCTGGGCGATCGAGCGCGGCGTCGCGGCCCGTGGCCTCCACGTGAGCGACCTCGCCTTCGCGGGGAGCGACACGCTCGCGACCGCGCGGGCACTCGCCGCCGCGCTGCGGCACGCGGGCCCGTTCGACCTCGTGCTCGCGGGCCGCAACTCCGTCGACGCCGACACCGGCCAAGTGGGTCCCGAGCTCGCCGAACTGCTCGACCTCCCCTTTCTCACGGGCGTACGCCACCTCCGGATCGACGGCGACGACGGACCCCGGACGGTGCACGCGCGCTGCGAGCACGACGACGGCTGGGTCCAGGTCGAGGTCGCGCTCCCCGCGGTGCTGAGCACCGCCGAGCGCCTGATCGACCCGTGCAAGGTCGACCCGCCCGCTCGCGCCGCCGTGCCCGCGGAGCTCGTCGACGTCGTGGACGCCGCCACGCTCGGCGACGGTCCGTGGGGACAGGCCGGCAGCCCCACCTGGGTCGGCGACGTCAAGGTGCACCAGGTGTCGCGCGCCGGCGTGGTGCTCTCCGGTACCGTCGCCGAACAGGTCGCGCGCGCGGTCGAGCTGCTCGACGCGCGGGGCGCGCTGGTCGACGACCAGGCGGTCGCCGACGCCGCGACCGTGCCGCCCGCGCGCCGGGTTGCCGGGCCCCTGGTCGCGGTCGTCGCGGAACCGCATCGTGAGCACGACACCCGTGAGCTGCTCGGCGCGGCCGCGTCGCTCGCCGCCGAGATCGACGGGCACGCGGTCGCCGTGGTCTTCGGCGACGACACCGACGCGACCCTCGCCACCTGGGGCGCCGATGCGGTCGTGCGCATGACCGGCACCGACGCCGAAGACGATGCCGCCGCCGCGCTGAGCGCATGGTCCGACGAGGCCGCGCCCTGGGCCGTGCTCGCGCCGAGCACCGCGTGGGGCCGCGAGGTCGCGTCCCGAACGGCCGCGCACCTCGGCGCCGGCCTCACCGGCGACGCCGTCGGCCTCGAGGTGCGCGACGGCCGCCTCGTCGCGTGGAAGCCCGCGTTCGGTGGACAGCTCGTCGCCGCGATCGAGACGCGGTCGCCGGTGCAGCTCGCCACGATCCGCGTGGGCGTGCTCCCTGCGCCCGCGCCGCGCGCGGAGCACGCAGTGGAGTCGCGCACGGTCGCGGCCGCGCCCCGCAACCGCGTGAAGGTGTTGGCCCGCACGCGCGACGACGACCTCGACACCCTCGCCGAAGCCGGCGCGGTGATCGGCGTCGGTCGCGGCGTCGACCCGTCGGAGTACGACGACCTGCAGCCACTCGTGGACGCCCTCGGCGCGGAGCTCGGCGCGACCCGCAAGGTCACCGACGCAGGTTGGCTCCCCCGCGCCCGCCAGATCGGCATCACCGGCCGCACCATCTCACCGCGGTTGTTCGTGTCGATCGGCGCGAGCGGCAAGTTCAACCACATGGTGGGCGTGCGCGCGTCGGGCACCGTGCTCGCGATCAACCCCGACCCCGATGCGCTCGTGTTCGCGGTGAGCGACATCGGGATCGTGGCCAAATGGCAGGACGCGGTCCCCGCCTTGGTGAAGGCGCTCGCGTCCCTCTAGATGTCGATCTGGTCTTCTTCGGTGAGGTCCTTGCGCTCGCGCACGGGGAGGTTGTCGAAGCCGGTGGGGGGTTCACGCCACGCCGGCGGCGGGTTGCCCGCCTCGGCGTCGCGGATGGCGCGCCACACCTTCTCGGGGGTGAGCGGCATGTCGAGGTGGCGCACCCCGAGGTGGCTGAGCGCGTCGACCACCGCGTTCTGCACCGCGGG
>Ga0075017_100000892_pt1 | contig 17642 bp, 10 predicted proteins | sample AleBraG_ABR_2012_FD_71475 | JGI IMG/M metagenome (GOLD analysis project Ga0075017, IMG submission 71475) | Freshwater sediment microbial communities in response to fracking from Pennsylvania, USA - Alex Branch Run_MetaG_ABR_2012 | ecosystem: Environmental > Aquatic > Freshwater > Creek >... | reverse complement strand
ACACCGACGAACATCTCGACGAAGTCCGAGCCCGAGATCGAGAAGAAGGGCACACCGGCTTCACCAGCAACGGCACGCGCCAACAATGTCTTACCGGTGCCGGGCGGCCCGTAGAGCAACACACCCTTGGGGATCTTGGCTCCGACAGCCTGGAAGCGCGCCGGTTCTTTGAGGAAGTCCTTGACCTCTTCAAGTTCTTCGACAGCTTCATCAGCGCCAGCGACATCGGCAAACGTCGTCTTGGGCATGTCCTTGTTCAACGTCTTGGCGCGGCTCTTGCCGAAGTTCATGACTCGGCCGCCGCCCTGCATCTGACTCATGAAGAAGAACAGCAGGCCGACAACGAGCAATACCGGCAGTAAGGCGCTGATCCAGGTGAGCAGCCCGTTACTGCGTGGCACATCGATGTTGTAGCCCCCCGGAATTTGTCCGGCATCGACCTTGCCCTGCAGCAGGTTTTGGAGTTGCACACCTTGGCCGTCGATGTAGGACGACTGCGTCTTCGTGCCGTCTTTCAACGTCAATTCAATGCGCTGGTCTTTGTCGACAAGCGTCGCGACCTTGACCTTGTTTTCTTGAATGGACGTGATCGCCGTTGAGGTAGACACGTTCTTAGGGGCGTTCCGCGCGGTGATGAGACTCGCGCCCACCCACAGCAGGACGAGGATCATCAGGGCCCCACCGGCCACCCGAAGAAGTCGCTTGGTGTCCATAGGTTCGGGACTCGCGGCCCCAGACCTCCTCTTAGTGACGAAAGAACGCGGAAATGGCTATATTTCCGCCCATTCGACGGTAACACCCAGAACGCAGCCGTGCCTTCGCTGTGCGTCCGGCGGAAACCGTCTCCTTCTAGTTTCGCAGTAGCCAGACCGATCTGGCCAACTGCGCCTTACCCCCCGTATACGGCGGGTTTGAGAGTGCCGATGCACGACAAATTGCGATACCGCTCGGCGTAGTCGAGTCCGTAACCGACGACAAATTCATTGGGGATATCGAAGCCGACGAAATCGACGTGGACCTGAACCTTGAGCGCCTCTGGTTTACGCAGCAGGGTGAGCACCTTCACCGAGCGCGGACCACGCGCTGCCAGGTTGCTCAGGAGCCACGACAACGTGAGGCCACTATCGACAATGTCTTCGACGACGAGGACGTCGCGATCGAGCACATCAGCATCGAGGTCTTTGAGGATGCGGACGACTCCGCTCGACGTGGTGCCACTGCCGTACGACGACACGGCCATCCAGTCCATTTGCACGTCGACGGAAAGGGCTCGCGCCAAGTCGGACATGATCATCGCCGCACCCTTGAGAACGCCGACCAAAAGCAACGGCTGATCGAGGGTGTAGGCGGTCTCAACTTCGCGAGCCAGTTCGGCGACGCGGTCGCGAATCTGGTCTTGGGTGAGTAGAACGCGTTCGAGATCGTCGGGGACGTCCTCGGGCCGCATGCGGTCCTCCTCGAATGCCTCGCTACCACGCGAGAGCTGGTGGGTCGGGCAGTCCAGGTCACGGCGCCGGACGCAGTTCTAGCCTCCCATATATACGGACACCCAGCGCACCGCCCGGGAGAGCGACCGGCCCTTGTCCGCGCCACTCCGTAATCAGCCGATCCAGCGACCGCACGTGGTCAAGAGTGAGCGAGCCGGCCGGACACCCGGCAGCCAAACAGGCCCGGCGCAGAACGCGCGTCCGGATGGCGCGCGGCTGGCTGGCCAGCACCTCGACGTCGAGGTCCGTCGCCGACGGTTGAGCCGAGTGGACGATGGCTGCGAGGGCGTCGAGGGCCTCAGCATCATCACGTAACAGATCGGCGGAACGCGCCAACCCCGCAACCGCTCCTTCACCCAACGCCTCAACAACGCTGGGCAAAAGTTCGTGCCGGACGCGGCTGCGCGCAAAACGCGGATCACCGTTGGCCGGGTCGTCCCACGGAACCAGTCCGGCTTCATCGCATGCAGCCCGGACGAGTGCGCGTGACAAATGCAACAACGGCCGAACGATGAGTCCACGTTCGATCGGCATACCGGCAAGTGAGCGGGCACCGCTCCCCCGAGCCAAACGCAGCAGCACAGTTTCGGCTTGGTCTTCGCGAGTGTGAGCGAGCAGTACCGCATGTGCTTGGTTCGCTGCGGCCACTTCGTTGAAGGCTGCGTACCGAGCCGTCCGTGCCGCCATCTCTAGCCCATCACCGGAGTCTTCAACGACGACGGTCTGCACGATGACCGGGTGCAATCCAAGTTCGGTCACTTGTGCTGCGGCGTGTGCTGCAACTCGTCCGGACTCGGCAAACAATTGATGATCGACCACGATCGCGCCAGCAAGCACCCCGGCTTGCGCCGCTTCCAGTGCCGTGGCAGCGGCCAACGCCAACGAGTCGGCGCCACCAGAGCAGGCAACGAGCACACGTCCGGGACGCTCATCCAATGCGCGGCGGACGGCCTTGCGCACGGTGGCCAGCGGCGTGGGAGTTCCTGCACCGCGAGACGTTGCCACCACTAGTGCCGCACCTGTCGAACTAACCGTGTACTCGAGTGAGCCACAACGTCGGCTCGGCAATTTCGTCTCGCGTCGGCAGGTTGTCGGCTGATTGCCACACAGCATTGAGCCCGGTAACACCAACTTTGGCGACGATCGCGCTAACAAACGCTTCTCCGTCGGAATATTGCTGCAGCTTTGCGTCCAAGCCGAGCAAGCGCCGAAGTAACGAATCACTTGGGCCGACGCGTCGTGCGCGTCGTTGCTGTAGTCGTTCGCGGACGAGGTCGGCGTCGCCCATGACCATCGGCGCGGCGTTTGCCGTGACCCAGTCGGCGTGGCCTTCAACGAGTGTCATAAGCGAAATCGTGCGATCGAAAACTTCTTGTTGCGCTTGCGTGTGCAGCGCTTCGAGGACCGTGGCCCCCGCACCGCGCCCGCGCAACACTGCAGCCGTGGCTACTAAGACATCGCGCAAACGGCGCAGTGCTTCACCATTACCTTGTCCGCCAACAGACAAGTAGTCGGCGATGAGTTGACGGAGGTGCGGACCGAGCCACTCAACGCTCGCGAACTGCGCCAAATGCGTTTCTTCGTGCAAGGAAACCCAGAGTGCGAAGGTGTCCTCTGGTAAGTCGAGCGATTGTGCCGCGGCCCTGATGTTCGGCGCGACAAGAAGCAAGCGCGGCTCCGCTCCGTCCGGCGGGAAAGCTTCGTACTGGCCGAGCACGCGCGCACTTACCCACGCCAACACACCACCGAGTTGAACGCCAGTAACGCGGGCGCTGACGGCCTGCGGTGCACCACGACCTTTGTCGGCAACTTCCTCTTCGACGGGAGTCAGGAGGGCTTCGACGCCATCGACGTTGGAACGCAACCAAGTCGGTCGGTCAACGACGGCGACTTGGGCTGAACTCGTCGCACCCATTTCGAGTCCGGACGTCGTCGCGACGGGAACCCTGGCGGTCGCCGCTGCGTCACGCAACAGCCGGACCGTGCGGCGCGCGGCAGTCGCGTCGACGGCTGGTCCTTTCGGAATAAGTCGGACTCCCGTCGACGCAGCAAGGTTCCAATCCACCAAAGCGCCCACGCTGCGACACTAGTGCCCTCAGAAGCAACCGGTCGCGCAAACTCCGCGGCAGCCGCCCCATCTGGCGGTGGCAGGCCGTAGGGTCAGGAGTAGTTCACGTCCGTCGATTCGATGCCGGATCGCGCGATGGCGAGGCCGACTACGCCGAGCCAACCAGGGCAGGGAGCCTTTATGCAGTTTGACGTTCTTATTGAGATCCCGAAAGGGAGCCGCAACAAGTACGAGGTCGACCACGAAACCGGACGGATGCGGCTCGACCGCACCCTGTTCACCGCAACGCAGTACCCGGCCGACTACGGCTACATCGAAGGCACCCTTGGCCAAGACGGTGACCCACTCGATGCGCTCGTGCTGCTTGAAGGTGACCCGACCTTCCCCGGCGTGCTCATCTCCGCTCGTCCAATCGGCATGTACCGCATGTCAGACGAAGCCGGCCGCGACGACAAGGTCGTGTGCGTCCCTGCATCTGACCCGCGGCAAGAACATCTGCGCGACATCCATCACTTGCCAGAGTTTGTGCGGCTTGAGATCCAGCACTTCTTCCAGGTCTACAAGGACCTCGAGCCGGGCAAGAGCGTTGAAGGTGCGCACTGGGTTGGCCGAGCCGAGGCCGAGGACGAGATCCGCGCGTCGTTCGAGCGGGAGCGTGTCCACCTAGCCGAGATCGCCGCGGCAGCCGCAGCAGCGGCCGCGGCCGACAGCGCGCCAGACGAGGCCTAACGAGTCCGCTAGGCAATAGGTAAGGCCCGGACGCTAGTCGTCCGGGCCTTACCTATTTCACGTCTGATTAGTTCTGCTTGCCCCGCGTCCTGTCAACGAGCCACCACGCGCCGGGCAGCACCAAGGCAGCAAGTAACAACTTGAGAATGTCACCAGCAAAGAACGGCGTGAAACCAAACTTCAGTGCAGTCCCGAATGGCACACCCAGGTAAGCCATCAACCACGGCACGCCGACGAAATAGATGACGATGTTGCCCAGCACCATCGTGCCCAGGGTTGCGACGGGAGTGCGGGCGTCACCACGCTCTGCCAACCAACCCGTGAGGGCGGCGGCCACGATGAAGCCGAGGATGTAGCCGAACGTCGCGCCACCGAATCCTGACGCTCCGTTCGCAAACCACGGAACACCGAGCGAACCTGCGACGGCGTACAACGTCAGACTTGCCGCGCCACGCCACGCACCAAGCGATGCGCCGACGAGCAAGACAGCGAACGTCTGCATCGTCACGGGCACGGGTGTCCCCGGTACGGGCACGGTTATCTGCGCGGCCAAGCCAGTGAGGCCAGCGCCAGCGACGATCAAGATGACGTCAACGAGCCACGACGAAGAGACAAGGTCAGCGAGTACGCGCGGACGAGCAACCACTGCTGTGCCGGACAAGGACGCCTCCTGGTGTAAATGTTCCCCCCGCACCTTAGTAGGTTCAGATTTCGGCGCAGCGCCTACCCAAGGAGGCCGGGCAATGTCAGAGGACCCCGCTCTGGAAGCAACGTTGGCTGACCTCGACCGCCAAGTCGATGCTTTCGCGCGCATCATGTCTTACGACGACGAACATCTATGGCATGAGCCAGCACCTGGTGAATGGTCAGCCGCGATGGCGATGGTTCACATGTCGGACGCCGAAGTACACGTCGCCGCACGGTTGCGTTACGTGCTTACCGCTGCCGAGCCGACGTTTGCGAACTGGGACGAAGAAGCCCACGCCGGATTGTCCTCAGAACGCTCACCTGAGATTGCCCTCGCCGTTATCGCAGCACTTCGAGCGGCCAACGCTGATCTCGTCCGCCGCGTGTCACCTGCCGCACTCGCGCGGACGGCGACGTTGCCCAACGGAGAGGTCGTCGATGTTGCAGAACTCTTGGCTCGGCACGCGCGGCACACGGCCGCACACCTCGAGCAGGCTCAAGCAGCGTTAGGCAGTTAGCGACTCACGACAAATGAATCAGTCCCCGGCCCTAGGTGGCGCCGGGGACTGATTCATTTTCGAGGGAGTTACACGAGGCTCACTCTGTTGTCGGACGACGTCGGGCGAAGAGCACGACACCGAAGGCTGCAAGCAGCAGCCCGCCAACAACGAAGTTCATGCTGTTGTCGGCACCCGTATGGGGCAGCGCGCCTTGCACGGTGATGGTGGCACCGCCCTTGTTGTTACCGAGGTTGATGTCACCAGCACCCCCACTCACGGTTCCGAAGTTTTCGATCTGAGTGCCGGGGGTCGCCGTGACACTCGTGTTGATCGTGAGCGGAGTTGCGTGTGTGTTGGGTGCCAAGGTTTGCGTCGTCACGGCCGTCACGGTTTGGCCGTTGTGAGTGACCGTCCAGTGCGTACCTTGTCCGGACACAAACACGAGTCCGGCAGGCAACGTGTCGACGACAGTGATCTTGCCCGTGTGCGTCGCCTTGCCGATGTTCGATACCTGCAACAGGTAGGACGCGGTCTTGGCACTCGGGTTGTAGTCAGACACTGACTTCACCAAGGTGAGGTCGAAGGTATTGACATCGCCTTGTTTGATCGTGTCGGTCGACGTGTTGTTAGTCAGGTTCGGATCTGTGGTGTCCGAACTGACTGTGGCGGTGTTAGTGATGCCGTACGCGCCTGTCGGTTGGACGTCGGCCACCACTGTGATGACTGACGTCGCGCCAGCCGCCAGCGTCGGGATGGTGCATTCGACGTTTTGCCCGGCGACTGTGCACGTCCAACCCGTTCCCGTTGCCGACTGTGGCAGCAGGGTCGACGGCATGGCGTCCTTGACGACTGCATTCGTCGCATCGGACGGTCCGTTGTTCGTCACGGTCAGCGTGTAGGTGAGCGGCTTGTTGATGGTCGCCGTTCCAACGTGCGTCTTGACAATGGCGAGGTCAGCGGACGTCACGGTGTGCACCGTGTCCGTTGCCGTGTTGTTTTCCGTGTTCGGGTCAGGCGTCGTCGACGACACCGTTGCAGTGTTCGTCAGCGAGCCCGCAGGTACGGACGACGCAACCAACGTGGTCAGCGTCAACACGGGGGCACTTGCACCCGCGGCCAAGTTCTGGCTCAAGGTGCACGTGACGTCTTGCCCACTCGCCGCACACGTCCACGGCGCTGCTGCACTGACGTAGGACATTCCGGTCGGCAGGTGGTCGACCACGGTCAGTGGACCATGCGCCGGACTCGGTCCGGCATTGCTCACCGTGATGGCAAACGGAACTTGTTGACCGGCCGTTACCGGATCAACTGGGTGCGTCTTGGTGATCGACAAGTCGGCCGTCGCTGCGACCGAGACGGACGCGGTGGCCGTGTCGTTGTTCGGGTTCGTGTCTTGACCTGGGGTCGTCGACACCGTCGCGGTGTTGGTCAACGTCACTGGCGCCGGGTCACCGACACCAGCATTCGTTCCCACGGTCACCGTGATCGGTGCCGCCATGGCGCCGACGGCGATGGTGTCGCTTGACGTGCACGTGACAACTTGCGCGGCCGCGCTACACGTCCATCCGGTACCGACAGCACTCACGTAGGTAAGGCCAGTAGGCAAGGTGTCAACAACCTGCACCGGACCAGCCGAGGTCGATGGACCGTTGTTCGTCACGGTCAACGTGAACGAACCAGCCGGGCTGACACCAGAGTTGAAGCTCGGCGCTGATGCCGTCTTGGTCAGCGACAGGTCCGTAAGGACCGTGATCGGTGTGGGGTCTGTCGCGGTGTTGTTGCTCGGGTTCGGATCAACCGCTCCACCGGTGACGACTGCCGTGTTGACTGGCGTGCTCGCTGGCACGCTCGGGTCAACGGAGGCGGTCACGGCTAGCGCTGGTGCGGTAGCACCAGTCACCAGTCCGCCGGGGTAGGTACACGTGAGCGTCTGTCCGGTTGTCGCCGTGCCAGTGGCCGCACACGTCCACGGCGTTGTTGTACCTGGCACATACGTAAACCCGGCCGGCATGGTGTCGGTGATCGTCAACGGACCAGGATCGTCAGACGGTCCGTTGTTCGTCACACCGAGGTTGTAGGTGACAGTGCCACCTGCCACCACCGTTCCCGTGTGCGTCTTCGTCAAGGCAAGGTCGGCAGTCGGAACGGCCGTCGCATTGTCTGATGTGACGTTGTTGGCCAGGTTCGGATCTGGCGTTGTCGACATCACGGACGCGTTGTTTACAACCGAGCCAGTCGTGTTGCTCAACGTGCCAGTTGTGATCACGAGCGGCGGTGCGTCGGTTCCGGCTGCCAGTGGCGTCGCCAAATCACACGACACCGTGTTGCCAGGTCCCGGTGCACACGTCCAACCCGAGCCGCTCGCGCCGACAAACCACAGCGACGCAGGCAGGTTGTCCGTGACGTGTGGGTTGACAGCGTCCGACGGTCCGGCGTTGTGAACCTGCAGCGTCCAGTCCAGCGGCTGCCCAGGAACGAGCGTTCCCGTGTGTGTCTTAGTGATGGACAGATCGGCTGACGTCGCAATCGGGTTCGTCGTCGTGCTTGTGTTGTTGGACGGGTTCGGGTCAGGCACTTGTCCGTTCACCGTTGCCGTGTTGACGAGATTGCCCGTTGCGCTCGATGCGACCGTCGCAGTGATGCTGATGTCCGTCGGAATCGCTTGACCCACGCCGAGCGTTCCGGTCCAAGTGCAGTTCACATCTTGACCAGGACCCGTGGCCGGCGAGATGGTGCACGACCAGCCCGGTGCTGTAACAACAGCGTTGGACACTGTCGTCGGTAGCGGGTCGTCGACAACGATCGGGCCGTTCGAGGCGGACGGTCCGTTGTTAACCACGTGCAGGTTCCACGTCGCGGGCTGACCTGCAACCGGCGTACCCACTTCAGTCTTCGTGATCTGCAGATCGGCCGATGGTGCTACCGGCGCAGTGTCGGTCGAGGTGTTGTTGCCGGGAACGGGGTCGTACGTCGTGCCAGCCACCATTGCCGTGTTGCTCAACGTTCCAGTCGCGTTCGGATCGATCGTTGTCGTCAACGAGATTGACGTGTTGGCGTTCAACGCGAGTGCGCCCGTGTGCGTGCATGTCACGGTCGAGCCGGCGCCCGGGCCGCTGTTGACACACGTCCAGTCCGCACTGCTGTAACTCTTGAACGTCAACGTTGATGGCAAAACATCAACGACGGTCTGCGGTCCAGCGGACGAATCGGGTCCGAGGTTGGTGACGCTGAGGTTCCAGGTCACATCGGTACCGGGTACCTCCGAACCAACGTGCGTCTTCACGATCTGCAAGTCTGCCGATGCGACAGTGACACTCGCCGAGGCTTGCGCGCCGGAGTAGTTGTTTGGGTTCGTGTTGTCGCCGTTGCCGGTGGCACCAGTCGCGTCAGTCGCTGTCGCAACTGTCGCAGTGTTGGTGTGCAGCACCGTCGGGCCAACTCCGGGGTTGCTCGGCACATTAGGACCGGGCACAGCCGTGTAGGAGATGGTGTCGCTCTGGTTCGGCTGCAAGTTCGGCAGGCCGGACCAGGTCAAGGTGTCACCAGAAGCCGAAGGCACAACCGTTGGGTCTGTTGTTGTGGTTGAACCGGACGGACCTTGCACCTGTCCGGTACCGGCCGTGTACGACCAGTTCGGCGGCAAAACGTCCGCGACGCTCAACCCACTTGCGGGTGCGCCGCCGGTGTTCGTCACAACGACCTGCCACTGCGTCGGCTGGTTGATCTCTACCGTGCTGCCGGTTGGTGAAATCTTGGCCTTGGTAATAACGAGCTTGGGGAAGACGGCAGTGACCGAAGCGGTCGACGTGTTTCCGACATAGAGTCGCCCGCCTGCAGCCGCACCGCCTGCAACACCGGTGTAGGACGCAACCGCCGCACTGTTGTTGAGAACTTGGTTTGTCGTCAACGTCGGAGAAGGCGCCAGCGAGGCCTTGTACGTCAACACGGTCGACGCACCGGGAGCGAGCGGACCGGCAACCGTCCAGGTGATGGTGTTAGTCGTTGTGTCGAGCGTGCCGCCGTTACTGATGGACGCGGCGTCGACGACGAGACCACTAGGAACCTTGTCGCTCACGGAGACGTTGTAGGCCGGCGAAGCATTCGTGCCGGTCGCGTTGCTCACCGTCAACGTGTATCCGGCAACGTCACCTGGCCCGAGCAACGTCCGGTCGACCGACTTCACGATCGACACGTTCGGCTCGATGACCGTGAGCTTCGCCGTGACTGGCTGCGTGTTGTAGTCATAGGTCACGCCTGGCGCTGTTGGCACCGACGTCACCGGATTACCGGTTGACACCTTGTTCCAGTAGATCTGCGCGCTGTTCACAAGGCTGGCACCGGCAACATTGCTGACGATGTTGGCGACCTGCGCACTGTAGGTAAGAGTGATGACGCGCGGAACGCCAATGCCGCTTGACACGCTTCCGGCACCCGTGAAGTCGCCGAGATACCAACCGTGCACAAGTGGCTTCACGGGATTCGCTGTTAAGACAGATCCGGTGAACTCGTTACACGAGCCACCTGCTTGAACGCAGGTCGCGCTCAGCGGCGTGATATTGGTCAGGCCAGCGGGTGCCGTGTCGAGCAACGTCGCGTTCGGCACGTTAACCGACGGCGGAATGGTTACGGTCAGCGTGTACTTGACCGTGTCGCCAATTGTCGCGCTGCCGGGCGTCACTGCTTTGGTCACCGTCGGGATTTCAACAGTTACCGTGTCGCTTGCGCTTGGGTTGTAGGCCGAACCGGTCGTGCGTCCGCCAGTCGCAAGACTTGATGACGTTGCGGACACCGTGTTGGTGTACTGGTTCGCACTTGAGGCGGTGAGATCGACCGTCGCCAAGTACTTGAAGGTCAGTGCTGCGCCGGGCGCTACATCTCCAACGTTCCACGTGATCGTCGTAATGTGGGTAACCGGGTCAACCACCAGCGAGGTCGCGGCAGGCGTCACGGTGGGCGCCGAAACGTCCATGCCAGCGGGGACAACGTCCGTCACGACAACGTTGTGAGCAACGGACACGTTGGATGCCGTCACGTTCTTCAGCGTCAGCGTGTAATTGACGCCCTGACCTGGCACGACGATGTGGTTCGTCGTGTCATCGACCTTGGTCAACGTGAGGTTGGGCTCAACAACGGTGACGCCGTTAGTTGCGAGGACGGCTGTCGGTGCAATGCCGTTACTGCCGAGTGAGGGGTCAGCGCTCGCGGTCAACTTCGCCTTATTCGTCAGCACTTTGCCGCGCGAGACAGCAGTGGCGTTGTCGGCAACCGTCACCGGAACCGTCAACGTGATGATGCTGTCAGCAGCGTTCGGCCCGACGGTGTACGTCGAGGGGAACGTCACGGTGACGGTCGACGGTTGTGCTGTCGTGACGACGAAGGCTGGGTTTGGAACACCATTGACGAGAACGCTCGATGCACCGAAAGCAACAGTGACACCGGTGGGCAACGTGTCGGTGAGCACACCGCCGTAGACGGTACTGCCGTGCGGAATCGTTGTCGTGACCGTCCAGGTCACGCCTTCGCCGACTGTTGCTTGTCCGACTGTCGCGTTACCGGCTTCGGTGACACTCGTCGTATTTGTCTTGACGACGGTCGCACCCGGGGTGTTGAGCGTTGCGGTCGAGATCGCCGGGGTTGCCGCAATACATCCGGCGATCGACAGGTTCGGGTCGATGTTGCTCGTTGGGCAGAACGATGACGTGCTTCCAGTGTTGGTGAGCGTCGTATAGGTCCGCAGTCCGAGAGTGTTGATGTATGCCGTTCCGAAGGACACACCTGCCGGAACTGTGACCGAGTAGGTAAGCGGGGCGTGCGAGGACGTGCCGGGAATGACGTTGGCACCGGGCAGCGTCCACTTGATGACGGACGCCGTTCCGACGCTCGTAACAACACCGTTAGTGCACGTGCCGCCGTCGGAAATGAGCGAGACGGTCGCGCACGTCCAGCCTGGCGGGAGTGCGTCCCATGCCTGTACGTCGCCGGCAGCCTGAACACCGTTGTTTGTGAGCACGACGTTGAAGCCGACGACATCACCAGCACGCGCCTGAGCAGACTTCGTTCCTGCTGGCTGCGCAACACCGTTGATCGACGCAATGGTCTTGGCGTCGGCGAGATCAATGCGAGGTGCCGCACCGATCTTGAAGTCGACAGCGTCGCGCAGACTTGCCGACGTTCCGGCGGAACTGAAGTCGCCGAACTTCATCAAGTTGCCGGGAACGTCGTACAGGTTTCCGACCGATGCGTCCGACGTGACGATGGCAGAGAAGACGACGTCGAACGTCGAGCCTGCACTGACGTACGTGTGCCCGGACGTATACGACGTCGCGCCCAACTTGATGGACAACTGTTGTGGCGATGTCGTTGCATTGATCTGACTGTTCGGGATGCCGGAGTTCTGGCTGCCAGCAAACGACGTCGTCAACGATCCGTTTTCGTATGTCACACTCGCCGGCAAGAAGTCGTTAACGGTCGCATCGCGCGTCGACACCGAGGCCGGGAAATTGACTGTCAAACGGAAGCAGACGCGGTCACCAAGGTGGTAAACCGGACGCGTGTCAGGGGTGGCCGTCGGGTGCAACCACGTCACGCCGCTCGCCGTGCAGTTCAGCGTTCCGCTCGCGGCGGGCGCTGACACCTGCTTGAGAATCGTCGGCTGCGCGGTCGTCAAGGTCGCGGATGATCCGCCGCTGACGTCGATGTTGATGTCGCCAGGCGCTGCGCCCGAAACGGCAGGGTCGGTGGCCCCGGCGATGCCCACCGTGTTGTTGAAGGTGTCTCCGGCTGCAGTCGGCAAGCCGCTGAGGGCGCCGGTCGTTCCGGCGTAGAGACTCAGCGCGCGGGCCTTATAGGTGATGTCAAAGGTCGAGCCGACGTTTTGGTCGGGCACGTTCCACGTGACGGTGTAGGTGCCGTCGCTGTTTTGGACAACGCTCGAGAACGGCAACGAAGGCGCGGCACCCGCGGTCGCGGCACACGCGGGGTCCGGCGTGGCGGTCTTCCCGGTGTACTGCGAGTAGTTCGTCGTGGCGTCGACCGGGCACATGCCGTTGGGAATGGTGTCCGTGACGACAATGGCGTGCGACGTCCGATATTCGCTGGTCCGAATATGCAGCGTATACGTATTAAGCTGCCCAATTTGGAAAGTCGTCGGGTTGGCCGACTTAATGATCGACAAATCCATGAGCTTATCCGACGCGCTGCCAGTAGTTTGGAAGAAAGTCGGCACGCCAGGCGCTTCAGGTCCGGTGTAATCGCCGGACGCAACCGCCGTATTCGTCACGACGATCGGAGTCGCGGTCTGGGTCGTATAGGCACCGTTGTTGTTGTCGAGGTTGACGCCTTGCACCAGGGCGCCGGAGGGTGGCGTCGTGGTCGTGCCGCCCCCAGGCTGTGCCCAGTTCATCGTGTTCGCGCGGATCGGGGCGCCCGAGTAGAACGTCAGGTTGAGCACCTGCCCGGCGGCCAGGGTGCCGACGTTCCAGGTGATTTTGGTGTAAACCGCACCGGGCGTCACGCCCGGCGGCGCCTCCGTGTTGGTCGTCGTAATCGTGGTGGGAGAGGTGCAGGCACTGCCGAGCGACGGCAATTGGTTGAGGTCAGGTCCCGGGCCGGCGGGTGGTGTCGGGCCGAGGTAGTTGTACTCGGGGTTGTTGACCACCGAGTTGTCGACGCCGGGGCCACCGCAACCCAGGTATTCCATTTGCGCCGGCAGGTAGTCGACCACCGTCACGTTGTTCGAGCCGGCGACGCTGTTCTCCGTCACCTTGATGCGGTAGGTCGTGGGTGTGGTCTTCGTGGGGTGGATGCCACGCATGATCTCGCCCTGGGGACTCGGCTCAGCCTTACTCACCAAGAACGGAACGACCTTGGTCGTCGTATCCGGAGCTACGCTTTCGGCGTCATACGTCGTCGGATCCATGGAATTGGTTGCGGTATTGAATTTCGGCACATACCGCGGGTCGGAATTACCGAAACCGGCCAAATGCAGCGTGAATTGCGAACCCACCGGGAAAAGCGTCGGGTCGGCCTTTACCTGAAACGAAAAACGCAGCGAGCCCTGGTAATTCAAGTCGGTGATATTCGACCAGACGAGGGTCGTCGTCCGAGTCGCCGGGTTCGGGTTCGTGAGATCCGGGTAGCCGGTGGGGTCACCAACTGCCGTCGTCGGCGTCGACGACCCTGGCACGTACGACACCCCGGCCGGCAGTACGACTGCGGCCGTCAGGTTGTAGGCCGTGGCGCCGCCCTGGGTGTTGCTGATTCGCAGATTGACGTTCGTCGCAGCGCCCGGGAAAACCGCCGGGTCAGCGCTCGACGTGGCCAACAATGTCGGTGTGGCCGCCCCCGCGGGCGGGGCCGAAACGACCTGGAGGCCGCTGAGGGCTACGACTGAGGTGAGGACAAAGGCAGTAGCCGCCGACATACGCCGGCGGAGTGTGTGACGCCGCATTATGGCCTTTCAAGGCAGTGCTGTGGGGGAACGACACGGACGAAAGATCGTCCGAACTTCGATGCTCACCGTAACCTTATTAAGCCGATATTGCTGAGTTGGGTCACCGTCCGAGCCCGAACGTCACCTAAAGTAATCACCGAGGGTAATCGGTCACGCTGAACGGTCAGTCGGTCCCGCGGAAAGTCCCAGAGTGTGCGGCCTAGCCGAAGCGGCCGTTCACGTAGTCCTCGGTGCGCTTGTCCTGCGGCGATTCGAACATGGCGGACGTGGGTCCGTATTCGACGATGGCGCCAGGGGTGTTGTGGGTGGCGAGGAAGAACGCGCACTGGTCAGAGACGCGGGCGGCCTGCTGCATGTTGTGCGTAACGATGACGATGGTGACCTCATCGACGAGTTCGCGGATCGTCTCTTCAATGCGGCGGGTCGACGTCGGGTCGAGGGCCGAACACGGCTCGTCCATGAGCAGCACCTTCGGCTTGATCGCCAGCGATCGCGCGATGCACAAACGCTGCTGCTGACCACCCGACAAGCCGCCGCCTGGGTTGCGGAGTCGATCCTTGACCTCTTTCCACAGTCCAGCCTTGGTGAGGCACTCCTCGACCAACTGGTCTTTGGTACCGCGATCAACCTTGGTGCCGGTGAGTTTGAGGCCAGCGATGACGTTGTCGTAGATCGACATCGTTGGGAAGGGGTTCGGCTTCTGGAACACCATGCCAATTTGGCGGCGCGCGTCGGTGAGGCGCTTGGTGGCGTCGTAGATGTCGTCGCCGTCAAGCAGCACTTCGCCGGACAGCGATGCTGACGGCACCAACTCGTGCATGCGGTTGAGGATGCGAAGGAACGTGGACTTGCCGCAGCCGGACGGGCCGATGAGCGACGTGACCTCGTTGGCCGGCATCGACAGCGACACTCGCTCCAACACCTTGTGAGTGCCGAACCACGCCGAAATGTCGCGGGCCTCGAGCGTGCCGGGGTTGGCGCCGCCGACGCGGTTGGCAGCCACAGTTTGCGGCTTGTCTTCGATCATCGTCATGTCAGTGTTCCTCAATCAGCACGAGTTGTCGCTACATCAGGTTAGGTAGCAGACCAGCGATTTGGTTCGACAGCGCAACGCCGAGTGCCAACAACAACGGCAACCCAACGACCCACGCAACAAGTCGACCCTGTCGGAAGTACAACCACACAACTCCGACGACAGCAAGCAAGAGTGCTTGCGACAGCAGCAGCACAGCCACCCAGTTCGACGACTGTCCTTGCATGGACCGCTCCGCAGGGAGCAAGTTTGGGTAAGTGATGTACGAGTTGTTACCCGGGTTCGCCGCAGTGTCCAACTTCGCGTCAACGTAGTAGACGCCACTGGGTTGGTAGGGCGAACCTGCAGCAGTCTCCAGCGTCAAGATATTTGCTGAAGGCTGGATGACTAACTTGTCCCCCGCCGTCCGAATCTTGAAGACGGTGTATACAGAACGACCTTGGCCTGTCGTGGTGACGATCTTGTCGCCGACGTGCAGATCTAAGAGTGAAGCAAACGGTCCGCCATACATTGAGCGTCGACCAACGATGACACTTTGTCCGGATTGCCCTGGCAAGACAGTGTCGCGTCGATGTCCGGGGGCTCCCATGAGAACGTTCGCGGTCGTACCTTCGACGACGACAAACTGCTTGCCCAACGAAGGAAACGAGAGAAGTACGACCGGCGTGCCGAGCGGAACGAAGCCGCCAGTTGCCGTCAATTGGCTGACGGGTGCAACCGCATTCGCAAGGGCGACGCGGAAGTTGGCGTACATCGTCTTTTGATCGCGCGCGAACTGCAGCGAACCGATGACAGAAATGGTGAGAACAAACGTCAACAACATGATGCCGAGCACAGTCAGGATGTTTCCGACCGCTTGCACTTTGCGATTCGGCGTTCTTGTTGCTGCAGCATTCGACGATGCAGCGGCCATCGGTGAGCTGTTGCGCTCGGCCGGTGGCTTCGGTGCTACCTGCGTCTCGGTTGCCATCTATGTCCTGTCGTAAGGCCGCTAAATGTTTGTTGTGGTGGCGCGCCCGTGAAGACGCGCCACCACAACGGTGTTGCTAGATCAGGAAACCTTCAGTGCTGCACTGCTGAGCGACTGCGTACGGAAGCCGGCGTGCGCCACCGTGATGGTGACCGCAACCTTCTTGCCCTTGTCAGTCTTGGCCAACTTGTACGTCGTCTTCGTCGCACCCTTGATGGCCGCACCGTTGCGCGTCCACTGGTACTTAACGCTGAGTCCGCCGACGTACCAGATACCAGGCGATGCCTTCAGCGTCTGGCCAACTTTGGCCTTACCCGACACCGCAGGTGCCTTGTAGTTCCAAAGCAGGGCGTACGACGTTGCGACGGCAGTGGAGAAGCCGGACTTCGTACCGGTGACGCGCACGTCGATGATCTTGCCCTTGTCAGCAGCGACCAACTTGTACTTCGCGGCCGTTGCACCGGCGATCGGCGAACCATTGCGCAGCCAGGTGTAGGTGTCGCTGACACCGGTTGTGCTCCACATCGGACCAATGACACCGAGCGTCGAACCGACCGCAACGTTGCCGACGATGACGGGCGCCTTCGTCGCATTGAAACTGTTCTGGCCTTCGATGATGACCGAGTTACTTGTCGCCTGGGCCTGCGCGTAGCCGGTCTTGTTGACGGTGACGGTAGCAGTGATCGTGTGCGTGGCGTCAGCGCTCGTCACAACGTAGGTGTTATTGGTCGCGCCCATGATCGGGTTGTTGTCACTGTTCCATTGGTAGGTCACTTGGAGACCGGTCGGGTCCCAGGTGCCGTCCGACACCGACAACGTGCTACCCACCGTCGGCACGCCAGTCAGAGCCGGGAGCGCGGTGTTATTAATAGTGCCGAGTTGCGCAACAACGGTCACAGGCGCGCTCGTCGCCACACCGTCGCTGAAGCCAGCCAAGCTTGCGGTGACCTGAACGGTCAACTGGTTGCCAACGTCGCCCGCTACGGGAACGTAAGTCTTGTTTGTTGCACCAGATATCGCAGTCGTGCCGCTGAACCACTGGTAGGCATACGTGGCGCCAGCCTGGTCCCACACGCCGGGGTTAGCAGTGAGCGTCGAGCCGACGCTTGGTGTGCCGGTGACCGACGGTGCCGTCGTGTTGTGGATCGGCGTAGCTTGCTGGCCCACCGGAAGCGAGGTGAAGTTACCGTTTGCGTCGACGGACATGCTGCCGGACAACGTGACGGAACTACCGTCGGCGTAAGCACAGATCGCCGAAATGGTGTAAGTGCCGAGCATGGGACCAGCGCCAAGTCCGGCGTAGTTCGTGAACCAGTCCGCCCAGGTAGCGGCGATGGCGGGGATGATGTAGCCGCCATTGACGCTGCCAGGACCACCAGTCGTCAAAATGCCGACGTTGGTGACACCGACATAGTTCTTGCCGTTAATGGCGGTGATGGCGCCCGAACCGCTGCCGCCCTTGACCGTGACCTTAACGTTCTGTGCGCTGAGCGTGTTGTTAACGGGGCACGTGCCGTCAGTGACGATCTCAGGCGCGGACGTCGTCCCGATCGTGCCCGTGTTGGGGTTCAGCCATAAGCCGACCGGAGTTGTGGCGGATGCCACCCCCGGAGCGACAAACGTTGCCGCCGCCACAGCGAAGCCGACGACACCAACAAGCGTCGCCATCCGCCGAGTCCTTGCGATCTTCATTTTCTGCTTCTACCTCTCGTTATT
>Ga0075017_100000891_pt1 | contig 17664 bp, 24 predicted proteins | sample AleBraG_ABR_2012_FD_71475 | JGI IMG/M metagenome (GOLD analysis project Ga0075017, IMG submission 71475) | Freshwater sediment microbial communities in response to fracking from Pennsylvania, USA - Alex Branch Run_MetaG_ABR_2012 | ecosystem: Environmental > Aquatic > Freshwater > Creek >... | reverse complement strand
CTCATCCTCTGAAAGCACGACCTCCGCAAGCTGCATGACTGCCTCCAATCGTCGCGGCTAACGACAACGGATTCGCCAAGCAGCCCCCCAAGCCTGCGAACTAACGACTCAGATCACTAGCGGGGTGGCCACTTCCCGAGCTGCCCGCGGGCGTCACCGAACAAGCTCTCGGCCGTGACCTGGCCCTGCCACTCGAGCTCGTCGACGTGAAGGTCGCCGCGATCGACGAGGACTGGTCGGGGCTGCGGTTGGTCTGGCGACGCGAGTTGCGGGCGGGGCCGGCACCGGTCTAGGCCCTCGCCGCCCTCGGCGGCCAGTCGTGGGCGCTCGGCGCCCGTCAAGCGCCGAGCGCCGGCCGCGGGGTAGGATTGTGCCCGCTGCAAACCCCCGAGCAACGAGGTTCAGAGCACGTGGCAATCGATCTCCAGCAAGTCTCCGCCGTCGACGCCGAGCCCGGCGAGCTGCCCCGGACGATGGCCGCATGGGTCATCCGCGAGGAGCGCTACGGCGAACCCAAGGACGCCTTTCAGGTCGAGGAGGTCGAGGTGCCCGAGCCGGGCGCCTTCGAGGTGATCGTCCGCGTCATGGCGGCCGGGGTCAACTACAACAACGTCTGGGCGGCCATGGGCAAGCCGGTGTCGGTCATGAAGTACGGCGACCACCCCGAGTTCGGGCACCACATCGGCGGCTCGGATGCCTCCGGGATCGTCTGGAAGGTCGGCGCCGGCGTGACCCGCTGGAAGCCCGGCGACGAGGTCGTCGTGCACTGCAACCAGGCCTCCTATGAGGATCCCGAGGTCCACGGCCTCGATCCGATGGCCGCCCCGTCGCAGAAGATCTGGGGCTACGAGACGACCTGGGGCTCCTTCGCCCAGTTCACGAAGGTTCAGGCCCAGCAGCTGCTGCCCAAGCCCCACGCGCTGAGCTGGGAGGAGGCCGCCTCCTATGGCCTGGTCTACTTCACGGCCTACCGGATGCTGATGACCCGCTGCAAGCTGCAGGCCGGGCAGAAGGTGCTGATCTGGGGCGCCGCCGGCGGCCTGGGCGTGTTCGCGACGCAGATCTGCGCCGCCGCGGGGGCCCACTCGGTGGGCGTCGTCTCCTCCGCGGAGAAGGGCGAGCTCGTCAAGCGCCTGGGCGCCGTCGACTACATCGACCGCAACGAGTTCGCGGGGATGATGCGCACGGGCGGCGAGAACGTCGAGGAGGAGAAGGCCCGCTTCAAGGAGTCCCTGGGCTTCGCCAAGCGCGTCAAAGAGCTGCTCGGCGACGCCCCCGACATCGTCTTCGAGCACGTCGGCAAAGCGACCTTCCCGACCTCGGTGTTCACCGTCAAGCCGTTCGGGAAAGTCGTGATCTGCGCCGGCACGACGGGCCTCGACCTCGATTTCAACGTGGCCTACCTGTGGATGCGCCAGAAGGAGATCCTCGGCTCGCACTTCGCCAACGCCTACGAGTGCATGAAGGCCAACGAGCTGATCGAGAGCGGCCAGATCCGCCCCGTGCTGTGGCGGACGCTCGGCTTCGAGGGCGTCGCCGAAGCGCACCAGCTGATGCTCGAAAACAAGCATCTGGGCAAGATCTCGATCCTCGTCGGAGCGGACTCCGAGGGCCTGGGTAAGACCGCCGAGGGCCCCGGCGCGATCCGCGCGGAGGTCGGCGCCTGATGGCCGGCACCGTGATGGTCCCCTGGTATGCGACCGGCTTCCGCGGCGATGATTTCGAGGCGGCGCTCAACGAGGCGGCCGCCGTCGCGATCCGCTACGGGGCCAGCTCGTACGCGGTCTACCGATCGCACGAGGACCGCTACCGCTTTCAGCAGTTCGCGGCATTCGATTCCAAAACGGACTGGGAACGCTATTGGGAGGGCGACGAGATGGTCTACTTCCGCACCACCCACTCGAGCTGGTACCAGGTGCCGGTGCTCTATGGCTGGTGGGAGGAGACGGCCCGCGGCGCCGTCTCCCGGACGCCGGTTCCGGCCGGCTCGAACGGCCACGGCAACGGCCACCCGGCCGTCTCCGACTGAGGCTCTCAGCCCTGCTCGAGCGGGGCCATCGTCAGCCCCGCGTCCTTCAACTGCTCCCAGTAGTGCTCGGCGAGCTCCTGGTGTCCGGTGTAGACGATCGCCTGCCCGGAGGAGTGGATGACGTTGGCAATCTCCATGCCCCGATCGAGGCTGACGCCGGGGATGAAACGGGCCAGGGTCCGGGCGACGTGCTCGAAGGTGTTGTGGTCGTCGTTGCGGACGATCACCCGCCAGGCCCCACCGTGACCCGTTCCGGGGCCCTCGATGCGGGGCGCCTCGAGTGTCTGCTCCATGACCCGGAGGATAAGGCTCGCGGAGCGACCGTACAATTACGGACATGAGCGGCGAAACATCACCGCGTCTGCCCGAACGCGACCGGCCGTGGATGATGCGCACCTATGCCGGGCACTCGACGGCCAGGGCCTCCAACGAGCTCTACCGGCGCAACCTCGAAAAGGGCCAGACGGGGCTCTCGGTGGCCTTCGACCTGCCCACCCAGACCGGCTACGACCCCGACGACGAGCTGGCCCGGGGCGAGGTCGGCAAGGTCGGCGTCCCGGTCACCCACCGCGGCGACATGGCCGCCCTGATGGATGGGATACCGCTGGGCGAGATGAACACCTCGATGACGATCAACGCGACGGCCGCCTGGCTGCTGGCGCTCTACATCGTCGCCGCCGAGGAGCAGGGCGTCGCGCAGGAGCAGCTCCAGGGCACGACCCAGAACGACATCATCAAGGAGTTCCTGGCACGGGGGACCTACTCCTTCCCGCCCGCTCCGTCGATGCGGCTGATCGCCGACATGATCGCCTACACGGTCGAGCACGTCCCGAAGTGGAATCCGATCAACATCTGCTCCTACCACCTGCAGGAGGCCGGGGCGACCCCGGTCCAGGAGATCGCCTACGCGATGAGCAACGCGATCGCCGTGCTCGACGCGGCCCGCGCCCGGGTCTCCTCGCAGGAGGTCATGGAGCAGGTCTTCGGGCGGATCTCCTTCTTCGTCAACGCCGGGGTCCGCTTCATCGAGGAGCACGCCAAGCTCCGGGCGATGTCGATCCTCTGGGAGGAGCTCGGCCGCGAGCGCTACGGCGTCAGCGACCCGCGTCTGCTGCGCTTCCGCTACGGCGTCCAGGTCAACTCGCTGGGCCTGACCGAGGCCCAGCCCGAGAACAACGTCCAGCGGATCGTCCTCGAGGCACTGGCCGTGACGCTCGGCCGGGACGCCCGTGCCCGGGCGATCCAGCTGCCGGCCTGGAACGAGGCGCTCGGCCTGCCCCGGCCGTGGGACCAGCAGTGGTCGCTGCGGATCCAGCAGATCCTGGCCTACGAGACCGACATCCTCGAGTACCCCGACATCTTCGAGGGCTCGAGGGTCATGGATGGCCTCGTCGAGGAGCTGCTCGAGGGCGCCCGGGCCGAGATGGCGATCGTCGCCGAGCACGGTGGCGCCGTCGAGGCCGTCCCCTACATGAAGGCCGCCCTGGTCGACTCACACCGCGAGCGGATCCACCGGATCGAGACCGGCGAGCAGATCGTCGTCGGGCAGAACCGCTTCGCCGAGTCCGAGGCCTCGCCGCTGACCGCCGACGCGGAGGGCGGGATCCTCCTCGTCGACCCGGCGCTGGAGGCGGAGCAGATCGAGGCCGTCCGCCGCTGGCGCTCGGCGCGTGACGGGGAGGCCGTCGCGGCGTCCCTCGCGCGGCTCGCCGCGGCGGCCCGCGAACCCGACGGCGCCGAGAACCTGATGGAGCCCACGATCGCCGCCGCCCGGGCCGGGGCGACGACCGGCGAGTGGTCGCGTACGCTGCGCGAGGTCTTTGGCAGCTACCGGGCGCCGACCGGCGTCGGCGAGGCGGCGGCCGCGATGGGCGACGGCGCGCTCGAGGAGCTGCGGGGCGAGGTGGCCCGGCTGGCGGAGAAGCTCGGCCGGCGCCCCAAGATCCTCGTCGGCAAGCCCGGCCTGGACGGGCACTCCAACGGCGCCGAGCAGATCGCCGTGCGGGCCCGCGACGCCGGCATGGACGTCGTCTACGAGGGCATCCGCCTGACGCCCGCCCAGATCGCCGCCTCGGCGCTGCAGGAGGGCGTCCACGTCGTCGGCCTCTCGATCCTCTCGGGCTCGCACCGCGAGCTGATCCCCGCGGTCGTCAGGGCCCTGCGCGAGGCCGGTGTCGAGGCCCCTGTGGTCGTGGGCGGGATCATCCCCGAGCAGGACGTCGAGCCGCTGCGCCGGGCCGGCGTGGCGGCGGTCTACACGCCCAAGGACTTCGACATCACACAGATCATGCGCGACATCCTCGGCCTGCTCGACGCCGAAGCAGGGACTCCCCTGGCCGTCGGCGGCCGGACCGCCAACGGCCCCGCGTGAGCGGCGCCGGGGCGGCTCTCGGCGCACGCCTGCGCGAGCGGGATCTGAGTGCCGCCCCGGCGGCACTGAACCTGCTCGAGAGCGCCGCCCCCGACGATCTGCTCGAGGCCGCGGCGCTGGCCCGGGAGGTCTCTCCGGCCGCCCTGGGCGGAGAGGCCCCGGCCCACCTGATCGGTCTCACGGGCCCCCCGGGGGCCGGCAAGTCGACGCTGCTCTCGGCCCTGCTGCGAACCTGGCGGGCCGACGGACGGACGGTCGCCATGCTGGCCGTGGACCCGAGCTCGCGGCGTTCGGGCGGCGCACTGCTCGGTGACCGTGCCCGGATCGACTTCGACCCGGCCGACCGAGGGATCCTGATCCGCTCGACGGCCTCGGGTGAGCGGCTGGGCGGCCTCGCCCGCCCGACCCGGGCCGCCGCCCAGGCGCTGGCCGCGGCCTTCGACATCGTGGTGATCGAGACCGTCGGCGTCGGGCAGGCCGAGACCGAGGTCGCGGACGTCGTCGACACGGTCGTCGTCGTCGTGCAACCGGGCAGCGGCGACGTGCTGCAGTTCCTGAAGTCGGGGATCATGGAGACCCCCGACGTCCTCGTCGTGACGAAGTCCGACCTCGGCCAGCCGGCGCTGCGCAGCCACAGGGACCTGTCCGCGGCGCTGCGCTCCCTCGGCAACCGCAGGACCCGCGTCCTGAGCGTCTGCGCGATCCCCCCACCCACCGGCATCGACGAGCTGAGCGCGGCCATCGACGAGCACCGCGCCACACTCGACCTGGCCTCGCACCGGCTTCGTGCCCGGCGCGCCGGCGTGCTCAGCGACTTCGTGCTCGAGCAGGGCCAGCGCGGGCTGCGGGCGCTCGGCGGCCGGGCCGCCGCCGAAGCTCTCCTCGGCGAACAGGACCCCGGCCTGGACGCGCCCGCGCTCCTCGGGCTGCTCACCGCGGCCGGCGGCGGTGAACGGGGATGAGACTCAACCTGCTGGCGATGTTCGGCGCCTTCGTGCTCGCCAGCGCCGTCGCCGGAGCACTGGGCGCCGCGAACCTGGGGACCGCGCTCGCCTTCGGCCAGATCGCCTTCGCAATCACGACCGTCTACGTGCTGCTCAGGCGCTGAGCCGTTCGCGGCGGCGGCGCGGGAATCGTGTGATGAAACCGGGCCGACGGGCGTAGTAGGGGTATGAGCATGACCCAAGCCCCGCCACGGGCCGAGGCCTTCTCCTTCGAGGCGCTCTATCGCGAAACGGTCGCCGACGTCCACGGCTACGCGATCTCGCTGCTCGGCGACCGGGCCAGCGCGGAGGACATCACGGCCCTGGCCTTCGAGCGCCTCTACCGGACCCGGGCGCGGATCGACCGCCGGCGCGGCACGCCGCGGGCCCTGCTGTTCGCGATCGCGCGCAACGCGGCGCTCGACGAGCTGCGCCGCCGCGGCCGCCAGCCCGAGCTCGTGCCCGAGCCCGAGGCCCTCGGTGAGCGGGGCCCCGACGAGGAGCTCCTGCGCCTCGAGCGCCGCGAGACGGTCCGGGCGGCCCTCTCGGCGCTGACCCTGAGGGAGCGCGAGATCGTCCTGCTGAAGTTCCACGGGCAGCTCACCAACGCCGAGCTCGGCCGGGTGCTGTCGATCAGCGAGACGAACGCCGCCACCCGCCTGCACCGCGCCCTGGGCCGCCTGCGCGAGCAATGTGCCGATCGCCCCCGAGAGGAGGTCGCATGAAGATCGTCCCCTTCCCCGTCGGCGGCGACGCCGGCGCCGACCCGGAGCTGATCGCCGAGCTCGAGGCTGCCCTGGGCGGGGCCGCCGGCCCCGGAGCCCGCGCCTGGCGCGAGCTGAGCGGCGACATCCGCTCCCTGGCCCCGCCGATCGACGCCGGCTTCCAGAGCACCCTGCAGCGACGCCTCGGCGCTCCGGCTCAAACGGGACGAAAGACCACCGGCTCCACCGAGCCGGGGGCTCCGGGGCGCCGCGTCCGGCGCCGCTGGAACGAGCGTCTGCGGGCCCCGCGGGCGCTCGCCCTCACAGGCGCCGGAGCGCTGGCGGCGCTCGTGATCGCGGTGATCGTGATCGGTCCCTTCGCGGGTGAAGGCGGGCCCCGGGCGGTTCCCGTCGCCCGGGCCCCGCACACGAGCAGCCAAGCCGCGCGGCCGGACACCGCCCGGCTGCAGGCGACGCCCGCCCAGGGGAGCTCGGGCGAATCCTCAGCCGGAGCCGCGGCGCGCGTGCCGTCCGTCGCCGCCCCCGCGCTCGGCACGAGCTCGCCGCGGGTCCAGCAGCTCGCCGCCGCCCTGACCCTCGGCGTCGCGCCCTCGCAAGTCCAGCAGCTCGCCGACGCCGTCGGCCGGGTCGCCACCCGCGAAGGCGGCTACCTCGCCAGCTCGCAGGTCCAGGTGGAAGGAGAAGCAGCAGGCGGTGCAACGCTTCAGCTCAGCCTGCCAAGCAGCCGGCTCGCACGGACGCTCGAAGCCCTCGGGCGGCTCGCCGCCGTCCGCGCCGAGAGCCAGTCCCAGCAGGACATCACCGACACCTACGACGCCGCCAAGCGGGCCCTCGAGAACACCGTCGCCGAACGCGCCGCGCTGCTTCGCGCGCTCGCCGCGGCAACCACCCAGGCGCAGATCGAAAGCCTGCACCAGCGCCTCGATCTGGCAGGCGGCGCGATCGCGCGGGCCCGCTCGGCCTTCGCCGCGATCTCCAGCCAGGCGGCCAACGCCGAGGTCGAAGTCACCATCCTCGGCGAAAGGCACCTCGCCGGCCAGGGCCTGACATTCGAAAGCGGCCTCCATGACGCCGGCCGGGTGCTGACCGTCGCGGTGGTCGTCCTGCTGGTCGGCCTCGCCGGCCTGATCCCGCTGCTGGCGGTCGCGGTGGCGGTCGGCCTCGCCGCCCGCGCACTGCGCCGCTCGGCCCGCGAACGGGTGCTCGGCGCCGGCTGAGCACCGGCGACCGCAAGGGCATAGGCTGACGGTCGGTGTCGACCGGCTGCTTCATCTCGACGGGCCGCTCACTGCAGGAGGCGGTCGAGCGCGTCAAGCTGGCCGAGTCGCTCGGCTACGGGTCCGTCTACGTGACCCACGTCGCCGGCCGCGAGTCGCTGACCGTCCTGTCCGTCTACGCGCAGGCGACCAGCCGCATCAGGATCGGGACCGGGGTCGTCCCGATCTACACCCGCACGCCGGCCACGATGGCCCAGACGGCGGCCACGATCGACGAACTCTCCGGCGGGCGCCTGACGCTCGGGCTGGGCGTCTCGCACCGACCCGTCGTCGAGGGCTGGCACGGCCAGAGGATCGACCGGCCCGTCGCCGAGATGCGCGAGTACGCAGGCATCGTCCGGGCGATCCTGCGGGGCGAGGACCCGCCGGCCGGGGAGAAGTGGCGGACCGGCTTTCACCTGCTGGGGATCGAAACGCGCCCCAACCTGCCGATCTACATCGCCGCCCTCTCCCCCGCGATGCTGCGCCTCGCCGGCGAGATCGCCGACGGCGTTGTGCTCTGGCTGTGCAACCCGCGCTACATCGCCGAGGTCGTCATGCCGGAGGTCACCGCGGGACGCGAACGGGCGGGCCTGGGGCTCGAGGGCTTCGACGTCGTGGCCGCCGTCCCCGGCGCGATGACCGACGACCCCGGGGCCGCCTTCGGGGCCATGCGCCGGGACCTGATCCCCTACTTCGGCCTGCCCTTCTGCCCTAATTGATCGCCCGCGCCTACTAGCGGGTCGCCGCCGTAGAGCGCAGCTAGTTCCGGCCGTAGCTGAGGCACAAGCGCGTAGATGCGGCCGTCGTGGACGAAAGCGGGCACGCCCATATCGTCGTCGCTGAGGTCAACCGTGGCCTCGTCAGTCTCAGCACCCGCGAGGACTTCAACGTGCTCGTAGAGCTTGACGATCAGCGTGTGCCAAAGCTCCAAGCTGCCGCCATCTTTTGCCGTAGCCGCGATGTCCTTCCGTAGCCGCTCAACGGCCGCGATTGCGTCGGAGTCCGGTTCGGCTAGGGCCTCTAGGGTTGCCTCAGCTTGCTTGCGCTCAGATTCGGCCGCTTCCCGCTCAGCGTCAAAGCGGGCCTGTAGCTCAGTCCAACGACCGTCGTCAATCTTGCCGTCGAGCCACTTGAGTTCGGCCGACTCACGCCGGGAGTCGGCTTGCTTCACAGCGCGTTCAGCAGCCGACTTCGCTTTCTTCGCGTCAGTCTCGCCAGCCTTGCGCTCAGCGTCCAATTCCGTAGCCGTAAGCCCTGCCGATATGACGTGATCGGACAAGTAGCTCAGCAGGGCCTTATCTAGCTCGCCCTGGGGCAGGTTCGGCACCTTGCAGGACGCCGCACCCTGAGCGGCTTTCCGCTTGCATCGGTAGTACCGGCGCTTGGAGCTAGGGTCGAGCACCGGCCGCATCGACCAACCGCACTCGCACTTCAACATTCCAAGGCCCAAAAGATGCGCTGTAGGTCTGCGTCCGCGACCGTTGCCCGGCAGCGTTTGATTGGACGCAATCCTTGCCTGCGCCCGCTGCCAAGTGTCGAGGTCGATCAGCGCCTCATGTTTGCCTTCGACGCCGCCAGATACGCGGCCGACATAGATGTCGTTCTTGATGCGCGTGGCTACTGCTTGATTGCCGGACCATTTGCCTCCGCGTGGAGACTTCACGCCCGCTTTTTCAAGCTCTTTCCCGATGGCGTAGAAGCTCGCACCCTCATGGGCATAGCGCTTGAACATATGCCGGACCCACTTGGCCTCATCGTTCGGGACAAGCCCACCATCCTCGCCAAGGTCATAGCCGAAGGGCACCGGACCGCCGTTGTAGTTACCGCGTTCTGCCTTCCCAGGAACGCTATCCCGCACTCGTTCGCTGAGTCGGTCGCGTTCGTACTGAGCAGCCGCAGCAATCACGCTGCGCATCATCTTCGCATCAGAGCTAGATCCGTCATAGCGCTCGCCGGTTGGCTTCCACAGCGCTATGCCAGCTTTGTCAAAAATCTCGTACAGCGCGTGAGTGTTCACGGATGACCGGCCGATGCGGTCGATATGGGGCGAAACTAGCGCCTCTACGCTGCCGCTTTCGATCATCTTCACAAGTTCATCGAGAGCCGGTCTGGAAGCCTTGCCTCCGCTCACTCCCGCATCCTCAAACACCTTGACAAGCGTCCAGCCCTTGCTCGCAATGAACGCCTCGCAATCCTGGCGCTGAGGGCCAAGCGAGTAGCCCTCGTCCGCTTGCCGTTGGCTTGACACACGGATGTAGACTGCGGCTTTCACGGCCGAGACAATACCATAGAACGGCTGCCGCGTTAGCGGCCCGGCAGCGGGCCTGTCGCAGCCGTTGCGCGCATCGGTGCCCTGGGGTGCCTCGGCCGTCGCCTGACCGGCAGCGGGCGATTGTGGGCCGCTGAGCTTTCACACTTTCCGTACCACTTGGATTTGGGCCTCTCCGGTGTTGGACTACCACCACGGACCGCCGCGACAATTCCTCACCTAAAAGGTTCTCTAGGTGGGGTTTGCCTACCACACTCAGGGTGCCGCGTCAACCTTGACTTTCACTAGTGAATCTGCTACGTCGTCGGACGCAAAAACTGTGAAAAGCCCTGCAAACATGGGGTTTTTGTGGTAGGATGTTGCTACGCAAACAAAGCGGGCCAGCGGTGTTGAAGCACCCTGGCCCATGGACACGGAAGGTTGATTTCCATGCCACCTAGCAGCGTATCACCGAAGTTCTGTCGAGCACAGTACGTGGCCATCGCAGCCACCCTGGCCGATCTACGCGAGCAATTCGATGACCTGAGCGCGGGTCAATTCGGCGTCGAATGCAGCGCCGACGCAATCGCCCGGATGTTCGCGGCCGACAACCCGCGCTTTGACAACCAGCGCTTTCGTGACGCCTGCGGGATCGTCGGTGAATCGTGAAGGTCGAGGTCACGCCGGACGGTCACGTTGTCTGCGGTTGGTTCGCAGGCTGCGAGAACACCACGGACAAAGCCGCACCACATCCGGTGCTCGGGCACGTTCCATGTTGCGACCGCTGCGCCGATCTGCTTGAGGTTGAGGATCGGATCACCTTTGAGCTTGTCGAAGGTGACGCCGTATGACCTTCCGACTACACATCGACCTCGGCAACGACGCAATGTCTGAGGCGTCACACGTTGCGGAAGCGCTGCGACTTGCGGCGTGCAAGATCGAAGGCCAAGAACAAATGCTCCACGGTTGGAGTCCAGTTCTCGATCTGAACGGAAACGTCGTCGGCCGCTTTGAGGTTACGGCGTGACGGAATCGCTGGGAATCATCGCAATAGCACTGCTGTTCCTACTAATCACAAACAAAGGATGAATGCAAATGTCTAAGACACTCCTACTCGCAACCCTGTCCGGCGATCACGAGACTGGTTCGCACGTTGTACTCGTCAAGGATGAGGCCGGAAAGATGACCGTCCGCGCCTCTAAGGATTCGCTTGAGTCTGCCCGCAATTACGCGGAAAGTCTCATAGATGAGCCCGAGCTTGATTACGTCGGAGGATTCGCAGCGAAGGCCAAGCGGACGCCCAAAGCCGCCTAATCCGACCTGCCCGACTTGACTCGCCTGCCACCTAAGCGAGTCAAGTCGAGCTGTCGGTGTCGTGAATCCCTATGGAAGCGAGTCAAGTCGGACGAAAGGGCTTGGAATGACCAACATCGGACGTAAGTTCCCCGCAGAACCTTTGACTGAGGCCGAGGCCCAGCGATTGCTAGACGCGATCAAAGGCGATGGCCCGCTGGCCGTTCGCAATCGTGCCCTACTTGGCACGCTTTGGACGAGCGGCCTGCGAATCTCCGAGGCCCTGGCGCTCAAGCCTGCCGACGTGGATATGACGGCCGGGACCGTGCGAGTGCTCGACGGCAAGAACGGCAACTATCGGGTCAGCGTCATCGACTGGCGAGCGACCGCACACCTACGGCATTGGCTCGATGTCCGTGCGTCCCTGGGGATCAACGGGCACCACAGATTGTTCTGCTCCGTAGGCAGCGGGGAAACGCGCAAACCTGGGGAACCTATGCACCCGTCCTACGCTCGACGGCTACTCCCAAAACTGGCGCAAGCGGCCGGTATCGACAAGCGCTGTAATCCGCACTCGCTACGGCACAGTTTCGCCTCAGAGCTTATGGACCGTGGAGTCCCGCTACAGCACATCTCGCAGGCCCTAGGGCACCGGCATATCTCCACGACCGATATCTACCTGCGCAAGATCAATCCTGCCGAGACTGTGGCCGCAATCCGTGCGGCCGGAAAGACGCTTGAGAAAGCGGCTTAGTAGTTGGCGTACGGCGTCGTTTCGACGCCGGTCCCGTGTTCCGGTCCTTCGGGCTGGCCGCCGAAGTAGTTGCCGGTCCAATCGCCCGGAATCTTGCCGCCGTTTCGAGGAACGTGGCGCACAGCTTCCGCCAACCTGGGGCTAACGCCCTGCCCCAGCGCAGTTTCAGAGAACGGTACGGCCGTTGCGCCAGCCGTAACCTTGCCATCGCTCATAGTGCGCCCGGTCCTCTACCGCCAGATTCAAGGCCATCGGTCAGACCATCGCGGCTGATCGTCCGCGCGTTAGTCCCAGCGCCGCGATTGATCGGGATTGATCCGTAAGCGGCCGTGTTTGAGCGGTCAGACTGAGCGGCACTGTTTGTCAAGGGCTGCTCGATAGCTGGACCCACGATGCTTGCGGCCGTGCGGCTAGTTCCTGGCCCTCGTTTCGTGCGCCGATCTTCCGGCAGGGAAGCTGGACGAGGCTGGACGGGATTGCGCGTCGCGTGTGCGTTGTTCTCACGAATGCTCATACGTCTAGGCTACTCTCGCGTTGCGCAGAATCATGGGGTGACTTTCTGCCGGGGATGGGCAACCCTCAAGTGTTGGTTGAGGCTTTGCCCGCTGGCCTTCCCCGCCGGATTTTCGGCGCTCCGATTTTTAGAAATCGGCAACGGTGTGTGCCAGAGCAGTGCGACTCGCAGCCCTAACCGTCTGTGGAAAGCGAACGCGGTAGTTACGAAACTCCGCTTTGTCTGCGGAAGGGTTGTAGAGCCACGTCTGAATCCAGCATCGCTTGCCGATTCCGTTGTGGAATACGCTGGCAGCCTGCAACGCATTTCCTTGTTGCAAGAAAAGAGCGCCACCGACGATAGTCGCGCCGTCGTCGTTCACGACTACGTAGAACTGGTGCAGGTCGCTTTTTGTCCAGTCCGCTAGATCCTTGCTGTCCCTCGGAGTGTGGTGTTCTCGCGCTTCCTGCTTCCGCTTTTCCTCGGACTCCGTTAGCTGTTTTTCCAGTTCAAGATTCTCGCGCTTGACTTCCTTTAGTTCCTTGACTAGCTCGTCCGTGTTGCTCATGCTGCGCAATCCACAGCTAGTAGTAGCTCGTCGGAGTCATATTCCGCACACCATGCGCGCACAGCATCCCTCACGGCTTCCGTTACGGCGTCGTCGGACGTGTCAGGGTCCATTGCGTATTTCTCTTGGAACTTCCGAATCACGGCGTCGGTCTTGAGTAGGTACGCGACTTTGGCATCGAGTAGCGTGACAATCTCGTCCGCCGTAAAGCTAGTCATTCGGTGATCCTTTCGTAGAGTTTTTCGTCGTTCTTGACGAGTTCGTTTGTCTCCGTCAACTGCTCAATTGCGGAGCGCAGACTGCGGCTTGTGCGATCCATGTCGAGGCGTTCCGCCAACGCCGTGTTTCCGAGCGGGCCGTCATCGAGGATTGCCAGGATTCGTTCGACCAAACTCGGCTCAATGTCTGCCGTCTGGAAGGTCAGAGATTGGAGGGCTTCGTCTGCAAACACACCGCGCACCACAATCGGCACCTTTTCGCCAAAGGTCAGGAACCCTCCGCGTCCGCTCTTGTCCGGGCAGAACGCGAAACGTGACTCCGTAAGCAGTTGGGCACCGTTCGCCTCCTGCATTGGCCTCGCCGTTTTGGTCATCGTCATCGTGAGGTCGGGCTGTCCAACCCATTGCATTCCGCCCAGGGACGCCATGCTCGACGCCTGCCTATTCCCGGCAGCCTTGGAGTGATGGTGCGAGTAGGCAACGGCGGCGTTGAGGTCGTCTGCCAGGGGCGTCAGTAGCTCGTCGTTTACGCGCACCGCGTCATCGTTTGTAATGCCGGTCTTGCAGCAGCGCGTAATCGAGTCGATCCACACGACATCAGGTGCGAAAGCCTCCGCCGCGCTGCGAAAGCGTGCGTTGCCATCCTCCGTCCCGAGCTTCACGGATTCCTCGCGGGTCGTGATGTGTACGTAGTCCGCCAGGAGTTCGTCCGGCACTCCCAACGCAAGCCAGCGATCTTCGATGTCCTCGCGTGCGTTCTCCCCGTCAAGGATCATCCACTTCAGGCGCGGAACATCGCGGCCCAGGAATTGTTCGCCGGTCAAGCTGGCGCACATCAGGGCCTCGCGGAATAGCGACTTCGCTGAGCCTGTCTGCCCCGAAAGCATGTGGACCCTGCCGCGTCCGAGAATCCCCTGAACGAGCCATGAGGCAGCGCGAGGTTTCTCGGGTAGCGCCATGCGGCCGGTCAACGGGGGAAGTACGACCGGCGAGTCGCCATATCGGTCGAGTTCCTTGCGGAACTTTGCGACCAAGCCGGCGATCTTCGGCTCATCCTCAAAGCTCCACTGTCCGCGCTCGCTTGCCGTGACTCTTGCCTGCGCCAATTCCCACGTCTTGCACTTCGCGTTTCCCGCCATGCACGCTTCGACAATCGCGGTTGATTCGTCGTCGCGTCCGCAGTCGCTCACAAGCGCGTACCAATGGGCCATTACGAGCGCTCTGTCCTGTGACTCATAACCGGGCGTGCTTTTCGCCAGGATCAAGTCCGTGGCTTCTACGGCCGCTTCACATACTGCACTCAGTTGTGTTACTGTGTTCATAGGTTCTCCAACCCTTTAGGCCCCGCTTACGGCGGGGCCTTTCTTGTTTACGTGGCGATGGGAAAAAGCTCCGCCACTGGAAAACCCAGAGCCGTAGCGATCAGTAGTTGAGTCCGATAAGCCGGTGTTCCTTCGCCGCCTACCGCACGCCAGCATGTTTGCTGAGAAAGAGTCGAATGTGAGGCGAGGTCTACCGTCGTCCAGCCTCTCGCCTGCATTGCTTCCGCTAGTTTCACATTAGTCACTCTCATGTACTCAATGATACAGGCGAGAGTGACAAGCAAAACTGCTTAGAAAGTCACTGCGGCGCGTTCCACTGAGCGCAGGCGTTCGATGCCAACCTCAAGCGGTTCGCCGTCACAGTAGTTGTCTACAAGCTCGGCCGCAAAAGCGACAAGCGCCTTGTTTTCTGGATGCCTCAAATCAAGCCAACGAATCTCATCTAGGTTGCGAGTCACAGTGTTTCCTCCTGTTTGCGTGTGTTCACCTGATTTTACCATTGGACCTCGCTAGCCGCTTGCGAGTTGGCTTATTCACTGCGTCTATATGGTTATCGGCTGCGGCCGGTCCTTCGCAGAGCGACAAGCCGAGTACTTGACATACGGGTTTGTGGCAGCCTTTTCGCCCGAAAGCGTCCGGCTAGTCGCAAAACCCCTGCAAATCCGGGGCTTTTGGAGGTTTGTGGCAGATTTTGCCCTAGGGACGCTCCCGCCACAACACAAAACCCGACTGCACCAGCTTCGAGTGGCTACGCAACCCTTTCAGGGGTTGCTAGCCCCACTCGCAAGTGCCTGTGGAGTTGACGGCCGCAACAGATTTGGATACCCATGATTCCCATGCAGGAGTGCGGCCGTAGCGGTACAATTACAGAGCGTGGTTTCCGTCTAGGGCTACGCGGCTACCGGCGGTACGATGTACGGAGTAGTGCATCGCGGAAGCCCATCGAATAGAAGCCCTCCCAAGGATTTTGGAAGATCCTCTTGGGAGGGCTTCTTTCGTTACTGGAGGATGACGGCCGCTAGGGCTATCTGCACGTCGAGCTTGTCTAGCTCATGCTCAAGAACACGGCGCTGAATCTGATCGCCCACAGGCGGAGACTCTTGCCCCATATCGATCGCCTTTACGGAGCAGGTAGCTACGCCGGTCGATACTGCCAATTCGTTGACGGGATTCGCGGCCAAGCTGATCTCAAGTAGGCGCTTGCAAAGCAGCTTGACCTTGCCGCCTACGTTGAAGCGTTCCCAGACTCCGCCTACGCTAAATGCAGGCTTCCAACGGCCGTCTGCGATTGAGCAATAGACCTCATAGGCTTTGGTGTCTGCCGTTGGCTTTGGCAGCACCATCGTCCCGTATAGACCTCTTGGCTTGACTTCCAAGCTCTTGACGTAGCCCAGCGGCGGTTCGCGGCGGGAATGTGCCCAAACGACGACGGGGTTATTGGCGAGGAATCGCGGAATCGCGGACGTAAACGCCTGCGGGTGGAAAGCCTCGTTCTCTGAGTCCGCGTCCCAGGTCGAGAAATAGCCAGAGATTTCCAAGCCCGTTCCGTCTGCCGAGGGATGAAGTTCTGTGACGTTGGGTAGTTCTCCTGGCTCTGCGCGCATACCTTTCAGTGTAAATGGCGACACAGCAAAAACCTCACCGTAAAAGCGGTGTAGTTGGCGAGCCTCCTGAGACAATCTATGTATGGCCCTCGGACGCAGAAAACCCAAAGAGATTCCGCAAGCTCTACCGCCGTCAGAACCGCTCTTTCCTGCCCGTGAGTCTGAGCGCTCACCTGAGCTAAAAGCAGGAGACACAGCTATGGGCGCACTTGCCGCGCACCAACTGAAGTCTCAGCTAGCAGCCTGGGAGCTTATGAAGGCCCGAAGGGCCAAGTTTCAGCAGGAAGAAGATGACGCGATTCTCGCGCGAATCCGCGACAGGGTGACAATCAAATGAGCCGCATTGCTATCGGGCAGATTTGGCGTCGTGCTCAGATCGACGACCCGGCAGACCCTTACAACGATTTCCGTGTCTCAGCGATCCAAGCGTATGAGGGCGAACCGATCTACTGGACGATCCAACCTTGGCCTTCCCAGCTTGGCGCTCTGGACACAGACGCGGACGCAATCCTAAGCGAGTGCGTACTGGTCGAGGACGTGGACGACGATGACTGAGCCACGTAGCGAAGCATCCCGCCTACGCACGTCAAGGACGCTGGCCGAATACTGGCGCGGAAAAGTCACGGCCGAATCCCATCCGGTCAAGCAAGCTCGCGCAGAGCTTCTGATGACCCAGGACGACCTAGCGAAGCTCGCTGGCGTGTCGCTCGATGTTGTCGGCCGCTATGAGGCGGGGCATCCGGTTTCCCAGGTCAGCATCCGACGTATCCACGCAGCGCTAGGAGGACTCAATGCTTGAGATAGGAACCACGCTAATCCCTCGCAGCGGACGCGACTACGAGATCGTCGTCAAGGCCGTAGAAGGCGGGAAGTACGTTGTCGAATCCTTGGAGTTTGGGATCGCCGGACCCTTCACGGCAGACACGGACGAACTAGCGAAGCGTTGGGACTGCAAACGGTTTGACCTAGCGATAGATGAGGACACGGAGCAGCGCGGACGCGAAGCGTTCACGACTGAGGTCTACAGCGAGCACCTTCGCCAGCAGCGCAAAGCGAAACGTAGGGTCGATGCTCTGCCAACTCCTGAGCAGGCGATAGCCGCCGAGGAAGCGCGGAAAGATGCCGCTTTGTAGTTCGCCAGGGTGCAGGATGGCGGGAGCGCCGAAGTTCTGCCCTCCGCACGCTGAGGTGTTCGCAAGGGTTGCCAAAGAACTACGGCAAGCCAAGGACAAGCCCTATCGCGTAATCGGACCGGACGTGAAGATCAGCTATGTCCCGGCGAAGGGCACGCCGAAGTCCCCACCGAAGGGCAACATCAGGGCGGATTTTCAGACGGCGATTCTTGAGGCCCTTGCCGCCGGTCCTCTTGCGTCGATTGACCTAGCTACAGCGGCCGAAACGCAAGTCAAGAACGGCTCTTTCGTGCGTGCGAGGAAAGTGCTCTTGGACGCGGGCAAGATTCGCGTCGTCGGTAAGAGCGGCCGAAGCCTCACCTACGCGCTGGCGGGAACCCCATGAATCCGGGCTGGCTTTTCATTCTGTTTCTCGCTGAATTGATCGCCTACAGACCAGCCTGTATTCAGTAGCTCTACGCCTGTAATGCCCGGATTGCGTCCGTCCAGAACCGCTTGAACTCGCCGTTTGGCGTCTTGTCTAGAACCGCCTGCACGTCCCGTACTGCGTCGTTGATTTTGAGCATGATTTCTCCTTGGTTTTTTTTTTTTTTGGAACGACAAAATGCGCCAAGAATCGGAAGATTCCTGACGCCGGATTACGAATCTCAGCGGGACACTATTT
>Ga0075017_100000889_pt1 | contig 17676 bp, 17 predicted proteins | sample AleBraG_ABR_2012_FD_71475 | JGI IMG/M metagenome (GOLD analysis project Ga0075017, IMG submission 71475) | Freshwater sediment microbial communities in response to fracking from Pennsylvania, USA - Alex Branch Run_MetaG_ABR_2012 | ecosystem: Environmental > Aquatic > Freshwater > Creek >... | reverse complement strand
TTGTTATATCGAAGAAAGAAAATGCGCGACGGTCCAGCGAGAGCGTCACGTGTTTGGTTTCTCCAGGTTTCAGACTCACCTTCGCAAATCCCTTTAGCTCCTTTGCGGGCCGAGGCACACTCGCGTGCGAATCACCGACATACAGCTCGGCTACTTCAGCTCCTTCCCGCGAACCGGCATTTTTGATCTGGAAAGAAACGCGAACCAATTCTTTGGCCCCGGGCGGCTCGGGAGCGATTTTCAGATCGGAGTATTCAAAGTGGGTGTAGGAGAGACCGTACCCAAACGGGAAGAGTGGTTTGATCGGCGAGCGGTCGAAGTGCCGGTATCCAACAAAAACCCCTTCCGTGTATTCGACATGTTTGTCTCCCTTTTGCGGGTAGTAGCTCTTGAAGGTGGGATTGTCTTCCCAACGGCGCTCGAAAGAAGCCGGCAGTTTTCCGGAGGGGCTGTGTTCCCCAAAAAGAACTTGGGCCAGAGCCGTGCCGCCTTCTTGTCCGGGATACCAAGCATGCAGCAGAGCAGGCACTTTCTCAATCCAGCGCGTCATGTCAACGTTGCCGCCGGCCGTCAGAACTACGATCACGTTCTTGTTGAGGCTCGCTACTTGTTCGATAAAGGCGTCCTGCCCACCTGGAAGGCGAAACGTCCGGTCGCTGCCTTCACCTTCAGTATTCGGTTCAAATCCCATACACAGGACCACCACATCCACTTTTGCCGCCAGAGCTTTGGTGGCCTCCCCGATGGGCTGGGTTGTGGCGGCGATCCCAAATCTGGCGGTGGCTGTCCCCGTGCTCTCAAAATATTCCAAGCGAATCTTGTGTGATTTGCCCACTCCTAAATGCGCGGTGTAGGTGTCCAAGGTCTCACCGTGAGTCTTCCAATCATCGATGACCAAGACATCGTCGAGGTAGAGCCTGACGCCATCATCGGCGGAAACATAGAATTTGAAGTCGTCCTCCGCCGCTGGAAGGAAATAACCCGTCCAACGCACAGAGAAATGATCCACCGGCCCATCATCTCTGTAGCTTCCGGCTCCCCAATGGAAGTCGATTTTTTCATCGGTGCGCTTGAGGGCTGGCTCGCCTAGCAGTTGCTCGTTGTCGAAATATTCCCCTTTCAAACCGCGTGGACCTTCCAGTGAACTCTGGAACAGCGTGTGGGCCACAATTTCGTCGAGAGCCGGCGTTTCTGCCATATAAAGCACGCGCACATCTTTGCCAAGGTAATCGCTGATACCTTCCAAGTAGCTGACGGAACTGAAGGGCTTTGTCTGCGAACTTCCTCCGCCGCCGGGCACAGCTGGATAGGCATCCGGCCCGAGCACGGCAATGGTTTTGAATCTTTTTCTGTCGAGCGGCAGCAAACCGTTCTCGTTCTTTAGCAGAACGATTCCGCTGCGCGCTTCTTCGAGCGCAATCTCCCGTCCTTGCTGGCTATACGACGGAATGGTCACATCCATTTGTTCGCGATCGTAGAAACCAAACTCAATCGCCTTTCGCAGAATGCGTCGGACTTTGTCGTCGATCGTGGCCACGGTCACTTCTCCCCGCTGAATCGCGGGAAGCAGAGTCTTAGCGTTCATAAAAGCAGGCGAGGGCATTTCGAGGTCGAGACCGTTATTGGCTGCTGCAGTGCCGTCGTGGGTGGCTTCCCAGTCCGACATTAGGATTCCGTCGAATCCCCATTCTTTCTTGGCGACAGTGTTGTTCAGAAACCCGTTTTGCGTCATGTGCGTGCCATTCACGAGGTTGTAAGCGTCCATCAGCGCGCCCACCTTGGCCTCCTTGACAGAAGCTTCAAACGCCGGAAGATAGATTTCACGGAGAGTCCGCTCATCTACATCAGAGCTGTGGTCCATGCGCCCATATTCCATATTGTTGGCGATGAAATGTTTCGCGGTGGCGATCACATCCTGGGATTGAATGCCTTCAATAAGGGGAACGGCCATTCGCGAAGCGAGGTAAGGATCTTCACCGAAGTATTCGAAATTCCTGCCGTTCATGGGAGCGCGATAAATGTTCATGCCGGGCGCAAGAATGAAGTGCACGCCGCGTGCGCGCGCATCGTGGCCCATCGAGATTCCCACTCGCCTAGCCAAGTCTGTGTCCCATGTTGCTGCGAGCGCGATGCCCGCCGGATAGGCTGTCGTCTCGCCGTAGTCGTGGACACCCATTGGGCCATCGGACATCCGCAATGCCGGCAGTCCAAGTCTTGGAATAGCGCGGGTGTAAAAATCATTGATGCCGCCGATCAGCGTGATTTTTTCTTCAAGCGTCATATTGCCTAGCAACGCTTCGACTCGCCTCTCCACTTCAGCGGAGGATTGATGCATGCTCTGCGCCACCGTCCACACCGCAGAGCAAAGCATTACGAAAATTATCAGGCTGGCACGCAGCAGCAACCCTGAGCGAGTGCATTTATTCCGATTCATCTTTTGCTCCTCACACTTCATTTACGACAACGGCATCTTACCGCCTCCATGGCCTTTCGACGCAATGGCTAAATTTGCCGAGAGCGGGTCGTCGAGAATCGATTGATGAAATTGTCTGGACAAACCCGGCGCGGAGAAGAAATGAGCGTCCAAACTGCCCGCATTGGGGACGATTTGACGATTTGGGAAGTGCGGGATAACTTCACGGAAAGTCCGGGAGATGAAAGGCACCTTGACAAGGCCCGTCCGGGTGCGTAAAAGAGGAGCGAATGAAACCGGTTTCCAAAACCAATCGTTTCTTCTCAATTCTTGCGATGGGCAGATCTCGCTGGCGTGCGTGCAACAGTCACGGATGGCCTAAAGAGCGACAAAGGAGTCTGCGCTATGACTAAATCAAACTATTCACGCCGCGAGTTTTTACAAAGGAGTGCAGGTGCAGCCGGAGCTTCGCTGGTCGGCGGCGCCATCTTGCTGCAGCCTGATCCGATGATCGCTTTGCCTCGATTGACCAGCCCCAGCGACAGAGTTCGCTTCGGGATTGTTGGAGTCGGCATGGAAGGGACCGGACTGCTGACAACTGCCGTTCAGCTGCCAGGTGTGGAATGCGTGGCTGCTTGCGATCTTTATGATGGCCGTCACGAACTGGCGCGCGAAATTGTGGGAAAACCGATCAAGACGACGCGACGCTACAAAGAGTTGCTCGATGACAAGGCGATCGATGCGATCCTCATTGCTGTACCTGACCACTGGCATATGCAAGTGTTTGTGGACGCCGTTAGCGCCGGTAAGGATGTGTACTGCGAGAAGCCCATGTCGCACAGTCCTGCGGACGGGTTAGCCATGGTTGCAGCCGCAAAGAAGACGGATCGCATCACTCAGATTGGCGCACAGAGGACAAGCTCCGTTCTATGCGCAAAAGCGAAAGAGCTTTTAGCAGGCGGAGCGATAGGAGAACTAAGCCTTGTCGAAGGAAGCTTGGGCCGCAACGATCCCACCGGCGCCTGGGAGTATCCGCCGCCGGCAGATTTGTCCCCCGAGAATCTGGATTGGGATACGTGGCTGGGTACCGCGCCGAAGAAGCCCTTCGATCCTTTTCTGTTCGCGCGTTGGCGTTGCTGGAAAGAATATGGAACGGGCTTGGCCGGCGACTTGCTCGTTCACTTGCTCAGCGGGATGCAATTTGTTCTGGGGATCAATGAAGCACCCAAACGAGCGTCGGCTTTTGGCGGCATTTACCGCTGGAAAGACGGCCGCAATACACCCGATGTGCATCCGGTCCTCTTCGAGTACGCGAACGTTCCCGTGTATATGCGCTTGACGCTCGGGACAGAGACTGCCGAGGTCACACGGTTCATGGGCTCCAAGGGCATCCTCGAGCTCACTGAGTTCAGCCTCAGTTACACTCCGCAGCCCGGAATTGACTTGGCCCCCAGCTATTACTGCTACGGACTTCCGAGCCGTTTGAGGAACGCCTACTTCAAGCAGTGGCACGACGAACACGATCCCAAACCTGGGCAGGAACCTGCTCCGGAGACCCAATCCTGGCGCGGGAACGACTACGACGATCTGCGGCCGCATCTCTGGAATTTCTTCCAGGCTGTCAGATCGCGGAAACCGGTCGTGCAAGACGTTGTGTTTGGCCACAACGCGGCGCTTGGCTGCCATATGGCCAACGAGTCTTACTACCGGAAGAGTCCGGTCTTTTGGGATTCCGTTTCGCAGACGATTAAATCCTGAACTCCAAAGGGAAGGGGTCCGCAGTTTTATGAAACCTCAAAGAATCGTACTCATACTGATGGTCGCGAGTTTCTTGCCGTGCGCCAGTGTGTATTCTCAAGCCGCAAAATCCGGGAAGAGCTCCTCCGCGCCCTCGACCCCGTCTCTTGAGCCTTATTTGGGCCGGTGGGATTTGACGTTGAACGCCCCCGATCGCGAGTACCCGTCGTGGTTGGAACTCCGCTTCGAAGGGGGCCAATTGAAGGCCGATTTGGTGAGCCGCTGGGGAAACGCGAGGCCCCTTCCAAAAGTTGAGATCTCCAATGGCCGCCTTACCTTTGTTTCCCCCAAGGAGGAAGAAGAACGGCCGGACGATATGGTTTTTGAAGGAACACTCGTGGGAAAGAAGCTCTCTGGGACTACGAACGGGCCGAACGGGGTCACGTGGCAGTGGACCGGGCAGCGAGCGCCAGCACTTAGAAGAACAAGCACTCCGAAGTGGGGGATGCCGATTCCATTGTTCAACGGAAAAGATTTGACGGGATGGAAGATGTCGGGAACCGGTACGACGGCGTGGAAGGTCGAAGCCGGTAACTTGATCAGCCCCGGGAACGGTCCTGAACTGATCAACGAATCCAAGTTCGAGGATTTCAAGTTGCATGTCGAATTCAACTGCCCCGTCAATTCGAACAGTGGCGTATATTTGCGTGGCCGATATGAAGTCCAGGTGGAAACCGACTCTATCGAAGAGCCACCGAGTCATCACATGGGTGGCGTATACGGTTTCTTAGCTGCTTCACCGGAACTGCCGCGCAAACCGGGAGAATGGCAGAGCTTTGACATTACCTTGGTCGGACGCTGGATCACCGTGGTCCAAAATGGCCAGATCATCATCGATAACAAAGAAATCCCGGGCATCACGGGTGGCGCACTGGACAGCCGCGAAGAACTACCAGGTCCCATCTATCTCCAGGGAAGTGAAAAAGGGCACGTAGCTTATCGCAGTATCATCCTCACGCCAGCGGAGAAGTAGCCGCTCTCAGCAAAGCCCAGAACGACCTGGTTGCTGCTGGATGCTATTCGCATAGCGCCCGTTCTTGATATTCATCAAATCTTGGGATCAGCCCCACCTCCCAACGAGCGGAAATTCCAGCTCAGGGCCTCCAGCTTAGGGAATAGGCCGCAAAGCCTGTAGGACGCAAAATATCAAATTCGATTTGCAGTGGTGGAAGCGATTGAGAGAATCTTAGGTCGACTGTGATTTCCCGCCGGAAGCGATCTCGGAAAGTTCTACCTCTTGCCGCTCTACCGGAATACTTATAGCCTCGAAGGAGATAGGTGGGAAACATCCGCCGCGTTCTTAGCCGCAGAACCGAACAAGGCCGAACAGTTTTTCATAGACCGGGCCATCCAGAAGGTCGAATCCGTGATGGAGCGGATAGTTTTATTTCGATGCTCAGCATATTTTCTCCTCCTCTCATTCCTGACCGAGGGTGTTCTTACCTCGATGCTTTCCGCACCGCATGGGCAAAGCGAGGCTGCCGCCCTATACTCTAGAACTGCCATGATTGCGGCCATGCATGGATACCGCGCTCTTATGAGAATGACGCACGCGGACTGGGTCTATTTCGCAAAGTTCATTGTTGCCGCGTTTGCCGGCTCAAGGAACAGTCACATGGTGACTTTGGTGGAGCGACATTCAGGTTTTACGACGCTGATCAAGGTGCCCAGCAAAGACACGGCGGTTGTGGTTGCTGCACCGACTCGACATGCACGTAAACTCCCAGCGGCGGCGCGCCGCTCGTTGACCTGGGGTCGCGGACTGGAGATGGCCAAGCACAAGACCTTCACAATGGCCACGGTTGTGAAGTCTATTTCTGTGATCCGCAAAGTCCATGGCAGCGCGGCTCGAACGAAAACACGAATAGGCTATTACGACAATACTCCCTAGGAAAACTGACCTGTCCGGCTATAGCAAGCGGATCTGGACAAAGTGGCGCTGCGATTAATCAGCGTCCAAGAAAAACTCTGGGATTTCAAACTCCTGCGAGTAAACTTCAAGAAGTGTTGCATCGACCGGTTGAACGGGCAGCATTAAGCAGACATCAGTCCTCAAAGACCAAAACACAGGTAAAATAACTGCATGAGAGCCGGGGCAGTCTACGGACAAGCTGTGTTGGCTTTGATTCTTGCCTGCGCTGGGACCTTAGCGTCTCCGCAAACAACAGTCGTCGAGGCAAACTCACATCAGATTTTCCTGCAGAAATTAGTCGTTGCGGCGATCGAGAGAACGCACCATGCTGTCCGCTACGATCCTTCTTATGTGCGAATCCCGTATCCTGGCGGCGACGTTCCCGCGCACACGGGTGTGTGCACGGATGAGATCATACGCGTGTACAGGGCGTTAGGCATTGATCTCCAGAAGCAAGTTCATGAGGACATGGTTCAAAACTTTTCCGCCTACCCGCGCAATTGGAATTCGCCTTCGTCACGCCCGGATTCAAATATTGATCACCGAAGAGTCCCAAATCTGATGGTCTTCTTCCGGCGCAAGGGCCAGTCTCTGCCGGTTAGTCACCAGTTTGAGGTCTATTCTCCCGGAGATCTCGTCACTTGGGATTTGGGAGGAAATGTCCCTCACATCGGAATTGTTGTGGACAGGAGAGATCCGCAAACAGGACGATACATGCTTGTTCATAACATCGGTCAGGGTCCAAAGGTGGAAGATGTTTTGTTCAATTGGAAGATTACTGGCCACTACCGATATTTTGGACCGAGTTCCTAAAAACCTGGCCCGCCCTGCTGTAAGCCTACGATTTCACAATTCGCCTCCTAAGTCCCTATGAGTTCTATAAAGGAAAATAACACATCTCCTTCGGCTGGAATTTTTCTTGCTTCGCAGCCCATGTGATTGAGCAAGATCTGTTCTGACCTACCGCAGCATGTGCTCGGTTGCGGGGCAATGCGGCCCCGTGGTTTGGGTTTTCTCTACCAGCGGTTTTCATCGCTTCTTTGCAACGAAGCCTGTCAGTTCCGAAACCAACAAAGCAGAACGTGGTCAAATTTGGCGACCATAGTTCTATTTGGGACTCGTGGCCTATAACTTTTTCTGGTTATCCGAGAGGGCCTAGGGTCGGCTGTGAGACTTGGTGCCCGAGGCACACAGCGCCTAACTAATCGGCTGAGACTCGCTCTCGAACCAGAGTGTCCCGAGAACCCGACGGCCACCGCCAGAGAAATACCCAGAGATGGAGCGGACTCGATCGGAGGCACTCAAGCTGTTTGTGGTTTCAGACGTTGGGCGTCGAAGCACGCTCCTCTCTTCCACACGATCAACACGATGGTGGCAATCTTCCTGGCCAAGGTCAGACGTGCCATTTCCGGCCGGATGCCCTTGGCCAGCAATGCTGTGTAGAACTCCTGAAACGGACCGGGTTTGCTCGAGGCAACGATAGCCGCGCCCTTAAACAGATTCTTCAGATCGTGATTGCAGTTTCGGTTCAGTCCGCGAACGGAGCTCTGTTTCTTCGCTCGTTCGAGCTGCCCGTTGACACGACGGTGATCGGCGCTGCTTTGTGTCTCGATGCCAAATCCGCTGTATGTCCATAGCTGCCGCTTGGTGCGGAAACGATGCGGAGTCTGCAGGATGCCTAGCAACACAGCGGCCCGGATCGGGCCGATCGAGGGGATCTGGCAGAGCAGTTTCCACGTCTTGTGTTTCTTGCTCTCTGCGAGCAGATCCCGCCGCACTTCCTGACGCACCGTCCGCAGCGCATCGAGTTGTTGGTAGTAAAACTCCGCCCGCCGGCGCACTCCCGGTTCCGTGATCTTCCCGAGCCACTCGACACGATGGCGCGGTGCATAGACCTGCTTGCCGCTACACGGAATGGCCCAACTGCGATAGATGGCCTTCACCCGCGTCATGACCCGTACGAGATCTTTGGTGATGGTGAGATAACTGCGCACCAGTTCCTTCAGGCTTCGCAGGCTGTGTTCACCGTGATAGACGGGGTTGAGATGATTAAGCCGCAGCAGCTCCGCCAACCGGCGCGCGTCGATCTTGTCATTCTGGTTGCCTTCCCTCATAGAGGCATTCTTTCGCGGATCGCACACCACCAATTTCGTCACGTGCGGTTTCAGCAAGTCATACAACCAGGCGGCCGAGGTTCCTTCTTCAAACGTGACCTGCAATCTCCGCGCAACCCGTCGATAAACTGCAGAATCATGCTGGCTTTCGTCTCGATGACGCATTCCATCACGATCTTTCCTGCACCATTCATCACCGCAATCGAAATGCTTTCCTTATGCACATCCATACCGATATACTTTTTGCTATCCATTGAGGGCGTTCCTTTCTGTAGGGATTGAGGCAAGCACCCAAACCCTACTCCAAAAGGGGCGCCCTTTTATATTGCGTCGGCTTACCGGAGAAGTGGATTCGTCGACCGGCACTTTCCGGTTTCCGCGGGTTACCGGAGAGGTGCCGGGGCCACCAATTTCATTTGTACGGTTTGTGCGTTAATCATCCACTTGGGGCGATGGTGATTCGTTTCTACCGTTTTGCGCAAGATCCAAGGACCCTGCGACATCAGCTGTTGACCTTCCGTTCAAGCAGACCTACCATTCTCGTCAATGGGCGCCCCCTTCCAACCCATGGGCCAGACGGTTTCCCATTACCGCATTCTCCGCAAAGTCGGCGGTGGGGGCATGGGCGTTGTCTATGAGGCGGAAGACCTGAAGCTCGGCCGCCGCGTTGCTCTTAAGTTCCTTCCCGAAGAAGTCGCCAGCGATGCGCACGCCCTCAGCCGATTTCAGCGCGAAGCCAAAACTGCCTCTGCCCTAAATCACCCCAACATCTGCACGATATACGAAATAGATGAGGTAAATGGGCGCGCCTTCATCGCCATGGAACTGCTGGAAGGCCAGACACTTCGGCATCTGATCAACGGCAAGCCGTTGCAGATCGAAAGCGTTCTGGAACTTGGGATCCAGATTTCTGATGCACTAGACGCAGCCCACAAACAAGGGATCATCCACCGTGATATCAAGCCGGCGAACATTTTCGTCATCCCGAGAGGGCAGGCAAAGGTTCTGGATTTCGGATTGGCTAAACTGACCAACCAGCCGCCTGTTGGTGTGTCGCTTTCTTCCGCGCCGACAGTCAGTATTGACGATTCTCTGAGCTTGCCGGGAGCAGTGATTGGCACCCTGACGTACATGTCGCCGGAACAAGTTCGGGGCGAAGAGGTGGACTCGCGAACAGATCTCTTCTCTTTCGGTGCTGTGTTGTACGAGATGGTGACTGGCATTCGAGCTTTCTCTGGTGTGACTCCGGGGACTACCACCGATGCTATCCTTCATGCCACGCCAACGTCGCCCGTGCGCGCGAATCCGTCCGTGCCTGCCGAACTCGAGCGGATCATCACCAAGGCGCTGGAGAAAGACCGCAAGTTGCGCTACCAGAATGCCTCAGACGTCCGCGCTGATCTGGACAGGCTGAGGCAAGGCGGTGCGCCCGATCGGGCACACTTCCGCCAAGGCGCGCTGGCTCAACGGTGGCCACTCATTGCAATCGGGGCCGCAATTTTGCTTTTCGTGATTCTGGCGGCATTTAACGTGGGTGATTGGCGAGACCGATTGCTGCGCCGCGGAGCTGGCATCGGGCCGATCCAATCTTTAGCTGTACTACCCCTTCAGAATCTCTCAGGGGATTCTTCCCAAGACTATTTCGCGGACGCCATGACTGAGGAGCTGACTACGGACTTGGCCCAAATCAGTTCCCGTCGCGTGATTTCTCGAACCTCGGCCATGAACTACAAGGGAGCCAAGAAGCCGCTGCCACAGATTGCACGGGAGTTGAACGTCGACGGGGTCGTGGAAGGCTCGGTGCAGCGCTCTGGTCAGCAAGTGCGAATTACCGCTCAGTTGATTTACGGCCCGACAGATCAAAATATGTGGGCCAAGACTTATGAGCGACCCTTGCAAGATGTGTTGGTACTGGAGAATGAATTGGCGGCGGAGATTTCAAAAGAGGTTGGTGGCACTTTGAATCCACAGCAACAGGTGCGCCTGGCCAGCACGCGACAAGTGAACCCCCAAGCCTACGAGCTCTACCTCAGGGGCAGCTCCTATTTCGATGAATTTGACCTGCTCAAGAGTGTCGACTATCTCAACCAAGCCATCAAGTTGGACCCTAACTATGCGGCGTCGTACGCCAAAATGGCCGAGGCTTATTACTTCTTGGGATTCTTCAATTTGATGGCCCCCAGGGTCGCATTTCCAAGAATGAAGGACGCGGCTCTGGAAGCGCTGGAAAGAGACGAAAACCTGGCAGCTGCCCACGGCGCGCTGGCTATTGTGAAGCTTCATTATGATTGGGACTTTCCGGGAGCCGAAAAGGAATTCAAACGCGCTCTGGACCTAAATCCCAACGATGCCGACATCCGCCACGACTACTCTCATTATTTGATCGCTATGGGCAGGCTTGAGGAATCCGCGACGGAGAGCGACCGTGCATTGCAACTCGACCCGGTCGACACCGGCCTCAGAGCCTGCCTTTGCTGGCATCGTTACTCTGCGCGTCAATACGGCGAATCCGTAGCTCAGGCATTGAAAGCCATTCAGGCGGAGCCGAATGATGGCTGGTCCCATATCATTCTTGGCTGGGATTACGAACAACAAGGTAGATTTGAAGATGCGATCTCGGAGTTGCAGACAGCGGCAAAGCTTTTCGGTGACAAAGAGTTCGCGCTGGCAGCCCTAGGACACGCCTATGCAGTGGCGGGCAAGAAGCAACAGACAGAAGAAGTGCTCGCGAAATTGAAGGAAATTGGGCAGCATGGTTACGTCTCCGCTTTCGATATGGCGGTCATCTACACAGGAATCGGCGATAGAGAAAAAGCCCTGGAGTGGCTTCAGAAAGCCTTTGAGGAGCGTTCGAGCTTTTTGATTTACAGTCGGTGGGAGCCGCGGCTCGATCCCCTGAGAAGCGATCCGCGCTTCCGGGATCTGTTGCGCCGCATTGGCCTTCCTAATTAGGCAGCCCCCTGCCCACCAGACAGGTGGAAAAATGAAACAGCTCAAATGGTTTTAGAATAAGTGTAACTACCTAGAAAACCCCCATTTCGATCTATGGAATGTTCCGTTCCCATAAGTAGAGCGATGCTAACCACAAGCTATCCACCTACTTTCGAAGATCGCTTTTCAGTTCGTGTTGTAGAACTAATGCAAACTTTGCCGCCCGATACCGGCGCTCTGGAAACAGAATCCGGATACGATTGGGTAAAATTTGGGATCTTCCCGAAGAATCAAAGCTCAGCAGCTATCCAGGGACATGCATCGTCCCAGGGTGGGATTGCGTTCAAAGTTGGTCGCGCAACTACAGTGGAGTTATCCCTGCCTAAAGTAGATCGCTTTTTTCAGATTTGTGAGGCAGTTTTTGGTTCGCACTTTACTGAATTCGTGGTTTACAGTTCAACGGGTCGCGTACTTTACTCCCGGATTCAGCTTGAGATCAAGGGGCACAAAGTTCGCCTCGGAGGACACCAACTTTTTTGGTGGCTCTTCCCAAACAAACGCAAAGAGCAGTTCCTATACAAGCCTTACTATTGAACGGATCCCGTATCAGACCCCCTAGGACCTATCTCGTCCGGTACATCTCTGATGGGTCTGATTAGATGACGGCGTCGGCTCCTTCGACCGAGTAGACTTGGTTCCTGTTCGACGACCAAGTTCCGGTTGTGGGACACCGGTGAGGTCCACCGTGACCTGCCCTCTAGCTCTGCGCACGGAATCATAACGAAACTCCAGTCGCCTAATTGCATAGCTCTTGCCTCCGACATTGGTCCGATTCGCGACGATCTTTCGCCTCGCAAGTGGTAGCTTTCGCGCCGGTCCGACCCTGAGTAAGTTTCCTGGTCTCGAACTCGCACACGATAACCTACTCGGCGTTGCCCGGTGCGCCGTTGCTGGGTTTTAAGAGTGGATACTTCCGGCGCATGTGGGCATCAGGGGTCATGGAACTTTTGGCGGAACATTTTTCATAGGCTTGCCGATGCATTCCCAGTCTGACCCCCGCGCATTGCTATCTTTCATAAATTCCTTGTATGAAACGACTCGCTTGAGGCTTGTTCCTTCGGGCAGACTAGATTCGTCGGCGCGTCATTCACCTGGTTCCCTGGCGGCGAGATGTACGGACTTGCCGGGAACGACCGGAAACAGTGCGCCTACGAAATCATCCCCACGGAGCCGACTCCCGCTTTGACCGCGCAAGGTCAAAAATCGCTCGAAACCTTGAAACGACTCCTCGATGGTGAATTCAAGGAAGGGCTCGGACCGATGAGCAACTTGTACCGAGATTGATCGTTCGCCCGCCCTAGGTCGCCCCATTCGCGTCCGTGTTTTCAGCCACTTACGAAACTGCGGAAGCGGTAGTTTCTTGAGTCGAGTTAGAGGATGTGTCGCGCCTTCGCACGCCAGGGCAGAAACGCGCGTAACGTTTTGATTCAATTCGGCGGACGGCACGTCTCCGTCATCGAGTTCGTCGCTGTCGAGAACGAGCGACTGATTCCACAGCAGGGCGTCTCGACGATCACGAACATCGACGACATCGAGACCTACGTTAGGACAAAAGAGCGCGAAAGTAAAAAGACCTACCTCACGGCCTTCGACCTGCCCCTGCACGAGCGGAACAAGGCGATGAGCGAGCTCAGCTACATGGGTATAACGGCGGGAGCGCTGTTTCCGGGCCTCGACGGGGCGTGCGAGGAGCTACGGGAGCGCAACTTCGACCTCTAACAACCCGCATTCAAATCATCTGGTTTTGCCATAGAACAACCCGGTGTTCAAAATCAGCCGATTACAAGCCGCTTGCTCCGATAGGGTTTTTGCTCCGGCGGGGTTTGAACGCGGAAGGCAGTCGATCAAATAAAATTCTCGTTCAAGCGCCCAAAAACATCTGATTCTGGGCAGACGGATTCCACGCCTTTCGATCTCCTGGAATCAGAGACTTACAACTAACACACAAGAGAGGTTTTTGGTAAGCGTCCGGTGTGGGCCGGGAGCGGTGATCTCAGGGATGGGCCACTATCTTGAAGGTTGCTCATCTGATTCGTGGCGGTAACTGCTTTTGTCGATGACGGCATACCAACGGCCCAGCGTCTCGTCAAAGTGGATTACGCCTTCAAAGATGAGATTATCAGGGTTGCCTGCTTCATCCGCATCATCGTTCCAGAAGTGTAGAGTTATCCCCTCGGCCGGGGTGATTTTCTCTTGCTCTAAATCCTTAAAGGTACCAACCGTGAACCGGCCATTCAAAGGATCGAGATAAACACGACCACGCGGCTTATCCATGATGTCCTCGATCTAGATGTTAGCTTTCGGCAAGATCTGCGGCAAGATTCCATGGCAGTAGTTCGTCGATGCGGTTGATGGGGTGCTCTGCAATGCGCGACAGAACGTTTCGTAGATAACTTTCAGGATCGATCCCGTTTAGTTTGGCTGTTCCGATCAGACTGTAGATCGCCGCGGCACTTTCACCACCTCGGTCTGATCCAGCGAACAGATAGTTCTTCCTGCCGAGAGCCACTGCGCGCAACGCTCGTTCCGCGGCGTTGTTGTCGATTTCCAAGTGACCATCGTCGCAGTAACGCATCAACGCTTCCCATCGTCCCAGCGCGTAACGAACTTCTATCGCCGTATCTGATTTTCTCGAGAGCTTGCCCAACGTCTCTTCTAACCACAGTTTCAGCGATCCGAGCAACGGCCGGCTCCGTGTATTGCGGACCTCGCGACGTTCTTCTGGCGATCGTCCGTTGATGTCGCTCTCGACCGCATAAAGTGCTCCGATGCGTTCCAGCGCTTCGACCGCGACCGGAGATTTGTGAGCGACGTGCAGATCGTAGAACTTCCGGCGCACATGCGCCCAGCAAGCCGCTTCCTGAATGCGTCCTGCTTCATAGATCTGCTCGAACCCTGCGTATGCATCAGCCTGCAGCGTGCCTTTGAACTTGCTCAAGTGCGCCTGCGGATGTTCTCCCTTGCGATCTGGTGAGTAGGAGAACCACACCGCAGGTGGAGTCTGGTCTCCTGCTGGCCGATCGTCGCGCACGTAGGTCCACAGCCGGCCAGTCTTGGTTTTCCCATTCCCAGGTGCCAACACTGGAACTGGTGTGTCATCCGCGTGCAGCTTCTCTGCCGCCATCACGTGACGTCGGAGTGCTTCTACTAAAGGTTCGAACAGCTGGCTCGTTCCGCTCACCCAGTCCGCCAACGTTGAGCGATCCAGCTCCACTCCTTCTCGAGCGTAGATCTCCGACTGACGATACAACGGCAAGTGATCGCCATACTTCGACACCAGTACATGCGCCAGAAGTCCAGGTCCTGCTACACCTCGTGCGATCGGCCGACTCGGTGCTTCCGCTTGGACGATCCGATCACAACATGTGCAAGCCAACTTGGGACGAACCTGGCGAATCACTGTGAATCGCGCCGGTTCGATTTCTAGCATCTCCGAAACATCTTCACCGAGATGCTTCAGCTCACCGCCACAGTCCGGGCAGACTTCCTGCTTCCGCGGGTAGGTTCGCACTTCCCGTGGCAGGTGCGCTGGCAGCGGCCGCCGTACCGGTCGGGCCACCGGCTCCGCGCTCTTGATCGCTTCCGGCAGAGCAGCAACCTTCTCCGCATCGTTCAGCTGCAGCGCCTCGAGCCGCAGCTCCAGCTGCTCGATCTGCCGATCGAGCTTCTCCGAGGAACGCCCGAACTGCATGCGACGCAGCTTGGCGATCAGCAGCTTCAGCTGTTCGATCTCGCTGTCGCGAGACACTATTAATTCATGTTGGGAGATGATCAGTGCTTTCAGTTCGTGGGGATTCAGTGCGTCGAGATCCGGAAGCGTCGTGCGCGCAGCAACCATGCGCGAAGTATGCCATGAACAAAATTCTTGGCAAATCAATTCTCAATAAATTCTTTTTACACCGCCATCTGCGGATCGCGACTGCGCACCGGACGCCGCCAATCGATCCCTTCAAGAAGCATGGACAACTGTGCGGGAGTTAGCGCCACTGTTCCGCTCAAGGCTTGCGGCCAGATGAATCTTCCGCGCTCGATTCTCTTTGCAAAGAGACAAAGACCATCGCCGTCCCACCACAACATCTTGATCAAATCACCACGCCGCCCACGAAACAGGAACACGTGACCTGAAAATGGATTTTCCTGAAGTGCCGTCTGCACCATGCCGCTCAAGCCGGTAAATCCACGACGGAGATCGGTTACTCCTGCGGCGATCCAGATGCGCGTCCCTGCCGACAGTCCGATCATCCGACCAAACACTCGATCGCCGTTCGCAGCACCACCACGTCTACGTTCCCTGCCACGCGAAGAGTCCCGTCCCTTTCGAGAGCTTGATCTCCAGGGTTCCCGTTCGCCGGAGGAAATCGTCCTCCTTCACAGCCTCTACAGATCGATCATTCGCGACCTTCACCGGCACAAGCTGCGCGTCCGTCCGGCTTCCGAGCTGTCCTTCGCGATACAACTTCCGCCAGTAGAAAACCTGGTTCGCGTTCACGTCGTGTCGCCGCACAACTCTCGACACCGAGGCTCCCGGCAGCAACGTCTCTTCCACGATCGCCCGTCGTTCCTGGATCGTTCGACGCCGGTGCTTTGTTCGCTGCACTCTGATTTGAGGTGTTTGTTCTGTTGTGTCCACGATTTCCCTCTGTGGACACAAACAAAGTGCCCACAAAGGCCATCATCCACACTCACACACTTGAAGTACACACGGTAGGAATCGGACGCTTACGGTTTTTGGGCAGGCCGCGAGATACAAGATCCACACATTATAAAAGTTCGCAAAGACAGTCGCCCCTTGGCTCCGACGCAGTTTCTTGCGAAGGACCACTCGACCGTTCGCATCCAATCCGTGAACCTGAAACTGAAAGAACTGCTTGGCGATATCCAAACAAACCGTTGCTACGCGTCTGTTCCACTCCCCACCATCTATGCCCGAAACAGCAGTCTCAGGAAAAGAATGATAGTCGCGAGAACTGTAACGATCCCGCTACAAATTATCCCCGGCACTAGGCTGTTGAAGCGGCGATAGAGAAGAGAGCAAGCAAGGCCGAGAAGGAGAGCCACCCCCGCGTCAAATATTACCCACACATAAGCAAAAAGCAGAGAACTCAGAATGAGAGCGACTAGCCCATTTGTTCTCCTCGCCAGGAGATCAAAGATTATTCCGCGGAAAACCACTTCAGTGGCAATCGGAACCAGCAGACCCACCAGAAAAATAATAAACACCGTTTGGAAGCTAAGTGGATTGTCCAGCAGGAGGCGAACGAATTGCACATGCGTATCAAACAACATTAATAAAGGGAATGCTCCAACGGAGACAACGACCCCTGCGAGGGCGCCCCAGAGCAGAGGCTTAATTGAGTTTGGCCGCAAGAGCTGTTTCAATGTTGCAACTCTCAGCGATTGGCGAGGAACCCAGAAGGCCACAACTACAATAACCATCTGGAGGACTAGAAAGAGCCCAGCAGCTGTATCCGAGTAACGGATCGCGAGGTTCCATGTATGGATCAGCCGAACTCTGTCCAAGTACATAGTCGCGAGGCGGTCCGCAAAAAGAGTGGTCACAACGAGAAAGACGCACGCAATAAATAATGCTCGTAGCCCTCCGGACTCAACTAAATGAAATAGCGGTTCTGTCTGATCCTCGCTTCTATGGGAAGTATGGCTTGACAAAGTCACAACCTCCTAGAAGGCACGGCTGAGTTTGGCGAGGGGAAAACTATCTCCACAGCGGTCAGCAACTCCCGCCCTCTTAGAGCAGTTATACCGGCGCGTCAGGTCGTCGACTACGGCAAGCCCGTCGTCGGCACCAAGAGGGTTTGGTGAGGGATTAGGAAAGGCCAATGCCCCGCTAGGATCTCCTGGCATCGGTTTAGGCTTCATGGTTTTTGATGTGGCCTGCACGATTCCTAAAAAGGGATCAGGCGGTCGTGGCGGGGGATCTTGTATCCCTTTAATGCCTTCTGCCACACAGTTGCGATACGCCTGTAGTTGTTGATCCACCAACGAACTTCCTGCACTGGGGGGACAGGAGGAATGGGACGGAGGGGCCTGTGCCTTCCTCGGGGAATGCGGATGCATGGTCCAAATATGGAGCATTTATATTTCTGTAACCCAAACGGATCATCATAATCTTCTGGATCATTGTCCACATATGCGTAAGAATTCAAAGCTCCGTCAAATCCTATTGGGTCCTCACTCAAGAATCTGCTTGAATTTGGGTCGTAGTATCTGGCGCGACTGTAATAGAGGCCAGTTTCGGTGTCGAACTCGCGTCCCGTATACCGGAACGAATTTACGAGCGATCCAGTCGAGGCAGTCAATTTGCCAAACGAGTCGTACCGGGCATGATTGTGTTCGAGCGTTGGTTGCCCAGAGAGAGTTTGAGAATGAGGATTCACGGGAGAAAGGTGGAGAGTGGTAAGGTTTCCGCACCGGGAACGGGAGCAGGCGAT
>Ga0075017_100000886_pt1 | contig 17709 bp, 19 predicted proteins | sample AleBraG_ABR_2012_FD_71475 | JGI IMG/M metagenome (GOLD analysis project Ga0075017, IMG submission 71475) | Freshwater sediment microbial communities in response to fracking from Pennsylvania, USA - Alex Branch Run_MetaG_ABR_2012 | ecosystem: Environmental > Aquatic > Freshwater > Creek >... | reverse complement strand
ACAGGAACCACCGAGCACCACGAGCAACTCCGGGAGTACCAGTGAGACTGGATGGCAAGCGCTTGCCATCCAGTCTCACTGGTACTCCCGGAGTTGCTCGTGGTGCTCGGTGGTTCCTGTCATCGGCGCGCACTGACGAATCAGAAGTCGGTCCCGCCGTCGATGTTGATCAGGGATCCGGTGAGGTAGCCGGCCATCGGCGACAGCAGGAACGTCACCAGTTCGCCGACTTCGCGCGGCTGGCCGGGGCGGCCCAGCGCGACCTTCATGCCCCACTCGCCGGCGATCATCCGCTCGAGGGCCTCGTCGTAGGGATAGCCGCGTTCCTCGGCGATGACGCCCCTGAGCTGGTGCATGAGCTCGGTTTCGATCGCCCCCGGGCACACGCAGTTGGCGCGGATCCCCGCGCTCCCGTAGGTCTTCGCGATGCCCTTGGTGAGTACCGCCACGCCCGCCTTCAAGGCGCCGTAGGCAATCCGCTCGGCCTGAGGCGCGTGGATGCCGTAGGCGGCCACCGTGACCACGGTGCCGCCACCGCGTTCGACGAGCCGCGGAACGGCGGCCCGCAACACGCGTGTGGTGCCGAGGAGGACGTCTTCGAAGGCTTCGCTCCACTCGGCGTCGGCGGCTTCGAGCGGCCGGTGGCCCTTGGTGCCGGTGAAGACGCCGACGCCGGCAAGGTCACCGAGGAGATCGAAGGCCTCGGCGACCATGCGGTCGGGGTCACCCGCGAGCGACACGTCGGCGCCCACACCGAAGACCTCGGCATCCGCCGGCAGGCTGATCGCCCGGGCGATCTCCTGTGATCGGGCAGCTTCACGCCCCACGATCACGAGGCGGGCGCCTTCGGCAGCCATGATCTCCGCCGTCGCCCTGCCCATCCCGGATGTCGCGCCGACCAGAAGGTAGCCCTGTCCCCTCATCCCGAGATCCATGTGCGCTCCCTGTGTAGATTGCCGTTATGCCGCTCACAATCGACGACGTCACCGCCATCCAGCAGCTCTACGCCCGTTACTGCCACACGCTCGACGACGGCGACGGCGAGGCGTTCAGCGCCTGCTTCACGCCCGAAGGTTCGCTCGGAGGCGCCGGTGGCTCGGTGGCCGGGCGCGAGAAGCTGGTGCGGTTCGCGACCAAGATCGCGGCCTCCGGCCGCAACCTGCGCCACCTGAACTCCGGCATCTGGATCGAAGGAGACGGCGACGAGGCGGTGGGCCGGGCCTACCTGCTCGCCTACAGCGGTTCGGGCCCCACGCCGGAGTTCCTGTCGAGTGGTCGCTACCGCGACTCGCTGCGTCGGGTCGACGGTGCGTGGCTGTTCGTGCAGCGCGACTTCACCCCTGACGCCTGATCCAGCGTTCTCGTTCGTCACGCGCGTTCACCCAGCAGTGGGCGCTTCGGGAACGACCACCTGGTGGAAGAGCGCGTGGTACTCAGCGCCCCGGAGCGCCGCCTCGCGCGCGCCGAAGGTCTCGGCCCACGAGTTCACGGCTTGCTTGACGACCGCGAGTCGCGCCACGGGGACTTCGGCGATGCGCTCGGCCAACTCGGTGGCCTCGGCCTCGAGCCGGTCGTCAGCGACGACCTTGTCGGCGAGACCGATCGTGACGGCTTCGGCGCCCTCGACGAGTCGACCGGTCCAGAGGAGTTCCTTGGTGCGCGCCGCGCCGACGCGCATCGGCCAGAATCCGAGGGTCGGCGGGAGTGCGAAATCGCGCGCCTCGGGCATGCCGAACCTTGCGCTCTCAGCGCAGACCACGAAGTCGCAACAGCCGACGATCTCGTTCGCCAGCCCGACGCAGTAGCCGTGCACCTGGGCGATCAGGGGCTTGGGGGCTGACCACAGCCGGAGCCAATTCTCGACCCGGCTGCGGTTCGCGACCATGTCGACGGGGGCGTTGCCCATGCCGCCTTCCTCACCGCCGAGCCCGGTGGCCGCGGTGGGCTTGACCGGTTCACCGGAACCCCCACCCCTGATGTCGGCGCCGGTGCAGAACGCTCGGCCGTTCCCGGAGATGACGACGGCGGCGGTTCCCGGGTCGGCCATGGCGGCGTCGATCGCCGCGAAGAACGCGCGTGTCATCGCGGGGGTGAGCGCGTTGAGCTTCTCGGGGCGGTCGAGCACGATGCGCCGCACCGCGCCCGACTGCTCGACGGTGATGTTGTCGGCGGACGTCTTCATTCGCTGTCGAATTTCTCGATGACCTCGCCGGCGAATCGCTTGGACCACTCGATCGCATCCGCAGGCGAGACGCGGTAGTCCTTGAGGGGCGCCCCGACCATGATTCGTGTCGCGCCGGCGTCGCGCATGCGGCGGAAGTCGTCGAGGCCCTTGCCCAACTGGCTGCCGGCGGTCACCTCGAAGTTGCCTTCGCGGCCGGACTCCCGGCGCGCTTCCATCACGACGGAGAGCTTCGCGGCGAAGTCGTCGATGTCGGAGGCGCCGATCTCGATCCAGCCATCTCCGAGACGGCCGGCGCGACGCAGCGCGGCGGGCGCCGCGCCGCCGATCTCGATCGGGATGCTCGGCGTCTGCAGCGGCTTGGGTTGGAACTTGACCGGGCCGAAGTCGAAGTGCTCGTCGTGCACCTCGATGATGTCGTCGCTCCACAGTTGGCGCAGGACGCCGATGATCGCGTCCGCCCGCTTGCCGCGGTTGTGGAACGGCTCCCGGAGGTAGTCGAACTCGTCCTCGAGCCAACCGACCCCGGCACCGAGGGTGACCCGGCCACCCGAGAGGCGATCGACGGTCACCACCGATCGGGCGGTCTGGAGCGGGTGGCGCAGGGGGAGGATGTAGACGTTCGTGGCCAGGCGGATCTTCGTGGTCGCGCAGGCCAGAAACGCGAGGACCGGCCACGGATCGTACGACGGCGTGTCCGGATTGACGATCGGGTAACCGCTCTCCGTGTAGGGGTAGGTGGGCGGCATCGTGGCCGGGAACACGAGGTGTTCCGGAATCCACACCGATTCGAGGCCGTTCTCCTCGTAGGCCTGGATCACCTCCGGCATGTGGCGCAGGCTCACGCCCATGATGTGGCACCCGAACTTCATGTTGCCTCTGCTTTCGTCGTGTCGCGTGTCGCGTGGGGCCGTGGGGCCTCGTTCAGGCGGCGGCTTTCTCGAGGATGTGGATGCCACAGGAAGATCCGAGTCCGATCACGTGGGCAAGGCCGACTCGGGCTCCCTCAATCTGCCGGTCGCCGGCCTCGCCGCGGAGGTGGTGGCACACTTCCCACACGTTGGCGATGCCGGTGGCCGACACCGGGTGTCCCTTCGACTCGAGGCCGCCCGACACGTTCACCGGGAGGCGCCCGTCGCGCCAGGTGGCTCCGCTGTTGAAGAAGTCCACCGCCCCGCCGGGCTCGCAGAGGCGGAGGTTGTCGTAGTGGACGAGCTCCGCCGTCGCGAAGCAGTCGTGCAACTCGACGAGCGCGAGGTCTTCGGGCCCCCAGCCAGCCTGCTCGTAGGCGGTGTCGGCCGCGTTGCGTGTGAGGGTGTTCACGTCGGGGAGTACCTGGCACGCCTCCTGCCAGGGGTCCGAGGTGAGCACGGAGGCCGAGACCTTCACCGCGCGCCGCTGCTGCTCGAGGGAGAGCGTCTTGAGTTTGGCGTCCGACACGAGCACCGCGGCGGCCGCGCCGTCGCAGTTGGCCGAGCACATGGGTCGGGTGTTGGGGTAGGCGATCATGACGTCGTTCATGATCTCTTCGAGGGACATCCGCTTCGTGTACGTGGCAAGCGGGTTGAGTGTCGAGTGCGCATGGTTCTTCTCGCTGATGCGCGCGAACAACTCGAAGGTGGTGCCGCCTCCGTTGCGGTAGCCGTACTCCATCCCGACCTGCGCGAACACGCCCGGCATGGTCTCGGTACCGACGCGACCGTCGAGCGCGGTGACGGCCCCCTGGCGACCGTGGGGCTGCCAGGTGGGGGAGTCGGGGCTGCGGCTGCCGCCGGCGAGCAGCCCGGCGCCGGCAAGCTTCTCGGCCCCGACGGCGAGGCCGAAGTCGGCTTCTCCGGCCTTGATGGCCATGATGGCGGTCCGGAGCGCGGTCGCGCCGGTGGCGCACGCGTTCGCCACGTTGTACACGGGTATGCCCGTCTGGCCGATCTGCTTCTGCAGCATCTGGCCCATCGACCCACCCATCGCGGCGCCCCACACGAGGAGTTGCATGTCGGCCATCGCGACGCCGCCGTCGGCCAGCGCGGCCAGTGCGGCTTCGGAGGCGAGGTCGACGATGTCCTTGTCCGGGTGCTTCCCGAACTTGGTCATCGAGATACCCAAGATCCAGACGTTGTCTGCCACTGCTGTGCTCCTGTGCTCAGGGTCCCGTCGGGGGCGGGTCAGTGCCTGATCGGCTCGAACCCGAAGCTGAACGCCTCGGTACCGTCTGCGTCCTGCCCGATGGAGAAGGTGGTGAGGCGAACGGGCATCCCGACCTCGACGTGCGCCGGATCGGGTTCGACGTTCACGAGGTTTGCCTTCACGCTGGTGCCGCCGCAGTCCACGATCGCGGAGACGAACGGGACGTCGACTCCAGGCGCGGCGAACGACACGATCGTGAAGGTGCGGACGACGCCAGTGGTTGCAATGGGCGCCTTGGTGAACGAGGTTCCGCCACAGCTGGCGCAAGCGTTGCGGCGGTTGAAGTACCGCGCCCGGCACGCCGTGCACTCCTGCGCGACCAGGTGGGGCTCGTCCTCGAGGACGAGGTAGTCGACCAGCGGAACCGCGGCAGTCATGCGCTTCAGTCTCCTCGGAACGGTTCGGTATGCGCACACTACTGGACCGCCCGGGCGGGGCAACTCCGACCTGACGGCACTGCCACAGGTGGTCTACCGTCCCGGCCGTGAACCAGCCGACGCCTCGCCCGCTGCCCGTCGTCGACGACACCAATGCCTTCTTCTGGCACTCCGGTGCCGACGGAGTGCTGCGGTTCACCCAGTGCCGGGCCTGCGGTGCTCTCCTTCATCCGGCGCCGCCAGTGTGTCGGTATTGCCGCGCCGACGAGCTCTCGATCGTGGAGGTGTCCGGGCGCGGAGTCGTCGTCGGCGTGACCGTGAACCACCAGGCATGGGATCCGCGCTTCCCGCCGCCCTTCGCGATCGCGACCGTGGCAATCGAGGAGGACACGCGTGTCCGTCTCATCACGAATCTGGTGGGTATCGACCCTGATGCCGGAGTCGTCGGCATGCGAGTGCAGGTGCGCTTCGAGCACCACGACGACGTCTGGCTGCCGATGTTCGAGCCGACGGGAGAAGTGGCCGACGCGCTCCCCGACGACGAGATCGCGCCCGAAGACCATGTGAGGCACGTGCGCCCGATGGTCACCACCACGAAGTTCGAGGACCGGGTCGCGATCACCGGGATCGGCATGTCGCCGGTCGGGCGGAGGCTCATGCGTCCTCCTTTGGAGCTCACCGTCGCGGCCGTGAAGCGAGCGGTCGCCGACGCCGGGCTCACCCTCGACGACATCGATGGCCTCTCGACGTACCCGGGCGGGGGATCGGGGGGCGCGTCCGGGTTCTCCGAGGGCGGCATCACCGCGCTCGAGGACGCCCTGGGACTTCGGCCCACCTGGTACAACGGCGGCGGCGAGACCTTCGGCCCCGCCGGATCGGTCATCGCGGCGATGATCGCCGTGGCCGCTGGTCTGGCGCGCCATGTGGTGTGTTTCCGCACCGTGTGGCAGGCCACCTTCGCTGCGCAACAGCGAGCTCGTCTCCCGGTCGGCACGAATCCGTACGGGATGGCGGGAAGGGGCGCAACCGCGCGGGTGCCCGGCTACCAGGCCCCGTTCGGTGTGGGATCGGCCGCCAACAACCTGGCCATGACCGCGTCGAACCACTTCCGTCGTTACGGCACGACCCGTGAGACCCTCGGGTGGATCGCGATGAACCAGCGAGCCAACGCCGCGCTGAACCCGGATGCGATCTACCGCGATCCCCTCACGATGGACGAGTACCTGGATGCGCGGATGATCAGCTCGCCGTTCTGTCTCTACGACTGCGACGTACCGGCCGACGCGAGCGTCGCGCTCGTGGTCTCCGCGGTGGAGACCGCGCGCGATCTCGCCCAGCCCCCGGTGTTCGTCGAGGCCGCCGGGACGCAGATCACCGAGCGCATCGAGTGGGACCAGTCGACGATGAGTCACGAACCCCAGGTCCTCGGACCTGCAGCGCACCTGTGGACGCGCACGACCCTGCGTCCGTCCGACGTGCAGGTCGCGCAGCTCTACGACGGCTTCAGCTTCAACTGCGTGTCGTGGCTCGAAGGGCTCGGTTTCTGCGGCATCGGTGAAGCGAAGGACTTCCTCGAAGGCGGGGCCAACATCGCTCGCGAGGGAGGGGTCGTCGCGCTCAACACGCACGGTGGCCAGCTCTCCGCGGGGCGTACGCACGGCATGGGCCTGATGCACGAGGCCGTGGTCCAACTCCGCGGTCATGGCGGGGCACGCCAGGTCGCGGACACTCGCGTCGCGGTCGTCAGCAGCGGCGGGCTCACCCCTGCGGGTGCGTTGCTGCTGCGGTCGGATCCCTGAAGGTCACGTCGAAGAGAGGATCGTCTCCACGATGGAAGTGAACGGCAAACTCGCAGTCGTCGTCGGGGGTGCGTCGGGGATGGCGCGCGCCACCGCGGAAATGCTCGCGTCGCGCGGCGCGACGGTGGCTGTGCTCGATCTGGCGACGTCGGACGGTGCCGCCGTCGCGCGCGAGATCGGTCGTGGCGCAATCTTCCAGCCCATCGACGTCACCGATGATCTCGGCGCCGAAGAGTCGCTCGCCGCGGCCGTCGCGGCGCTCGGCGGCGTGCACATCGCGGTGAACACGGTCGGCGGGAGCCGGTCGCGGCGGATCATCTCTCACACCGAGCCGCTCCCGCTCGACGAGTTCCGGCGCACGATCGAGTTCAACCTGGTGGCGACCTTCAACCTGAACCGGCTGCAGGCGTGGCACATGCGCGAGAACGAGCCCGAGGATGGTGAGCGCGGCGTGATCGTGAACACCGCATCGATCGCCGCGTTCGAGGGAATGGTCGGCCAGGTCGCCTACAGCGCGGCCAAGGCCGGCATCGCGGGGATGTCGCTCACGATGGCGCGCGACCTCGGGTCGCTCGGCATCCGGGTCAACGCGATCGCGCCGAGCCTGTTCGACACGGGTCTCACCGCGGGGATCAGTGAAGAGGGCGAAGCCCGCCTCACCAAGGACGCGGCGTTCCCGAAGCGCATGGGACGGCCGGTCGAGTACGCCAAGCTCGTGCTCGCGATCGTGGAGAACCCGATGCTCAACGGCGGCACCATCCGCCTCGACGGCGGTCAGCGGTTCGCGCCGAAGTAGTCGTTCAGTCGCCCGCTCCGGCCGCCCGCTCGCGCACGAGGCGTGCGAGCTCCGGCTTGGCGAGCTTCATCGACGGCAGCATCGGGACCTCGTCACGTTCGAGCACCACGAGCAGCTTCGGGACCTTGTAGGTGGAGAGGCGCGCCCGCAGCGTGGCGAGTATGGCGGACTCGTCGAGTTCGATCCCCTCATCGGCGACGACGGCGGCTCCCACGAGCTGACCGCGCTTCTTGTCGGGGATGGCGACGACGTAGGCCGACGCGATGCCTTCGAGGGCGAGGAGTTCCTGTTCCACTTCCGCGGGCGCGACGTTCGCTCCCGAAGTCTTGATCATGTCGCCCAGCCGACCGACGAACAGGAGCGTGTCGCCGACGACCTGGACCTCGTCGCCGGTGCGGTAGAAGCCGTCGGAGTCGAGCGCCTCGGCGCGGTCGACCTTGTGCAAGCCGAGCATCATCGTCGGGCCGCGAACCAGCATCTCGCCGCGACCGCCGTCGGCGACGGGACGCCCGAGCGGATCGACGACCTTGATGTCGTAGCCGGGCTCGAACGCGACGAGCGGCGTGCAGACCGACCGTTCGGGATCGGCGGCCTCTCGACCCCAGGAGTAGATGCCGAACGTCTCGGTCATCCCGAGGCCCACGAACATACGGAACTGCGCATCGGCAGGATTGATCGAGTTCTGCCCTCGGGAACCGAGGACCCGCGCGTCGACCGGCGCGTCACCGCACACGACGATCCCACCGGCGTCGAGCGTGGTGAAGAGCGTCATCACCAGACCGCCCACCCAGAAGAAGGGCATCGTTGCCTGCTTCACGCTGTCGGCGTCGATCTCGAGCATGTGCCGGAGGTAGTGCGTCTTGGCCATCACCCCGCCGTGTGACAGCAGGACGCCCTTCGGGCTCGCGCTCTGTCCGGAGGTGTAGATCATGAGCCCCGGTTCGTCGGGGTGCACCGACTCCTCTGCCGCTCGAAGGAGTTGTTCGTCGTACCGCTCGGCTCCATCCTCGAACCAGGCCATCGGGTGGGCCCACGCGGGGACGTCGCCGTCGGCGAACACGATCCAGCGCAGGAAAGGCGCGTCGGTGAAGCGCAGCTCAGGATCGCTCGTGTCCGCGAGGGTCGGGAACGCCGCGCCGAGGTGCTCCACGAAGTCCTGGTGTCGGTAGGTGCGCTGGGCGATCACACCCTGCAGGTCGGCGTGACGGATCACTCGCGCGAGCTCCGGCGGCTTCGAGAACGTGCTCAACGGGACGGGCACCGCGCCCGTTCGGGCGATGGCCGCCCACGCCACCACCCACTCGGGCGAGTTCCCGAAGACGAAGCCGATCCGGCTGCCCTTCCCGACGCCGCGGGCGAGCAGTCCACGGGCGAGGAGGGCAGAGCGTGTGTCGAGGTCGCGGTAGGTGAGCAACTCGTCGCCCGCGACGATGGCGGGCCGATCGTCGTAGGCCTCCCCGAGCGCACGGACGAATGACGGCACCGTGCGCGTGGTCGTCGGATCGACCATGAACCCCCCTGGCGTTGGCGTCGTCGCCTTCGAGAGGCACGGACGACGCGGTCATGTGCATTAGGTCGAGAACAATCGTACGCTGCGCCAGGACTCGTGTCAGTCGCTGGTCGCAGGAGGAAAGCATGCTGTCCGACAAGAAGGTGCTGGTCACCGGAGCCACGGGCCAGATTGCCCGACCCATCGCGGAGCACCTGGCCGGCGACAACGAAGTGTGGTGCGCCGCGAGGTTCACCCACCCCGAACGAAAAGCCGAGATCGAGGCGCTGGGCATCAAGACCTGCCAGTGGGACCTCGGCGCCGACGACTTCTCGAACGTCCCGTCTGACTTCACACATGTCGTGCATTCCGCCGCGCTGATGGTGACGCCGGAGCACGACGAAGGCGTCCGCGTCAATGCCGAAGGCGCGGCGATGCTGATGCAGCACTGCCGCAATGCGGAGGCATTCCTGTTCGTCTCCAGTTTCTGCCTCTACCAACGCCAGGAACCGACGCACGCGTACAAGGAGACCGATCCACTCGGGGGCCTGGCGACGTACGGGAGCAGTTATCCCGTGTCGAAGATCGCGGCGGAGGGCGCGGTGCGTGCCGCGGCGAGGATGCTCGACCTCCCCACGACGATCGCCCGGATGAACATCGGGTACGGGACCTCGAGTTGGGGCGGCTTGCCCGTCATGTACTTCGAGAAGATGCTGAACGGCGAACCCATTCCCGTGCCCATCGGCTACGACAACTGGGGATCGCCAATCGCCGAGCAGGACATTGCCGAGCAGGGGAGCGGCCCGCTGTTCGACATCGCGTCGGTTCCCGCCACGATCGTCAACTGGGCCGGTGACACGCCGCTGACGGACCGTGAGTTCTGCGAGTACCTCGGTGGTCTCACCGGCATCGTGCCGGAGTTCGTCGAGAGCGAGATCACGATGGACTCCTTCGTCTCGGACAACACGCGACGAGAGCACCTCATCGGGAAGTGCAACACAGACTGGCGTGACGGGATGCGTCTCGCGATCGCGGCGCGATTCCCGGACGTGACCCTCTCGCGGTGAGCCGGCTCGGCCGCCGCCGACCGAACGCGCGAACTCAGGCGTAGAAGTAGCCGCCGTCGATCGGGAGCGCCACCGACGTCAAGAACGACGCGCGATCGGAGAGCAGGAACACGATCGCGTCGGCGATCTCCTGGGGCGTTCCCATCCGACCCATCGGGATGAGCTTGGTCCACGTGTCGAGCATTTCTTCGGGAGCGGCCAGCATCCCTTCGGTCGCGATCGAGCCGGGGCACACGCAGTTCACCCGGATGTTGCGGGCCGCGTACTGCTGGCCGGCGTGCTTCGTGAGACCGACGACACCATGCTTGGCTGCGGTGTAGGCGGGCATCCCGATCGCGTTCTTGATGCCGGCGCCCGACGCGGTGTTCACGATCGCGCCGCCGCCGTGCTCGACCATGTGCGCCAACTCTGCGCGCATGCACAGGTAGGTGCCGCGCAGGGTGATCCCCACTGAGCGGTCGAAGTCCTCGATCGCGCTCTCGTGCAGGTCGCTCACGGGGTCGGCGACACCCACGTTGTTGACGGCGAGATCGAGGCCGCCGAGCGCGTCGACCGTCGCTCGGACGAGTTCGGCGACCTCGTCGTCGATGGCCGTGTCGCAATGGATGAAGGACGCGGTGTTTCCGGCCGCCACGATGCGTTCGACCGTCTGGCGACCGCCCTCGTCGTTCACGTCGGACACGACGACCGCGGCGCCGGCGTCAGCCATGGCGATCGCCGTGGCCTTGCCGATGCCGGAGCCGGCTCCCGTGATCACAGCGCGTTTGCCTGCGAGTTCCACCTGGTGACACCCCCCGTTCCGGCCACCGTGGCCGCCGGTAGCTTGGCACAGTACGTGCGTACCGTCATACTGCATCTGTTCGCACGGCGGCGGGACCGCCGGTCGGTATCGGGGGAGCACATGCGTCTGGAAGGCAAGGTCGCATTCATCAGCGGCTCGACTCGCGGGATCGGGCGGACCATCGCCGAGATGTTCGCGGCCGAGGGCGCCGGAGTGGCGGTGGCAGGCCGCAGCGTGGAGAAGGGCGAGAAGGTCGTTGCGCTCATCCGCAATGCGGGCGGCAACGCCATCTTCGTGCCGCTCGACGTGAGCGACGAGGACAACGTCCGCGCGGCGATCGATGCGACTGCCGAGCATTTCGGGCAGCTGAGCATTCTCGTCAACAACGCGGCCGCGACCGACGTGGTGAACACCAACATCAAACCGATGACCGAGTACTCCACCGCGGAGTGGAATCAGATCTTGCTGACGAGCTTGACGGGCAACGTCTTCTGGGCATCGAAGTACGCCATTCCGCATCTCGCGGCCGCGGGCGGCGGCTCCATCGTGAACATCTCTTCCGGTGCCGCGATGATCGGCACCGCCGGTCTGTCGGCGTACACCGCAGCCAAGGGCGGCATGAATGCGCTGACCCGCGCGATGGCGGTCGAGGGGGCTCCGCTCAACATCCGTTGCAACGTGATCGTCGTCGGCCGGGTCATCTCCCACTCGAAGGACCGGGGCCCTGACCCCGTCGGGATGCTGACCCGCGTCGGGAAGCCGAGCGACATCGCCTACACCGCACTCTGGCTCGCCTCCGACGAGTCGGAGTTCGTGACCGGCTCGACCGTCACCGCCGACGGTGGCTCCCTGGCGTCGGCCTGAGCCGGACCTGCGCCGCGTCGGGTCGGACGGCACGGGTATCGAATGGATGCACGAACTGCCAACGGACAACAAAGGGGAGAGTCATGAGCGTGCGGCGAGTGGTCACTGGGGTGGTCGACGGTGTGTCGCGGGTCGTGGCGGACGGTCCGGCGCCCCGGGCAGTGGCCTGGGACAACCTGTGGTTCTCCGGACCGGACAATCCCCTGGGGCGAGATCCCGGCGATGACGGCACCATGGAATTCTCGAACGGATCCATCCACTGGCGGATCTTCGACGTGCCGCCCGAGGCGGTGCTCCGGAAGATGCTCGAGGAGTCAGGAAGCGAGATCGGAGCCGACGGATTTCACACGACCCCGACCGTGGACTTCGTGTCCGTGCTCGAAGGGCACATCACGCTGGAGCTCGAAGGAGGCGAGGAAGTCGAGCTCCACCCGGGGGACTGCGTCGTACAGCGGGCCACGAACCACGCGTGGCGGAACCTCGGAGACACCGACGTGCGATTGCTCACCGTGATGGTGGGACTCCCGGACGCGGACCGGTCCGAGGGCTGATGATGCGCGGCCTCAACAACAAAGTGGCGGTCATCGCCGGCGGTGCCGGGGGCATCGGGTCGGCCACGAGCAGGCGGCTCGCGCAAGAGGGAGCGGCGGTCGTGATCGCCGACCTGGACGCGGAGGACGCAGGGCGTGTGGCACGGGACATCGTCGATGCCGGTGGGCGCGCACTGGCAGTGGATCTGGAGATCAGCAGCGAGGACTCGGTGGCCGCAATGTTCGACGCCGCGGTCACGCGGTTCGGCGGCGTCGACGCGGTCCACGTCAACGCCGCGGACCTGAGCCGGAAGTTCGGGCCAGATACCGACGTCGTCGATGTGGACCTCCGCGTGTTCGACCACACCCTGGCAGTGAACCTACGCGGCCACGTGCTCGTCACGCGTGCCGCCATTCCCTTGCTGCTCGACCGGGGTGGTGGGGCGATCGTGTACACGAGCTCAGCCGCCGCCTTCGCGGGCGAACCGACCCGCGTGACCTATGGCATCACGAAGGCGGGGATCAACGCGTTGGTGCGACATGTTGCGTCCCGGTTCGGGAAGTCGGGCATTCGCGCGAACGCAGTCGCGCCCGGGTTCGTCGTGACCGAGCGAATCGCTGCGAACTTCGACGATCGATTCATGGAGTTCGCTCTGGACCGGAACCGACACACGCGGCTGGGCCGACCCGAGGACATCGCGGCGATGGTCGCGTTCCTGGTCTCCGACGACGGCGAATGGATCACCGGTCAGGTGCTGGGCGTGGACGGTGGGACGCAGCTGCGCTGATGTGCACACGCCGCGGCTCGCCGGACGTCAGGTCGGCCCCGCCTCGCGCCCGGTGGGCGGCAGTTCGACGCCGAAGCGTTCGGCGTAGAAGTCCGTGCGCAGGGCCTGCCCCTTCGCCTGGGAGACGACGTCGGGGCCCATGAGCTCGTCGCGATCCGGCGACTGTCCGGCACCACCGAACGGCCCGATCGGAACGACGATGGCCATGCCCGGCACCGCGTAGGCGGTGAGTTCCTGTCCGTGCACGAGCGCCAGGATGTTGGCGGCGACCAGTTCGGCCTGACGGTTGGCGGTCGACGCCATCTTCGGGTAGCCCGCGGTCACGTCGCCCAGCGCGAAGACCCGCTCCTGACCGACCACCCGAAGCTCAGGCGTGACCTCGACCGACCCGTCCGGGCGACGCGCCGCGCCGAGTTCGCCGGACAGGTAGTCACTCGCCGGGCGCACGCCCCAGCACTGGAACCACACGTCGGCGGCGATGGTGTCGCCTGCTTCGGTGACGACCTCGAAGGCACCCGCCTCGGCCGGCGCAGTCGGAGGGGGGGAGGTCAGTGGGCTGCCGAGCACGAGGCGCACACCGCGCTCCTCGAGTTGGGCGCGCAGCGAGGTCTTGAGGTCGTCGCGGATCTGCATCCCCGTGCCCATCACCTCGGGCAGCACGTCGAGCAGCGTGATCTGCTTGTGGGGCCAGGCATGCGCGAGCTCGCCCGCCAACTCGATGCCGACGGGTCCGGCGCCGATCAGCAGGATCCGGTCGGCGGCGGCGACGATGTCGTGGGCGGCCCGGTACCGGGCGACGGCGTCAGCAGCGTCGGTGTCGTCGGTCTTGGCGGGGAACGGATAGCGCGAGCCGCTGGCCAACACCACGAAGTCGGCCGCCAATACGTCACCGGAGCCGAGCACCACGCGACCCGACTCCACCGACACCGCGTGGTCGCGAACGACTCGCCCGTGCACGAGGAGCCGGTCGTACGAGAAGAAAATGCGACTCGTCCACTCGGGATCGGTCACTGCGCGCAGCGCCCCGACGAAGTGGACGAACGAGTCCTTGGGATCGACCAGCACGACGTCGGTCTGCTCGTCGAGCGCGCGAGCGACTGCGGTGCCGCCGTAGCCGCCGCCGACGACGACGACCCTGGGGCGATCTGGATTCGTCACCCGTGTCCTCCTCGCACTGCTGCCGCCGGCGCTGCGCTTGCCGGCGGCAGTATCGCACGCGCTCGCGATTGTTCGATCCTTGGCGGGTTGGTACGGTCGCCGCGATGGGAGCATTCACGCGAGAAGAGATGCAGCAGGCCTGGGACCACTACGAGGCCGTCACGATCCGGGCCATCGAACAATGGGACTGGGAAGAGTGGGCGAACCTCTTCACCGAGGACGCCGTGTACGTGGAGCACAGCGAGGGCACCTTTCACGGACGCCAGGCGATCTATGACTGGGTCACCGGAATCATGACCAATGCCCAGGTGCGGATCTGGGCCGGGTTCCCGGTCCGCTGGGCTCTGATCGACGAGGACAAGGGCTGGGTTGTCTGCTGCTTCATCAACCGCGCGAAGGATCCCGGCGACGGATTGGCCTACGAGGTCGACAACTGGTCGCTCGTCAAGTACGCCGGCGACGGCAAGTGGTCCTCGCAAGAGGACATCTACAACCGCGCCGAGTTCGACGTCTTGTTGAAGGCATGGTTCGCAGCGAAGGCCGCGGCCGGCAGCTGAACCCCGCCGGCGGTCGCCACGCCGACGAGCTGCGGGCCTGACCGACTCCGAACTCAATACCAGATCGATGACGTTGCCTTGCCCGCTTCCGACACCAGCTCGGTCCTCGACGCGCCGCCCTGGTAGATGGCGGTGGCTTCGTCGTCCGGGTGCGAGTAGTGGCGCGGTCCGATCTCCACGCCGTCGCGATCGAGCACGCGGAACAGGCCGGCGCCGACGTCCTCCGGTCGGCGTGGCGCCCCCTCGGCCTGCTCGGCCATCTGCTGCTCGTCGAACATGGGCAGGTCGGCGTTCAGTCGGCGCGGGTTGTTGTACCAGCTCGGCGTGCCGGTCGAGCCCACCACGTACGTGAAGGCGTCGACACCGTGATCCCGGAGTTCGTCCCAGAGTCCCTCACCCAGGATCAGTTCGTAGGACTTGGCCGCGCCGTAGTGGATGAAGAGTTTCATGCCGAGCAGTGATGCCATCGAACCCACGAGGACGACACCGCCCCGGCCCCGCGCCACCATCGGCTTCGCGAGGTCCCACGTGAGCATCGTCGGCGCGGTGACGTTGACCGCGATGTTCGCCGCGAGCTCCTCGACCGGCGTGTCGAGGAACAACGACTGCGGCTCGGCCGCGGCGTTGTAGATGAACAGGCCCACCTCGAGTCCGGCGGCGAAGTCACCGATGACCTCGCGGACATCAGGCCGGCCCATGTCGGCAGCCAAGGTGCGGACCTCGACGGGGAACCGGTCGCGCAGATCCTTGGCCGTCGCGGCGAGTACCTCGGCGCGACGCGCGGTGAGGAGCAGGTTGACGCCCCGGCTCGCGGCTTCGGCCGCGAAGGCCGCACCGATCCCGGTGGACCCACCGCAGATCAAGGCCCAGTCTCCGTACCGCTGCGCAAACGTCATGTCGGTCATCGAACTATCCCCTCGTAGTGCTGGTCGCGGTGGTCGCGACCAGTTGTCGGTTGTACCTTCGTCCTGCGGTCGGCCGGGTCGACTCGGCGGCGACTCAGCGGCGCATCACCGGCCGGCGTCCATCGTGCTCCCACCGTCCACCATCAAGGTGTGCCCGGTCATGTAGTCGGAATCCGCACTGGCGAGGAACACGGCGACCCGCCCGACGTCAGCCTCCGCTTCTCCGGCGCGAGGGATGGCGGGCATTTGGCCGGCGACCGGCGAATCGGGCGTCTGGCGCGACATCCAGTCGAGCACCGCCGGTGACGGCACCGACGGGCAGATGATGTTCACGTTGATGCCGTAGCGGCCCCATTCGCGCGCCGCGACCCGGGACATCCCACGGATGGCTTCCTTCGCGGCGGCATACGACGCGAAGTGCTCCATGCCGAAAACCCCGGCACCGCTGGCCATGTTGACGACCTTTCCGCCGCCGTGACGGAGGTGCGGGAAGCAGGCCTGCATGAAGGAGAAAGTGCCGATGACGCCGGAGTCGAACTGCCTCCGCATGTCAGCTTCGCTCAGGTCCTCGAAGGGCATGTCGATCCGGTCGAGGTACTGCGCGTTGTTCACGAGGATGTCGACGGTGCCGAACTCGGCGACGGTGGCGGCGACCGCCGCCTCGACGGCTGACCGTTGCGACACGTCGCACTCCACGGACAGGGACCGCGCTCCGAGCATCCGCAGTTCCGCGGCGGCCTCTGGGCCGGACTCCGGGTCGAGTTCGGCGATCGACACGGCCGCACCTTCTTTCGCGAGCGCGACCGCGACACCGCGTCCCACGCCGCGGCCGGCGCCGCTGACGATGGCAACCTTGCCCTCGAGTCGTCCCACCGTGTCCCCCTTCGTCCTGCCGGGCAGCCGGCCGGCCGGCACCCGGCGTCCGACCGATGAACTCTGTCGCGTCTTGCGCCGAATGGGCCCCACGGATTATTACAGACTTGTGGTAGGAACTTCTCTGCCCGGCTGTGTCCGAGAGGGGGACTCGAGATGATCTCCGGCGAGAAGATCCTCGTCACCGGTGTCACCGGGGGAGTGGCCGGTCCGCTGGCCCGTTTCCTGGCGGCCGACAACGAAGTGTGGGGCCTCGCGCGTTTCGACGACGAGGCGGACAAGCGGCGAGCCGAGATGCTCGGCGTGCCCGCGCCCGAGCAGACGGCGCGTGAGCGGATCGCCGCCGATGGCATCACTCCCGTCGCCGCCGACATCGGTGCCGGGGACTTCGACGACCTGCCCGACGACTTCACCTATGTCCTGCACCTGGCCTGGATGCGCGCCGACTTCGCACATCTCGAGGAGGCGATGCGGACGAACGTCGAGGGCTCGGGACTGCTCCTCCATCACTGTCGCAAGGCGAAGGCCGCACTCGTGATGTCGAGCACTGCCGTGTACAGCGCCGACGAGGACCCGTGGCACGCCTATCTCGAGACTGATCCCCTCGGGCAGGGCGCGACCGGGCAGACCGCAGTGACGAGTCCGACCACGAAGCTCGGGCTCGAGTCGGTCGCCCGGTACTGCTCGCGTGCCTACGACCTCCCGATCGTCATCACGCGTCTGAGCACGTTCATGGGCACACCGATGTCGTTCCCGGCGATCCACATCCGAGCGGTGCTCGCCGGGCAGCCCATGGTGGCGCCGCACGACCCGAGCCCGCACAGCCCGATCCACATCGATGACATGACGTGGCAGCTCGAAGCGCTGCTCGACGCGGCGAGCACGCCGGCGAACATCACGAACTGGTGTGGCGACGAGGTCACCACCGCGCAGGACTGGGTCCGCGACGCCTCGGCATGGTCGGGCAAGGAAGGCCAGCTGATCGTCCGGGCCGTGCCCGGCAGTCCGCCCGGCGCGGTCTCCGATCCGACCAAGCGCCGATCGATCACCGGGCCGTGCACGACCGCGTTCGACGCGTCGTTCCGTGCGCTGTACGACATGATCGCGGGAGGGTGAGGTGGAGGCGGGACAGCTGATCGAGACCGCGCGGGCGCGCACCGGTCTCGACGATTTCGGCGCCGACACTTGGCGCGAAGGCCTCGAGATCCTCGTGCGGTCATTCGACGAGGAAGCCGATCTCAGCGATGCGGGTCGGCAGATGTCCAGCGAAATGCTGGTGGGCTCCTTGGCGATGCGGCTGCAGATCGAGGACTGGTATCGCCGTCACCCGGAGATCGACGAGCAGGAGATCGTGGCTCC